>JAABUY010000115.1_pt1 | contig 169777 bp, 150 predicted proteins | sample 5560271 | NCBI WGS metagenome assembly JAABUY01 (sample SAMN10711886, study PRJNA513374) | rock metagenome | isolation source: Antarctica rocks | place: Antarctica: Victoria Land, University Valley | reverse complement strand
ACACAATATACCACACATCACCCACGCGGGGTGGAGCAGCCCGGTAGCTCGTCAGGCTCATAACCTGAAGGTCACAGGTTCAAATCCTGTCCCCGCAACCAAATCTGGTCTTATCATAGGCCCGCCAAGCACAAAGCTTGGCGGGCCTATTTTGTGTCGTTTCGTGATGGTCTTCTATATTGATCTGTCAGGAAGCTATATAAATCCGTCAGAGGAAAAGCTCGCTAAATCGGCTTTACTCAAACCACATCTTGACAAACGACTTGGCTGGTCTGAAAGCCGTCACCCTGCAAGTCTGCAAGCTGTCCTCAAGACGCGGTATTGAGAGAAGCAGCTTTATGGGTGCTATCCTGGCTGAGTTTGAGGTAGGATCTCAGCCTTTCTCGTTCGCCTCCTCACTGCCGAGAGCCCTCGGCGTCACGATCTCCGCCGCACTGAAGCGCTCAACCGCGCCATCGACCAGCGCGAGCAATGACCCGTCGTTGTCCAGGTCCGCGAACCTGCCAGATACCTGCCGTCCCAGCGGTGCGTTAATCTTTAGCCAATCGCCGCGTCGATGGCCGCGCAGCGCCCATTCCGACCGAACACGATCAAATCCTTCACGCATCCATTGATCGAGACGGCTGCCGAGAGTGGTCAGCACGTACGCCAGCATCGCATCCACAGACACCTCGAAGCCCTGCGCGCGCAACGACGTCGCCGGATAGGAGGCATCGAGTGGGAAATGCCGCACGTTCACGCCGATGCCCAGGATGGTCGCAACGCCTTGGGGTGTCTGCTCCACCTCGAGCAGCAGTCCCGCCAGCTTTGCACCGTCGAGCAGCACGTCATTCGGCCATTTCAGGCGGGCTCGCGCGGTTCCGCACACCTCGTCCACGGCGTCGGCCACGGCCAGTGCGGCCACGAAGCCGAGCTGCGGCGCTGTCGGGCCCACGTCACGCAGCACCACCGAAACATGGAGGTTGCCTTCGGGACTTGCCCAGGTGCGCCCCCGTCGTCCACGCCCGGCCGTCTGTGCGCGCGCCCAAACAACGGTGCGGTCCGGCGCGCCCTGCAGCGCCTGGCCGCTCGCCTCGTCGTTGGTGGAGCCGAGCAGGTCGTGTGAACGCACGGTCCAGCAGGGCGCGATGTCGCGCATCCGTGCCGCCAGCGCCCGTCCTGTCCCCTCAGTGTCCCCCGGCGAGATGCCGGCCGGGTCTCGCGCGACATCGCCAGGGTCCGCGGCAACCCGGTTGCCGGTAGGAAAGGAGGGTGTCCGTGGCGCCTGTGCCAATGCGATGTCCCGACAAGTTCGCCACGACGCTGGCGCCCACGCAGCCTACAGGCGATGCCGGAGGTGGCTCCTCCAACATGCAAGACGACGACGTGCGACGCCCTCTTTGCAATCGGCCGGAGCGCTGTTATACGGCGCGCCTCGCTGGACGGCGGGTGCATAGCTCAGTTGGTAGAGCAGCTGACTCTTAATCAGCGGGTCGTAGGTTCGAATCCTACTGCACCCACCATTTCCTCGCGAAGCTCTGTCTGCCTGCCGCGCGATCGACGTGATGCTTGGGCGGCGGGCCTTCATATACGGCGTCTGGCCGGTCTCTCGGGGTGTGCGTCTGGCAACGTGGCGGGCGATCACGGACTGCAACCCTACAGCAATCTGCGGGTAACACCGTGGAGTGTATCATTCACACTGTGAACAATACCTTGCCCCTCGCCGTTGAGCACCAATCTCGCGACCGCGCGCGTGCCGGGCCGGCCGGGCATGGTGCCGGAGCAGGGCAGCATCGAAGCCGGCCTGCGGATGCCCTCAGGATCGACGAGATGGCGTCGGGACACTCAGGGTGCTCACGCATCCTTGGCTATGCTGATACCCTGATGCCGCGTCGGGCATCCCCGGAGTTCTGATGGACCAGCCGATCAGCTCAGACGTCGGCTCCGCACGGGCCGGCGTTCACAATGCCGGTGCCGCCGGGCCCGGCCAGGAAGGCCAGGCACGCCACACCGACACCTGGATCGAATCGCGTCCGGGACCCGCCGCCGTGCCGGCCGCCCCGCAGACGGATTCCGTACAGGCGCGCAGCCGGCCCGGCGACCTCCCGTCGGCGGAAGCGCGACCCGCGCGCCCGGGGGTCGTGCCGGCTGCGACTGGCCGCCGTCGGCGCAGCCGCTTGCCGTTGCTGGTTCTGCTGCTGCTCGGTGCAGGGATCGCGGGCCTGCTGGTCTGGCGTCCCTGGGCGACGAAGCCGGCAGCGACGTCGCAGACGCACGCGGGGCCGCCGCCGCAGGCCGTCGGCGTCGCCGTCGCCGCGCCGGGCGACGTGGCGATCTCCCTGACCGAGCTGGGCACCGTCACGCCGCTCGCCACCGTCACGGTGCGCACGCAGATCGCCGGCATCCTGACCCAGGTGGCGTTCACCGAAGGGCAGATGGTTCACCGCGGCGACTTCCTGGCCCAGGTCGACTCTCGGCCCTACCAGGCGCTGCTCGACCAGAACGAGGGCAACCTGGCGCGCGACCAGGCGACGCTGGCCAACGCGCAGCTCGACCTCGCGCGCTACCAGAAGCTCAACAGCCAGGACAGCATCGCGCGCCAGACCGTGGACACCGCCGCGGCCACCGTCCGCCAGGACCAGGGCATCATCAAGTTCGACCAAGCCGCGATCGACACGCAGAAGCTCAACCTGACTTACTGCCACATCACCAGCCCGGTGGACGGGCGCGTCGGGCTGCGCCAGGTGGACCAGGGCAACTACGTCACCACCGGCGACACCAACGGCATCGTCGTGGTCACCGCGCTGCAGCCGATCTCGGTGATCTTCACCCTGCCCGAGGACAGCATCCCCACGGTGCAGAAGCGCACTCGCGCCGGCGCCAGCCTGCCGGTCGCCGCCTGGGACCGCGGCGACGCGGCCAAGCTCGCGGACGGCACGCTGCTGACGCTGGACACGCAGATCGACCCCACCACCGGCACGGTGAAGGCGCGCGCCTCGTTCCCCAACCAGGACCAGGCGCTGTTCCCGCAGCAGTTCGTCAACGCGCACCTGCTGGTGGACACGCTGCACGCGCCGGTGCTGGTGCCGAACGCCGCCGTGCAGCGCGGCAGCCCGGGCACCTTCGTCTACCTCGTGGGCACGGACGACACGGTAGCGGTGCGCAAGGTCGTGGCGGGGCCGGCAGACAGCAACAGCACTGCGATCACCTCGGGGCTGGCCGCGGGCGACCGGGTGGTGGTGGACGGCGCGGACCGGCTGCACGAGGGCGCCCAGGTCACGGTGCCGGCCGACCACGCGGAGCCGGCGGCAGGCGAGGCGGCGCCGGAGCACCGCCACCGGCATGGCCAGTAGGGCGGGCGGCGAGGGAAGGCGAGGGGCTCTGCCCCTCGACCCCGCCAAGGGCAGGGCCCTTCGAACCCGCAACTTCAGACCGAGTCCGGCCGCGGGCCATGTGACTCCAACGAAGGCCGGTCCAGGGGCGCTGCCCCTGGCGGGTCCAGGGCAGAGCCCTGGCCTTGCTTTCCCGTGTGCCGCCCGGTGAACCCTTCCCGCCTGTTCATCCTGCGCCCGGTGGCGACAACGCTGCTGATGCTGGCGCTGCTGCTGGTGGGCGGCGTGGCTTACCAGTTCCTGCCGCTCTCCGCGCTACCCGAGGTCGACTACCCGACGATCCAGGTGCAGACCTTCTACCCTGGCGCCAGCCCCGACGTGATGACCAGCTCGGTGACGGCGCCGCTGGAGCGCCAGTTCGGCCAGATGCCCGGCCTGAACCAGATGCAGTCGCAGTCCTCCGGCGGCGCGTCCGTGATCACGCTGCAGTTCGGGCTCTCGCTTAACCTCGACATCGCCGAGCAGGAGGTGCAGGCCGCCATCAACGCCGCCGGCAACCTGCTGCCCGCCGACCTGCCGGCGCCGCCGATCTACGCCAAGGTCAACCCCGCCGACGCGCCGATCCTGACGCTGGCGCTGACCAGCAAGACGTTGCCGCTCACCCGGGTCGAGGACATCATCGAGACGCGGCTCGCCAGCCGGATCAGCCAGGTCGCGGGCGTGGGCCTGGTCAGCCTGTCCGGCGGCAACCGCCCGGCGGTCAGGGTGCGGGCCAACCCGAAGGCGCTGGCGGGGTACGGGCTCAACATCGACGACCTGCGCACCACGCTGGCCAACCTCAATGTCAACACGCCGAAGGGCAGCTTCGACGGCCCGGCGCAGTCCTGGACCATCGACGCCAACGACCAGCTCCCCTCGGCCGACAGCTACCGCACCGCGGTGGTCGCGTATCGCAACGGCGCGCCGGTGCGGCTGTCCGACGTCGCGACCGTGGTGGAGGGGGCGGAGAACGTCTCGCTCGGCGCGTGGAGCGACCGCGACGCGGCGATCATCGTCAACGTGCAGCGCCAGCCAGGGGCCAACGTGATCGCCGTGGTGGACGCGGTGCGCAAGCTGCTGCCGCAGTTGCAGGCGACGCTGCCGGCGGCGGTGGACCTGCAGGTCCTGACCGACCGCACCACCACGATCCGCGCCTCTGTCGCCGACGTGGAGTTCGAGCTGGCGCTGTCGATCCTGCTGGTGGTGCTGGTGATCTTCGTGTTCCTGCGCAACGTGCCGGCGACGCTGATCCCGGCGCTGTCGGTGCCGCTGTCGCTGATCGGCACCCTGGCGGCGATGTACCTGTGGGGGTTCAGCCTCGACAATTTGTCGCTGATGGCGCTGACGGTGGCGACCGGCTTCGTGGTCGACGACAGCATCGTGGTGATCGAGAACATCTCGCGCTACGTCGAGGCCGGGCAGTCGCCGATGGACGCGGCGCTGGAGGGCGCGGGGCAGATCGGCTTCACCGTGATCTCGCTCACCGTGTCGCTGATCGCGGTGCTGATCCCGCTGCTGTTCATGGGCGACGTGCTGGGACGGCTGTTCCACGAGTTCGCGATCACGCTGGCGGTGACGATCGTGATCTCCGCGGGCGTTTCGCTGACCCTGGTGCCGATGCTGTGCGCGCGCCTGCTGCACCACCGGCCGCAGAGCCGGGAGAACCGGCTGGGCCGTGCGGTCGGCGCCACGCTGGACGGCGTCATCGCGCTCTACGCCCGTGCGCTGGACTGGGTTCTGGCACACCAGGTCGTCACCCTGCTGGCCGGCACGCTCACGGTGCTGGCGACGCTGGCGCTGGTGGTGCTGATCCCCAAGGGGTTCTTCCCGGTGCAGGACACCGGCGTGATCCAGGGCATCAGCCAGGCGTCGCAGTCCACCTCGTACGCCGCGATGGCGGAGCACCAACGGGCGCTGGCCGACGCGATCCTCGGGGATCCGGACGTGGTCAGCCTCTCCTCGTTCATCGGCGTGGACGGCAGCAACGTCACGCTGAACTCGGGCCGGTTCCTGATCAATCTCAGGCCGGACAGCCAGCGCACGCTCGACGCCAGCGCGATCATCCGCAGGCTGCAGGGCGAGGTCGCCGGCGTGGCCGGGGTGTCGCTTTACATGCAGCCGGTGCAGGATCTGACGCTGGACACGGTGGTGAGCGCCACGCAGTACCAGTTCGTGCTGGAGGACGCCAACGCCGACGAGTTCGCGGAGTGGGTGCCAAAGCTGGTGGCACGCCTGCGCCAGTCGCCGGCGCTGGCCGACGTCGCCAGCGACCTGCAGCAGAACGGGCTGTCGGCGATGGTCACCATCGACCGCGCCACCGCCGCGCGCTTCGGCATCACGCCGGCCACGGTGGACAACGCGCTGTACGACAGCTTCGGCCAGCGCATCGTGTCCACGATCTACAGCCAGTCCAACCAGTACCGCGTGATCCTGGAGGCGGACGCCTCGCTGTCGCACGACCTGTCCTCGCTCGACAGCATCTACCTGCCGTCGTCCACCGCGACCAACGGCCAGGTGCCGCTGTCGGCGATCGTGCACGTGGTGCAGCGGCCGGCGCCGCTGGTGGTCGGCCACCTGTCGCAGTTCCCGGCCACCACGGTCAGCTTCAACCTCGCGCCCGGCGCCTCGCTGGGCGCGGCGGTGTCGCAGATCGAGGCGGCGGAGCGCGACGTCGGCCTGCCCGGCAGCGTGCAGACCGCGTTCCAGGGCGCGGCGGCCGCCTACAAGTCCTCGCTGGGCAACGAGCTGTTCCTGGTGCTCGCGGCGGTGATGGTGATGTACATCGTGCTCGGCGTGCTGTACGAGAGCTTCGTGCACCCGCTGACCATCCTGTCCACGCTGCCGCCGGCCGGGCTGGGGGCGCTGGCGGCGCTGATGCTCGACGGCTCGGACCTCGGCGTGATCGGCGTCATCGGGCTCGTGCTGCTGATCGGCATCGTCAAGAAGAACGCCATCCTGGTGGTGGACTTCGCGCTGGAGGCGGAGCGCCAGCGCGGGGTGCCGGCGCTGGCCGCCGTGCGCGAGGCGTGCCTGCTGCGGTTCCGGCCGATCCTGATGACCACGCTGGCGGCGGCGCTGGGCGCGCTGCCGCTGATGCTGGGTACGGGGACCGGCTCGGAGCTGCGCCGGCCGCTGGGCATCGCCATCGTCGGCGGGCTGGCGGTGAGCCAGTTCGTCACGCTGTTCAGCACGCCGGTGGTCTACCTGCTGTTCGACCGCATCTCGCAGAGGTTCGGGCGGCCGTCGCGGCTGGACATGCCGGACACGGTCGCCACGTGAGAAGGCAGCCAGCAAGGTTGAGGCTCTGCCTCAAACTCCGCCAAAGGCTCGCCTTTGGAAACCCCGACTTCAGACCGACTCTAATTTGTGCCGGTCCAGGGCGGCTCGCCCTGGCGGGTCCAGGGCAGAGCCCTGGCCTTCCTTTCCTCGCATGAGCATCAGCTCCCCCTTCATCCGCCGCCCCGTCGCGACCACGCTGCTCACCCTGGCGGTGGCGCTCGCGGGGGCGTTCGCCTTCATGAAGCTGCCGGTGGCGCCGCTGCCGCAGGTCGACTTCCCGACGATCTTCGTGCAGGCGACCCTGCCTGGCGCCAGCCCCGACACAGTGGCCACGAGCGTCGCCGCGCCGCTGGAGCGCCACCTCGGCCAGATCGCGGACGTCACCGAGATGACGTCGAGCAGCTCGATCGGCTCGGCGCGGATCACCCTGCAGTTCGGCCTGGACCGCGACATCGATGGTGCTGCGCGCGACGTGCAGGCGGCGATCAACGCCGCGCGCGCCGACCTGCCGACCGCGCTGCGGCAGAACCCGACCTACAAGAAGGTCAACCCGGCCGACAGCCCGATCATGATCCTGGCGCTGACCTCGGACACCCTGACGCCGGGGCAGCTCTACGACGCGGCGTCCACCGTGATCCAGCAGAAGCTGAGCCAGCTCCCCGGCATCGGCCAGGTCGACATCGGCGGCAGCGCGCTGCCGGCGGTGCGGGTGGAGGCCAACCCCCTGGCGCTGTCGCGCTACGGCATCGGGCTGGAGGACCTGCGCGCGGCCCTGGCCTCGGCCAACGCCAACAGCCCCAAGGGCGCGATCGAGGACGGCGCGCGCCGGTTCCAGCTCTACACCAACGACCAGGCGCGCAAGGCGGCGGAGTACGCGCCGCTGATCGTGGCCTATCGCAACGGGCGCGCGGTGCGGCTGAGCGACGTCGCCGAGGTGCTCGACAGCGTGGAGGACGTGCGCAACTCAGGACTGTACAACGGCCGCCAGGCGGTCACGGTGATCCTGTACCGCCAGCCGGGCGCCAACATCATCAGCGCGGTGCAGGGCGTCAGGGACGCGATCCCGCAGCTCAGGGCGGCGCTGCCGGGCTCGGTGAGCATCAGCACGGCGCTGGACCGCTCGCCGACCATCAAGGCCTCGCTCGCGGACACGGAGCGCGCGCTGCTGATCGCGGTGGTGCTGGTGATCCTGGTGGTGTTCGCCTTCCTGCGCGACTGGCGGGCGACGCTGATTCCTGCGGTCGCGGTGCCGGTGTCGATCATCGGCACCTTCGCGGGCATGTCGGTGCTGGGCTACAGCCTGGACACGCTGTCGCTGATGGCGCTCACGGTGGCGACCGGCTTCGTGGTCGACGACGCGATCGTGGTGCTGGAGAACGTGCAGCGCCACATCGAGCACGGCATGGGCCGGGCGGAAGCCGCCTTGCAGGGTGCGCGCGAGGTCGGCTTCACCGTGCTGTCGATGAGCCTGTCGCTGATCGCGGTGTTCCTGCCGATCCTGCTGATGGGCGGCATCGTCGGCCGGCTGTTCCGCGAGTTCGCGGTGACGCTGTCGCTGTCGATCCTGGTCTCGCTGGTGGTCTCGCTCACCACGACGCCGATGATGTGCGCCTTCGTGCTGCGCGAGCCGCATCGCCCGGATCTGGACAGGGCGGATCTGGACGGCGCGGATCTGGACGGGAACGCGGCCGGGCAGGGCGGGGCGCCAGGCCATGCCCCGGGCCGGCTGGCGCGGGGCGGCGCGTGGCTGGCGCGGGTGTTCGAGCGCGGCTTCGACTCGTCGCTGCGCGGCTACGAGGTCAGCCTGGGCTGGGCACTGCGCCACCCCCGGATCGTGATGCTCAGCCTGCTGGCCACGATCGGGCTGAACGTCGCGCTGTTCAAGATCGTGCCCAAGGGCTTCTTCCCGGTGCAGGACACCGGCCAGCTCATCGGCGGCGTGCAGGCCGACCAGGGCATCTCGTTCCAGGCGATGCGCGAGAAGGTCGCCGGCATCCAGCAGGTCATCGGCGCCGACCCGGCGGTGCAGAGCGTGGTGGGCTTCACCGGCGGGCGGCAGACCAACTCCGCCTTCATCTTCGTCACGCTCAAGCCGGCGGGGCAGCGCGACGGGTCGCCCAGGGTGCTCGACCGTCTGCGCCGCCGCCTCGGCCGGGCCGCCGGCGCGCAGACCTTCCTGGCCGCAGCCCAGGACGTGCGCGCCGGCGGGCGGCAGAGCAACGCCGCCTACCAGTACACACTGCAGGGCGACGACGCGCAGGAGCTGTACGCCTGGACGCCGCGGGTGGCGGAGGCACTGAAGAGGCTGCCGATCCTGACAGACGTGAACAGCGACCAGCAGGAGAGCGGCCACGACGTGCTCGTGACCTACGACCGCCCGACGCTGGCGCGGCTCGGCCTGACGCCGGCCGAGATCGACAACACGCTGTACGACGCGTTCGGCCAGCGCCAGGTCTCGACCATCTACAACGCCCTCAACCAGTACCACGTGGTGCTGGAGGTGGCGCCGCGCTGGTGGCAGAGCCCGGACTCGCTGCAGATCGTGCGCGTCAGCACCGCGGGCGGCACCGCCTCGGGCACCTCTGGCACCAATGCTTCGGCGCGCGCGATCAGCGGCCCCGCCGGCCGCGGCAGCACCACCCAGACCGCCGCCCAGGCCGCCGTGCAGGCCAGCGCGCCCATCGGCACCGGCGTCGGCACCGGCGCCAGCGCGACGCAGGCCAGCGGGGGCAGCAGCGCGGGCACCACCCAGGCCGCGACCGCCGCCGACCCGTCGCAGAACTCGCAGATCAACGCCCAGAACAACGCGCTGGCGGCCAGCGGCAGGTCGGGCGCGTCATCCGGCGCCTCGGTGAGCACTTCGGCCGAGACCATGGTGCCGCTGTCCGCCTTCACCCAGGTCAGGCAGAGCGCGGCGCCGCTCGCGGTCAACCACCAGGGGCCGTTCGTGGCGTCCACGCTGTCGTTCAACATGGCCGTTGGGCACTCGCTGTCCGAGGCCACGGTGGCGATCGCCCGCACGATGGCGGAGCTGCGCGTGCCCAGCGACATCCACGGCACCTTCGCCGGCACCGCGGCGCAGTTCCAGTCCTCGGTGTCGCAGGAGCCGCTGCTGGTGCTGGCGGCCCTGGTCGCGGTCTACCTGGTGCTCGGCGTGCTGTACGAGAGCACGGTCCACCCGCTGACCATCCTCTCGACGCTGCCCTCGGCCGGGGTGGGCGCGGTGCTGGCGCTGCTGGTCACCGGGCAGGAGTTCAGCATCATCGCGCTGATCGGCATCATCCTGCTGATCGGCATCGTCAAGAAGAACGCGATCCTGCTGGTCGATTTCGCGCTCGCCGCGGAGCGCGAGGACGGGCTCTCGACGGAGGACGCGATCTTCCAGGCCTGCCTGCTGCGGTTCCGCCCGATCATGATGACCACCTTCGCGGCCCTGCTCGGTGCGCTGCCGCTCGCCTTCGGCGGGCCGGGCAGCGAGCTGCGGATGCCGCTCGGCATCTCCATCGTCGGCGGGCTGATCGTCAGCCAGGCGCTAACGCTGTACACGACGCCGGTGGTCTACATCTACCTCGACCGGCTGCGCGGATACCGCGGCCGACGCGCCGCGCCGGTGGCGGCGGAATGAGCGGCCGGTCCCTGCGCGGGCGGCGTGGCGGTGGTCGGTCGCTTCATGCCCGGTTGTACCAACGGGCCTCGGCAGTGGCCGGTGAAGCAAGGAAGGTTGAGGCTCTGCCTCAAACTCCGCCAAAGGGCGAGCCCTTTGGAAACATTTACTTAAGTAAAGCCGGTCCAGGGGGGGCTTCCCCCTTGGTGGGTCTGGGCAGAGCCCAGCCTTGCTTGCTGACAGGTCGATGCCGGGGCTTACCGTCTCTGCGCGGCTGGGCGGCCCGCGCCGCCGTGCTGCTCGCGCTGCCGGGCTGCATGGTCGGGCCGGACTACCGCCGCCCCGCAGCGCCGATCACCGCCGCCTACAAGGAGCTGCCGGGCTGGACCGTGGCTGCGCCCGCGGACACGCTGCCCAAGGGCGACTGGTGGCGCGTCTACGACGACCCGGTGCTCGACTCGCTGGAGCGCGAGGTCAAGCGCGGCAACCAGACGCTGCGCGAGTTCGAGGCCGCCTACCGCGTCGCGCGCGCCGTGGTGGACGAGGACCGCGCCAACCTGTTCCCGCAGGCCACGCTCGGCGGCGGCCTCAACCGCTCCGGCAGCGGCGGCGGCTCGAACAGCACCAGCCTCAACTCCGCCCTGGCCGGAGGCAGCACCGGCACTATAGGCGGCACCGGCACTATAGGCGGCACCGGCATTACGGGCAGCACCGGCACCACGGGCGGCGGGATTGGCGGCACCGGCGGGGTCACATCCGGTGTCGGCACCACGGGGGCCTCGACCGGGAACACGACCGCCGGCACCACCGGCAGCGGCATCTCGGCCACCTCGCTGCGGGGTGGGTCCGGGCCGCGCACGACCTACAACGCGCAGGGCTCGCTGGACTGGGAGCTGGACGTGTGGGGCCGCATCCGCCGCCAGGTCGAGAGCGGCGTCGCCAACGCCCAGGCCAGTGCCGCCGACGTCGCCAACGCCCGGCTCTCCGCCCAGGCGACGCTGGCCACCGACTACTTCGACCTGCGCGCCGCGGACGCGATCATCGCGCTGCTCACCCGTACCATGGCCGACTACCGCCGCTCGCTGCAGATCACGAAGAACCAGTATGATGCGGGCGTCGTCGCGCGTTCGGACACGCTGACCGCGCAGGTGCTGCTCGAGACCACAGAAGCGCAACTGATCAACGCCGGCATCGCGCGCGCCCAGTACGAGCACGCCATCGCCGTGCTCACCGGCCGGGCGCCCGCGGAGCTGACGCTGCCGCCCACGTCGCTGGCGCGCGCGATCCCGGCCATCCCGGCGGTGCTGCCCGCGACGCTGCTGCAGCGCCGGCCCGACATCGCGGCGGCCGAGCGGCAGGTGGCGTCGCAGAACGCCCTGATCGGCGCCGCCGTCGCCGCCTACTACCCGACGATCAGCCTGTCCGCCCTGCTCACCTACAGCGGCTCGCCGCTCGGCTCGCTGTTCTCGGCGGGCAACCAGGTCTGGTCGCTCGGCTCCTCGGCCAGCGAGGTGCTGTTCGCCGGCGGCGCGCGCACCGCCCAGGTCGCGGCCGCACGCGCCACCTACGAGGAGAGCGTCGCCACCTACCGGCAGACGGTGCTCGTCGCACTGCAGCAGGTCGAGGACGAGCTGGCCGCGCTGCGCATCCTCGACCAGCAGCTCGGCGTCGCGCAGGCCGCGGTCACGGATTCCCGGCGCTCGGTGGAGATCACGCTGAACGAGTATCGCGCGGGCACGCAGGCCTACACCGCCGTGGTCACGGCGCAGGCGCTGGCGCTGAGCAACGAGCAGACGTTCATCACGCTGCAGCAGGAGCGCCTCGTCGCCAGCGTCGTGCTGATCCAGGCGCTGGGCGGCGGCTGGGCGGCGTCGGAGCTGCCGTCGAAGAACAGCCTGCAGCGGAATCAGCCGTTCCTGCCGTAGGTCCTGCGGCCGGGTTGGCAAGCAAGGCTGGGCTCTGCCCAGACCCGCAAAGGGCCTCGGCCCTTTGATCCCTCTACTTAAGTAGAGGACTCCAAAGGCCTGCCTTTGGCGGAGTTTGAGGCAGAGCCTCAACCTTGCTTGCTTGACCAGTCACGTCAGAGAGACCTCGATATCAAGCCGACGCGAGAGGTCGTCGGCAATCCCGACTACCTGGCCATGTGGACCGTCTCACGGCCTGCCCGCTGAGCACAGGACGGTTGGCTTCAGGGGGTCGTTCGACCGTCCGGGACTGGGCTGTCCTCGTCGCATTGGTTCCAGTCCGTGTTCGTGTACATCGTCACGATGGACCAGTGGGCGCTCAGTCGGTCCGTGTCCGCCACTCCGCACGGGATGCCGCGGACCTGGCCGCCCTCGCGCAGCCCGGCCGGCGACGGCACGACGGCGTCGGGGTCGAAGACGAGGTACGTCGTGGTCTCGTTCCCCGCAATGCCCCAGCCGTCCCACTCGACGTGGCGCAGCTCTCCGGTTCGGGCCGGCTGCGCCAGGACCTGCGCCCTGTAGTGGCTTCCCCGGCACCACCAGCGGAGGCGATCGTCGACCAGGCGGCTGTATCGGTCGCCCAGCCCGACCAAGGGCGGCGTCATGCCCCAGAGCAGTGCCGTCAGGCACAGCATGGACAGCCGGCGGCGCACGCCGCGCGTCCAGATCGCGGCGAGGAGAAAGAACGCGCCGGCCAGCACAGCCAGCGGCCCGAACACGAGCAGGCGAACCAGGCCGGCCCCAGGGTTGGGCCAGTCGGACAGGACCTCGGTGCATGCTACGAGCGCAACCGCCACCGCCAACAGCCATCTCCAGGCGAACCGGTCGTCACGTGCCGCCATGTCCCATCCCGGATGCTGACGAGTGTGAGCGGAAAGCAAGGCTGGGCGCTGCCCAGACCCGCAAAGGGCCTCGGCCCTTTGATTCCTTTACTTAAGCAATGGATTCCAAAGGCCTGCCTTTGGCGGAGTTTGAGGCAGCGCCTCAACCTTTCTTCTTGTCCTGCGCCACCGTCCCGCGCAGGCTGAACCCCGGCCGCGCCGCGTCCTCCGGCGTCATCCGCGCCTCGCCGCGCAGCAGCTTGCGCGCCGCCATGTGGTCCGCCGGCCGGTTGATCGACTCCACGCCCGCGAGCACCCCGGCCCGGAAGCACAGCACCGCGCAGGACTCTGCCTCGCCGAGCGTGACGTGCACGTCGCTGCCTGCGGTGAGGCCGGCGATCTGGAGCTTCAGCGGCCCCTGGTCGCTCCAGAACCACGGCACGGCGTCGTACGGCCGGCTGCGCCCCACGAGATGCGCCGCGAGGCTGCGGGCGTGGTCCACCGCGTTCTGCACGGATTCCAGGCGGACGATGCCGCCGCCGGCGTGTGGGCTCGGGTAGGCCGCGCAGTCGCCGATCGCCGAGATCGAGGGGTCGGCGGTGGCGAGCTGCTCGTCCACCACGATGCCGCTGGCCACGGCGAGCCCCGCCTCAGCCGCCAGAGAGTCGTTGGCCTCCACGCCGATGCCGACCAGCACCAGGTCGGCCGGATGCTCCGCCCCGTCCGTGGTGCGCACCGCACGCACCCTGCCTTCGCCCAGGATCGCCGCGACGCCGGTGCCGAACGAGAAGCCGGTGCCCTGGGACTCGTGCCAGCGGACGAAGGTGGCCGCGGTGGCGGGGGTGACGGCGCGGCCCATCGCGCGCGGCCCCGCCTCGATCACGTGCACGGCGCAGCCCATCGTCGCCGCCACGGCCGCGAACTCCAGCCCGATGAAGCCCGCGCCCACCACCACGGCGCGGCGCGCGGCGCGCACCTGGTCCCACAGCGCGGCGGCGTCGGCCTGGGTGCGCAGCGAGGCCACGCCGGGCAGGTCGGCGCCGGGCACGCCCAGGCGGCGGTTGCGCGTCCCCGTCGCCAGCACGAGGTGGTCATAGTCGAGGCTCTCGCCGCCGGACAGCGCGACGCGGCGCGCGGCGCGGTCGATGGCGAGGACGCGGGTGCCGGCGCGCACGTGGACCTGCTTGCCGGCGTAGAACGCTTCCGGCCGCAGCGCGAGGTCGACCGTGCCGCGCTCGCCCTTCAGGTAGGCCTTGGACAGCGGCGGGCGGTTATACGGCAGGCCGGGCTCGTCGCCGACCAGGGTGATCGGCGCCGCGTAGCCCTCCTCGCGCAGCGACGTGGCGAGCTGGAACGCGGCCTGCCCGGTGCCGACGACGACGATCCCTGCGCGCTCCTGCATCGGCTGCCTCCCCCCCTGCGACAATCCCGCGCGGCGCACGTGCGGCCGCCGCGGAACGCGCTGCGGCAGGCCCGCGCGGACCCGCTTCGCGCACGAGGCTACCAGGGATCAGGGCACGCGCGACAGCACCCGCCAGAGTCGCGACGGTCTGGGTTCGCGCAGCGCCGCGTCGAGCTCGTGCAGGTCGCCGTCCGGCTGCAGAGCGAAGCTGCGCGCCCCATCGGGCGAGGCGTCGAGAAGCTGGAACACGGTGCTGCCGCGCAGCGTCTGCCAGCGGCCGCGGCTGATGCGCGAGGGCAGGCCGGGCGGGTCGTTCACGCAGCGCTCGGACATCAGGTAGCTGCCGTCCGGGCCGTCGAGCCCGGTGACAAGGCGCAGCTCGGTCTGCACCGCGCCGCACTCCGCGTCGGCCAGCACCCCGGCCCAGCGGCCCACCGGGCGCCCGGCGTTGCGCGGGTTCAGCATCCCGGGCCGCTCCGGCAGGGGCGGCGGCACCCCGGCCTGCGCCGCACGCGCGAGCGCCAGCAGCGCCAGCAGCAGCATGCCGATTCTCGTGGCCATGGCGTCGCAGGCTCCTCGCCCACCCCGGGCGGGCCACCATGCGGGCGGGATGGTTGAGGGAGCGTGAACGAGGCAGCCAGCAAGGCTGGGCTCTGCCCAGACCCGCCAGGGGCGAGCCGCCCCTGGACCGGCTTTCTTCAAGGAAGGCAATCCAAAGGCCCAGCCTTTGGCGGAGTTTGAGGCAGAGCCTCAACCTTGCTTTCTGCGCATCCCGCGTCACCGCCAGCCGCACGTTTGATGAGGCACGGCGCGGAGGCCTGCGCTATAGGCGGCGGGTTGTCCGGAGAGACCTCATGACCATCCGACCGCGCCTCGCACAGCGACTCCGCGCCGCAGCGCCGATCCTGACCGCGGCCCTGCTGCTGGCACGGCCGGCGCTGGCGGCGCATCTGGCGTTCGTCATCAACTCCAACGACGCCAGCATCAGCGTGCTCGATGTCGACACGCACCGCGAGCTGCGCCGCATCCCGGTGCTGCGCGAGCCGCACCACATGGCCCTGACCCCGGACCACCGCTCGCTCGCCATCGGCGACACCAACGGCAACGCCTTGTTCCTGCTCGACCCGCGCACCGGCGACGTGCAGCGCCAGGTCACGATGAGCGACCCCTACCAGGTCGAGTTCAGCCCCGACGGCACGCTGCTCGCCGTGACCGGCCTCGCGCGTAACCAGATCGACCTGTACGACGCGAAGACCTTCGCGCTGCTGCACCGCATCCCGGCCAGCGCCATGCCGAGCCACATCAACTTCTCCCCCGACTCGTCAATGGTGTTCGTCAGCCTGCAGCAGACCGACAGCCTGATCGCAATCGCCACCCGCACCGGCGCCGTGATCTGGAAGAACAAGGTCGGCCACGTCCCCGCCGGCGTGCTGTGGCACGACGGGGAGCTGCTGGTCGGGCTGATGGGGCAGGGCGAGATCGCCGCCGTCGATCCCGGCGACGGCCACGTGCTTCGCCTGGTGCCCACCGGGCGCGGCGCGCACGTGCTGTTCGTCTCGCCGGACCGCTCGGTGATCTACGCCACCAACCGCGTCGACGGCACGATCTCGGTGCTCGACCCGAAGACGCTGGCGGTGGTCCGCACCCTGCACGTGCCGGGTGGGCCGGACGATATCGATTTCGCGCCGGACGGTAAGCTGTGGGCGACGCTGCGCTGGCGCCAGGCGGTCGCGGTGATCGACCCGGTCAGCGGCAGCGTCGAGACCATCCCGGTCGACCGCTCGCCGCACGGCATCTGGCTCAACACGCACGACACGCTGCCGGTCGCGGTCAGCGCGAAGTAGCGGCCGCTGCCAAGCAAGGAAGGAAGGCCAGGGGCTCTGCCCCTGGACCCCGCCAAAAGCTCGCCTTTGGAAACCCCTTGTTGGGTCTGGGCACACTGCCCCCCGACGTGCCGCAGGCCCCGACGGATGCCGGTCCAGGGGCGCTGCCCCTGGCGGGTCCAGGGCAGAGCCCTGGCCTTGCTTCCCTGACCCGTTTCGCACTCCCCGCCCTGTTGATGCTGGCCGGCCTCGCCGTGATCTGGCGCCTGGTGGCGCAGGCCGGCGCGGCGGCGGTGCTGCACGCCGCGTCTGCGCTGGGCTGGGACGGGTTCGCGCTGGTGCTGGCGGTGCAGTCGTCGTTGATCGTGTCAATGGGGGTGGCGTGGTGGCTGCTCGGCCGGGGGCGGCCGGACGCGCGGCTGAGGCGGTTCGTGTGGGCAAGGCTGGTGCGGGACTCGGCGGGCGAGACGCTGCCGTTCAGCCAGCTCGGCGGGTATGCCGCGGGCGCGCGGGCGCTCGCGGTCTCCGGGGTGGCGGGCTCGTTCGCCGCGGCGTCCACGGTGGTGGACGTGAGCACGGAGCTGGTGGGGCAGCTCGGCTACACGCTGCTGGGGCTGGCGCTGCTGGGCTGGCACAGGCCGGGGAGCGGGCTGGTGGCGCCGGTGCTGCTGGCGACGCTGGTGATGGCGGGGCTGGTCGCCGTGTTCGTGGCCGTGCAGGTGCGCGGTGCGGGTGTGGTGGACCGGCTGCTGGTGCGGGTGTCCGCGCGGCTGGCGGGGCCGGACACCGGGGCGGGCAAGCGGGGCGACGCGCTGGCAGGCGCGGTGCGGGGGATACACGCGCGGCGGGGCGCCCTGCTGGCGGCGGTGGGGCTGCACTTCGCGGAGTGGGTGCTCAGCGGCGTGCAGGCTTGGGGGACGCTGCGGCTGATGGGGCTGCATCCAGGGCTGGCGGGGGGGCTGGTGATCGACAGCCTGCTGTACGGCGCGCGCAGCTTCGCGTTCCTGGTGCCGAACGCGATCGGGGTGCAGGAGGCGATGCTGGTGCTGGTGGGCGGGCTGTTCGGCGTGGCGCCGGATGCGGCGCTGGCGCTGTCGCTGGTGCGGCGGGGGCGCGACCTGGCGCTGGCGGTGCCGGCGCTGTGCGTGTGGCAGGCGATGGAGGCGCGGAGGGCGGCCAGGTGACAGGAGGAAGCAAACCTGGGCTCTCCCTTCGCTGCCATTCCAACGACCCAAGCGGGTCGTCGGAACCTTTGGCAGCTCCGCCCAGACCCGCCAGGGGGAACCCCCTCCTGGACCGGCCTTGCTTAAGTATTGGATTCCAAAGGCGAGCCTTTGGCAGAGTTTGAGGCAGAGCCTCAACCTTGCTTCCTGCGCTGCCGTTGACTTGCTCCTGCGCTTCCCCTATGGACCCCCGCTCATCGGAACGCGGGAGACCCGTACCTCCGCCCTGGCGATATCGCCGCGGCGGGATTGGGTCGCATGGACCGCGGTTCGGCTTCAGTCGGAGGCCAGGATCATGGCGAAGAAGATCGTCGGCTACATCAAGCTGCAGATTCCCGCAGGCAAGGCGAACCCGTCGCCGCCGGTCGGCCCTGCGCTGGGCCAGCGCGGCCTGAACATCATGGCGTTCTGCAAGGAATTCAACGCGCTGACGCAGGGCATGGAGGTCGGGATGCCGACCCCGGTCGTGATCACCGCGTTCGCGGACCGCACCTTCACCTTCATCATGAAGACGCCGCCCAACACCTATTTCCTGAAGAAGGCGGCGGGCATCCAGAAGGGCACGACCACGCCGGGCAAGGGTGCTGCGGTCGGCCGGGTGACGATGTCGCAGCTTCGCGAGATCGCCGCGACCAAGATGGTGCACATGAATGCCAACGACGTGGACGGCGCGGTGCGGATGCTGGCCGGGTCGGCGCGATCGATGGGCCTGAGCGTGGTGGAGGGCTGATCCGATGGCGCACGACAAGCGGCTGAACAACGCCTACGCGACCTTCGACCGGCAGAAGCCGTACTCCATCGAGGAGGCGGTGCGCATGGTCAAGACCAACGCCAGCGCCAAGTTCGACGAGACCGTCGAGATGACCATGAACCTCGGCATCGACCCGCGCCACGCCGACCAGATGGTGCGTGGCCTGCTGAGCCTGCCCAACGGCACCGGCAAGACCCTGCGTGTCGGCGTGTTCGCCCGCGGCCCCAAGGCCGCCGAGGCGACGTCGGCCGGTGCCGACGTGGTGGGCGCCGAGGACCTCGCCGAGAAGGTGCAGGCCGGCGAGATCGCCTTCGACCGCTGCATCGCGACGCCGGACATGATGGCGCTGGTCGGGCGCCTGGGTAAGATCCTCGGCCCGCGTGGGCTGATGCCGAACCCGAAGCTCGGCACGGTCACGATGAACGTGCGTGACGCGATCACCGCCGCCAAGTCCGGCCAGGTCGAGTTCCGTGCCGAGAAGGCGGGGATCATCCATGCCGGCATCGGCAAGGCGAGCTTCGACGAGGACAAGCTGCTCGGCAACATTCGCGCGCTGGTGGACGCGATCAACCGCGCCAAGCCGACGGGGGCGAAGGGCACCTACGTCAAGAAGATGTCGCTCAGCTCCACGATGGGGCCGGGCGTGAAGGTCGACGTCGCGAGCCTCGCGGCGGGCTAGGGAATTCGACGCCCCCCGGCGCTGCCGAGGGGGTGACGGCCAGGGGCGGCACGGCTTGCCTGCCCCGAACCTGTCCGAGACCGCACGTCGTCCTCCGGCCCCAGGGTCGGTCGGCGGTAAAGGGCCCCAGGGTCCGCGTGCGGGAGACGGGGTGCCACACGGAATTTGGCTCGCGGTCCCGCTCATGGCGGGGTTGTCGGGTCTGAGGATGGTTGGCGGTTCCGCCTTGACCGGACAGGCGAACCGGGCCGCGCGGGAATGCGCGACCCACGGGCAACCAGGCCTGGCGCGGCCTGTCCGCGCCCGGGCCACGATGGAGACGGGATTTGGACCGTACGGAGAAGCGGGAGTTCGTCTCGACGCTCGCCACCGTTTTCGCGGATACGTCGATGGTCGTCGTCACCCAGAACAAGGGGTTGACGGTGGCCGAGGTGACGGTGCTGCGGCAGCGGATGCGGGCGGTGGGGGCGACCTTCAAGGTCGCGAAGAACCGGCTGGCCGTCCTCGCCCTGGAGGGCACCTCGTTCGCCGGCATCGCGCCGCTGCTGAAGGGACCGACCGCGCTCGCGTGGGCGAAGGACCCGGTGGCGGTGGCCAAGGCGGCCGTGGACTACGCCAAGACCAACGACAAGCTCGTGCTGCTCGGCGGCGCGCTTGGCTCCCAGACGCTGGACGCGGACGGGATCAGGGCGCTCGCCGAGCTGCCGTCGCTCGACGCGCTGCGCGCCAGGCTGGTGGGGATGATCCAGACACCCGCCACCCGGATCGCCGCCGTGATCGCAGCGCCGGCTGCGGGCGTGGCGCGGGTGATCGGCGCCTACTCCAGGAAGGACGGCGAGCCTGGCGGGGAGCCCGAGGGCACTCCCGAAGGCGGGCCCGATAGCGCGCCGTCGGCTGCTCCTGAGGGGCCAGCCGCAGAAGCCGCTTGACCTTTCGCCGCGACTGAGCGTGGGGCCGCGAGCCGGCCTTGCATGGAACCGACCAGAGACTAATGTAGGGATGCTGAACAATGGCTGATCTTGCGAAGATCGTGGACGACCTGTCGGCGCTGACCGTCCTCGAGGCGGCCGAGCTGTCGAAGATGCTGGAAGAGAAGTGGGGCGTCTCCGCGGCCGCACCGGCTGCCGCGGCAGCCGCTCCGGCCGGTGGCGGGGCCGCCGCCGCCCCGGTGGAGGAGCAGACCGAGTTCACGGTGATCCTGGCCAAGGCCGGCGAGAAGAAGATCAACGTGATCAAGGAGATCCGCACCATCACGGGTCTCGGCCTGAAGGAGGCCAAGGATCTAGTCGAGGGCGCGCCGAAGACCGTGAAGGAAGGCGTAAACAAGGACGAGGCCGCGAAGCTGAAGAAGCAGCTTGAGGATCAGGGCGCCGCTGTCGAGATCAAGTGAGACGCTAGAGCGAACTGCACGCAGCGCTGCGCCGCGTGATCCGGGATTGGGCGGGGTGGGAATCGAAGTCGGTTCCCGCCCGCTTTCTCGTTGTGGCCACCCGAACCCGGCCGATCTGCCGGATTCGTGTGCGCCGCGCTCCGGAGCGAACCCGGGCGGCCAGGGATTGCAGGCCGCGTGCATCACGCCTTTCCGCACTCGCGCGGGGACGCAGGAACGATGGGGCACCACGATAGCATGAACGCCATTTCCAGATCGTTCACCGCGCAGAAGCGCATCCGCAAGAGCTTCGGGCGCATCCCCGAGGTGGCGCCGATGCCCAACCTCATCGACGTGCAGCGCTCCAGCTACGAGGCGTTCCTGCAGATGAACGTGGCGCCGGACAGCCGCACCCAGACCGGGCTGCAGGAAGTGTTCCGCTCGGTGTTCCCGATCGACGATTTTGCTGGTCGCGGTCGGCTGGAGTTCGTGCACTACGAGCTGGAGGAGCCGAAGTACGACGTCGAGGAGTGCATCCAGCGCGGCATGACCTTTGCGGCCCCGCTCAAGGTGGTGCTGCGCCTGATCGTGTGGGATCTGGACGAGGACACCGGCGCCCGCTCGATCCGCGACATCAAGGAGCAGCCCGTCTACATGGGCGACATGCCCCTGATGACGGACAACGGCACCTTCATCATCAACGGCACCGAGCGCGTCATCGTCAGCCAGATGCACCGCAGCCCGGGCGTGTTCTTCGACCACGACAAGGGCAAGACCCACAGCAGCGGCAAGTTCCTGTTCGCCGCCCGCGTCATCCCTTACCGCGGCTCCTGGCTCGACTTCGAATTCGACAGCAAGGACCTGTGCTACGTGCGCATCGACCGCAAGCGCAAGCTGCCGGCGACCACGCTGCTCTACGCCCTCGAAGGTGCGGCCAGCGCCGCGCGCCGCGAGCAGCGCATCGCCGCCGGCGAGGACCCCTCGACGATCGAGATCAAGGGCATGGACCCCGAGGAGATCCTGGCCACGTTCTACGGCCAGGTGGTGTTCAGCCTGACGCCGAAGGGCTGGGCGCGCCCGTTCGACGCCGACGCGTTTCGCGGCATGAAGCTGCTGACGCCGATGGTCGATGCGGAGACCGGCGAGGTCGTGGCGGAGGCCGACGCCAAGCTGACGCAGCGCTCGGCGCGCAGGATCGCGGAGAAGACCAGGACGGTGCTGGTCGGGCGCGCCGACCTGCTCGGGCGGTTCATGGCGCTCGACCTGGTCAACGAGGAGACCGGCGAGATTTACGCTGAGGCCGGCGAGGAGCTGACCGAGGTGCGCCTGGCCGCGCTGGAGCAGGCCGGGATCACCGAGCTGCCGACGCTCGCCGTGGACCAGCAGAACGGGCCGTGGATCCGCAACACCCTGGCCGTGGACAAGAACACCAATCGCGACGACGCGCTGACCGACATCTACCGCGTGATGCGTCCGGGTGAGCCGCCGACGCCGGATACGGCCGAGACGCTGTTCCGCGGCCTGTTCTTCGACCCCGACCGCTACGACCTGTCCGCGGTGGGACGTGTGAAGATGAACATGCGCCTGACGCTGCAGGCGGAGGATACCGTGCGCGTGCTGCGCAAGGAGGACATCCTGCGCACCGTCAAGATCATGTGCGAGCTGAAGGATGGCCGCGGCACCATCGACGACATCGACAACCTCGGCAACCGCCGGGTGCGCTCGGTGGGCGAGCTGATGGAGAACCAGTACCGCGTCGGCCTGCTGCGCATGGAGCGCGCGATCCGCGAGCGCATGGGCTCGGTCGACATCGACACGGTGATGCCGCACGACCTGATCAACGCCAAGCCGGCGGCGGCCGCCGTGCGGGAGTTCTTCGGCAGCTCACAGCTCAGCCAGTTCATGGACCAGACTAACCCGCTGTCCGAGGTGACGCACAAGCGCCGCCTCTCGGCGCTTGGCCCGGGCGGGCTGACCCGCGAGCGCGCCGGCTTCGAGGTGCGCGACGTGCACCCCACGCATTACGGCCGCATCTGCCCGATCGAGACGCCGGAGGGGCCGAACATCGGCCTGATCAACAGCCTCGCCACCTTCGCCAAGGTGAACAAGTACGGCTTCATCGAGACGCCGTACCGTCTGGTCAAGGACGGCCAGGTGCAGGGTGGCTGGAAGTATCTGTCCGCGATGGAGGAGGAGCGCCTCGTCGTGGCGCAGGCAGACGCGCCGCAGGACGCGGACGGCAACTTCACCGACGAGTTGGTGAGCGTGCGCCGGCAGGGCGACTTCCGGCTGGTCAAGCCGGAGGACGTCACCGCGGTCGACGTGAGCCCGAAGCAGCTCGTCTCGGTGGCCGCGGCGCTGATCCCGTTCCTGGAGAACGACGACGCCAACCGCGCGCTGATGGGCTCGAACATGCAGCGCCAGGCGGTGCCGCTGATCCGCGCCGACGCGCCGCTGGTGGGCACCGGCATGGAGGCCGCCGTGGCGCGGGACTCGGGTGCGACCATCGTCGCGCGCCGCGAGGGCGTGGTGGACCAGATCGACGGCGCGCGCATCGTGGTGCGCGCCACCGCGGAGGATGGCACCACCCAGGGCGTCGACATCTACCGCCTGCGCAAGTACATGCGCTCCAACCAGAGCACCTGCATCAACCAGCGTCCGCTGGTGCGCGTGGGCGACCGCGTCGGCAACGGCGACATCATCGCCGACGGGCCGAGCACCGAGCTGGGCGAGCTGGCGCTGGGCCGCAACATCCTGTGCGCGTTCATGCCCTGGAACGGCTACAACTTCGAGGACTCCATCCTCATCAGTGAGCGCATCGCGCGCGACGACGTGTTCACCTCGATCCACATCGAGGAGTTCGAGGTGATGGCCCGCGACACCAAGCTGGGCCAGGAGGAGATCACCCGCGACATCCCCAACGTCGGCGAGGAGGCGCTGCGCAACCTCGACGAGGCCGGGATCGTCTACGTCGGCGCCGAGGTCAACCCGGGCGACATCCTGGTCGGCAAGGTGACGCCGAAGGGCGAGAGCCCGATGACGCCGGAGGAGAAGCTGCTCCGCGCCATCTTCGGCGAAAAGGCGTCCGACGTGCGCGACACCTCGCTCAAGCTGCCGCCGGGCACGACGGGCACCATCGTCGACGTCCGCGTGTTCAGCCGCCGCGGCGTGGACAAGGACGAGCGCGCGATGGCGATCGAGCGCGCCGAGGTCGAGCGCCTGGCCAAGGACCGCGACGACGAGCGCGCGATCCAGGAGCGCTCGTTCCTGGCGCGGATGCGCGAGAAGCTGCTGGGCCGCAAGGCGTCCGGCGGCTTCAAGGGCATCAAGTCCGGCACCGACCTCACCGAGGAGGTGCTGGCGGAGCATCCGCGCGGCGCCTGGCGCAACATCGGCGTCCAGGACGACGCGGTGATGGCCGAGATCGAGACGCTGAAGCGCGAGTTCGATGCGGCGGTCGCCCGCCTCGTGGCGCGCTTTGACGGCAAGGTCGAGAAGCTGCAGCGCGGCGACGAGCTGCCGCCAGGCGTCATGAAGATGGTCAAGGTGTTCGTCGCGGTGAAGCGCAAGCTGCAGCCCGGCGACAAGATGGCCGGGCGCCACGGCAACAAGGGCGTGGTCAGCCGCGTGGTGCCGGTGGAGGACATGCCGTTCCTGGAGGACGGCACCGCGATCGACCTGGTGCTCAACCCGCTTGGCGTGCCGAGCCGGATGAACGTCGGGCAGATCCTGGAGACGCACCTTGGCTGGGCGTGCGCGAACATCGGCAAGCAGATCGGCGAGCTGGTGGACGAGTACCAGCGCTCCGGCAACGCCAAGCAGGAGCTGCTGGACAAGCTGCACGAGGTGTACGGCGACAAGGTGTATTCCGACGAGATCGCCGGGATGACCGAGGTCGAGCTGATCGAGCTGTCCGGCAACCTGCGCAAGGGCGTGCCGATCGCGACGCCGGTGTTCGACGGCGCCCGCATGTCCGACATCGAGGGCATGTTGACGCGGGCGGGGCTGGCGACGAGCGGGCAGGTGACGTTGACCGACGGGCGCTCCGGCGAGCAGTTCGAGCGCAAGGTCACGGTCGGCTACATCTATATGCTCAAGCTGCACCACCTGGTGGACGACAAGATCCACGCGCGCTCGATCGGGCCGTATAGCCTCGTCACCCAGCAGCCGCTGGGCGGCAAGGCGCAGTTCGGCGGACAGCGCTTCGGCGAGATGGAGGTGTGGGCGCTGGAGGCGTACGGCGCCGCCTACACGCTGCAGGAGATGCTTACGGTGAAGTCCGACGACGTGTCGGGGCGCACCAAGGTCTACGAGGCGATCGTGCGCGAGCAGGACAACTTCGAGGCGGGCATCCCGGAGAGCTTCAACGTCCTGGTCAAGGAGCTGAAGTCGCTGGGCCTGAACGTCGAGCTGAACCAGAGCCTGACCTGAAGAAAGCAAGGTCGAGGCTCCGCCTCAAACTCCGCCAGGGCGAGCCGCCCTGGACTGGCCTTACTTAAGAGATGCCGGTCCAGGGGCGGCTCGCCCCTGGCGGGTCTGGGCAGAGCCCAGCCTTGCTTGCTGCTGCTACCTCCCGGGGCTCCGCCCCCGGCCAATATCCGAGTGGGAGTTCGCATGAACGAGCTGATGAAGATCCTGGGTCAGGCCGGCCAGCAGGTCACCTTCGACCAGATCCGCATCCAGATGGCGAGCCCGGAGCAGATCCGCTCCTGGTCCTACGGCGAGATCAAGAAGCCGGAAACGATCAACTACCGCACCTTCAAGCCGGAGCGCGACGGCCTGTTCTGCGCGCGGATCTTCGGCCCGATCAAGGACTACGAGTGCCTGTGCGGCAAGTACAAGCGCATGAAGTTCCGCGGCATCATCTGCGAGAAGTGCGGCGTCGAGGTCACGCTGGCCAAGGTCAGGCGCGAGCGCATGGGCCACATCGAGCTGGCCTCGCCGGTCGCCCACATCTGGTTCCTCAAGAGCCTGCCCAGCCGGATCGGCCTGATGGTCGATCTCACGCTGAAGGAGCTCGAGAAGATCCTGTACTTCGAGAGCTACGTGGTGCTCGACCCGGGTGCCACCGACCTCAAGCGCCACCAGCTCCTGACCGAGGACCAGCTTCTCGACAAGCAGGACGAGTTCGGCGACGACTTCAGCTACGGCATCGGCGCCGAGGCGATCAAGTCGGTGCTCAAGGAGATCGACACCGACGGCGAGAAGGTGCAGCTCCGCGCCGACCTCAAGGAGACCACGTCGGAAGCCAAGCGCAAGAAGCTGGTCAAGCGCCTCAAGCTGATCGAGGCGTTCAGCGAGAGCGGCTCCAAGCCCGAGTGGATGATCCTGGACGTGGTGCCGGTGATCCCGCCCGAGTTGCGCCCCTTGGTGCCGCTCGACGGCGGCCGGTTCGCGACGTCGGACCTGAACGACCTGTACCGCCGCGTCATTAACCGCAACAACCGCCTCAGGCGGCTGATCGAGCTGCGCGCGCCCGACATCATCGTGCGCAACGAGAAGCGCATGCTGCAGGAGAGCGTGGACGCGCTGTTCGACAACGGCCGCCGCGGCCGCGCCATCACCGGCGCCAACAAGCGCCCGCTGAAGTCGCTGTCCGACATGCTGAAGGGCAAGCAGGGCCGCTTCCGCCAGAACCTGCTCGGCAAGCGCGTGGACTACTCCGGCCGCTCGGTGATCGTGGTCGGGCCGGAGCTGAAGCTGCACCAGTGCGGGCTGCCGAAGAAGATGGCGCTCGAGCTGTTCAAGCCGTTCATCTACTCCAAGCTGGAGAAGTACGGCCACGCCACCACCATCAAGGCCGCCAAGCGCATGGTGGAGAAGGAGCGTCCCGAGGTGTGGGACATCCTGGAGGAGGTGATCCGCGAGCACCCGGTCATGCTCAACCGGGCGCCGACGCTGCACCGCCTCGGCATCCAGGCGTTCGAGCCGGTGCTGATCGAGGGCAAGGCGATCCAGCTCCACCCGCTGGTGTGCACGGCGTTCAACGCGGACTTCGACGGCGACCAGATGGCGGTGCACGTGCCGCTCAGCCTGGAGGCGCAGCTGGAGGCCCGTGTGCTGATGATGAGCACCAACAACATCCTCAGCCCGGCCAACGGCAAGCCGATCATCGTGCCGAGCCAGGACATCGTGCTCGGGCTGTACTACCTCTCGGTCGAGACCGCGGCGTTCCGCGACACCCCCGACCAGGACGTCTATGACGGCGACACGCTGGTGCGGAAGGGCGCACCCGCGTTCGGCTCGATGGGCGAGATCGAGTTCGCGCTCACCGCCAAAGCGCTGCACCTGCACGACAAGATCCGCGCCCGGATCATGGTGGTCGACGCCGACGGCACGAAGCGCCGCCAGCTCGTCGTGACCACCCCCGGCCGCATGATGATCGCGCAGATCCTGCCGCAGCACCACGCGGTGCCGTTCAGCCTGCTCAACAAGCAGCTCACGAAGAAGATGGTCTCCGACGTGATCGACGCGGTGTACCGCCACTGCGGCCAGAAGGAGTGCGTGATCTTCGCCGACCGCCTGATGGGGCTCGGCTTCGCCCAGGCGGCCAAGGCGGGCATCAGCTTCGGCAAGGACGACCTGATCATCCCCGACTCCAAGCAGGAGTTGGTCGAGAAGACGCAGACCGAGGTCAAGGAGTTCGAGCAGCAGTACCAGGACGGCCTGATCACCGCCGGCGAGCGCTACAACAAGGTGGTCGACGCCTGGTCGCGCTGCACCGACGACGTGCAGGCCGCGATGATGAAGGAGATCTCGCGCCAGGAGATCGGCAAGCCCACTAACTCGGTGTGGATGATGAGCCACTCCGGCGCGCGCGGCTCGCCCGCGCAGATGAAGCAGCTCGCTGGGATGCGCGGCCTGATGGCCAAGCCGTCGGGTGAGATCATCGAGCAGCCGATCATCGCCAACTTCAAGGAGGGCCTCTCCGTCCTCGACTACTTCACCTCCACCCACGGCGCCCGCAAGGGCCTCGCGGACACGGCGCTGAAGACCGCGAACTCCGGCTACCTGACGCGCCGGCTCGTCGACGTGGCGCAGGACTGCATCATCGTCGAGGAGGATTGCGGCACCGAGCGCGGCCTGACCGTGCGCGCGGTGATGGATGGCGGCGAGGTCGTTTCCTCGCTGTCCGAGCGCACGCTCGGCCGCACCACGGCGGAGGACACGCTCGACCCGTCCACCAACGCCGTGCTGACGCCGCGCAACACGCTGATCGACGAGGAGATCGCAGAGCGGATCGAGCAGGCCGGCGTGGAGGTGATGAAGATCCGCTCCGTGCTGACCTGCGACAGCCGCGTCGGCGTGTGCGGCGCCTGCTACGGCCGCGACCTGGCGCGCGGCACCTCGGTCAACATCGGCGAGGCGGTCGGCGTGATCGCGGCGCAGTCGATCGGCGAGCCAGGCACCCAGCTCACCATGCGCACCTTCCACATCGGCGGCGCCGCGCAGCGAGGCGCCGAGCAGTCCAGCGTGGAGGCCAGCCACGAGGGCACGGTCGCCGTGCGCAACCGCAACGTCGTGCAGAACTCCATGGGCGTGCCCGTGGTGATGGCGCGAAACTGCGAGATCGTGCTGCAGGACGACAAGGGCCGCGAGCGCGCGCGCTTCCGCGTTCCCTATGGCGCGAGACTGCTGGTCGACGACGGCGCGCAGGTCACGCGCTTGCAGAAGCTGGCGGAGTGGGACCCCTACACCCTGCCGATCATCACCGAGCGCTCCGGCGTCGTGGAGTACCTCGACCTGATCGACTCGATCACCATCGTCGAGCGCATGGATGAGGTGACGGGCCTGACCTCGCGCGTGGTCGTGGACTACAAGCAGGTGGCCAAAGGCGTCGATCTGCGCCCGCGCCTGCAGGTCAAGGACGACAAGGGTGACGTGCTCAAGCTCCCGAGCGGGGCCGAGGCGCGCTACTTCCTCACACCCGACTCGATCCTTTCGGTGGAGAACGGCGTCACGGTGCAGGCCGGCGACGTGCTGGCCCGCATCCCGCGCGAGGGCAGCAAGACGCGCGACATCACCGGCGGCCTGCCGCGCGTGGCCGAGTTGTTCGAGGCGCGTCGCCCGAAGGACCACGCGATCATCGCCGAGACCGACGGCCGCGTGGAGTTCGGCAAGGACTACAAGGCGAAGCGCCGCATCATCGTCAAGAACGACGAGACCAGCGAGGAGACCGAGTACCTGATCCCGAAGGGCAAGCACCTCTCGGTCCAGGAGGGCGACTTCGTGCGTCGTGGCGAGCCGCTGGTCGACGGGCCGCGCGTGCCGCACGACATCCTGAAGGTCATGGGGGTGGAGGCGCTGTCCGACTACCTCGTGAACGAGATCCAGGACGTCTACCGGCTGCAGGGCGTGAAGATCAACGACAAGCACATCGAGGTCATCGTCCGCCAGATGCTCCAGAAGATCGAGATCATGGAGCCCGGCGATACGACTTACCTGGTGGGCGAGACCGTCGACCGCATCGAGTTCGAGGGTGAGAACGCCAAGCGCCTCGCCGAGGACGAGCGCCCGGCGGTGGGGATGCCGGTGCTGCAGGGCATCACCAAGGCGTCGCTGCAGACGCACAGCTTCATCAGCGCCGCCTCCTTCCAGGAGACGACGCGGGTGCTCACCGAGGCGGCCACGGCCGGCAAGGTGGACAACCTGATGGGGCTCAAGGAGAACGTCATCGTGGGCCGCCTGATCCCGGCGGGCACGGGCAGCGTGATGAACAAGCTCAAGGCCGTCGCCGCAGGGCGCGACCAGGCGCGCGGTGTGGTCCGCCAAGACACGCCGGCGATCGAGCGCGCCGCGGAGTAGGCACGCGGCGGACTGGCTGGGCTGGAACGGGGTCTGGAGCGAAGTGGCTCCAGGCCCCGTTCTGTCGAAGGAAGCAGGGCTGGGCTCTCCCTCCGCTGCCATTCCAACGATCCAAGCGGATCATCGGAACCTTTGGCAGCTCCGCCCAGACCCGCCAGGGGCGAGCCGCCCCCGGACCGGCTTCTTTTAAGTATTGGATTCCAAAGGCGAGCCTTTGGCGGAGTTTGAGGCAGAGCCTCAACCTTGCTTTCTTTCCTGGTGCCCGCAGTCCGGCATTTTCCAGGCTTTCGGCGCCGTGTGCGGCTTGACTTGCCTGGGGGTGGGACGTAGGTTCCGCGCCCTCGGCACCCCCGACGCTTGGTTCGGACCGTCGTCATCGGCTGGCAGTAAAGCGTGCGGCGCCGTCCGACCCCGAGTGGGATGGACCCAGGCCGTGTGCCCAACAAGACCCCGTCGGGTGGGCTTCGTCCCACGCCGCGTGGTCCTCTGTTCGCGGTGGTGGACGGCTTCGAGCCAGGCCCGGATCGGTGCGGACCAGGACCGGAACGAGGGCGTATGCCGACCATCAACCAGCTGATTGCCAAAGGCCGCGAGCCGGCCGCCAAGCGCAACAAGGTGCCCGCGCTCGAAGGCTGCCCGCAGAAGCGCGGCGTCTGCACGCGCGTCTACACCACGACCCCGAAGAAGCCGAACTCCGCGCTGCGCAAGGTGGCCAAGGTGCGGCTGACCAACGGCTACGAGGTGGTGAGCTACATCCCCGGCGAGGGCCACAACCTGCAGGAGCACAGCGTCGTGCTGATCCGCGGCGGCCGCGTGAAGGACCTGCCGGGCGTGCGCTACCATATCCTGCGCGGCGTGCTCGACACGCAGGGCCTGCCGAAGCGCAGGCAGCGCCGCTCGCTGTACGGCGCGAAGCGGCCGAAGTAAGGGGACCCGGGAATGAGCCGTCGCCGCAAGGCCACCAAGAGAGAGATCTTGCCGGACCCCAAGTTCGGCGACATCGTGATCACGCGCTTCATGAACGCCCTGATGTACGACGGCAAGAAGTCCGCCGCCGAGGGCATCGTGTACGGCGCGCTCGATGTGATGAAGAAGCGCGGCGGCAACTCGGCCGACCCGGTGCGCATGTTCCACGAGGCGCTGGACAACGTGAAGCCGGCCGTCGAGGTGCGCTCGCGCCGCGTCGGCGGCGCCACCTACCAGGTGCCGGTCGAAGTGCGTACGGAGCGCCGCCAGGCCCTGGCGATCCGCTGGCTGATCGACGCCTCGCGCAAGCGGGGCGAGCACACGATGGAAGAGCGTCTTTCCAACGAGCTGTTCGACGCGGTGAACAACCGCGGCTCGGCCGTGAAGAAGCGTGAGGACACCCACCGGATGGCGGAAGCGAACAAGGCCTTCAGCCACTACCGCTGGTAAAGCAACTCGGGCGACGGAGAGAAGACGATGGGTAAGGCCAAATTCCAGCGGAACAAGCCGCACTGCAACATCGGCACGATCGGCCACGTCGACCATGGCAAGACGTCGCTCACCGCGGCGATCACCAAGGTCCTCGCCAAGGCCGGCGGCGCCACCTTCACGGCGTATGATCAGATCGACAAGGCGCCCGAGGAGCGTGCGCGCGGCATCACGATCTCCACGGCGCACGTGGAGTACGAAACCGCCAACCGCCACTACGCCCACGTCGACTGCCCGGGCCACGCCGACTACGTGAAGAACATGATCACCGGCGCCGCCCAGATGGATGGCGCGATCCTGGTGGTCTCCGCGGCCGACGGCCCGATGCCGCAGACGCGCGAGCACATCCTGCTGGCGCGCCAGGTCGGCGTGCCGGCGCTGGTGGTGTTCCTCAACAAGGTCGACATGGTCGACGATCCCGAGCTGCTGGAGCTGGTGGAGATGGAGGTGCGCGAGCTGCTGTCCTCCTACCAGTACCCTGGCGACGACATCCCGATCGTGCACGGCTCCGCGCTGATGGTGCTGGAGGACAAGAACCCGGAGCTGGGCGAGCAGGCGATCCTCAAGCTGATGGAGGCGGTGGACACCTACATTCCGCAGCCCGAGCGTGCGATCGACCGTCCGTTCCTGATGCCGATCGAGGACGTGTTCTCGATCTCCGGCCGCGGCACCGTGGTGACGGGTCGCGTCGAGCGCGGCATCGTCAACGTGGGCGACGAGGTCGAGATCGTCGGCATCAAGAACACGGTGAAGACCATCGTCACCGGCGTCGAGATGTTCCGCAAGCTGCTCGATCGCGGCGAGGCCGGCGACAACATCGGCGCGCTGCTGCGCGGCACCAAGCGCGAGGATGTCGAGCGCGGCCAGGTGCTGGCCAAGCCCGGCTCGATCACCCCGCACACCAAGTTCAAGGCCGAGGCCTACGTGCTGACCAAGGAGGAGGGCGGCCGCCACACCCCGTTCTTCACCAACTACCGCCCGCAGTTCTACTTCCGCACCACGGACGTGACCGGCGTGGTGCAGCTTCCCGAGGGCACCGAGATGGTGATGCCGGGCGACAACGTGTCGATGGATGTCGAGCTGATCGCGCCGATCGCCATGGACGAGGGCCTGCGCTTCGCCATTCGCGAGGGTGGCCGTACTGTCGGCGCCGGCGTGGTCGCTTCGATCACGGCCTGAGACCTCGCCTGCGCGCGGGCGCCGGAGATGCTCCGGCGCCCGCGTCATTTGACCGCGCCGCCTGCACGGCTCCGAACCTGGCCTGACCGCACCGGCCAGGGCTGACCCGAACTGGATTGAGTGACGATGGACAACCAGAACATCCGCATTCGCCTGAAGGCGTACGACCACCGCGTGCTGGACAACAGCACCAAGGAGATCGTCAACACGGCGAAGCGCACGGGCGCACGGGTGCGCGGCCCGATCCCGCTGCCGACGCACATCGAGCGCTTCACGGTGAACCGCTCGCCGCACGTCGACAAGAAGAGCCGCGAGCAGTTCGAGATCCGCACGCACCGCCGCCTGCTCGACATCGTGGAGCCGACGCCGCAGACCGTGGACGCGCTGATGAAGCTCGACCTGGCCGCGGGCGTCGACGTCGAGATCAAGCTCTGAGGCGATGGGAGAGGCATACGCCATGCGCACAGGGATCATCGCGAAGAAGCTGGGCATGACCCGGATCTTCAGGAACGACGGCACCCACGTGCCGGTCACCGTGCTGCACCTCGACGAGGTGCAGGTGGTCGACGTTCGCACCGAGGAGCGTGACGGCTACTCCGCCCTTCAGCTCGGCTTCGGCAAGGCGAAGGTGAAGAACGTCACCCAGCCGAACCGCGGCCACTTCGCCCGCGTCAAGGTCGAGCCGAAGAAGCGCCTGGTCGAATTCCGCGTTTCTCCCGACGCGGTGCTGGAGACGGGTGCCACGCTCAGCGCCGCGCATTTCGTGGTTGGGCAGAAGATCGACGTGTGCGGCATCACCAAGGGCAAGGGCTTTGCCGGCGGCATGAAGCGGTGGAATTTCCGTGGACTGGAAGCGTCGCACGGCGTGTCCGTCAGCCACCGCAGCCTGGGCTCGACGGGCAACCGTCAGGACCCGGGCAAGACCTTCAAAAACAAGAAGATGCCCGGTCACCTCGGCGTCGAGCGCGTCACCACGCTGAACCTCGAGGTCGCTGGCATCGACGCGGTGCGCGGCCTCATCATGGTGCACGGCGCGGTGCCCGGCGCGAAGGGCGACTACGTGCGGGTGCGCGACGCGATCAAGAAGGCGCGCCACGCGGATGCACCGTATCCGGCCGGCCTGCTGACGACCGCGTCCACCCAGGTAGAGTCGCCGGCCGAGGCGCCCGACGCGCAGCCGGAGGCATAGAGATGCAGATCGATATCAGGACCCTGGACAACGGCAGCGCCGGTACTGCCGAACTGCCGGACGAGATCTTCGCCCAGGCCCCGCGCGCCGACATCATGGCGCGTGTGGTGCACTGGCAGCTCGCCAAGCGCCGCGCCGGCACGCACAGCACCAAGGGCATGGGCGAGGTCTCCGGCACCACGAAGAAGCCCTACAAGCAGAAGGGCACCGGCAACGCCCGGCAGGGTTCGCTACGCGCGCCGCAGTTCCGCACCGGCGGCCGGGTGCATGGCCCCGTGGTGCGCAACCATGGCTACGACCTGCCGAAGAAGGTGCGCCGCCTTGGCCTGATCAGCGCGCTCAGCCAGAAGCAGGCGGAGGGCAAGCTCGTCGTCCTCGACGCCGCGACCAGCGGCGTGAAGACCAAGGAGCTCGCCGCCAAGCTGAAGGTTCTCGGCTGGGGTTCGGTGCTGGTCGTGGACCGCCTGGTGGACGCGGGCTTCCTGCGCGCGAGCCGCAACATCGCCGGCATCGACGTGCTGCCGAGCGTGGGCGCCAACGTCTACGACATCCTGCAGCACGACCTGCTGGTGGTGACGTCGGCCGCCGTCGAGGGCCTGAAGGAGCGCCTGGCATGAACCGCATCGCCGCCGCAAGGCACCGCGCCGCGCACATGACGCGCGAGTCGATGTACACGATCATCCGCGCGCCGCTGATCACCGAGAAAGCGACTGCGTTGTCCGAGCGCAACCAGGTGGTTTTCCGGGTATCGCTGGAGGCCAGTAAGCCCGAAATCAAGGCTGCCGTGCAGGCGCTGTTCGGCGTCACCGTCACCAACGTCAACACGCTGGTGCAGAAGGGAAAGCGCAAGCGCTTCAAGGGCCGTCCCGGCCAGCGTTCCGACATCAAGAAGGCGTACGTGGAGCTTGCCCCGGGTCAGACCATCGACCTGACGACAAGCCTCACCTGAGGGCAGAGCGATGGCACTGAGGCATTTCAATCCCGTCACCGCGTCGCTGCGCGGCACGATCCTGATCGATCGCAGCGAGCTGTGGAAGGGCAAGCCGGTCAAGGGCCTGACCGAGGGCAAGCACCACTCGGGCGGGCGCAACAACCATGGGCGCACGACCTCGTTCTTCCGCGGCGGCGGGCACAAGCAGACCTACCGCATGGTCGACTTCAAGCGCCGCAAGCACGACATGGCGGCCACCGTCGAGCGGCTGGAGTACGACCCCAACCGCACCGCGTTCATCGCCCTGATCAAGTACACGGATGGCGAGCTGAGCTACATCCTGGCGCCGCAGCGGCTGCGCGCCGGCGACCAGGTCGTGTCCGGGCCGAAGGTCGACATCAAGCCGGGCAACGCGATGCCGCTGGCGACGATCCCGGTCGGCACCATCGTGCACAACATCGAGCTGAAGCAGGGCGCGGGCGGCAAGGTGGCGCGTGCCGCCGGGACCTACGCGCAGCTCGTCGGCAAGGACGCCGGCTACGCGCAGATCAAGCTGCAGTCCGGCGAGCTGCGCGTGGTGCGCGCGGAGTGCATGGCGACGGTGGGCGCGGTCAGCAACGCCGACAACATGAACCAGCACATCGGCAAGGCCGGCCGCGCGCGCTGGATGGGGCGGCGCCCGCACAACCGCGGCGTGGTGATGAACCCTGTCGACCATCCGCACGGCGGCGGCGAGGGCCGCACCTCGGGCGGCCGTCACCCGGTCACGCCGTGGGGCAAGCCGACCAAGGGCTACAAGACTCGGACCAACAAGCGCACGGACAGCCTGATCATCCGTCGCCGCAACAAGGGCAAGTAGGATGGCGCGTTCCGTCTGGAAGGGCCCGTTCGTCGACGGCTACCTCCTCAACAAGGCAGAGAACTCCAGGGCCTCGGGGCGCAGCGAGATCATCAAGATCTGGTCGCGCCGCTCGACGATCCTGCCGCAGTTCGTCGGCCTCACCTTCGGGGTCTACAACGGCCACAAGTTCCTGCCGGTGCAGGTCAACGAGAACATGGTCGGCCACAAGTTCGGCGAGTTCTCGCCGACGCGCACCTTTACGGGGCACACGGCCGACAAGAAGGCGAAGCGGGGCTGAGATGAGCAAGCCGAAGACTCCGCGCAAGCTGGCCGAGACCGAGGCGCAGGCCGTGCTCAGCAACATGCGCATCTCGCCGCGCAAGCTGAACCTGGTGGCCGGGCTGATCCGCAACCAGCCGGCGAACGCGGCGGTGGCGACGCTGACCTTCAGCAAGCGGCGCATCGCGCAGCAGGTGAAGAAGGTCCTAGAGAGCGCCATCGCCAACGCCGAGAACAACCACCAGCTCGACGTCGACCAACTCGTCGTGTCGCGCGCCGAGGTCGGCAAGTCGATCGTGATGCGCCGCTTCCAGGCGCGCGGTCGCGGTCGTGCGTCGCGCATCGAGAAGTGGTTCAGTCACCTCAAGATCGTGGTCGCCGAGCGCGCGGCGGTCGAGGAAGCACCGCGCACCCCGCGCGGCATGCCTCCCTCTGCCCCGAGCGGCCCCGGCGGCGATACAGAGCAGAAGGCGGCCTGAACCATGGGACACAAGGTCAATCCGATCGGGCTGCGGCTCGGCATCAACCGTACCTGGGACAGCCGCTGGTACGCCGGCACCGACTACGCCCGGCTGCTGCACGAGGACATCAAGCTGCGCGCCCACTTGCGCAAGAAGCTGTCCGGCGCCGGCGTCTCCCGCGTGGTGATCGAGCGCCCGGCGAAGAAGCCGCGGGTGACGATCTACGCGGCGCGCCCCGGCGTGGTGATCGGCAAGAAGGGTCAGGACATCGAGAACCTGCGCAAGGACCTCGCGAAGATGGCGAAGTCCGAGGTGCAGCTCAACATCGTCGAGATCCGCAAGCCGGAGATCGACGCGACCCTGGTGGCGGAGAACATCGCCCAGCAGCTCGAGCGCCGGGTGGCTTTCCGCCGTGCGATGAAGCGCGCCGTGCAGTCGGCGATGCGCCTCGGCGCGCAGGGCATCCGCATCAACTGCGGCGGCCGTCTCGGCGGCGCGGAGATCGCGCGCACCGAGTGGTATCGCGAGGGCAGGGTGCCGCTGCACACGTTGCGCGCCGACATCGATTTCGGCGTGGCGACGGCCAAGACCACGTATGGCACGTGCGGCGTCAAGGTGTGGATCTTCAAGGGCGAGATCCTGACCAACGATCCGACCGCGCAGGACCGCCGGGCCGCCGAACAGGCGCCGCAGCGCTAAGGACGAGAAGACATGCTCTCCCCTAAGCGGACCAAGTTCCGCAAGGCCCACAAGGGCCGCATCCACGGCCTCGCCAAGGGCGGCACCACGCTGAACTTCGGCACCTACGGCCTCAAGGCGCTGGAGCCGGAGCGCGTGACCGCGCGCCAGATCGAGGCGGCGCGGCGCGCCATCACCCGCGCGATGAAGCGCGCCGGCCGCGTGTGGATCCGCATCTTCCCGGATGTTCCGGTGTCGACCAAGCCGGCCGAGGTGCGCATGGGCTCCGGCAAGGGCTCGCCGGAGTTCTGGGTGGCGCGGGTCAAGCCGGGCCGCATGATGTTCGAGATCGACGGCGTCTCGCCCGAGTTGGCCCGCGAGGCGCTGCAGCTCGGCGCCGCCAAGCTGCCGATCAAGGTGAAGTTCGTCACCCGCATCGGAGACGCATGACATGACTAAGCCGTCCGACATCCGGGCCAAGACGCCCGACGAGATGGACACCATGCTGCTCGACCTGCGCCGGGAGCAGTTCAACCTGCGCTTCCAGCGCGCCACGGGTCAGCAGGAGGGCATGGGCCGTGCGCGCATCGTGCGCCGCGACATCGCCCGGCTGAAGACGATTCAAACGCAAAACGGCCAGACCCAGCAGGCGCGGCCTGCTGCGGTCAAGTCCTGAGGGGAGAGGCGTCATGCCGAGACGCGTCCTGACCGGGCGGGTGACCAGCGACAAGATGGAGAAGACCATCACGGTCCTGGTTTCCCGGCGCATCATGCACCCGCTCTACAAGAAGTTCATCCGCCGCTCGAAGAAGTATGCGGCGCACGACGAGCACAACGAGTGTCGCGAAGGTGACCTCGTGCGTATCGTCGAGTGCGCGCCGATCAGCAAGCGCAAGACCTGGACCGTGGTGCAGCGCAACGGCGCCGTGCTCGGCGGGCTCGATGCCGACGTGATCGAGGCGGCGGCCGGCGCCATCGCCGCCGACCAGGCGGCCGGGCTCGACGTCCAGGTCACGCCGGAGGCTGCGGCCGCGATCGCCGAGCATGGCGCGCACGCCGAACAGCCGCAGGCGTGAGGAGCCGCTAAATGATCCAGGTCGAATCCAACCTCGACGTCGCCGACAACTCCGGCGCGCGCCGTGTGCAGTGCATCAAGGTGCTCGGCGGCTCCAAGCGCAAGACCGCCTCGGTGGGCGACGTGATCGTCGTCTCCATCAAGGAGGCGATCCCGCGCGGCAAGGTGAAGAAGGGCGACGTGCACCAGGCGGTGATCGTGCGCACCGCGTTCCCGGTGCGCCGCCCCGATGGCTCGGCGATCCGCTTCGACCGCAACGCGGCGGTGCTGATCAACAAGGCGCAGGAGCCGATCGGCACCCGCATCTTCGGCCCGGTGGTACGTGAGCTGCGTGCCCGCAAGTTCATGAAGATCATCTCGCTCGCTCCCGAGGTGCTGTGATGGCCGCGCGTATTCGCAAGGGCGACCGCGTCGTCGTCATCTCCGGCGCCGACCGCGGCAAGCGCGGCGAAGTGCTGCAGGTCCTGCCCAAGGAGGACCGCGCGGTTGTCCAGGGCGTCAACATCGCCAAGCGCCACACCAAGGCGCAGGGCGCGGGCCAGCCGGGCGGCATCGTCGAGCGCGAGGCGACCATCCACCTGTCCAACGTGATGCTGGTCGACCCGAAGACCGACAAGCCGACCCGTGTCGGCTTCCGGGTGATCGAGGGCAGCGACGGCGCGCGCAGCAAGGTTCGCGTGGCCGTGGCCACCGGCGACGTGATCGAGGGCTGAGGCGATGAGCGAGACAGAGCAGACCAGCGGGACGCCCGCGCCAGAGACGCCCGCGTCAGGGAAGCCGGCGATCGTGCGCCCGCGCCTGCAGCAGCGCTACCTCGACACCATCCGCGCCTCGATGCAGCAGGAGTTCGGCTACAAGAACCCGATGCAGGTGCCGCGTCTGGAGAAGATCGTCATCAACATGGGCGTCGGCGAGGCCGCCGGCGACCAGAAGAAGCTCGACGCCGCGGTGGCGGAGCTGACGCTGATCGCCGGGCAGAAGCCGGTGAAGACGGTGGCCAAGAAGGCGATCGCCGGCTTCAAGATCCGCGAGGGCCTGCCGATCGGCACCAAGGTGACGCTGCGCCGCACCCGGATGTACGAGTTCCTCGACCGCCTGGTGACCATCGCGATGCCGCGCGTGCGCGACTTCCGCGGCCTGGACAACGCCAAGGGCTTCGACGGTCGCGGCAACTTCGCGATGGGCATGAAGGAGCAGATCGTGTTCCCCGAGATCAACTACGACAAGGTGGACACGGTGCGCGGCATGGACATCGTCTTCGTCACCACGGCGAGGACCGATGCGGAGGCCAAGGCGCTGCTGCGCGCGTTCGACATCCCGTTCGCGATCGTCGCCCCGGCCCCGGCCGCCGCCTGACCGCCTGAGAGTGCGGCCTGCCCGCAGGGCACGCCGCGTGTGACGCCACGGCGTCGAGCATGTTGGAAAACGGCGGGGCGCGCCCCGCAGGTTCCGGAGGATGGACAACCCATGGCGAAGACCTCTGCCGTCAATCGCAACAAGAAGCGTGAGAGGATGGCCAAGCGTGACCTCTCCAAGCGCCAGACGCTCAAGGATGTGGTGATGGACCGCACGCTGCCGGTCGAGGACCGCTTCGAGGCGTCGCTGAAGCTGGCGGAGCTGCCGCGCAACGGTGCGCGCATCCGCGTCCGGTTGCGCTGCGAGGTCACGGGGCGTTCGCGCGCCAACTACCGCAAGTTCAGGATGTCGCGCATCGCGTTGCGCGACCTGGGCAGCGCCGGGGCCATTCCCGGCTTGGTCAAGGCGAGCTGGTAGGAGCCGCAGATGTCGATGTCCGATCCAGTGGGCGACATGCTCACCCGCATCCGCAACGCCCAGCACGCGCGCCATTCGTCCTGCGTGGCGCCCGCGTCCAAGCTGCGTGGCAACGTGCTCGAGGCGTTGCGCCGCGAGGGCTACATCCGCGGCTACAGCTCCGAGGAGCTGCGCGCCGGTGTGGCGCAGTTCCGCATCGAGCTGAAGTACAACGAGGGCGAGCCGGTCATCAAGGAGATCCACCGCGTCTCCAAGCCGGGCCGCCGCGTGTATTCCAAGATCAAGGAGCTGCCGCGCGTCTACGCCGGGCTTGGCGTGTCGATCCTGTCGACGCCGCGCGGCGTGCTCAGCGATGCAGAGGCCCGCGCCGCCAATGTCGGCGGCGAAGTCCTGTGCCGCGTGTTCTGAGGGGGCGCAGATGTCACGCGTAGGCAAGTATCCGGTCGAGATTCCCGCCGGCGTCCAGGTGGCGGTCGCCAACGACATCCTCACCGCGAAGGGCAAGCTCGGCGAGCTGAGGCTGGCGCTCACCCACCATGTCACCACCACGGTCGAGGACAACCGCGTCACCGTCGTGCCCAAGAGCAACGCCGCGCAGTCGCGGATGATGTGGGGCACCACGCGCGCCCTGGTCGCCGCGATGGTCGAGGGCGTGAGCAAGGGCTATACCAAGACGCTGGAGATCACCGGCACCGGCTTTCGCGCTGCGGTGCAGGGCCCGAACCTGGTGATCAACCTCGGCTTCTCGCACGACGTGGTGTTCCCGGTGCCGGCGGGGATCACGATCACCACGCCGCGCCCGACGGCGATCGCGGTGGCCGGCGTCGACAAGCGCCTGGTGGGCCAGGTCGCCGCGGAGATACGCGGCTTCCGGCCGCCCGAGCCGTACAAAGGCAAGGGCGTGCGCTACGACAACGAGGTCGTCCGCCGCAAGGAAGGCAAGAAGAAGTAATGAGCGCTCAACGCGATCTTCGGGAGCGGCGGCGCGAGCGTCTCCGCTTCCAGCTCCGCAAGAAGGCGGGGCTGCGGCCGCGCCTGTCGGTGTTCCGCTCCGGCAAGCACATCTATGCCCAGATCATCGACGACGTCGCCGGACGCACGCTCGCCGCCGCGTCGAGCCTGGACAAGGACCTGCGCGAGCAGCTCCGCACCGGCGCCGACAAGGACGCGGCGGCGGCCGTCGGCAAGCTGGTGGCCGAGCGCGCCGCCGCTGCGGGCGTGACCCAGGTGGTGTTCGACCGCGGCTCGTATCTGTATCACGGCCGCGTCAAGGCGCTGGCCGAGGCCGCCCGAGAGGGCGGTCTGGCGTTCTAGGGGGCCATCGCATGGCACGTGAGGCGAGAGACGGCCGCTCCGGCGGCCATGGTCGCGACCGAGACGGCGGCGACGACATCATCGACAAGCTGGTCACCATCAACCGGGTGGCCAAGGTGGTGAAGGGCGGTCGCCGTTTCGCCTTCGCCGCACTGGTGGTCGTCGGCGACCAGAAGGGCCGCGTCGGCTTCGGCGCCGGCAAGGCGCGCGAGGTTCCCGAGGCCATCCGCAAGGCCACGGAGCGCGCCAAGCGCACCATGATCCGCGTGCCGATGAAGGAAGGGCGCACCCTGCACCACGACTCCTACGGGCACTACGGCGCCGGCAAGGTGGTGCTGCGTTCGGCCGAGGCCGGCACCGGCATCATCGCCGGCGGCCCGATGCGCGCCGTGTTCGAGACGCTGGGCATCAACGACGTGGTGGCCAAGTCGCTCGGCAGCCGCAACCCGCACAACATGGTCAAGGCCACCTTCGACGCGCTGGCGAACTGTGCCAGCCCGCGCTCCGTGGCCAACCGCCGCGGCAAGAAGGTCACGGACATCCTGGGCAAGCGCGACGCGGGCGCCCTGGAATCGGGCGTGGCGGAGGCGGGCGCCGATGTCTGACGCACCGGTGGTTGCTGGCAAGCGTGTCCGCCTGGTGCAGACGGGCTCGCCAATCGGGCGCAAGCCGGGGCAGAAGGCGACGCTGATCGGGCTCGGCTTGAATAAGCTGCGCCGCACCAGCGAGCTTGAGGACACGCCCTCCGTGCGGGGGATGATCCGCAAGGTCGCTCACCTGATCAAGGTGGAGGATTGAGATGAAGCTCAACGATCTGCGCGACAACCCGAAGGCGAAGTCCAAGTTCAAGCGCCTGGGCCGCGGCATCGGCTCCGGCAAGGGCAAGACGTCTGGCAAGGGCGTCAAGGGCCAGAAGGCGCGCGAGGGCGTGTCGCTGAACGGCTTCGAGGGCGGGCAGCTCCCGATCTACCGCCGGCTGCCCAAGCGCGGCTTCTCCAACCCGACGCGCAAGGAGTATGCGCCGATCAACCTCGGCGCTCTGTCGAAGGCGATCGAGAGCGGCAAGCTCGACGCCTCGCAGCCGATCACCGAGGACACGCTGCGCAGCGCCGGCCTGGTGCGCACCGGCAAGATGAACGGCGTGCGGCTGCTGGCGATGGGCGAGCTGTCGCGGGCGCTGACCATCACCGTGTCGGGGGCGTCTGCGGCCGCCGTGGCGGCGGTGCAGGCGGCGGGCGGGACCGTCACCACGACGGTCGCGGCGCACGTGCCGGACGCGCCTGCGGCGTAGCAAGCAAGGCTGGGCTCTGCCCAGACCCGCCAGGGGCGAGCCGCCCCTGGACCGGCTTTACTTGAGGAAGGCCAGTCCAGAGGGGCTCCCCCTGGCGGGTCCAGGGCAGAGCCCTGGCCTTGCTTTCTCCCACCTTCTGCTGGAATTTCTGCGGTGTCGGCCGCCCAAAGGGAAACATCCATGGCCTCCGCGGCCGAGCAGATCGCCTCCAATCTCAGCCTCGGCACCTTTTCCAAGGCCACCGAGCTGAAGAAGCGCCTGTGGTTCACCCTGGGCGCGCTGATCGTCTACCGCGTCGGCACCTACATCCCGGTCCCCGGTGTGGACGCCGGCGTGATGGGCGAGATGATGGCGCAGCACAGCGGCGGCATCCTGGGCATGTTCGACATGTTCAGCGGCGGCGCGCTCGGCCGCATGACCGTGTTCGCGCTCAACATCATGCCCTACATCAGCGCGTCCATCGTGATCCAGCTCATGTCCGCCGCGGTGCCGCAGCTCGAGACCCTCAAGAAGGAGGGCGAGAGCGGCCGCAAGAAGCTCAACCAGTACACGCGCTACCTCACCGTGCTGATCGCCCTGTTCCAGGCGTACGGCATCTCTGTCGGCCTGGAGTCCATGCACGGTGCGGCCGGGCCGGCGGTGATCGACCCCGGCGCGTTCTTCCGCCTGTCGAGCGTGGTGACGCTGGTGGGCGGCACGATGTTCCTGATGTGGGTGGGCGAGCAGATCACCGCGCGCGGCGTCGGCAACGGCCAGTCGCTGATCATCTTCGCCGGCATCGTCGCCAACCTGCCCAACGCGCTCGGCAACCTGCTGGAACTGGGCCGCACCGGCGCGCTGTCGCCCGTGTTCATCGTGCTGTTCCTGATCGTCGCCGCCGCGGTGATCGCGTTCATCGTGTTCATGGAGCGCGCCCAGCGCCGCGTCGTCGTGCAGTACCCCAAGCGCCAGGTCGGCAGCCGCATGTTCGGCGGCGACTCCACGCACATGCCGCTCAAGGTCAACACCGCCGGCGTGATCCCGCCGATCTTCGCGAGCTCGATCCTGCTGATCCCGGCGACGATCGCGGGATTCTCGGGCAACAGCTCCGGCTGGCTCGGCACCATCGGCACCGCCTTTGCCCACGGACAGCCGCTGTACATGATCGGCTACGCGGGGATGATCATCTTCTTCTCGTATTTCTACACCGCAGTGGTGTTCAACCCCGAGGAGACGGCGGACAACCTGAAGAAGTACGGCGGCTTCATCCCCGGCATCCGCCCCGGCAGCAACACGGCGCGCTACTTCGACACCGTGCTGACCCGCCTGACCACGATCGGTGCGCTCTACCTGGTGGCGGTGTGCCTGCTGCCTGAGGTCCTGATCAGCCGCTACGGCGTGCCGTTCTCGTTCGGCGGCACCAGCCTGATGATCATCGTCTCCGTCACCATGGACACCGTGGTGCAGATCCAGTCCCACCTGCTGGCTCACCAGTACGACGGCCTGATCCGCAAGCAGAAGACGAGAGGCGCGCGCCGGTGAATCTGATCCTCCTTGGCCCGCCCGGTGCGGGCAAGGGCACCCAGGCCAAGCGCCTGGAGCAGCGCTACAGCGTGATGCAGATCGCCACCGGCGACATGCTGCGCGCCGAGGTCGCCGCAGGCAGCGATCTCGGGCGCAAGGCAAAGGCGATCATGGAGTCGGGTCAGCTCGTCTCGGACGCGCTGATCATCGCCATGCTGGAGCACCGCCTGCAGCAGCCGGACTGCGCGCGCGGCTTCATCCTCGACGGCTTTCCGCGCACCGTGCCGCAAGCGGAGGCGCTCGACGCCCTGCTCGCCCGCCTGGGCAAGCGGCTCGACGCGGTGATCGAGCTGAAGGTCGACGACCCTGCCCTGGTCGAGCGCATCGCCGGTCGCTTCACCTGCGCGGGCTGCGGCGCCAGCTACCACGACAGCTTCAAGCCGACCGCCGTGGCCGGCGTGTGCGACGTATGCGGGGAGACGCGGTTCATCCGGCGCCCTGACGACACCCGCGAGACCGTCGCCGCCCGCCTGGAGGTGTACGCCCGCCAGACGGCGCCGATCCTGCCGCACTACCGCGCGCTCGGCACCCTGCACGAGGTCGACGGCATGGCGGAGATGGACGACGTCACCGCCGGGATCACCGCCCTGCTCGACACGACAGGCGACGCGGCACCGATCACGCAGGTTTGACTGCCGTGCGTTGACTTGGGGGCGGCCGGCAGTATAGTCCGCGCCCTTGGCGGCCTCCCACCGGCGGCCGCCTCCGCCGTTTGAGGCCCTCGCGTCCAGAGGGGCCGATCCATTGACCAAGCAGTCCGGCGTGCTCGCCGGCCCGAGGAGCGACAGCGTGGCGCGTATTGCCGGCGTGAACATCCCGACCAACAAGCGGGTCGTCATTAGCCTCCGCTACATCTACGGCATCGGCCCGACCCGGGCCCAGACCATCTGCACGACGCTGGGCATCCCCGCGGAGCGTCGCGTGAACCAGCTCACCGACGACGAGGTGCTGCGCATCCGCGAGTACATCGACCGCGACCTGCGCGTCGAGGGCGACCTGCGACGCGAGGTCGCGATGAACATCAAGCGCTTGATGGACCTTGGCTGCTACCGCGGCCTGCGCCATCGCCGCGGCTTGCCGGTGCGTGGCCAGCGCACCCATACCAACGCCCGCACCCGCAAGGGCAAGGCGGTCGCGATCGCCGGCAAGAAGAAGGTCACGAAGTAGGGCTCCGGCCCCGCTTCGCGCCTTCCGGCCTTGCGCCGGTCGTTCCGGCAGCCCGTCTGCCGCGCCTTGTGCGTCCGCTCCGGCGCACCCGATCTTAGGACACCAGCACCATGGCGAAACCGGCCTCCGGCTCCTCGCGGCCCCGCCGCAAGGAGCGCAAGAACATCAGCTCCGGCGTGGCGCACGTCGCCGCGACGTTCAACAACACAATGATCACCATCACCGACGCGCAGGGCAATACCATCGCCTGGTCGTCGGCCGGCACCCAGGGCTTCAAGGGCAGCCGCAAGTCCACGCCGTACGCCGCCCAGGTCGCCGCGGAGGATGCCGGCAAGAAGGCGCGCGAGCACGGCATGGAGACACTGGAGATCGAGGTCAACGGCCCCGGTTCCGGCCGAGAGAGCGCGTTGCGCGCCCTGCAGACCGTGGGCTTCGCCGTCACCTCGATCCGCGACACCACGCCGGTGCCGCACAATGGCTGCCGTCCGCGCAAGCGCCGCCGCGTCTGAGGCTCGGCCGAGGAAGTTGGCGCCGCCAGGGCACGTCCTGGCGGCGCCGTTTCGTTTTCCGGGTGGGTTGCGCCATCGCGCGCCCCGTCCGATGCCATGAATGAGGCGAAGTAGTGGTCATCCAGAGAAACTGGCAGTCGCTGATCAAGCCGGAGAAGCTCGAGGTCGAGCCGGGCTCCGACCCGTCGCGGGTCGCCACCGTGGTCGCGGAGCCGCTGGAGCGCGGCTTCGGCATGACGCTCGGCAACGCGATCCGCCGCATCCTGCTGTCCTCGCTGCAGGGCGCCGCCGTGACTGCCGTGCAGATCGACGGCGTGCTGCACGAGTTCAGCTCGATCCCCGGCGTGCGCGAGGACGTCACCGACATCGTCCTCAACATCAAGCAGCTCGCCCTGCGGATGCACGGCGACCAGGTGCGCCGCATGACGCTGACCGCGACCGGCCCTGGCGAGGTCCGCGCCGGCCAGATCCAGACCGGCCACGACATCGAGGTGATGAACCCCGACCTGGTGATCTGCACGCTCGACGACGGCATCAAGCTGAACATGGAGCTGACGGTGCAGCTCGGCCGCGGCTACGACCCCGCCTCGGTGAACCGTCCCGAGGACGCGCCGATCGGCCTGATCCCGGTGGACAGCATCTACTCCCCGGTGCGCCGCGTCTCCTACAAGGTCGAGCAGACCCGCGTGGGCCAGGTTACCGATTATGACAAGCTCGTGCTCCAGGTCGAGACCAACGGCGCGGTCACGCCCGAGGACAGCGTGGCGCTCGCGGCGCGCATCCTGCAGGACCAGCTCGCCCTGTTCATCAACTTCGACGAGCCGCAGCAGGCCCGCCTGGAGGAGATCCACGACGACCTGCCGTTCAACCGCAATCTGCTGCGCAAGGTCGACGAGCTGGAGCTGTCGGTGCGCAGCGCGAACTGCCTGAAGAACGACAACATCGTCTACATTGGCGACTTGGTCCAGAAGACGGAGCAGGAGATGCTCCGCACCCCGAACTTCGGCCGCAAGTCGCTGAACGAGATCAAGGAGGTCCTGACCAACATGGGCCTCGCTCTCGGCATGGCGGTGTCCGGCTGGCCGCCCGAGAACATCGAGGACCTGGCCAAGCGTCTCGACGAGCCTTTCTGATCCAACCGGCGGCAGGAGTATAGACGATGCGACACGGTGTTGCCGGTCGGAAGCTGAACGTGACCTCCACCCATCGCCTGGCGATGTTTCGCAACATGGCGCACGCGCTGATCAAGCACGAGCAGATCACCACCACCCTGCCCAAGGCGAAGGAGCTTCGCCCTGTCGCCGAGAAGCTGATCACGCTCGGCAAGCGCGGCGGCCTGCACGCCCGCCGCCAGGCCTACGCGCAGCTCCGCGACGACGTGATCGTCGCCAAGCTGTTCGGCACCATCGCGGAGCGCTATCGCACCCGCGCGGGAGGCTACTGCCGCGTGATGAAGGCGGGGATGCGCTATGGCGACGCCGCCGACATGGCGGTGATCGAGCTGGTGGACCGCGACCCCGGCGCCAAGGGGCAGGACAGCGGGCCGCGTCCGGAACAGTTCTCCGAGGCCGACGAGGCCTGATACCGGCGGCCTGGAAGGAAGGCTGGGCTCTCTCTCCGCTCCCCTTCCAACGACCCAAGCAGATCGTCGGAACCTTTGGCAGCTACGCCCAGATCCGCCAAAGGCTAAGGCCTCTGGACACCGGTTTGCTGAAGTAAAGCCGGTTCAGGGCGGCTCCCCTGGCGGAGTTTGCGGCAGAGCTTCAACCTTGCTTGCCTCAGTCTCCAAACGAGAGAAGGGCCGGAGCAGATGCTCCGGCCCTTCTCATATCCGCCGTGCCGCAACAGAGGCGGGCCGTCAAGGACGACCCGCCAGAAGAGGCCTCAAGGCTTCGCGGTGCCGCCCATCGCGCCGCCGCCCATCGAGCCCGTGGTGCCCATCGAGCCACCGCCCGTCGAGCCCGTGTTGTTCATGGTGCCACTGTCCATGGAACCATTGCTCATCGAGCCGTTGCCCATGGAGCCACCGCCCATCGAGCCCGTGCCGCCGGTGCTGCCCATCGACCCGTCGTCCATCGAGGCCTTGCCCATCGAGCCGTGCATCATCTTGCCGTGCATGCCCATCTTGCCCGGCGCCGAGGTGGCGCTGTCCGCCTTCGGAGTGAAGGCCGAGTTCGACTGCGCGGCCTGCAGGCTCTGGTTGTTCAGGGCGTCGGTGCCCATGTCCTGCGAACGAACGGCCTGCGAGCCCATGCCCTCGCCCGCCGCTGCGCCGCCCATGTGGCCATGCATCATCTTCGAATGCATCATTCCGGCGTGCATCTTGCCATGCATCTTGTGATGCATCATGCCGCCGCCTTCGGACGCACCGGGATGCATCGCGGCATGGTGCATCGGGTGCACGGCGGGGCTGCTGTCGGTGTCCGCGACTGCGGGCGAGGACGGGGTGGCCGCCTCCTGCGCCGACGCCGGCACCAGGCTCATGCAGCCAAGGGCCAGGGCAGCGGCGCCCAGTGTGGTGGTGAAGCGGTAAGCCATTCAGGTCATCCTTCCGTTTCGGTTGCGGTCTCCTGGCCGTCGCGGTGGAACCTTGGTCCGCCTCAATGCCTGGCTGCGCGAGGAAGTGAATGCGCGACTGTGGAACGGGTTGCAATCGATATGCGACCGCGACACAGATAGCTGGCCTGCGTGCCCGCGCCGCACACCTCCGCCCGCAGCCTGTGGGCTGGGCGATCCGGCTGATCCGGGCCTGCGCAAGCCTGTCGCCACAGGCGTCGCGGGTGGCACGGCCGGGCCGCCGTGGGAGAGCCGTGGAATGGCCGTGCGACAGGACCCGCCTGACCTGTTCGCCGCGGCGGACCCCCACGCGGCGGACGTCCCGGCCGCCGGCGCGGCGCCGCTCGCCGAGCGTCTGCGCCCGCGCCGGCTGGACGAGGTGGTGGGGCAGGAGGGCCTGCTCGGCCCTGCGGGCGCGGTGTCGCGGATGCTGGCGCGCGGCAGCCTCGCCAGCATGATCCTGTGGGGCCCGCCCGGCGTGGGCAAGACCACGGTGGCGCGCCTGCTGGCCGAGGCCGCCGGGCTGGGCTTCATGCAGGTCTCCGCCACCTTCGCCGGCGTGGCCGAGCTGCGCCGGGTGTTCGACGCCGCCGCCCGGTTGCGCGAGGCCGGCCGCGCCACGCTGCTGTTCGTCGACGAGATCCACCGCTTCAACCGCGCGCAGCAGGACGCCTTCCTGCCCGTGGTCGAGGACGGCACCCTCGTGCTGGTCGGCGCCACGACGGAGAACCCGTCCTTCACCCTGAACGGCGCGCTGCTGTCGCGCTGCCAGGTGATGGTGCTGCGCCGCCTGGACGACGCGGCGATGGAGCGCCTGCTGGCCCGCGCCGAGGCGGAGGGCGGCACCGCGCTGCGCCTGGACGGGCCGGCGCGCGCCAGCCTGCGCGCGATGGCGGACGGCGACGGACGCTACCTGCTGAACATGGCCGAGCAGGTGCTGGCGCTGGAGCCGGGCGAACCGCTCGCCCCCGAAGCGCTGGCCGCGCTGCTGAGCCGGCGCGCGGCGCTGTACGACCGCGACCGCGACGAGCACTTCAACCTGATCTCGGCGCTGCACAAGTCGCTGCGCGGCTCGGACCCGGACGCCGCGCTGTACTGGTTCGCGCGGATGCTGGCCGGCGGCGAGGACGCGCGCTACGTCGCCCGCCGCCTGGTGCGCTTCGCGTCGGAGGACATCGGTCTCGCCGACCCGCAGGCGCTGGTGCAGGCGCTGGCCGCCTGGGACGCGTGGGAGCGGCTGGGCAGCCCGGAGGGCGAGCTGTGCCTGGCGCAGGCGATCGTCTACCTGGGCACCGCGCCCAAATCCAACGCGCTGTATGCCGCGCACAAGGCGTCGCAGGCCGCGGCGGGCGCGTCCGGCAGCCTGGCGCCGCCGGCGCACATCCTGAACGCGCCGACGCGGATGATGCGCGACCTCGGCTACGGCGAGGGCTACCGCTACGACCACGACACGGCGGACGCGTTCTCCGGGCAGGACTACTTTCCGCCGGGGCTGGGCCGGGCCACCTACTACCAGCCGAAGGATCGTGGCTTCGAGCGCGAGGTCGCGCGCAGGCTGGCGCACTGGGCGGCGCTGCGCGACGGGACGCGGGCGTGATAAGCAAGGCCAGGGGCTCTGCCCCTGGACCCCGCCAAAGGCTCGCCTTTGGAATCCACTACTTAAGAAGCCGGTCCAGGGCGGCTCGCCCTGGCGGGTCCAGGGCAGAGCCCTGGCCTTGCTGCCTTCCTTCCAGGACCCCCGCCGATGAGCGTCAGCATCCAGACCGTGGCCGAGGACGAGGCCGACATCCGCCTGGACCGCTGGTTCCGCCGCCACTTCCCCCACATCACCCAGGCTGCGATGCAGAAGCTCTGCCGCACCGGCCAGGTGCGCGTCGACGGCGGCCGGGTGGAGGGCTCGACGCGCCTGCTGCCCGGCCAGGCGGTGCGCGTCCCCCCGCTGCCCGCCGGCCCCGCGCCCAAGCCGGTGCCCGTGGTGGACGAGCGTGTGGTGCGCGAACTCGAACGCATGGTGGTCTACCGCGACGACCACGTCATCGTGCTGGATAAGCCGTGGGGCCTGCCGGTGCAGGGCGGTCCCGGCATCACCCACCACCTCGACGGGATGCTCGACGGGCTGCGCGGCGGCGACGGCGGCAGGCCCAAGCTGGTGCACCGCCTGGACCGCGACACCTCGGGGGTGCTGATCCTAGCGCGCGGCGCTGCGGCGGCGGCGAAGCTCGCTGCGGCGTTCCGCACCCGCCACGTGCGCAAGACGTACTGGGCGGTGGTGCATGGCCGCCCGACCCCGCAGGAGGGCAGGGTGGACATGCCGCTGATCCGGCTCGGCTCCGGTCCGGGCGCGCTGACCTCGGCCGCGGAGCGCGATGACGAGGACGCGGCCAGCGCGCTCACCGACTACCGCACCCTGGAGGCGGCGGGGCGCAAGCTCGCCTGGCTGGAGCTGCAGCCGCTGACCGGGCGCACGCACCAGCTCCGGGTGCACTGCGAGGCGCTGGGCACGCCGATCGTCGGCGACCCGAAATACGGCCCGCAGGAGGAGGACAAGAAGCTGCACGTCGAGGGCCTGGCGATGAAGCTGCACCTGCACGCGCGCAGCCTGTCGGTGCCGCACCCGGCGGGCGGCACGCTCGACGTCGCCGCGCCTTTGCCGCCGCACATGCGCGACAGCTTCCGGCTGCTGGGGTTCACGGCGCCCGCGACGCCGGAGCCGCGGCTGCACCGGGGGAGGACTGAGCCGCGTGAGGGGTAGGGAAGGCAAGGTTGAGGCTCTGCCTCAAACTCCGCCAAAGGCTCGCCTTTGGAATCCAATACTTAAGTAAATCGGTGTCCAGAGGCCTTGGCCTTTGGCGGGTCTGGGCAGAGCCCAGCCTTGCTTGCCGTGCCTTCCGCGAAACGCCTGACGAAGGAGTCCGCCATGCGACGAACCGTGCGGATCGCGGCCCTCGCCGTGGCGGCCATCCTGGTCGTGGCCGGAGCCGCCGCAGCGGTGGCGTGGCGCAGCCTCGACCCCGCCAGCCTCAAGCCGCGGGTGGAGGCGGCGGTGCTGCGCGCCACCGGCCGGGCGCTGTCGCTCGACGGCCCGCTGCGCCTCGCCCTGCTGCCGCAGCCGGGCTTTGTCGCGCAGGGCGTGGCGCTGGCCAACCTCCCGGGCGGCTCTCGGCCGCAGATGGTGACGGCGCGCAGCCTGGCGGCGCGGTTCTCGTTGACGGCGCTGCTGGCGGGGCGGATCGAGGTGTCGAGCCTGGTGCTGGACGGTCCGGATCTGCTGCTGGAGCGCACCGCGTTCGGCCCGAACTGGGTGTTCACGCCCCAGGCGGCACAAACTCCGGTGCGGGGGGCGACGCCCGCCGGGCCGGAGCAGGCCGCGCCGGAGCGCCGGGCGCGCCCGCTCGACGTGCGCGCGATCCGCATCACCGACGGCCGCGTCACCTGGGCCGGCGTCGGCGCAGGCGCCACCACGCTGTCGCTGGTGTCGCTGCAGGCCACCGAGGGCGCGTCCGCGCTGCACGTGAGCGCCAGCCTGGCGCACGACGGGGCGCCGTTCGCGCTGGAGGCCGACACCGGCACGCTGGCGGCGATCGCCACGCCGGAGGGCACCCGCCCGCCCAGGGCCGCCGCCGACGCGAGCGCTCGCGCCCCGGCCTCGGACGCGCCCTGGCTGGTCGACGTGACGCTGTCCACGCCGGGCGGCGACAGCGTGCAGGCGAAGGGCGGGGTGACGCGCGACGGCGGCTACGATTTCGCGCTGCACGGCGCGGTGGCCGACCTCGCGGTGCTGAACCCGCTGTTCCCGCACGCGAAATTGCCGCCGGTGCGCGGGCTGCGCCTGGACGGCCGGGTGGGCGCCGCGCCGGGAGGACCGCCGGCGGTGTCGGCGCTGTCGCTCACCGCCGGAGCGTCCGATCTCGGCACATTGCGCGCCGGGCTGAGCCTGTCCTCCGCCAACATCGAGCAGCGCGACGCGGGCGGCCCGACCCGGGTTGCGTTGCGCGGCGCGTTGGGTGGTGCGGCGCTGGCGCTGGACGGCACGGTGGGGCCGTGGGCGGGCGCGGGTGCAGCGCTGCCGGTCGACCTCACGGCCAGCAGCGCGGACGCGGTGGCGACGCTGCGCGGCGGGGTCGGGCTGCGCGGCCAGCCAGGCGCCCAAGGGCGTGGCCAGGGCGGCGGTGCGCTCGACCTCGCGGTATCGCTGCGGGCGCCGCAGCTTGCCGCGCTGTCGGCGCTGGCGCGCACCGGGCTGCCGGCGCTGCGCGACGTCGTGGCGGAGGCGCGGCTGTCCTCGCCGACGCCCGGCGTGCTCGCGGTGCGCGGCCTGCGCGCGACCTCGGCAGGCGGCGACGTGTCGGGCGACCTCGCGCTGGGCGGCGGCGCCCGGCCGTCGCTGCGGGGCACGCTGGTGTCGCAGCGCCTCGACGGCGACGCCCTGGTGCTGTCCTGGCAACAGACCCCGCGCCTGACCGCCGCAGCCGGCGCGTCACCCACGCCGCCCGCCGCGCCCGACGCGACGCAGCCCGGCCCCGCGCACGCCGCTCCGGCGCAACCCGGCGCGTCCGGCCATGCCGCGACGCCGCCACCGGACGCGGGGCAGGCCGCCGCCGCACCCGACGGCAGGGTGATCCCGGACCGACCCCTACCGTTCGCGGCGCTCGACGCGGGCACGCTCGACCTCGCCTTCACCGTGGGCGCCCTGACGGCGGGCGGCACCACCTGGAGCGACGTGGCCGGCCACCTGCTGCTGGAGGACGGCCGCCTGGCGCTGGCGCCGTTCACGGCCAGCGCGCCGCACGGGCCGGTGTCGGTGCAGGCGCGGGTGGACGGACGCGCGACCCCGCCCACGGTCTCGGCGAGCGCGCGCATTCCTGACCTGCCGCTGGCGCCGCTGCTCGCCGCCGCCGGCCAGGGTGGCGCGGCCGGCGGGCTGCTCGGGGTGGACATGGCGCTCGACGCCGCCGGCGGTTCGCTGCGGGCGCTGGCCGCCACCGCGACCGGGCATCTCGGCGTGGCCGCGGTGGACGGCGAGGTGCAGGACCGCGTGCTGCGGGCGGCGTTCGCGCCGGCCCTGCGCGCCGCCGGCATCCCGCCGCCCGCCCTGGACGGCACCACGGCGGTGCGCTGCCTGGCGCTGCGGATCGAGCTGGCGGCCGGGCAGGGCGTCGTGAAGGCCCTGGCGCTGGACAGCGCGCGGCTGCGGCTGGACGGCGGCGGCACCGTGGACCTGCGCCACGAGCTGCTGGCGCTGACGCTGCGGCCGGTGCTGCGGCTCGGCGGCACGGCGGTCGGCGTGCCGGTCGCGGTGGACGGCGCGCTGGGCGCGCCGCGGGCGAAGGTGAACGCGGGCCAGGGCGGCGGCCTGACCATCGGCGGCGGGGACGGCCCCGACCTGTGCCCGGCGGCGCTGGCCACGGCGCGCGGCGGGATGGCGGGGCCGCCGCCGGCCGCCGCCGCGCCCGCCAAGCCGCCGAAGCCGGCCGACCTGCTGCGCAGCCTGTTCCACTAGGGCGGGCGTGCTGCGAAAGCAGCAAGCAAGGCCGGGTTCTGCCCAGACCCGCCGAAGGCTTCCCCTTCCAAGCATGGGACCTTCGGAAACCCATCTTCCTAGTAAGGGTTTCCAAAGGCGAGCCTTTGGCGGAGTCCAGAGGCAGAGCCTCTGGCCTTTTCTTCGAACAGGCTGGTGCGGCGGCGAGCGGGAGGCGGGATGCGCAGGTTCTGGGACGAGGCGAGCGTGCGGCGCGACGCGGCCGGCTTCGAGGTGCTGCTGGACGGCAGGCCGATGCGCCTGCCCGGCGGCCCGAGCCTGCGGCTGCGCTCCGCCGCGCTGGCCGACGCCGTTGCTGCGGAATGGGGCGAGGCCGGCGGCGCGAAGGGCGGCGAGATGAGCCTGGACTCCGTGCCGCTCACCCGCCTCGCCGGCACCGCGCAGGAGCGCATCGCCCGCGATCCCGGCGCCAGCATCGCCGCCCTGGCGCGCTATGGCGAGGCCGACCTGCTATGCTACCGCACCGAGCGTCCCGAGGCCCTGGTAACGCGGCAGTCGCGCGACTGGGACCCGCTGCTGGAGTGGGCCGCGTCCTCGCTCGACGCCAGGCTCCGCGTGACGGCCGGCGTGATCCACGTGGCGCAGCCGGAGCCGGCGCTGGCCGCGCTGACCCGGGCGGTGGCGGGCTTCGACGCGGACGGCCTGGCCGGGCTGGGCATCGCCGTGCCGGCGCTCGGCAGCCTGGTGCTCGGCCTCGCCCTGGCGCAGGGCAGGCTCGATGCCGCCGCCGCCACGGCGCTCGGCACTCTGGACGAGCGCCACCAGATCGACGCCTGGGGCCACGACGAGGAGGCCGCGCGCCGCCTCGATCTGATTGCCGCCGAGGTGGCGCTGGCGAGCCGCTTCATGGCGCTGGCGGCGGCGCCGTGATCGCCAAGCGGGTGCTGATCGGCGGCCGGGTGCAGGGCGTCGGCTACCGCGCCTGGATGGTGCGCGAGGCGCAATCCCTGGGCGTGTGGGGCTGGGTGCTCAACCGGGCGGACGGCACGGTCGAGGCCGTGGTGCACGGCGGCACCGACGCGGTGGAGGAGCTGCTGCGGCGCTGCCGGCGCGGGCCGATGCTGGCGGGGGTGCGCACGATCGACGAAAGCGCCGTGGAGCCGCCCGAAGGGGAGGGGTTCCGGCAGGTCGGCTGAAGGCAAGGCAGCAAGCAAGGCTGGGCTCTGCCCAGACCCGCCAGGGGCGAGCCGCCCCTGGACCGGCCTTACTAAGTAGTGGATTCCAAAGGCCTGCCTTTGGCGGAGTTTGAGGCGGAGCCTCAACCTTGCTTCCTCACCCTCCGACGGCGAGCGCCATGTCCCGACCCGGCGAGCCTGTTCCCCCCTACGGCGTGCCGCTCCCCGAGGCGCCCGGGATCGTGCGGGTGGTGGCGCCCAACCCCGGGCCGATGACCCAGCACGGCACCAACACCTGGATCGTGGCCCACCCCGGCGGCGCCACCGTGATCGACCCCGGCCCCGACGATGCCGGCCACGTCGCCGCGGTGCTGGCGGCGGCGGGGCCGGTGGGGCGGGTGCTGCTCACCCACGCGCACGCCGACCACTACGGCGCGGCGGCGGCGCTGCGGGCGGCGAGCGGGGCGCCGGTGATCGCGCACCCCGGCTTCGCGGCGGCGACGCTGCGGCCGGATCGTTCGGTGGGCGAGGGGGATGCGGTCGCAGGGCTGCGTGTGCTGCACACGCCGGGCCACGCGGCGGACCACCTGTGCTTCGCCGGAGACGACGGGGTGCTGTTCACCGGCGACCACGTGATGGGCTGGGCGAGCACGGCGATCGCCCCGCCGGAGGGCGACATGGCCGCCTACCTGCGCAGCCTCGCGCGGCTGGGCGAGCGCGCCGACCGCGTGTTCCTGTCCGGGCATGGTGCCGCGATGCACGACCCCGCCGCCCGGGTGGCGACGCTGCTGCGCCACCGGATGGTGCGCGAGGCGGGGCTGGTGGCGGCGCTGCGCCGCGGCCCGGCGGCGCTGGAGGCGCTGGTCGCTTCCGAGTACCCGGTGCTGGAGCCGAGGCTTGCGAGGGCGGCCGGCGCCACGCTGCTGGCGCACCTGCGCAAACTCCGCGACGACGGCGTGGCCGAGGAGGCAGGCGGGCTGTGGCGGCTGCGGAACGAGGCGGCTGGCTGAGGCGCTTGCGTGCTGCTCACCTCGGCGTGATCCTGCCGGGCGCAGGGGGATGCCTCGGGTGATGCGAATCGAGCCGGATGACCAGGTGACGGCGGAACGGCGTCGAGAGACGGCCGCGGCTGCCGCGACCCATGGGTCATGGGCGAGGGGAGGGCTCGTGCTGTGCGCGCTGGCGGTGGTGGCGGCGAGCGTGACGGCGGCCTGGGCGCTGGGGATGGTCGCGGCGCTCGGCGTCTTCGTGGCGGGCACCCTGACCCTGGTCGCGGCGCTGCTGATCCTGGCACGGAACGCCGGACGGCCCTGAGATACGCTGGCCTGCCAGCAAGCAAGGCTGAGCTCTCTCCGCTGCCATTCCAACAATCCAGACGGATCGTCGGAACCTTTGGCAGCTCCGCCCAGACCCGCCAAAGGCCAAGGCCTCCGGACACCGATTTACTGAAGAGACGGCGATCCAAGGGCCCAGCCCTTGGCGGAGTTTGAGGCAGAGCCTCAACCTTCCTAACCTCAGGCAGCCCCAGGCAAACCGACCTCCCATCCCTCCTGGAAGAGCAGGCCTTTCGCCTGTCCGACCGGCCCCGGCCCTTGACGCGGCGGGCCGGGTCTTCCATCTCCTGGTCAATCCGGACCGCTGAGGTCCGCATAGGATCGGGTCCATGCTCAGGCTGTCCAAGCTCACCGACTATGCCGTGGTGGTGCTGGTCCGGCTTGCCGACGAGGCGGGCGGGGCGGTGCAGACCACGCCCGGCATCGCCGCCGCCACCGGCATCCCCGAGCCCACCGTGGCCAAGGTGCTCAAGGCGATGGTCGGCTGCGGCCTGGTGGCCTCGCAGCGCGGCGCCCGTGGCGGCTATCGCCTGGCGCGTGCCCTGTCGGCGATGCCGGTCCGCGACGTGATCGAGGCGATCGACGGCCCGATCGCGCTGACCTCCTGCGTCGAGGGCGGCACCGGCGGCTGCGAGGCGGCGGGTCTGTGCCCGGTGCACGGCCGTTGGGACCCGGTCAACGACGCGATACGCGAGGCGCTGGGTGCGATCACCCTCGCCGACATGCAGGGCGCCGCCATCCCGCGCGCGTTCAGAACCCCGGGCCGCTCCCTGGGCCAGGCAGCATCGCTGCCGGGCCGGGGCCATCCCATCTCGTGATTGAGTGAGGCGACATGCCAGCCGTTGTAGAGACCCTTGATACCGTCCAGTCCGTCACCCAGTCCGGCTACAAGTGGGGTTTCGAGACCGACATCGAGATGGACCTCGCCCCCGTCGGGCTGAGCGAGGACATCATCCGCCTGATCTCGGAGCGCAAGGGCGAGCCGGAGTGGATGCTCGCCTGGCGCCTCAAGGCCTACGCCGCGTGGCTCAAGATGGAGGAGCCCGACTGGAGCAAGCACAAGTATCCGCCGATCGACTACCAGGCGCTGCACTACTACGCGGCGCCCAAGAAGAAGGCCGGCCCCGCCAGCCTGGACGAGGTCGACCCCGAACTGCTGCGCATGTACGAGAAGCTCGGCATTCCGATCCGTGAGCAGGCCATGCTCGCCGGCGTCGAGGGCGCGGTGCAGCTCGACCCCGAGACCGCCGTCGGCCGCAACATCGCCGTCGACGCGGTGTTCGACAGCGTCTCCGTCGCCACCACCTTCAAGTCTACCCTGGCCAAGGCCGGCGTGATCTTCTGCCCGATCAGCGAGGCCGTGCGCGAGCATCCCGACCTGGTCCGCGAGTACCTCGGCAGCGTGGTGCCCGCCGGCGACAACTACTTCGCCGCCCTGAACAGCGCCGTGTTCACCGACGGCTCGTTCGTGTTCATCCCCAAGGGCGTGCGCTGCCCGATGGAGCTGAGCACCTACTTCCGCATGAATGCCAAGAACACCGGCCAGTTCGAGCGTACCCTAATCATCGTCGAGGACGGCGGCTCTGTCAGCTACCTGGAGGGCTGCACCGCGCCGATGCGCGACGAGAACCAGCTCCACGCCGCCGTGGTTGAGCTGGTCGCCATGGACGACGCCACCATCAAGTACAGCACGGTGCAGAACTGGTTCCCCGGCGACGCCGAGGGCCGCGGCGGCATCTACAACTTCGTCACCAAGCGCGCGGCCTGCCGCGGCGCGCGCTCCAAGGTGTCGTGGACACAGGTGGAGACCGGCTCGGCGATCACCTGGAAGTACCCGTCCTGCATCCTGATCGGCGAGGGTTCCGTGGGCGAGTTCTACTCCGTCGCCGTGACCAACAACCGCCAGATGGCCGACACCGGCACCAAAATGATCCACATCGGCAAGAACACCCGCTCGACCATCGTGTCCAAGGGCATCAGCGCCGGGCATTCCGACAACGTCTACCGCGGCCTGGTGCGGATGCAGCCCAAGGCGTCGGGTGCGCGCAACTTCACCCAGTGCGACAGCCTGCTGATCGGCGACAACTGCGGCGCGCACACCGTACCCTACATCGAGAGCCGCAACCCGACGGCCAAGGTCGAGCACGAGGCCACCACGTCCAAGATCGCCGACGACCAGCTTTTCTACTGCCGCCAGCGCGGCCTGTCGGAGGAGGACGCGGTCGGCATGATCGTCAACGGGTTCTGCAAGGACGTGCTCAAGGAGCTGCCGATGGAGTTCGCCGTCGAGGCGCAGAAGCTGCTGGCGATCTCGCTCGAGGGGAGCGTCGGCTGATGCTGGAGATCCGCGACCTCGCCGCCTCCATCGCCATCGAGGGCGCAGACGCCAAGCCGATCCTGCGCGGCATCAGCCTCGACCTGCCGCAGGGCGAGGTCCACGCCATCATGGGGCCCAACGGCTCCGGCAAGTCGACGCTGTCCTACGTGCTGTCCGGGCGCGAGGACTATGAGGTGACGGGCGGCTCGGCCACCTTCAACGGCACCGACCTGCTGGCCCTGGAGCCGGAGGCGCGCGCGGCGCTCGGCGTGTTCCTGGCGTTCCAGGCTCCCGTCGAGCTGCCCGGCGTCGGCAATGCCAACTTCATGCGCACCGCGCTCAACGCCGTGCGCCGCGCCCGCGGCGAGCCGGAGCTGGACGCGATCGCGTTCCTCAAGTTGGCCCGCGCCGAGGCGAAGCGCCTGTCGATGCCCGACGACATGCTCAAGCGCAACGTCAACGTCGGCTTCTCCGGCGGCGAGAAGAAGCGCAATGAGGTTCTGCAGATGGCGCTGCTCCGCCCGAAGCTCGCGATCCTGGACGAGACCGACAGCGGCCTGGACATCGACGCGCTGCGCATCGTCGCCGAGGGCGTCAACGCCCTGCGCGGCCCGGACTTCTCCGCGCTTGTCATCACTCACCACCAGCGCCTTCTCGACTACATCGTGCCCGACCGCGTGCACGTGCTCGCCGCTGGGCGCGTGGTGCGCACCGGCGGCCCGGAGCTGGCCCACCAGCTCGAGGCCCAGGGCTACGCCCAGGTGATCGCGGAGGCAGCATGAGCGCCGCCCGCTCCACCGCGCTCGCCGACAGCGCCGCCGGCTTCCTGCACCGCTTCGACGGTCTGCGCCGCCGCCTGCCGGGCGACCTCGCCATCCGTGACGCCTCGGCTGTTCTGCTCCGCGCGAACGGCTTGCCAACCCGCGCGATCGAGGCCTGGCACTACACGAGCCTGCGCCCGCTCGCCGACGTGGTGTTCACCGAGCCGCTGACCGCCGTCTCCCCCGGTGCCGACGTGCTCGACGGCGTGGCGCTGCCCGACGTGCCGCGCCTGGTGTTCGTCGACGGCCGCTTCCAGCCCGAGCTGTCCTCGGTGCCGGACGGCGTCACACTGACGCTGTTCGCCGACCGGCCGCAGTTCGGCACGCTCGCCCACCCCGAGCGCGAGACCATGGTGGCGCTCAACACCATGCTGGCCGAGGATGGCGTGTCGCTGCACGTCGCGGCCGGCGTCGATGGCGGCACGCTGTGCTTGGTCAGCATCGGCGGCGGCGTCGGGCGCGGCGCGATGGCGTTCCACCCGCGCCACGCCGTGACCCTGGAGCGCGACGCGCACCTGACCCTGATCGAGGTCTCGCACGGCGCCGGCGCCTACCTGCACAACCCGGTGATGGAGGTCTCCGTCGCCGAGGGCGCGCAGATGACCCATATCCGCCTGCAGGACGAGGCGAGCGAGGCGTTCCACCTGTCCACGGTGTACGCCGACATCGCCGAGCGCGGCGTCTACGACAGCTTCGGCCTCAACCTGGGCTCGCGCCTGTCGCGCAACGAGGTGCACGCCCGCCTGCTAGGCCCGTACGCCGCCGCCCACCTCAACGGCGCCCAGCTCCTCGCGGGCAGCCAGCACAGCGACTTCACCACCGTGGTCTCGCACAAGGCGCCGTCCTGCGCCTCGCGCCAGACCGTGAAGAACGTGCTGACCGGCCACTCGCGCGGCGTGTTCCAGGGCAAGATCGAGGTCGATCGCATCGCGCAGAAGACCGACGGCTACCAGATGAACCAGGCGCTGCTGCTCTCCGCCGAGTCCGAGATCGATTGCAAGCCGCAGCTCGAGATCTACGCCGACGACGTCAAGTGCAGCCACGGCGCCACCGTGGGCGAGCTGGACGCCGAACAGCTCTTCTACCTGCGCTCGCGTGGCGTGCCGCTGGCCCAGGCCCGTTCGCTGCTGGTGCGCGCCTTTCTGGCCGAGGCGCTCGACCCGATCGCCCACGAGGGCGCGCGCACGATGCTGGAGAGCGCCGTGGAGCGCTGGTGGACGCGTCAGGAAGGAGCTGTGGCATGAACGAGATTTTCCGTCCGCTTCGCCCCGCGCCGATCCACGAGGCCCCGGCGCCCGACCCTTTGGCGCCGAGCCGCGCCTTCGACGAGGCGGCGATTCGCGCCGACTTCCCGATCCTGGCGCAGCGCGTGCACAACAAGCCGCTGGTGTTCCTCGACAACGCCGCCTCCGCGCAGAAGCCGCGCGCGGTGATCGACGCCATGGTCAACGCCATGGAGACGCAGTACGCCAACGTGCACCGCGGCCTGCACTGGATGAGCGAGCGCACCACCGACGCGTTCGAGGCCACCCGCGACGCCGTCGCCCGCCTGCTCAACGCGCCGTCGCGCGAGGAGGTGGTGTTCACCCGCAACAGCACCGAGGCGATCAACCTGGTCGCCCACTCCTACGGCCGCGGCGTGATGAAGCCGGGGCAGGCGGTGCTGATCTCGGAGATGGAGCACCACGCCAACATCGTGCCCTGGCAGATGCTGCGCGACTCCTGCGGTATCGAGCTGCGCGTGTGCCCGATCAGCGACGCCGGCGAGCTGGACATGCAGGCCTACGAGCGCCTGCTGGAGGACCGCCGCGTCGGCCTGGTGGCGATCACCCACATGAGCAACGTGCTCGGCACCTACACCCCGGGCGAGCGCCTGGCCGCGCTGGCGCACCAGTACGGCGCGCGCATCCTGTTCGACGCCAGCCAGTCCGTCGTGCACCGCCGCGTCGACGTGCAGGCGCTGGGCGCCGATTTCCTCGTGTTCACCGGCCACAAGCTGTATGGCCCGACCGGGATCGGCGTTCTGTGGGGCCGCCGCGAGCTGCTCGACGCCATGCCGCCGTTCATGGGCGGCGGCGACATGATCGGCTCCGTCAGCTTCGAGCGTTCCACCTGGGCTGTCGTCCCGCACAAGTTCGAGGCCGGCACGCCCGCGATCCTGGAGGCCATTGGCCTGCACGCCGCAATCGACTACGTCGAGGCCCTCGGCTTCGACGCCATCGCCGCCCACGAGGCCGGCTTGGTCGAGCACGCTCTCGCGCGCCTGCCCCAGGTACCGGGCCTCTCCGTGATCGGCGGCGCGCAGGACCGCGGCGGCGTGGTTTCCTTCACCATGAAGGGCGCGCACGCCCACGACATCGCCACCCTGGTCGATCGCAGCGGCATCGCCATCCGTGCCGGCCACCACTGCGCAGAGCCGCTGATGCGCCGCCTCGGCCTCGACAGCACCGCGCGCTGCTCGTTCGCCCTCTACACGAAGCGCGAGGAGATCGACGCCCTGGCCACCGCGCTCGACCGGGTCAGCGAGTTCTTCGCGTGAGCGACGGCATGGACGACGTGCGCGACCTCTACCAGGCCGTCGTGCTGCGCCATGGCCGCAACCCCACCCACCAGCGCCGCCTCGACCCGTTCGACGCCGCCGCGCGCGGGGAAAATCCGATGTGCGGCGACCGTGTCGAGGTCCGCGTGCGCCTCGACGCGGCTGGTATCGTCGCCGAGGCCGCGTTCGAGGCCCGTGGCTGCGCGATCAGCGTGGCGTCGGCCGACCTGATGGCCGAAGCGGCGACCGGCCGCACGCCCGCCGATCTGCGCGAACTCGCGCACGCCTTCGACGACATGGCGCGCACAGGCGACTGCCCTGACTGCCTTGGCGACCTGCGCGCGCTGTCCGGCGTGCACGACTACCCCTCGCGCATCCGCTGCGCGACCCTGCCCTGGACCGCGCTGGTGCAGGCGCTCGACGAGGCCGCGCCCGTCGACACCCTGCCCGAGCCGGCCCGGCACACCGAGGAAGCCCACCATGGATGAGTTCAGGGCGATGATGGACCCCGCCACCAGCGGCGCCACCATGCCAGGCGAAAGCGCGGGGCCCGGCGCGACCGCAGGCGTCGGTACCTGGACGCCCGGCGGCGAGACCCTGTCCGTGCCCAGCGAGGACGCGCTGATCGCCGCCATCGGCACCGTCTACGACCCGGAGATCCCGGTGAACGTCTACGAGCTGGGCCTGATCTACGCCGTCGAGATCGCCGATGCCGGTCACATCGCCGTTGAGATGACCCTGACCGCCCCCGGCTGCCCCAGCGCGCAGGAGCTCCCCGAGATGGTGCGCCTCGCCGTGATGACGGTGCCGGGCGTGACGTCGGCCGAGGTGACCACGGTGTGGGACCCGCCCTGGGACCCGAGCCGGATGTCGGAAGAGGCCCGCCTCTCCCTGAACATGTTCTGAGACCGGAGACCCTGCCATGAGCACGACCCAGACCGCCCCTCCCGTCCGCCGCGCCCTGCCGCTCTTGATGAGCGTCAGCGATGCCGCCGCGGAGCGCCTGCGCGGCCTCTACGCCGGAAGGCAGCAGGGGATGCTCCTGCGCATCGCCGTCAGCACCAAGGGCTGCTCCGGCATGAGCTATGACATGGGCTGGGTCGAGGCCGCAGGTCCCGGTGACGAGATTGTCACCGACAACGGCGTCACCGTGCTCGTCGACCGCAAGGCCACCCTGTTCCTGATCGGCAGCGTCATGGACTTCGAGAGCAAGACCCTGACCTCGGGCTTCGTGTTCAGCAACCCGAACGAGAAGGGACGCTGCGGCTGCGGAGAGAGCTTCCACGTCTGAGAAGAAAGCAAGGCTGGGCTCTGCCCAGACCCGCCAGGGGCGAGCCGCCCCTGGACCGGCTTTACTTAGGTGGTGGTTTCCAAAGGCGAGCCTTTGGTGAGGTCCCCACTTTCAAGCATGGGGCAGAGCCTCTGGCCTTACTTCCTGCCTTCCAGCGCGAACACCGCCACCGCCTCGACCCGCGACGACCACAGGAACTGGTCGATCGCCGCCACCGACAGCAGCCGGTACCCCGCCGCCTTCAGCGCGGTCGCGTCGCGCCCCAGCACCACCGGGTTGCAGCTCACGTAGATCACCCGCGCCACCCTGGCCGCCACCAGCGGCGCCATCGTCGCCCCCGCTCCCGTCCACGGCGGGTCGAGCACCACGCACGCGGCGCCCTCCAGCTCGCGCGGCTGCGGCGGCTGGCGTTGCAGGTCGCGCCGCACCACCTCGATCCGCCCGCCCGACGTGCGCCGCAGCGCCAGGCACGCTGCCTCATCGCCCTCGTACGCCACGACCCGGCCATGCGCCGCCAGCGGCAGCGACAGCGTGCCGTAGCCCGAGAACAGCTCCACGATCCGCGCCCTCGGCTTCAGAGCCGGCAGCCCGGCCAGTACCGCCGCGACGATCGCCGCCTCGCCCTGCGGCGACGCCTGCAGGAACGCCCCGGGCGCGGGTGCCACGGCGGCGCCTGACAGCACCAGGTGCGCCGGCCGCAGCGAGCACGCCGTCTCCGGCTCGCCATCGCCCTGTGCCCAGCAGACCCGCGCCAGCCCGTGCTCCTGTGCGAACCCCGCGAGCAGTGTCCGGTCGTTGGTCCCGAGCGGCGCGTCGCTGCGCAGCAGCAGGTCCGGGCCGGTGTCGAGCAGGTTGACCACGGCGGAGGCCTCGCGCCGGAAGCAGCGCAGCCGCCCCATCAGCACCCGCAGCGGCGCCACCAGGGCGAACAGCGCGGGATGCAGCACCAGGCAGGTGTGCAGGTCCACGACCTCGACGGAGCGCGGCCGATGCAACCCGACGAGTACACCGGCTCCCGGCACGCCGGCGGCAGACGTACCGGCACCGGGCGCGCGCCGGATCGCCAAATCCATGCGTCGCCGCGCCCGGGGAGGGGTCCGCGACACCGCGCCGGGCTCGCATTCGAAGCCCGCGCGACGCAGAGCCTGCGCCACCAGCCCGGCCTTCCACGCCGCGTAGGGTGCGTCCGCCCAGTGCTGCACGGTGCAGCCGCCGCATTCCGGAAAGTGCGGGCAGGGCGGCTCGATCCGGTCGGGGCTGGCGTCCACAAGCTCGAACGGGCCGGTCAGCCCGGTGCCGCGCCGCGCATTGGGCACCGCGCGCACCCTCTCACCGGGCAGCGTCACGGGAAGATACAGAGTGGTCCCGTCTGGCAGCGTCGCGATGCCGTCGCCATCCAGCCCCACCGAGCCCACGGTGCAGGCCACCGGTTCCGCCGCCACGGGCGGCGGCGCGACGCGGCTCACTCGGGCGCGGTCTCGTCCGGCACCGCGGGCGCGTCCACGATGCCGGACGGGGCCGTGTTCGCCACGGGCTCCTCCAGCAGGTCCACCTTGCCGCCGAGCAGCCTGCGGGACCGTTTCGCAGGCACGGCAGGACTGTGCGCCGCCCGCTTGACGGCGGGGTCGCGGGCCGGACGGTAGGTGCGGATCGCCACCGCGTCCGGGTCGGGGGCAGCCTCCACCGCGACCGGCGCCGCAGCCGCCTTGCGCGCACGCGGCGCCCTCGGCGTGGCCGGTGCACGACGCGGCGCTCTTTGCCGCGGCGAGGGCTGCGCGTCTACGACTGCCGCCCCCGCATCCAGCTCAGAGGCGGCGGGACTCTCCTGAGCAGCGGCCGGCTCCGGAGCAACTTCTGGAGCGGCTGCCTCAGGAACCTGGGCCTCTATGGACGCAGGCAGCTCCGGATCGGCAGCGGCCGGCGTCAACACCTCTGCCGGAACGGGCACTGCGTCCACCGACGGCACCCCGGCGATCACCGTCCCGGCGACGACCTCTACCGGATCAGCCACGGCCGGCACCGGATCGACGGCCGGGGCCGGCAGAGTCGGCACCACCCTGGCCGGCCTCTGCACGATCGCCTCGACCGGCGCCTGAGCAAGGCGCTCCAGGCGCGACGCACGGGTCGGCAACTGCATGAACGCCGGCGTCTCGCCGCCAAAGCCGAGCACCGACGGCCCAAGGTCTTCGTCGCGGCGGCGTCCGTCGCGACGGAAACGCTCCCCGTCGCGCCGGAAGCGGTCCTCGCCACGCGAGCGGTCTTCCGCAGGTGCGGTCGCGGCCACGCCGTCACGCCGTACGCCAAACGCGGGCGGCTCGTCGCGGGTCCGCGCCGGCGTACGCTCCTCGACCGCACGGGGGGTGACCTCGGGCTGCATCGCGCCGGGCAACGCCAGCGCGGCTCCGCCCTGCGCAGCCTCAGCCTGCCTCGCCCTGTCGCCGCCACGGCCACGGCCGCGGCGACGGCCCTCCGGCCTGCGCGCCGTGCCCTCTGCGCCGGGGACATCCTCAACGCGGCCGACCTCGACGGTGTCCGACACGGCTGCCGGCACGACGACTGGTGCCGCCACCGGCTCCGCCACGCGCGCCACGGACGGCTTGCCACGGCCACGGCGACGCTTGCCGTCGCTTTCCTCCCATTCCGCCGTCGCCACCCCGGCCACCGTCATGCGCGGGATCGCGTGGCCCGTCAGCTTCTCGATCGCCTCCAGGTTGGCGCGATCCGTGGGCGCGGCGATGGTGTAGGCGTGCCCGGTCAGCCCGGCGCGCCCGGTGCGGCCGATGCGGTGGACGTAGTCCTCGGAGTGGTGCGGCACGTCGAAGTTGAACACGTGGCTCAGACCGCCGATGTCGATGCCGCGCGCCGCCACGTCGGAACACACCAGCAGGCGGATCTCTCCCGCCTTGAACCGCTCCAGCGTGGCGAAGCGCACGGACTGCGCCAGGTCGCCGTGCAGCGCGCCGACGCTGAAGCCGTGCTTGCCCAGCGTCTTGTTGAGCACGTCCACGTCGCGCTTGCGGTTGCAGAAGATCAGCGCGTTCTGCACCGCCTCGGTGGCGATGATCTCGCGCAGCGCCCGGCCCTTGTCGTCCTCTGCGACGATCGCCAGTCCCTCGGTGATCAGCGGCGCCACCGAGGCGGCGCGCGAGACGGTGATCTCCTTGGGGTTGCGCAGGAACGCGTCGGCGAGCCGCCTGATCTCCCCCGCCATGGTCGCGGAGAAGAACAGCGTCTGGCGGTTCGCCGGCAGGAACGAGACGATCTTCTCGACGTCGGGGATGAACCCCATGTCGAGCATCCGGTCCGCCTCGTCGATCACCAGGATGCGCGCGTCGGTCAGCATCATGCCGCCGCGCTCGAACAGGTCGAGCAGCCGCCCCGGCGTCGCGATCAGCACGTCCACGCCCTTCATCAGGGCGTTCTTCTGGTCGTTGAGGCTCTCGCCGCCGATCAGCAGGGCGTGGTTGAGCTTCAGGTATTTTCCGTATTTGACGAAGTTCTCCGCGACCTGCAGCGCCAGCTCGCGCGTCGGCTCCAGGATCAGCGAGCGCGGCATCCTCGCCCGCGACCGCGACCCGGCCAGGATGTCGAGCATCGGCAGGGTGAAGCCCGCCGTCTTGCCGGTCCCGGTCTGCGCCACGCCGAGCACGTCGCGACCTGCCAGCACGACGGGGATGGCCTGCGCCTGGATCGGCGTGGGATGGCGATACCCCATCTCCTCCACCGCGCGCACGATGGGCTCCGACAGCCCGAGATCGGAGAACAGGACCTCCTCGGACACGACCGCCACGGGAACGCTCTCTTCCGCCCCGGCCGCCATCGTCGCGGCTTCGTCCGAATGACCCGGAAAGGAAGCCTCCGTGTCCGGGGCCGAGCTGGCGAGGATGGGGTTCGCGGGAACGATCCCTGAATGGACCGCAAGCGGGGCTGGCTGCTGGGCGTCCGGTGTGTCCATCACTGTCGTCCCCACGCTGCGCGCCGGCTCAGCACAACTGGCAGAGTCCGTGGCGTCGCCAGGCAGCAGGTCGGGGGAGGCCGCTGATTTACCGGCCTGGCCCTCCGCAGGATCGTCAATCCCAGCCGCTGCGCCCTGCGGCGGGGCGATATCGGTCTGCGAGGCTCGCGGCGGGCTGGCAGCATCCTGCCCACCCGGGCCATGCGGGCGATGGGGTTGCGCGGACGCGTCCACGGCAGCGGTGGTGAAGTCGTTCAACAGTTCGTCCCGGTCAGCGAAAAGATGGGTGTCACACGCCGCCTCAGAATCGGGCATCCAACAGGCAATGCCGTTGCGATCCCAGGCGCAGCACCTCACCGTGCCATATCTGCAACCACCCGCGATAAGTCAAGGCAACTCCCCGGTCGCACCAACCGGCGAATGGAGCGGGTGACGGGAATCGAACCCGCACAGCCAGCTTGGAAGGCTGGAACTCTACCATTGAGCTACACCCGCACATCCCGGTTGTAGCGCGCTGGCACGTCGCGACGGAAGGCCCGATCCGTCCCGGCCTCACGATCGGCGACCCGTTGCCCGCCGCGGATTGCGGCAGATGCGCAACACGCTCCTGGCAGGCCGTCGGTAATCATGGTGCGCTCGCGGGATTTGTGTGAAAAACTCGACATCTCGCGCGATGATGATCCGCTTTTGTCCGGGCTGTCCAAAAAGGCGTTCTTTCCATGGCCTCCGCATCAGTCGTGCCGCTGGCTGCGTATGTGGCGACGAACCGCTTCACCCTGCACGACCGCATCGAGCTGCAGCGGTGGACGCTGATCGCACGCGAGCGCGGCGACCGCCTGGTGCTGCACGAGCGCCTGGAAGGCGATCCCTCGGACGTCGGAAACTTCGTCGCGGTATATGCCCAGGGCTGCTGCTGGGCTTCCTGGGGGCTGTCGCGCCGCCAGGACGGCATCGTGGCGTGGGACAGCGTGTCCGGCCTGGACCGTGGGCGCTTCCAGTCGATGCACGATGCCCTGTCCTGGGTGCTGGAGCGCAAGGCCGACACTGCCCGCCGCACGCCCTGCCGCGCTGCATCCCGTGATGAGCCCGAGGCGATGACGCCGCCTCGCCGTCTCGGGCGGCAGTCCTGACACCGGCCTGGACGCAACGCTGGCCTGTTGGAACACGACTCTGAGAAAAGCCGGTCCAGGGGCGCTGCTCCTGGTGGAGTTTGAGGCAAAGCCTCAACCTTGTCTGCCAGCCTGCTAAACCAGGCTGCAACACACCGCCGGACAGATGCGCGAGGAGCTGGTGGAGGGGGTTGGATTCGAACCAACGTAGGCGTGCGCCAGCGGATTTACAGTCCGCCCCCTTTAGCCACTCGGGCACCCCTCCGCAGTGGCGCGGACCTATTCGGATGCGCCCCGCTTGTCAATCGAGCCCTTGCCCGGGCAGGGAGTCCGTCCGCGTCGTCGGGCCACGCACGGGCAGCAGGCAAGACCGAGGCTCCGCCTCAAGGCTTGTCGTCAGAGGCTGCTGCCTGGGCGAACGGTTTCCGCGGGCTTCGGGCCTTTGCCGGGTCAGGCGGAGTCCGGCCCTGTCGCGGGCGCACCGCAAACCGACCCGCAACCCACGCCCTGCGCGGATACCGCTGTTCCTTAAATGGTCCGGGCGGACCATGTTCGGTCCATGAGCACGCATCGCACCCCGCACGGTCCCGGCCCTCGTCGATCCGGAGGCGGCACGGACCGGCCGGCCGCCGCAACGCCCCGGCACGGAAGCCGCACCGCCGGCCAGGAACTGCCGCAGGACCGGACCGCGCGTACGGCCAGGCCGGGGAAGGGCGCCGCGGCGGGGGCCCGCTCCGCCGACGCCCCCGTCGTCACCGGGCGCGACAAGCACGGCCCCGATCGGCCCAGGTCCGGGCCGGACAAGAAGGCCAGGACCCGTGCCCAGGCCGGCCCGCCGGGTGCAGCCGGCCGCAGCGGCACCCGGCCCGACGCCCGTGTCGCGGACCGCGGCTCCGCCGAGCCGCGCACTGCCACCAGCCCCCTGCGCCAGGATGACCGCAGGATGCGGGCGGATAAGGGGGGTGCCACGCCTGGCGAACGCTTCGCGGCTCATGGCCGGTTCGGGTCGGGCACGGCTCCTGGCCGTGGCGAGGCGCTCCGCGGCCCACAAGCCCGCAGGTCCGGCACCGCCGCCGACATCGGAGAGGACCGGCCCGGGCACATCGCACCCCGAAGCCCGGCGTCTTTCCGCTCGTCCGGCGCCGAGCCGCAGCGCCGCGGCGCTGGAGCCGAGGCCGAGCCCCGGCGCGATCCTGCGCCACGCCCGCCTGTCGCGGGGGAGATGGAGGAGGCCCATGCGCGCGGCGCGAAAGGCACCTGGCTCTACGGCAGCCACGCGGTGGCGGCGGCGCTGGCCAATCCGGACCGTCACCTGCGCCGGCTGCTGCTGACCGGCGAGGCGGAGGCGGCAATGCGCGAGCGCATGGAGGGCGCCTGGCCGCTGACGCCCGAGCGCATCGACCGCGCGCGGCTGGACCAGCTGCTCGGCCGCGACGCCGTGCACGGCGGAGTCGCCCTGCTCGCCGACCCGCTCTCGCCGCCCTCGCTCGCAGAGGCGCTGGCCCGCCCGGGACCGGTGCTGGTGCTCGACCAGGTGAGCGACCCGCGCAACGTCGGCGCGATCCTGCGCTCGGCGGCCTCGTTCGGCGCCTGCGCGGTGGTGGTGCAGGACCGCAACGCCCCCGACGAGACCGGCGTGATGGCCAAGGCCGCCTCCGGCGCGATGGAGCGGGTGCCGCTGCTGCGCGCGGTCAACCTGGCGCGCACGCTGGGCGCGCTGAAGGCCGCCGGGTTGTGGGTGGTGGGCCTGGACGCGGCGGGCGGGCGGCTGTCCGGGCCGGCGCTGGCCGAGCGCCGCGTGGCGTTGGTGCTGGGCGCCGAAGGCGCGGGGCTGCGCAGGCTGACGCGCGAGACCTGCGACGAGCTGGCCGGCCTGCCGATGCCGGGCGGCATGGAGAGCCTCAACGTCTCCGCCGCCGCCGCGGTGGCGCTCTACGAGCTGACGCGGGCGCCGGCCGACGCGGCATCGACCTGCCAGTAGGCAAGGCTGGGCTCTCCCTCCGCTGCCATTACCTACGATCCAAGGGGATCGTCGGAGCCTTTGGCAGCTCCGCCCAGACCCGCCAGGGGGGAAGCCCCCCTGGACCGGCTTTACTTAAGAAGTGGATTCCAAAGGCGAGCCTTTGGCGGAGTTTGAGGCAGAGCCTCAACCTTGCTCGCTTGGCCGGTTACGCCTGCCTCACACCATGGCCTTTCGCCAGCGAGGACCAGGGTACGCCACGGCGGAAAGCCGGCGTTAACCCGGGGAGCACAGGATCGGACCGGTCCTGGAGAACCGCGATGCTGTGTGACTGGAACGCCCTTTCGGACGGGCTGCAGCTTGCGCTGTCCCGCGAAGCCCTGCACCGCGCAGGCCTGACCATCGCCGTGCAGGCAGAGACGCTCGCGACGGAGATCGAGAAAGGCACGCTCTCCGACCGCGGCGGCCCCGAGGCGCTGCGCCTGCTGGCTGCCTTCGTGCGCGACACGAGCCAGAGTGTGCTCGGACCGACCGGCCGCGGCTGAACGGCCAGCCGTGTCATACAGGCCCTGACGCCGGTGGCGCTGTCGCGTGGGCAGCAAGGTCGGGGCTCTGCCTCGTCCGACAAAAGCTTGCCTTCGGAAGACGGTCTCCTGGTAGGGCCAACAGGCCCCGAGGTTGACCGGTCAGGAAGCAAGGCTGGGCTCTCCCTCCGCTGCCCATTCCAACGGCCCAAGGGGACCGTCGGAACCTTTGGGCAGCTACGCCCAGACCCGCTAGGGGCGAGCCGCCCCTGGACCGGCCTTGCTGAAGTATTAGCCTCCGAAGGCGAGCCTTTGGCGGATGAGGCAGAGCCTCAACCTTGCCTGCGGCTCCTGCCTCGGTCGCGTCAGCCGGCGTCGTCGCCCTCCGGCGTCACCGCCACGAACGCCGGCTGGCCGTCGCGGATGATGCGCAGCGCCAGGGGCTGGTTCGACTTCGCCGCGGTGCGGATGGCGTCCATGGCGTCGCGCGGCCCGGAGACCGCCGTCTGCCCCACGCCGACGACGAGGTCGCCGGCACGCAGCCCAGCCTGCTCCGCGGGCGAGCCAGGCTTCACCTGGGCCACCACCGCGCCATGCGCCTCGTCCGGCAGGTCGAGCTGCTGGCGCAGGTCCGGCGTGATCGGCGCCAAGGCCAGTCCGATGCCGCCGCCATGCGCCGCCGCCGCGTCCGCTGTCTGCGTGGGCAGGTTGCCCAGCGTCACCTCGACGGTGCGGGCGCTGCCGTCGCGCACCACGGCGAGCTTGGCCGCCGTGCCGGGCGCCACGGTGGCCACGGTACGGGCCAGGTCACGCGGGTTGGCGACCGTCTGGCCGTCCACCGCGCGCACCACGTCGCCGGGCTGCACCCCGGCGCGCGCCGCCGGGCTGTCCTTCTGCACGCTGGCGACCAGCGCGCCGTTGCCCGCGTCGCCGTCGTCGCCGTCGCGCGCCAGCTTCGGCAGGTGCATCGCCGTGGCCATCGCTGGGCTCACCGTCTGCGCCTCCACGCCGAGATAGCCGCGGGTCACGTGCCCGCTCTTCTCGATCTGCGCCACTACGTCCTTGACGGTGTTAGATGGGATCGCGAAACCGATGCCCACCGAGCCGCCGGTCGGCGACAGGATCGCGGTGTTGACCCCCACGACCTTGCCGTCCTGGGTGAACAGCGGGCCGCCGGAGTTGCCGCGGTTAATCGGCGCGTCGACCTGGATGAACGAGTCGTAAGGCCCCTCGCCGATGTCGCGGCCGCGCGCCGAGACAATGCCCGCGGTCACGGTGCCGCCGAGGCCGAAGGGGTTGCCGACCGCGATCACCCACTGCCCCGGCTCGACGTCGCTGGAGTTGCCGAGGGCGATGAACGGCAGCGGATGGTCCGCCTTGAGCCGCAGCACGGCCAGGTCGGTGCGCGGGTCGGTGCCGATCACGCGCGCCTTGTAGCTGGCGCCGCTGTCCAGCGTGACCATCACCGAGGAGGCGCCCTTCACCACATGGTTGTTGGTCACCACGGTGCCGTCGGCGTCGATGATGAAGCCGCTGCCCTTGGCCTCCATGGAGTGGCGCGCCTGCGGGTGGCCCTGCGTCATGCCGGGCATCCCGCCAGGTCCCCCGCCCTGGGGCATCCCGAACGGGAACGGCATCTGCCCCATGCCGCCGTGGGGGGCGGTCTGGGCGTCATCCTCGTCGGGCTCTGCGTCGGCACCCTCGATCTTGCTGGTGATCGACACCACCGCGGGCTTGACCGAGTGCACGAGGTCGACGAAGTCCGGCATGCGCTGCGCGGGCGCGCTGGGACGGATGCGGGTGGCGCTCTGCTCGCTGCCCTGGGGCGCGGTTGTCGGCTGGCCGGCGTCGGCCTGGGCGTGGGCGAAGCGGCTGATCGCGGTCCCGCCCAGCGCGGTGCCGCACAGCAGGACGGCGACGCGGGCGAGGCGGACGGAGCGGTGGGTCACGACAGTCTCCATGAACAAGAATGCGCTGTCATTAGGGTGACGAACCTGAACGTTGCGCTATGGTGGCGGTGAAACTCGTGTAACGCGCGATGCCGGGCCTGTCCCAAGCCGTGCCGGCGATCGTGGTTGAGAAACCGCGAGTGGTGCGCTACGGACGCGGGGCCGGTGCCGCTTGCCGCGGCCGGGTTAGCACAGTGGTAGTGCAGCGGTTTTGTAAACCGAAGGTCGGGGGTTCAAATCCCTCACCCGGCAATCTTCAAGAGCCGGTTTTCAAGGGTTCAGGGCGAACTCTGCCCGGACCCGCCGGGGCGAGCCGCCCCTGGACCGGCCTTGCTTGAGTAATGGATTCCAAAGGCAAGTCTTTGGCGGGGTTTGAGGCCCATGCTTGAAGGTGGGGCCTCAACCTTGCCTGCTGCCTGACTGTCGCCCGGCCCACGACCTTCACCCCCAGGTCACTGCCGGCGTGCTACCTTATCGGCGTGACCGTTGCATGGCGTCCTGGCGGGCCATGCCGGGCGCGCTGCCGGAGAGGGGAGTACGCCTGCGATGGTGCAGTACGTCGGTGTCGCGGAGGTGGCTCGCCTGATCGGCAGGGTCGGGATCGACCCGTTTCTGCTCGGCCTCGTGGCATACCTGGAGGAGGATTTCCGCCGCTGGGAGGCGTTCGAGAAGACCTCGCGGCTGGCCAGCCACTCGCCGACGGGTGTGATCGAGCTGATGCCGATCTCGGACGGCGTGCTGTACGCCTTCAAGTATGTCAACGGCCACCCCGCCAACACCGCGGCGGGCCTGCTGACCGTTACCGGGCTGGGCGTACTGGCCGACGTCGCCACCGGCTACCCGGTGTTCCTGTGCGAGATGACGCTCGCCACCGCGCTGCGCACCGCCGCCACCTCGGTGCTCGCCGCTCGCCACCTCGCCCGCGAGGACTCGCGCACCATGGCCCTGATCGGCCTGGGCGCGCAGGCGGAGTTCCAGGCGTTGGCGTTCCGCGCGGCGCTCGGCGTCACGCGGCTGCGGGTCCATGACATCGACCCGCGCGCGACCGCCAAGTTCAGGCGCAACCTGCACGGCACCGGCATCGCGGTGACGCTGGCCGCCGACGCCGGCGACGCCGTGCGGGGTGCCGACATCGTCACCACCGCGACCGCGCTCAAGGCCCATGCGCGGGTGCTGACGCAGGCGATGATCGAGCCGGGGATGCACGTCAACGCGATCGGTGGCGACTGCCCGGGCAAGACCGAGCTGGAGCCCGAGATCCTGCGCCGTGCCAGCGTGTTCGTGGAGTTCCTCGAGCAGGCGCGGATCGAGGGCGAGATCCAGCAGCTCGGCCCGGACGCCGCGGCCACCGAGCTGTGGCGGGTGGTGACTGGTGCCGTGCCCGGACGCCGGCACGCGGCGGAGGTGACGGTGTTCGACTCCGTGGGCTTCGCGATCGAGGATTTCTCCACGTTGCGCTACCTGCGCGACCTCGCGACCCGCACCGGCCTGTCCACCGAGCTGGACCTGGTGCCGCGGATGGCCGACCCGAAGGACCTGTTCGGTCTGCTGGGCCACGACGTCGGGCCTGCCGCGATGCCCGCGTCCGCGTTCGTGGCGGAACCGGCGTAGATGCCCGACCTCGGACACGCCTCCGGCCCGGCCGACGGGCTGCTGGAGGCGCCCTATGCTCCGGACGAGAGGGCGGTGCTGCGCCCGTTGCTGGCGCGCGCGTCGCTTTCGCCCGAGCGCGAGGGCAGGGTGGACGCCCAGGCGTCGCGGCTGATCGGGGCGATCCGCACGCGCGGCGGCCTCGGCGGCCTGGAGGAGGTGCTGCGCGAGTACAGCCTGTCCACGCGCGAGGGCCTGGCGCTGATGGTGCTGGCAGAGGCGCTGCTGCGCGTGCCGGACGCGCGCACCGCCGACGCGCTGATCGAGGACAAGCTGGGCTCGGCTGATTTCAGCCGCTCGCGCGACTGGTCGGGCACGGTGCTAGTGAACGCCTCCGCCTGGGCGCTCGGGGTGTCCGTGCGGGTGATCCAGCCGGGCGAGACGCCGGAGGGCGTGCTGGCGCAGACCGTCAAGCGCCTCGGCGTGCCCACGGTGCGGGCCGCGACGCGCCAGGCGATGCGGATGATGGGCAGCCACTTCGTGCTCGGCCAGACCATCGGCGAGGCGCTGCAGCGCGCCGGCTCGCGCACCGGGCGCGCGTGGCGCTACTCGTTCGACATGCTGGGCGAGGGCGCGCGCACCGCCGACGACGCCACCCGCTACGCGCACTCCTACGCCGACGCGATCGAGGCGATCGGGCGCGCCGGTGGCAACCGGGCGCTGCCCGACCGCCCCGGCATCTCGGTCAAGCTGTCGGCGCTGCACCCGCGCTACGAGGCAGTGTCGCAGGCCCGGGTCATGGCGGAGCTGGTGCCGCGCGTCACCGTGCTGGCCCACGCCGCCCGCGCCCACGCGCTGAACTTCACCGTGGACGCGGAGGAGCAGGACCGGCTGCAACTGTCGCTCGACGTGATCGAGGCGGTGCTCTGCGACCCCGGGCTCGCCGGCTGGGACGGGTTCGGGCTCGCGGTGCAGGCCTACGGCAGGCGTTCGCTCGCCGTGGTCGAGGCGGTGGCCGGGCTGGCGGAGCGGCTGGATCGCCGCCTGATGGTGCGCCTGGTCAAGGGCGCCTACTGGGACACCGAGATCAAGCGCGCCCAGGAGCGCGGCCTGGACGGCTACCCGGTGTTCACTCGCAAGCCCGCGACCGATCTCGCCTATCTCGCCTGCGCCGAGCGGATGCTGGCGCTGCGCCCGCGCCTGTATCCGCAGTTCGCCACCCACAACGCGCTCACCGTGGCCTCGATCATCGAGCGCGCCGGTGGCCCCGAGGGCGGCACCGCAGGCTACGAGTTCCAGCGCCTGCACGGCATGGGCGACGCGCTCTATGGCGCATTGCTGCGCGAGCACCCCGGCGTCGCGGTGCGGACCTACGCCCCGGTCGGCGGCCACGCGGACCTGCTGGCCTACCTGGTGCGCCGCCTGCTGGAGAACGGCGCGAACACCTCGTTCGTGGCGCAGGCGGCGGACCCGGCGATCCCGGTCGCGCATCTGCTGCGACGCCCGGCCGACGCGATCCTGGCCGCACCCGGGGAGGAGGCCCTGCCGCCGCCCGCCGCGCTGTTCGCGGACCGGCGCAACAGCGCCGGCGTCGAGTTCGGCGACCGGGCCGCCCTGCACGCGCTGCTCGCCGAGGTGCAGGCCGGGCGCGGGCAGGGGCCGGCGGAGGCGGGCGAGGCGACGGCCGGTGCCTGGCGCGACGTGCGCAACCCCGCGACCGGAGCGGTGGTCGGGCGCGTCTGCGAGAGCGTGGACGCCGTCGCCGCCGCGATGCAGGCGGCGCACCGCGCGCAGCCGGCCTGGGACGCGGCCGGGGCGGAGCCGCGCGCGGCGGTGCTGGAGCGCGCGGCTCTGCTGGTCGAGGCGGAGCGGGGCCGGCTGCTCTCGCTGCTGGTGGGCGAGGGCGGCAAGACCCTGGACGACGCGCTCTCCGAGCTGCGCGAGACGGTGGATTTCCTGCGCTACTACGCGGTGCAGGCGCGCGCGCTGTTCGGCCCGCAGGACCTGCCCGGCCCGACCGGCGAGAGCAACACGCTCACCCGGCACGGCCGCGGCGTCTGGGCGTGCATCTCGCCCTGGAACTTCCCGCTGGCGATCTTCACCGGCCAGGTCGCCGCAGCCCTGGCCGCCGGCAACGCCGTGCTCGCCAAGCCCGCGCCGCAGACGCCGCTGGTCGCCGCCGAGGCCGTGCGCCTGCTGCACCGCGCCGGCGTGCCGGCGGATGTGCTGCACCTGGTACCCGGCGGCGGCGAGGTCGGCGCGGCCCTTGTCGATCATCCCCTGGTCGCAGGCGTCGCCTTCACCGGCAGCGTGGCGACGTCGCGCGCGATCAACCGCCAGCTTGCGGGCAAGTGCGGCCCGATCGTGCCGCTGATCGCAGAGACCGGCGGCATCAACGCGATGGTGGTCGACGCCACCGCGCTGCCGGAGCAGGTGGCGGACGACGCGGTGACGAGCGCGTTCCGCAGCGCCGGCCAGCGCTGCTCGGCGCTGCGGCTGATCTGCGTGCAGTCGGACGTCGCCGACAGGATCGCGGCAATGATCGCCGGCGCTGCCGCCGAACTGCGCCTCGGCGACCCCGCGGACCCTGCGGTCCACATCGGCCCGGTGATCGACGCCGACGCCAGGACCCGGCTGGACCGCCACATCGCCCGCATGAAGGCCTCGGCGCGCACGCTGTATGCCGGGCAGGCGCCGCCGGGAGGGTTCGTGGCGCCGCACCTGTTCGAGATCGGGCGGGTGGAGGACCTGGGCGAGGAGGTGTTCGGCCCGGTGCTGCACCTGGTGCGCTGGCGGGCGGACCGGCTGGAGCCGCTGCTCGATGCGCTGGCCGCGACCGGCTACGGCCTGACGCTGGGCGTGCAGAGCCGGGTGGACGGGTTCGTCACCCAAGTCCTCGCCCGCGTCCCCGCCGGCAACGCCTACGTCAACCGCAGCATGATTGGCGCCGTGGTGGGCAGCCAGCCGTTCGGCGGCCAGGGGCTGTCCGGCACCGGCCCAAAGGCGGGCGGGCCGGACTACATGCGGCGGTTTGCGGCCGAGCGGGTGGTCACGGTCAACACCGCCGCCGCCGGGGGCAACGCGGCGCTGCTGACGTCGGGGCAGGGCGGGGCTCATACCAGCGGCTCTGAGTCTTGACCCGCAGGAAGCAAGGCTGGGCGCTGCCCAGACCCGCCAGGGGCGAGCCGCCCCTGGACCGGCCTTACTTAAGTAATGGATTCTAAAGGCGAGCCTTTGGCGGAGTTTGAGGCAGAGCCTCAACCTTGCTTCCTTCCTGCCGCCCACCCTTCGCGCCCTCGCCTTGCAGTCGCAGCGCTTGCCCGGGCACACTCGCCCCCCGACCACAGCGCGAGTGGACACGCCCGTGACAGCCTCCCCCGCCCAGACGACCCGCCGTGCGCCGCCCCGCGTGCCGCGGCACGCGGCCTGAGGCCGCCCGGTGGGACAGGTTTCGCTGCCGACCCTTCAGGGTATCGCCACGTGGCTGTGGGTGCTGGCGGCGGCGGGCGGCGGGATGGCGATCACCGGCTCGGTGCTGAGCCTGCTGATCACCCGACATATCGCAGCCGAGACCCTGCGTGCCGCCGATGCTCGCGTCTCCGAGGCCGAGGCCGCTGCCGGCCGGGCCCGCGCCGCCGCCGCGCAGGCTCGCCAGGGCGTCAGCGACGCCCTCTCCCGCGACGCGGTGGCCCAGCAGCGCGACGTGGAGACGAGGCGCCGCCTGAGCAGGCTCTACCAGCCGCTGGCCCTGGGCGACCGCCAGGTCGCCCACTTCGTGGAGCGCTGCCGCGCCGCAGCGGGCACCCGGTTCGACGCCACCGCGGATGGCGGCGACTCGCAGTCCTTCGAGTTCCTGCAGCTCCTGCGCCCCTTGCTCGCCGACTCCGGCTGGGTCGAGGTGGACTGGAGCGGCGACGCCGCCGCCCTCGGCCAGCCCCCGCACGCCAGGATCGGCGCCAGCTCCGCGCCGGGCGTGATCCTGCTCACGCGCCGCGGCGCGGACCCGGCGCTGGCGAACGCGGCGGCCACGCTGGGCGAGGCCCTGAACGACGTCGGCGTGCTCGCCACCACGCAGGCCGCGGACTGGACCGCGGGCCAGGACGGCCACGCCCTGCGCACCGACGTCGTCCACCTCGTCGTGAGCAAGCGCGCCTCCTGACCCCGCGGCACCGGCTACGCGGGCACAGCAAGCAAGGTTGAGGCTCTGCCTTCGAGCATGGGCCTCAAACTCCGCCAGGGGCAGCGCCCCTGGACCGGCTCGCCTTGAGCAAAGCCGGTCCAGGGGGGCTCCCCCCTGGCGGGTCTGGGCAGAGCCCAGTCTTGCTTTCTACTGTGCCGCACCCGGCATCCCGGCCGAAACGCATGGCTCCTTTATGCCGTCCCGCTCTATGCCCCGTGGCAACGCCTGGAGGGCTGCGCATGTCGGACGTCATCGTGATCGTGCTGGGGACCGGCGGGATACTGCTCATGGCGGCGTACGCCGCGCTGTGCGAGCGCATCTAGCCATGTTCGACCTGATCCTCGGTGGCGTCGTCTCCGCCGGCCTGTTCGTCTACCTGGTCTGGGCGCTCGTGCGCCCCGAAGACTTCTGAGGACCCCTGGCCATGACCCTCATCGGCTGGGTGCAGATCGCGCTCGTCCTCTCGCTCGTGTTCCTGTGCGCCGTGCCGCTCGGCCGCTACATCGCTGCCGTGGTGCAGGGCGAGCGCACTCCTCTTTCCCCTGTTCTCGGCCCAATCGAGCGCGGCTTCTACGCCGTCGCCGGCGTGGACCTGCGCGCCTCGATGGGCTGGCGGACCTACGCCACCGCTCTGGTGATGCTCCAGGCCGTGCACTTCCTGATCCTCTACCTGATGCTGCGCTTCCAGGACTTCCTGCCACTCAACCCGGCCGGCCAGTCCGGCCTGTCGCCGCGTCTCGCGTTCAACACCGCGATCTCCTTCGTCACCAACACCAACTGGCAGGCGTACGGCGGCGAAACCACGCTGTCCTACGGCTCCCAGATGTGGGGCCTGACGGTGCACAACTTCCTGTCCGCCGCCACCGGCATCGCCGCCGCGGTGATGGTGTCGCGCGCCTTTTCCGCCGGCGCGCTGAAGGAACTGGGCAACTTCTGGGTCGATCTCACGCGCATCACCCTCTACGTGCTGCTGCCGATCTGCCTGCTGTATACGGTCTTCCTGATCGTCTCCGGCGTGCCGCAGACCCTCGCGCCGTATGTCGACGCCACCACGCTGGAGGGCGCCAAGCAGACCATCGCGCTGGGCCCGGTCGCCTTCCAGGAGGCGATCAAGATGCTCGGCACCAATGGCGGCGGCTTCTTCAACGTCAACTCCGCCCACCCGTTCGAGAACCCGACCGCGCTCACCAACGTCGTCGAGACCTGGTCAGAGATCGTCATCCCGTTCTCGCTCGCCGTGATGTTCGGCGTCATCGTCAAGGACCGCCGCCAGGGCTTCGCGCTGTTCTGGACCATGGCCATCCTGATGGTCGGCTTCGTGGTGCTCTGCTACGCGGCCGAGTCCGGCGGCAACCCGCTGCTCACCGCGCTGGGCGTCGACCCGTCCATGGGCAACATGGAGGGCAAGGAGGTCCGCTTCGGCACCGCCATGTCCTCGCTGTTCGCCGTGACCACCACCGCGACCTCGGACGGCGCGGTGATCGCCATGCACGACAGCTTCACCCCGCTCGGCGGCATGATCCCGATGTTCCTGATCCAGCTCGGCGAGATCGTGCCGGGCGGTGTCGGCTCCGGTCTCTATGGCATCCTGGTGTTCGCGCTGCTCGCGGTGTTCGTCGCCGGCCTGATGGTCGGGCGCACCCCGGAGTACCTCGGCAAGAAGGTGCAGGCCAAGGAGATCAAGCTGGCCATGCTCGCCGTGCTGATCCTGCCGCTGTGCATCCTGTCCGGCACCGCGCTGTCGCTGGTCACGGAGAGCGGCCTCGGCTCGCTGTCCAACGCCGGCCCGCACGGCCTGTCGGAGATGCTCTATGCCTGGTCCAGCGCCACCGGGAACAACGGCAGCGCCTTTGCCGGCTTGTCCGCAGACACGCCGCTGCTCGACTACGGCCTCGGCGCCGCCATGCTGCTCGGCCGCTTCGCTTTCCTGATCCCGGTGCTGGCCATCGCCGGCTCGCTCGCCGCCAAGCCGAAGCTGGCGCCTTCCGCGGGCACCTTCCCGACCCATGGGCCGCTGTTCATCGGCCTGCTGATCGGCGTGATCCTGATCCTCGGCGGACTGCAGTTCCTCCCCGCGCTGTCGCTCGGGCCGCTGGCGGAGCACTTCTCGATGCAGGCGGGGCAGACGTTCTGACGGACGCAAGAAAGCAAGGCCGGGCTCTCCCTCCGCTGCCCCTCCCAACGACCCAGGAGGGTCGTCGGAACCTTCGGGCAGCTACGCCCGGACCTGCCAAAGGCTCGCCTTTGGAAACCACGATCTAGCAACAGCCCGGAGAACTCCGGGCCTTCTCCTCCTTCGATGTTGGATTCTCAAGGCGAGCCTTGAGCGGAGTCCAGAGGTAGAGCCTCTGGCCTTCCTTCCCGCCCCAAGCCCCCGCAAGGACCCTTTGATGGCCCAGGCCAATGCCGACACGATCGCGCTGTTCGACGGTGCGATCATCGTCCGCGCCACCCGCGACGCCTTTGCCAAGCTCGACCCGAGGCACCTGCGCCGCAACCCGGTGATCTTCGTCACCGAGGTCGTCGCCGCGCTGGTGACGGTGCTCGGCCTGCGCAACCTGGTGACCGGCCAGCCCTGGGGCTTCGCGCTCGCGATCGCCCTCGGCCTGTGGCTCACCGTGCTGTTCGCGACCTTCGCCGAGGCGGTGGCCGAGGGCCGCGGCCGTGCCCGCGCCGAGAGCCTGCGCCGCTCGCGCTCGGACATGATGGCCAAGGTCATCCCCAGCGCCGCCGACCGCAAGACGGTCCGCTCGGTCCCCGCGCCGGAGCTGCGCAAGGGCATGCTGGTCCTGGTCGAGACCAACGACCTGATCCCCAGCGACGGCGAGATCGTCGACGGCATCGCCAGCGTCAACGAGAGCGCGATCACCGGCGAGTCCGCCCCGGTGATCCGCGAGGCCGGCGGCGACCGCTCGGCCGTGACCGGCGGCACCCAGGTCGTCTCCGACTGGCTGGTGGTGCGCATCACCGCCGACCCCGGCTCGACCTTCATCGACCGCATGATCGCGCTCGTCGAGGGCGCGGAGCGCCGCAAGACGCCCAACGAGATCGCGCTCGACATCCTGCTCGCCGGCCTGACCATCATCTTCCTGATCGCTGTCGTCACCCTCGTCGGCCTCGCTCACTACTCCGGCACCGATCTCAGCGTGCCGGTGCTCGTGGCATTGCTCGTCACCCTGATCCCGACGACGATCGGCGGGCTGCTGTCGGCCATCGGCATCGCCGGCATGGACCGGCTGATCCGCTTCAACGTGGTCGCCACCTCCGGCCGCGCGGTGGAGGCGGCCGGCGACGTCGACATGCTGCTGCTCGACAAGACCGGCACCATCACCTTCGGCAACCGCATGGCCGCCGGCCTCTATCCCGTGCCCGGCGTCGACGAGCGCACCCTGGGCGAGGCCGCGGTGATGGCCTCGCTCGGCGACGACACGCCGGAGGGCCGCTCGATCCTGGGCTTCGTGCGCGACCGCCACGGCTTCACCGCAACGATGCCGCAGGGCGGCGAGGTGGTGCCGTTCTCCGCCAACACCCGGCTGTCCGGCCTCGACGCCGGCGCCCGCTCCTGGCGCAAGGGCGCGGTGGACTCCGTGCTCGCCATGACCACCCAGCCTGCCGGCACGTCCGGCGGCACCGCCTCCGCCCCGCCCCAGGCCTTCACCGCCGCCGTGGACCGGGTGGCGCGCGCCGGCGGCACGCCGCTGGCGGTGACGTCCGAGGGCCGCCTGATGGGCGTCATCGAGCTGAAGGACATCGTCAAGCCCGGCATCCGCGAGCGCTTCGCGGCGCTGCGCCAGATGGGCATCCGCACGGTGATGATCACCGGCGACAACAAGGTGACGGCCGCCGCCATCGCCACCGAGGCCGGCGTCGACGACTTCCTCGCCCAGGCCACGCCGCAGGACAAGCTCGACTACATCCGCCGCGTGCAGGCCGAGGGCCGCCTGGTCGCGATGTGCGGCGACGGCACCAACGACGCGCCCGCGCTCGCCCAGGCCGACGTGGGCGTTGCGATGCAGACCGGCACCCAGGCGGCGCGCGAGGCCGGCAACATGGTCGACCTCGACAGCGATCCCACCAAGCTCATCGAGATCGTCGAGATCGGCAAGCAGCTCCTCATCACCCGCGGCAGCCTGACGACGTTCTCCATCGCCAACGACGTGTCCAAGTACTTCGCCATCCTGCCGGCGATCTTCGTCGTGACCTACCCGGGCCTGCAGGCGCTCAACATCATGCGCCTGCACTCGCCGCAGACCGCGATCCTGTCCGCGGTGATCTTCAACGCGCTGATCATCGTGGCCCTGGTGCCGCTGGCGCTGCGCGGCGTGAAGTTCACCCCGATCGCCGCCGCGGCCCTGCTGCGCCGCAACCTGCTGATCTACGGGCTGGGCGGCCTGGTGGCGCCCTTCATCGGCATCAAGCTGATCGACCTCGTCCTCACCGTCCTGGGAATGAACTGATGATCCGCCACCTCCGCCCCGCCCTGGTCCTGGTCGTGCTGTTCACGGTCCTGACCGGCCTCGCCCTGCCGCTCGGCTTCGTGGGCCTGGCCTCTCTCGTGCTGCCCGGACCCGCGGGCGGCAGCCTTGTCGAGCGCGGCGGCCAGGTCGTCGGTTCGTCGCTGCTCGGGCAGAGCTTCACCCAGGACAAGTATTTCCAGGGCCGCCCGTCCGCCACCACGATGCAGGACCCCGCGCACCCCGATGACTCCACCAAGACCGTGCCCGCGCCCTACAACGCCGCCAACTCGTCGGCGTCGAACGCCGGCCCGACCTCCAAGGCCCTGATCGACCGCGTCACCGCCGATCTGAAGACCGCCGGCGCCACCCCTGCCGCCCCGGTCCCCGGCGACATGCTCACCACCTCGGCCAGCGGCCTCGACCCCGACATCTCGGCGGAGACCGCCGCCCGCCAGGTCGCGCGTGTCGCCACCGCCCGCCACATGCCGCCGGCGCAGGTCGAGGCGGTGCTGGCGGCGCACACCAGCGGGCGCCTGCTCGGCGTGATCGGCGAGCCCCGCGTGAACGTCCTGGCCGCGAACCTTGCCCTGGACGCGGCGCAGCCGTAGTCACGTCCCATGCGCCACCCCGACGGGCACCGCCTGAAGCAAGGAAGGCCAGAGGCTCTGCCTCTGGACTCCGCTCAAGGCTCGCCTTGAGAATCCAATACTTAAGTAATGGGATCAAAGGGCCTCCGGCCCTTTGCGGGTCTGGGCAGGGCCCAGCCTTGCTTCCTGCCTTCCCAAGCCCGCCCCCGCGCTGATGCCAGAGGACCGCCGCCCCGACCCCGACGCCCTGCTGGCGCTGGCCGACGCCGAGGGCCACGGCCGCCTCAAGGTGTTCCTCGGCGCGGCGCCCGGCGTGGGCAAGACCTGGGAGATGCTGGTCCAGGCCCGCCGCCGCCGCGCCGAGGGCGTGGACGTGCTGGCCGGCGTGATCGAGACCCACGGCCGCGCCGGCACCATCGCCGAGGCCGAGGGCATCCCGGTGCTGCCGCTGCGCGATGTTGAGTACCGCGGCCAGAACCTGCGCGAGTTCGACCTCGACGCCGCCCTGGCGCGACGCCCCGCGCTGCTGCTGGTCGACGAGCTGGCCCACACCAACGCGCCGGGCAGCCGCCACGCCAAGCGCTGGGAGGACGTGGCCGAGCTGGTCGCCGCCGGCCTGGAGGTCTGGGCCACGCTCAACGTCCAGCACCTGGAGAGCCTCAACGACGACGTCGCCCGCATCACCGGCGTGCGCGTGTCCGAGACCCTGCCCGACCACGTGCTGGACAGCGCCGACGAGATCGAGCTGATCGACGTGCCCCCGGCCGAGCTGCGCACCCGCCTGCGCGACGGCCGCATCTACGGCGCCGAGACCGCCGGCCGCGCCCTCGACGGCTTCTTCCGCGAGGGCAACCTCGCCTCGCTGCGCGAGCTGGCGCTGCGCCGCGCCGCCGCGCACGTGGACGGCGACGTGCGCGACTGGATGCGCCGCTCCGGCGTCACCGGCGCTTGGCCGTCGGGCGAGCGGGTGCTGGCCCTGGTCGGCCCGGACCAGGGCGCCTCGTCGGTGGTGCGCCGCGCCAAGCGGCTGGCCGAGGCGCTGCAGGCGCCGTGGACGGTGCTGCACGTGGAGCGCGCGACCTCGCTGCTGATCGCCCGCCCCGCGTTGGCGCTCGCCGCCCAGCTCGGCGCGGACCTCGACACCCGGATTGGCGCCGACCTCGTGGGCATCACCCTTGCCGTCGCCCAGGAGCGCAGCGTCACCCACCTGGTCCTCGGTCGCGGCCGCCCGCCGCTGTGGCGCCGCCTGACCGGGCGCACCGTCGGCGCTGAGCTGCTGCAGCGTGCCCCCGACCTCGCGATCTACATCATCCCCGCCTCAGATGCCCCGCGCCGCCGCACCGTGCTGCGCCGCCGCGAGCCGTGGTGGAGATGGCTCGGCGCCGCCGGCCTGGTGGCCCTGATCACCGCCTGCGGCTGCGCGTTCCGCGGCGTGGTGCCCGCCGAGGCGATGGGCATGATCTACCTCGCCGTGATCGTCGCCGTGGCCAGCGCGTGCGGCATGACCGCGGCGCTGGCGATGGCCGCGGCAAGCTTCGTCGCATGGGATTTCTTCTTCATCGCGCCGCTCTACACCCTGAGCATCGGCAGCCCGCGCGACCTGATCGCGCTCGTCGTGTTCGCATTCGTCGCGGTGCTGGCGGGCGGGCTGGCGGGCAAGGTGCGCGGCGAGGCGCAGGCGGCGCAGGCGCGCGTCGAGGGCCTGCGCCGCATCGCCGCCTTCAGCCGCCGCCTGGGCGAGGCCGGCACCGAGCCCGACCTGCTGGCCGAGATCGCCCGCCAGGCGGCCGGCGTCGCGGGCCGCGCGCTGGTCCTGGCCCCGTTCGGCGACCCGCTCTCCGGCCGCGACCTCGCGATCCGCGCCTCCGAGCCCGCGTCGGACACCCCTGTGCCTCCGACCATGGACGAGGGCGCCTGGGCCGCGGCGCGCTGGACCTGGGCGCACGGCGAGCCGGCGGGGCACGGGACCAGCACGCTGCCCGCCGCGTCCTGGCAGCTCCTGCCGCTGCACACGGTGCGCGGCACGCTGGGCGTGCTGGGGGTGCGTTCCACCGGCGCGCTCGACGACACCGCGGTGCAGACGCTGGGCGCGCTGGCCGACCAGGCGGCGATCGCCTGGGAGCGCGTGCTGCTCGCCAACGAGGCCGCGCGCACCACCGCGATGGAGGAGACCCAGCGGCTGCGCACCGCGCTGCTCGCCTCGCTCGGCCACGACCTGCGCACGCCGCTGACCGGCATCCAGGGCGCCGCCGGCACGCTGCGCACCGCCTGGGACAGCCTCGACGAGCCTGTCCGCACCGACCTGCTCGACAGCATCGAGCAGGACGTCGGCCGCATGGTCCGCTTCCTCGCCAACATCACCGAGCTGACCCGCCTCGAATCCGGACAGATCAGCCCGCGCCTGTCCCGCGTCGACCTCGCCGGGGTGGTCGAGGCAGCCCTCGCCCGCCTGCCCGGCGCGCCCCACGTCGCGGTGCGCGTCGCAGAGCCCGCGCCCGCCGCGCTGGCCGACCCGGCCTTGCTGGAGCAGGTGCTGGTGAACCTGCTGGAGAACGCGGTGAAGTACTCCCCGGCCGGCAGCCTGACGCTGGTGCGCGTCACCTCCGAGGCGGGTGCGGCCTGCGTGTCGGTGGCCGACGAGGGCATCGGCATCCCCGCCGACGACCTGCCGCACGTGTTCGACAGCTTCTTCCGCGCGCGGCGCGGCGACCGCGTGCCGCCCGGCACCGGCCTCGGCCTGGCGATCGCGCGCGGCCTGGTGGAGGCGATGGGCGGGCGCATCGAGGCGCACAGTCCCCGCCCGGACACTCCCGCGGACGGTCTGCCCGGCGCCGTGCTGTCGTTCCGCCTGCCCGGAGCCGGCTCCGCCCCATGAGCGGCCCCGCGCCTGGCAGCTCTGCGCCCGGCGGCCTCGCGCCCGGTCCTGGCCCGGCGCGCATCCTGGTGGTCGACGACGAGCCGCAGGTCCACCGTTTCCTCAAGCCCGCCCTGGAGGTCGCCGGCTACGCGGTGTCGCAGGCCACGACCGCGATGGCCGGGCTGCGGCTGGCCGCGGATCAGGCGCCGGCGGCGGTGCTGCTCGACCTCGGCCTGCCTGACCTCGACGGCCAGGAGGTGATCCTGCGGCTGCGCGCCTTCAGCGCCGTGCCGATCATCGTGGTCTCCGCCCGCGACGGCGTGGCGGAGAAGATCACCGCGCTCGACCACGGCGCCGACGACTACGTCGACAAGCCGTTCGCGCCGGGCGAACTGCTCGCCCGGCTGCGCGCCTGTCTGCGCCGCGCCCGCACGCAGGAGGCCGCCGTGGAGCGCTGGCGCCGCGGAGCAGTGGAGGTCGACCTGGCCCGCCGCCGCGTCCTCGTCGACGGCGCCGAGATCGCCTTCACGCCGCGCGAATACGATCTGCTCAGCGTGCTCGTGCGCAACGCCGGCCTCGTGCTGACCCACCGCCAATTGCTCACCGCCGTCTGGGGCACCGGCCACGTCGAGGACGTGCAGTACCTGCGGGTCTACGTCGGGCTCGTCCGGCAGAAGCTCGGCGCGGATGGCGCCGCAGTCATCCTCACCGCGCCGGGGATTGGATATCGGCTGGCGGAAGGCGAAGCATAGAGCAGGGCGGCAGCAAGCAAGGTTGAGGCTCTGCCTCAAACTCCGCCAAAGGCTCGCCTTTGGAATCCACTTGTCTCGGTAAAGCCGGTCCAGGGGCGGCTCGCCCCTGGCGGGTCTGGGCGGAGCTGCCCGAAGGTTCCGACGACCCGCTTGGGTCGTTGGAAGGGGCAGCGGAGGGAGAGCCCAGCCTTGCTTCCTGACAGGTTGATATCAGAGACCGTCCGCGCCGCTACCTGGCCGCCATCTTCTGCGCACCTTCCGCCAGGCTGCTGGAGAACTCGTCGCCCTTGTAGATGTTCGAGACGATCGACTTCAGCTTCTCCGCCTCCTCGTTCATCCCCAGTGCCTGCGCATAGGCGGCGACCGTCCCGAAGCCTGCGATGCCGTAGTGCGACATCCGCTGGTACTGGGCGATCATCTCGATGTCGCGCAACGCCGGCTGCAGGTCGGACTCGAGCGCATGCTTCGTGGCCTCCTCGACCAACCCTTGCATCCCGGAACAGGGGCTGCCGCTCTCCGCGTCCGTCATCCCGCGCAGCGTCGCGGTATGCGTGGCGATGCCGCTGACCGACTGCTCGAAAAGCTGCTTTATTTTCGGGTCCGACGCCTTCTCGCTGAAGGCCTGCACGATCTTCTGCATCTGGTCATTGGCTGACCAGAGATCACGCATGTCGGCCGTGTACAGCTCCTTGAGGTCGCGTGGTGCTTCTGCCAATTCCTGCTTCCCTGTTTCCTGTCGCTCGTCCAGATCGCGAGCAGGCAGTCAACGTCTGGACATGCACCCCGTTGTTCGCCATCGACCAGCCGGGCGTTGCAATACCTTGAAGTTGAACAGAGACTCTCGACTGCCACGACACGATAAATTGCTTGGCGAAGCTCCCTGGGCAGGCGTCGAACCGCATCCCCTGTTCGCGATGCCCTTGTCACTTGACCCAGTGCGCCCCCCATGACGCACTGCCCGCGCCAGCAGGGCAGGGGAGCGCGCATGGACGCCCGGAGCAACCGCCGCATCGACGGTCGCCGCCTCTGGGACAGCCTGATGCGCATGGCCGAGATCGGCGCCACCCCCGCCGGCGGCGTCCGCCGCCTCTCCCTGAGCGATGAGGACCGCCAGGCCCGCGACCGCTTCCGCACCCTGTGCGAGCAGGCCCACCTCACGGTCCGCGTCGACTCCATGGGCAACATGTTCGCCCGCCGCCCCGGCCGCGACCCCGCCCGCTTGCCGGTGCTGTTCGGCAGCCATCTCGACAGCCAGCCCAGCGGCGGCCGCTTCGACGGCGCCCTCGGCGTGATGGCCGGCCTGGAGGTGATGCGCACCCTGGACGAGCTGGGCCTGCAAACCGAGGCTCCCCTCGAACTGGTGAACTGGACCGACGAGGAGGGCAGCCGCTTCGGACAGAGCCTGATGGGCAGCGGCGTCTGGGCCGGCCAATACGACGAAGCCCGCATCCAGGCCCTGCGCGACGTCGACGGCGCCAGCGTCGGCGACTCCCTCGACGCGATCGGCTACCGCGGCCCCGAGCCCGCCCGCGCCTTCCCCGCAGACAGCTACTTCGAGCTGCACATCGAGCAGGGCCCGATCCTCGAACGCGAGCGGAAGGCCATCGGCGTCGTCACCGCGGCCCAGGCGCAGATCTGGTACAGCGCCGTCGTCACCGGCCAGGACGCCCACGCCGGCACCACGCCCCCCTCGGCCCGCCGCGACGCCCTGGTCAGCGCCGCGCGCATCACTGGCCTGGTCGACCGCCTGATGCGCGCCCGCGGCGAGTCGGGCCGCGGCACCGTCGGCCGCCTCCAGGTCCTGCCCAACAGCGGCAACACCATCCCCGGCGAGGTCCGCTTCTCCGTCGAGTTCCGCCACCCCGACACCGCCGAGATTGCCCGCCTTGACGCAGAGTTCCGCGCCGCCGCCACGGCCATCGCCGCCGCCGCCGACACCCCGCTCGCGCTGGCCGAGCTGTTCCGCATCCCGGCCCAGCCCTTCGACCCGGGCTGCGTCGCCCTGGTCCGCGACGCCGCCGCCCGCCTCGGCCTCGCGTCGCGCGACATCGTCTCCGGCGCCGGCCACGACGCCGTCTCGCTCGCCGCGCGCATCCCCTCGGCGATGATCTTTACCCCCTGCAAGGACGGTCTGAGCCACAACGAGGCGGAGAGCATCGAGCCCCACGAGGCCGAGGCCGGCTGCCAGGTCCTGTTCGAGGCCGTCCTCGCCCGCGCCAACCGGCCCCTGGCGTGAAGCGAGCAAGCAAGGTTGAGGCTCTGCCTCGAACTCCGCCAAAGGCTCGCCTTTGGAATCCAATACTTAAGAAAAGCCGGTCCAGGGGGGGCTTCCCCCCTGGCGGGTCTGGGCAGAGCCCAGCCTTGCTTCCTAACAGGTCAAAACTTAGGGCCGCTGGTACTACAGAAAACACCTCAAAGGCCCAGCCTTGCTTGCTGACAGGTCACTGCCTGGAAGCCGGCCTCTATCCAGACGGGGCAGCGCCTCTCCTTGCCTGACCTCCCGTCGCCCGCGCCCCACCAGCGCGCCCGCGGCGAGCTCGCCCTCTCCCTGCGCCGCCGCGGCCCGCTCACCGTCCTCTCCGACCTGCGCCAGTCCGGCTGCCTGCGCGCCCGCTTCCCCCGCGCCGCCAGCCCGGACCGCCTGGACGCCGTGCTCCTCAACGTCGGCGGCGGCATCGCCCCCGGCGACCGCCTCGACACCACGATCCGCCTCGCCGAGCACGCCCGCGCCACGATCGCCGCCCAGGCCGCCGAGCGCATCTACCGCGCAGCCCCCGGCAGCCCCCCCGCCCTGATCCGCACCACCCTCGACGTGGCTGCCGGCGCCTGCCTCGAATGGCTCCCCCAGGACACCATCCTGTTCGACGACAGCGCGCTCGATCGCCGCACCGACATCGCCCTGGCCCCGGCCGCGCGCTACCTGGGCGTGGAGTCCCTGGTGTTCGGCCGCGCCGCCATGGGCGAGACCCTGCACCGCCTGACCTTGCTCGACGTGGTCCGCCTGCGCCGCGACGGCCGCCTGCTCCTGCACGACGCCCTGCGCGTCGACGGCGACGCCGCCACGCTGCGACACCGCGCCACCGCCGAGGGCGCAGGGGCCGCCGGCACCCTCCTGCTCGCCGCTCCCGACGCCGAGGCCGCCCGCGACCCCCTCCGCGCCGCCCTCGGCGAGTTCGAGGCCGGCGTCTCCGCCTTCGACGGCCTGCTGCTGGCCCGCATCCTGGCCAGGGATGGCGCCACGCTGCGGCGGGCGATGACCGCGGCATTGCGGGTGGTGCGCGGCGGGCGCACGCTGCCGGCGGTGTGGACGTGCTGAGGGGCCGGATGACCGAAGCAAGCAAGGTTGAGGCTCTGCCTCAAACTCCGCCAAAGGCAGGCCTTTGGGATCCACTACTTAAGTTAAGGGTTTCCAAAGGGCTCCGCCCTTTGGTGGGTCTGGGCAAAGCCCAGCCTTGCTTGCTGGCCTTCTTATGCACCTGACCCCTCGCGAAAAAGACAAGCTGCTGATCGCGATGGCCGCCGCCGTGGCCCGCCGCCGCCTGGAGCGCGGGGTGAAGCTCAACCACCCCGAGGCCGTCGCCCTGATCAGCGACTTCGTGGTCGAAGGCGCCCGCGACGGCCGCAGCGTCGCCGACCTCATGCAGGAGGGCGCGCGCGTCCTGACCCGTGAGCAGGTGATGGACGGCATCGCCGAGATGATCCCCGACGTGCAGGTCGAGGCGACCTTCCCCGACGGCACCAAGCTCGTCACCGTCCACGAGCCGATCCGTTGAGCGGGCCGGTGAGCGGCCCGCCGCCTGCCCCGATGGTCCCCGGCGAGATCCTGCCCGCCCCCGGCGAGATCGAGCTGAACGCCGGCCGCCCCCGCACCACGCTCGCCGTCGCCAACACCGGCGACCGCCCGATCCAGGTCGGCAGCCACTACCACTTCGCCGAGACCAACCCCGCGCTGCACTTCGACCGCACCAAAGCCCGTGGCCAGCGCCTCGACATCGCCGCCGGCACCGCGATCCGCTTCGAGCCCGGCCAGACCCGCGAGATCGCCCTGGTCCGCTACGCCGGCACGCGCATTGTCTGGGGCTTCCGCGGCGAAGTGATGGGCCCGCTCGCGCCATGACCCGCATCTCCCGCCGCGTCTACGCCGACATGTACGGCCCGACCACCGGCGACCGCGTGCGCCTGGCCGACACCGACCTGCTGATCGAGGTCGAGCGCGACCTGACCACCTACGGCGAGGAGGTGAAGTTCGGCGGCGGCAAGGTGATCCGCGACGGCATGGGCCAGTCCCAGCGCACCAACGCAGAGGGCGCCGCTGACACGGTGATCACCAACGCGCTGATCCTGGACCACTGGGGTATCGTCAAGGCCGACGTGTCGATCACCGCCGGCCGCATCGCCGCGATCGGCAAGGCGGGCAATCCCGACACCCAGCCCGGCGTCACCATCGTCATCGGCCCCGGCACCGAGATCATCGCCGGCGAGGGCAAGATCCTCACCGCCGGCGGCGTCGACAGCCACATCCACTTCATCTGCCCGCAGCAGGTCGAGGAGGCGCTGGCCTCGGGCATCACCACCATGGTCGGCGGCGGCACCGGCCCCGCCACCGGGACCGCTGCCACGACCTGCACCCCCGGCCCCTGGCATCTCGCCCGCATGTTGCAGGCCGCCGAGGCGCTGCCCGTCAATATCGCGCTGTCCGGCAAGGGCAACGCCTCGCGCCCCGCCGCCCTGGAGGAGATGGTCCGCGCCGGCGCCTCCTGCCTGAAGCTGCACGAGGACTGGGGCACCACGCCCGCCGCCATCGACTGCTGCCTGACGCTGGCCGATCGCATGGACGTGCAGGTGATGATCCACACAGACACGCTCAACGAGAGCGGCTTCGTCGAGGACACCATCGCTGCCATCGCCGGCCGCACCATCCACGCCTACCACACCGAGGGCGCCGGCGGCGGCCACGCTCCGGACATCATCCGCGTCGCCGGCCTGCCCAACGTCCTGCCGTCGTCCACCAACCCCACGCGCCCCTACACCGTGAACACGCTCGACGAGCACCTCGACATGCTCATGGTCTGCCATCACCTCGACAGCACGATCCCGGAAGACGTCGCCTTCGCCGAGTCCCGTATCCGCCGCGAGACGATCGCTGCCGAGGACATGCTCCACGACCTCGGCGCGATCTCCATGATCTCGTCGGACAGCCAGGCCATGGGCCGCGTCGGCGAGGTCATCATCCGCACCTGGCAAACCGCCCACAAGATGAAGCGCCAGCGCGGCGCGCTTCCCGGCGATAGCCCCGCCGACAATGCCCGCGCGAAGCGATACGTCGCCAAATACACCATCAACCCCGCCATCGCGCAGGGCCTCTCCCACGAGGTCGGCTCTATCGAACCGGGGAAACTCGCCGACCTGGTCCTCTGGTCGCCCGCCTTCTTCGGCGTCAAGCCCGACCTCGTCCTCAAGGGCGGCGCCATCGCCATGGCCATGATGGGCGACGCCAACGCCTCGATCCCCACGCCGCAGCCCGTGCACGCCCGCCCCATGTTCGGCCAGCTCGGCGGGGCCCTGGCGCAGACCTGCATCACCTTCCTCTCCGCTGCCGCCCTGGACGACGGCCTCGGCCCGCGCCTCGGCCTCCGCCGCCAGCTCTCCGCCGTGCGCGACACCCGCGCCGGCATCGGCAAGCGCTCCATGATCCACAACGACGCCACCCCGCACATCGAGGTCGACCCCGAAACGTACGAGGTCCGCGCCGACGGCGTCCTGCTGACGTGCGAGCCGGCGGACGTGCTGCCGATGGCGCAACGGTACTTTCTGTTCTGAGACAGCAAGCAAGGTTGAGGCTCTGCCTCAAACTCCGCCAAAGGCTCGCCTTTGGAATCCAATACTTAACTTAAGTAAAGCCGGTCCAGGGGCGGCTCGCCCCTGGCGGGTCTGGGCAGAGCCCAGCCTTCCTCCGCGGAGCCAAAGAATGCGCGCCCACGAGCACCTACCCGCCGGCCTCTGGGACCACGACCGCCAGGTCGACGCCGTCCTCCTTGACTTCGACGAGCGCCACCGCCGCCGCATCCTGCTGCACACTCTCGGCGGCTCCGAGCTCCTCGTCGACCTTCCCCAGGCCGCCCGCCTGCGCGAGGGCGACGGCCTGCGCTGCGAGGACGGCGGCATCGTCCGCGTCCGCGCCCGCCCCGAGCCCGTCCTCGACATCCACGCACCCCCAGCCACCCTCCTGCGTATCGCCTGGCACCTCGGCAACCGCCACCTCCCGGTGCAGCTCCTCCCCGACGCCCTGCGCATCCGCGCCGACCACGTCATCGCCGCCATGGCCACCGGCCTGGGCGGCCACGTCCACGAGGCCAGCGCCCCCTTCGACCCCGAGCCCGGCGCCTACGCTGCCACCCCCCACGCCCACGGCCCCGCCAACGACCCAGGCCACACCCACGGCCCCGCCGGCCCGGAGAACCCCGCCCACGGCGCCAACGACGACCGCCACCCGCCGCGCGCCCATGACCACTGACACCGCCCTGCTGCGCCTGCTGGCCTGGCTCTCCCCCGCCTTTCCCACCGGCGCCTTCGCCCACAGCCACGGCCTCGAATGGGCGACTGACTCCGGCGACATCCACGACCGCGCCACCGCCCACGCCTGGCTCGACGCCCTGCTGCGCCACGGCGACCTGCGCTCCGACGCCATCCTGCTCCGCCACGCCCACCGCGCCGCCGCGCGCGGCGACGCCCCCGCGCTGGCCGACATCGCCACCCTCGCCGAAGCCGCCGCCCTCGGCCGCGAGCGCCGCGAGGAAACGCTGTCCCAGGGCACCGCCTTTGCCGCCGCCGCCCGCGCCTGGGGCGACCTGGCGCTTCCCCCCGGCCGCACCGCCCTGCCCATCGCGCTCGCGGCTGCCGCCGCCGCCCACGGCATCGGCGAGCACGCCACCTGCGCCGGCTTCCTCCACGCTGGCCTGTCCAGCCTGACCTCGGCCGCCGTCCGCCTCGTCCCCCTCGGCCAGACCGACGGCCTGCGCATCCTGGCAGGCCTCGAACCCGCGATCCTCGCGACGGCCCACGACACCGCCACCGCCACCGCCACCCTCGACGACCTCGGCGGCGCCTGCCTGCGCGCCGACCTCGCCTCGCTCCGCCACGAAACCCAGCGCACCCGACTGTTCCGCACATGACCCAGCCGCCCACGCCCGACCCGAACCCCGCGCCCCGGCCGGACCCGGCGCGCCCCCGCTCCCCGCACGGCCCGCTGCGCGTCGGCATCGGCGGCCCCGTCGGCTCCGGCAAGACCGCGCTCATGGACGCGCTGTGCCGCACTCTGGCGCCCCGCTACGACACCGCCGCCATCACCAACGACATCTACACCCAGGAGGACGCCGACTTCCTCGTCCGCGCCGGCAGCCTCACGCCCGACCGCATCCTCGGTATCGAGACCGGTGGCTGCCCCCACACCGCCATCCGAGAGGACGCCAGCCTCAACCTCGCCGGCATCGACACCCTGCGCGCCCGCTTCCCCTGCCTCGACCTGGTCCTGATCGAGAGCGGCGGCGACAACCTCGCCGCAACCTTCAGCCCCGAATTGGCCGACCTCACGATCTACGTCATCGACGTCTCCGGCGGCGACAAGATCCCCCGCAAGGGCGGCCCCGGCATCACCCGCAGCGACCTGCTCGTCATCAACAAGATCGACCTCGCCCCCCACGTCGGCGCCAGCCTCGAAATCATGGACCGTGACGCCCGCCTGCAGCGCGGCGCCCGCCCGTTCGTGTTCACCAACATCCGCGAAGGCCACGGCGTCGCGGAGATTGCCCGCTTCGTCGAGATACACGGCGGGCTTGCGTAGGCAGTAAGCAAAGCTGCGCTCTCCCTTCGTTGTCCATTCCAACGACCCAGGAAGGTCGTCGAAGCCTTGGGGCAGCTCCGCCCAGACCCGCCAAAGGCCTGAAGCCTTTGGAAACTCGCCCGTAAGAGATGTCTCGCGATATCATCAGACCGTACTCAGCTCTGTTGCTCGCGAGCAGGACCGACCGCCGGGCCGGTCGGCACTCGGACCCACATCGACCGGCCGTGAAAGCCATGTTGGAAGGAAAACCGGCCCATGCCGTTCGACCTGTTTCAGCCGATAGAGACCGCCCGCCTGCGACTGCGATGTGTCGCGCCGCAGGATGCCGAGGCGACGTCAGCCTTGATGACTCAGGCCGTCAGCAACTGGCTCGCGTCATGGGCGCTGCCCTTTACGCCGCAGATGGCGAGGCATCGGATCGAGCTTGCCCGGGAGGCGGCAAGCCGGGGAACGCGATGCCCTGCGTGATCATCGTCAAGGACAGCGGGTCGTTCGCGGGGTGGATCACCCTGAGCAGACGCGACGACAATCGGCGACGTGGCGCCCTGGGCTACTGGCTTGGCGAGCGACACCAGGGCAGGGGGTTCGCCCGCGAGGCTCTTGCCGCTCTGCTCCGGACCGGATTCGAACGGCTGGACCTCGATGTGATCGAGGCGGGCGCCCAATCTGAGAACACTGCGTCGCTTGCTGTGATGCGGGCGGGCGGAATGTCCGCAGCAGGTCGGCGCATGGTGCACGCATCAGTGCGCGCGCGAGACGAGCCGTGCCTCTTCCACGAGATACATCGATCGACTCAGACCATGCTGCCAGTCGGCCGGCAAGTCGACGCCTCCCTACCATGAAAAGGCGGATGTCGTGCTCCTCGCCCGACCGGTAGAGCCGCTGTTGCGACCCGATGACGCGCGACGCCCATCGGCCCACCCGCTAACCTGCCGGTCCAGGACCAACGCCTTTCGCCGGAGCCCGCGATCCATGCCCAACCCCGTCCAGGCCGCCGTCCGCGCCACGATGGAGCGCGGCGTCGAGTTCGTCGCCGCCTACAACCGCAAGCGCCTGCCGAAATCCGAGAACCCCTTCCTCGTCGGCATCCACGCCCCGATGCCGGCCGAACTGACGCTCCACGACCTCCCCGTGACCGGCTCCATCCCGCCCGCGCTCAACGGCCGCTACCTCAAGATGGGCGCCAACCCGGTCAGTCCCGACCCCGCCGGCCACCACTGGTTCCTCGGCGACGGCATGGTGCACGGCCTGGCGCTCAGGGAAGGCCGTGCCCCGTGGTACCGCAACCGCTGGATCGGCTCACGCCTCGCCGCCGCCGCACTCGGACGGCCCGCGGCGCCCGGCCCGCGTAGGGGCCGCAACGACACCGTCAACACCAACGTCGTCGAGATCGGCGGCAGCGCCTTTGCCCTGGTCGAGGCCGGCAGCTTCCCCGTCGAGCTGTCCGAGACCCTCGACGAGCAGGCCTACAACCCGTTCGGCGGCACGCTCGCCGGCTCCTTCACCGGCCACCCGCACCGCGACCCGCTCACCGGCGAGCACCACGCCATCGCCTACGACGGCAGCATCTGGGACGCCGTGCGCCACGTCGTCGTCTCCGCGAGCGGCCAGGTGGTGCGCGACGTGGCGATCCCGGTCAGGCACGGCCCCTGCATCCACGACTGCGCCATCACCACACGCTTCGTCGTCGTCCTGGACCTGCCCGTCACCTTCTCGATGCGCGCCGTGCTCGCCGGCCACGTCTTCCCGTTCCGCTGGAACCCGGCGCACCCTGCCCGCGTCGGCCTGCTACCGCGGCACGGCGAGGCCGCCGGCATCGTCTGGTGCGACCTCGACCCGTGCTTCGTGTTCCACGTCGCCAACGCCTACGACGACGCCGACGGCCGGGTGGTGCTCGACGTCATTGCCTACGACACGATGTTCGCCTCGGGTGCCAACGGTCTCGACGCTCTGGGCCGGCTCGAACGCTGGACGATCGACCCGAGGGCGCGACGCATCGAGCGCCGCGTGATCGACCCCACGCCGCAGGAGTTCCCGCGCATCGACGAGCGCCGCTTCGGCCAGCGCCACCGCCACGCCTACACGGTCTGCGTCCCGCCCGACGCCAACCCGCAGCTCGCCGGCGCCACTAGGCTCTACAAGCACGACCTCGAGACCGGCGCCCGCCAGGTCCACGACTTCGGCGAGGACCGCGTCCCCGGCGAGTTCGTCTTCGTGCCGGCCGCGCCCGACGCGGGCGAGGACGAGGGCTGGCTCGTCGGCTACGTCATCGACACCGCGGACCAGACCACCGACCTCGCCATCCTCGACGCCCGATCCTTCGAGGCGCCCCCGGTCGCCACGGTCCGCCTGCCGCACCGGGTGCCGCCGGGCTTCCACGGCAACTGGTTCCCGGCGGCATAGCGCGCCAGGCAGCAAGGTTGAGGCTCTGCCTCAAACTCCGCCAAAGGCTCGCCTTTGGAATCCGCTTGTTTAAGTAAGGCCGGTCCAGGGGGGCTTCCCCCTGGCGGGTCTGGGCAGAGCCCAGCCTTGCTTGCTTCCTTGACAGCCATGGCCTGGCTTGGAAATGACCCACCAACCCCTCCGCCAACGGCAAACCCTTACAACCCGTGACCGGAGGGGTCCGGCCCGGCTTGCCGAAGGAATCGGCGCCCCGGGTTCGCTGCTCAGCCCTTCAGGTCGGCCGGCACCGTGCCGCCATTCTCCGCGAGCTTCTGCATGACTTCCGCGTGCAGCCACACGTTCATGCTGGCGGAGTCGTCGGTGTCGCCCGTGTAGTGCAGCTCCCCGGCAAGCGTCTTGCGCGCCCCCAGGCTGCTGTCGAGGTTGAGCAGCTTCATCAAATCGACGATCGAGTGGCGCCAGTCCAAGGTCTGCCCCGCCTCCGCCGCCTTGGCGGTCAGCACCGCGGCGACGTCGACGCTTGCGGCCGCGGGCTGCCCAGCGGGCGCATCCGGGCTGGCCGGCGCGGCGGCCGGGGCACCCGGTGACGCAGCGGGCGCCGCTCCAGGCTGGGCCGCCGCGGCAGGAGACCCGCCGAAGATCGCCGACACGATCGAACCGAAGATGCTCATTGCAGTTCTCCTCACAGGACCGTGCGCACAACGGCCCGTTCGCCCACAAGTTCAACCTCGCGCCAGCGCCCGCCTCTGCTCTGCCGGCAAGGCCGGGCGCCCGGGCTTCCGGCGCCCCGGGCCGACGCAACCCCGGCCTCGCCCGCACGTCCGGAGCAGGGCAGGGGAGACCGCCGCGATGACCGCACGACCCACGGACTGGAAGCATCACGGCGTTAAGGTGGTCCCCGCCGACACCCTGGACCCCAACACGCCGTCGGGCCCCGGCATGGACCGTGCCGCCGCCATCAACCTCGCCCGCGTCGGCGCGCAACGGCTCTGGGCCGGCACCGTCCGCATCCAGCCTGACGCCAGGACCGGCGCCCACCATCACGGCGCCCTGGAGAGCGTGATCTACGTCCTGCGCGGCCGTGCCCGCATGCGTTGGGGCGAGGCGCTGGAGTTCGTCGCCGAGGCCGGACCTGGCGACTTCATCTTCATCCCGCCCTACGTCCCCCACCAGGAGATCAACGCGTCGACGCACGAGACCCTGGAATGCGTCCTGGTCCGCAGCGACAACGAGGCCGTCGTCGTCAACCTCGACATCGAACCCGCCGAAAAGCCGCGAACCGTTCATTGGATCGACCCGACTCACAAACACCCTTAAGCCAGGCCAGGCCGGGCTTCGCCAAAGGCCCGGAGCCTTCGGGAACTTCGGGAACCTTTCTGTTCGCAGTAGTTTCCAAAGGCGAGTCTTTGGCGGAGTTTAGAGGCAGAGCCTCTGGCCTTACCTTCCTATGCCCAAAGGACCCTCGCCATGGACCACGTCACCCTCGGCCACAGCGGCCTCAAGGTCTCCCGCCTCTGCCTCGGCTGCATGACCTACGGCGAGCCGTCCCGCGGCACCCACGAATGGACGCTGGACGAGCAGACCAGCCGCCCCTTCATCAGGACGCCCTGGAAGCCGGCATCACCTTCTTCGACACCGCCAACGTCTACTCCGCCGGCTCCAGCGAGGAGATCCTCGGCCGCGCCGTCCGCGACTTCGCCCGCCGCGAGGACTTGGTGATCGCCACCAAGGTGCACGGCGCGATGGGGGACGGCCCGAACGACAGCGGCCTCTCCCGCAAGGCCATCCTGCGCGAGATCGACAACTCGCTCCGCCGCCTCGGCATGGACCACGTCGACCTCTACCAGATCCACCGCTTCGACCCGCACACCCCCCTTGAGGAAACGTTGGAGGCCCTGCACGACGTGGTGAAGTCCGGCAAGGCCCGCTACATCGGCGCCTCCTCGATGCACGCCTGGCAGTTCTGCACCGCGCTGCACGTCGCGTCCCGCCACGGCTGGACCCGCTTCGTCTCCATGCAGAACCACCTGAACCTGCTCTACCGCGAGGAGGAGCGCGAGATGATGGCGCTCTGCCTCGCCGAGGGCGTCGGCGTGATCCCCTGGAGCCCGCTCGCCCGTGGCCGCCTCGCCCGCGCGCCCGACGCCGGCGACACCGAGCGCGCCCGCACCGACGCGTTTTCCCGCAAGCTCTACGACGCGACCGAACAGGCCGACGCCCGCGTCATCGACGCCGTCGCCACTGTCGCCGCGAACCGGGGCATCCCGCGCGCTCAGGTCGCCCTCGCCTGGCTACTCGCCCGCCCAGGCGTCACCGCCCCGATCATCGGCGCTTCCAAGCCGCACCACCTTGCCGACGCCCTGGCCGCCCTGTCACTGAGCCTGACCGACGACGAGACCCGCCAGCTTGAGGAACACTACGCGCCGCACGCGGTCGCAGGGTTCTGAGGGCAGCACGCCAAGGTTGAGTTTTGCCTAGAGTTAAGCCAGATGGTTGCTCAGGCGTAAAGCTCGCCATCATAATAAACGCCCATTAGGATTTGGCCATGTCCGAGCAATGCCCATTCTGCCACACAACGATTCCGGCCGGCGCAATCGTGTGCACGGGATGCAAGGCGGAGCTTGAAACAGGAACGGCACCAGCAGTTGCAAAGGCTGCCACTTTTGTCGGCTTTGTTCTTGGCATTGCTTTAGCCATATACAACGGCTGGAGTCTCGTTGGTATTTTGGCTTCTTTCTTTATTTTAGGTATCGTTGCTGCTACCATTGCTGCCTTATTTGGCAAAAGCAGGCGTGTTTGGGTGCGGCGGAAGCAAACAGATGCACGAGCGCGATAGCGTGGCTCAAGCTTATCAGCCCAACGTCCTGACCATCAGCATCATAAGGCAAATTACGAACTAGTTATACCGACGGCTTCATTGACTGACGTACGCCCATGTTCGGGTTCCGATGGCTGTGATGCGGTCGGGCTGTGCGGCGAGCCAGTTCCAGGCGTCGCAGCAGGCATTGACGATCGTGTCGTAGGTGTCGAACACGCGGTTGCTGAGCGTGTTGCTGCGCAGGTATGCCCAGATGGTCTCGACCGGGTTCAGCTCGGGGCTGTAGGGCGGCAGGTGCAGCAGTGTGACGTTGGCGGGCACGCGCAGCCTGCCGCCGCTCCGGTGCCAGCCGGCACCGTCGAGCACGAGCACGGCGTGGGCGCCGGGTGTCACGGCGGCGCCGATCTCGGCCAGGTGCAGGCTCATCATCTCGGCGTCAGCAGTCGGCAGCACCAGGCCGGCCGCGAGCCCACGGCCTGGGCAGATGGCGCCGAACAGATACGCCCACTCGTGGCGCTGGTCGCGCGGTGCCGAGGGTCGCGAGCCGCGCTCGGCCCAGACCCGGGTCAGCGTGCCCTGCTGGCCGATGCGGGCCTCGTCCTGCCACCACAGCTCCAGCGGCCTGCCGCGGGCGTGCTCCGGCAGGGCTGCGTCTACGAGGCCGGCGAAGCCGGCCTGAAAGACGCCTGGGCCGCGGCGTCGTGGCCAGGATGGCGCGGACGCGGCACCAGCCGGCGCAAGCCGAGCCGGCGCAGCACGGTGCCGACGCTGCGCTCTGCCAGCACCACCCCGAACTTCGCCGCGATCTCGCGCGCGAGGTCCGCCCGGCGCCAGCGCACCACGCCAGGCCCGGCCAGGTCCGGGCCACGGCGGACCCATTCTGCGACCTCTGCCTCCTGCCCGGGCGAGAGCCGCGGCCTGCGGCCGACGTTGCCGGTCTTGTCCGACAGGCCGGACAAGCCTTCCTCGTTGTAGCGGTGCACCCAGTCGCGCAGCGTCTGCCGGTCCATCCCCGCAGCCTGGGCCGCCTCGGTGCGCGAGGCGCCCCCAAGCACCAGCGCCAACGCCAGCATTCGGCGCGAGGCCGCCACGTTGCCGATGCGCCGCGCCTCACGACGCAGCCCAGCCGCGTCGTGGTCCGTCCGGGTGATCTGGATTGCCGTGCCCATGGCGCTGACCTCCGCAATTCGAGAAAACAGCAACGAATCACGCCTTCGCACGGCAGGGAATCCCATGAGAGTCAGATTCTACGGCCGTCGGTATTAGATTGCGACTGCACAATTCTAATGGTTTACTCAACGACATCCAAGGATCTTTTATAAGCTCGAGATTATCAGTGATATGCTGACGAGCAGAATACTATTGCTGCTCTCGCGCAATGTATAATAGGTATTAATACTATTTCTGTGTTCGATTTTTTACAAAACTAACAGCGTTCCAGTTGTGCCGATGATCTTTAGTACAAAATATTTAGCAAGCAAGGTTGAGGCTCTGCCTCAAACTCCGCCAAAGGCTCGCCTTTGGAATCCAATACTTAAGTAAAGCCGGTCCAGGGCGGCTCGCCCTGGCGGGTCCAGGGCAGAGCCCTGGCCTTACTTCCCGTCCGGGGCCGCCACCGCCACCCTCATCCCCTCGCTCGCCAGGACCGGCGGGTTGAGGATGAGCTGCTCCCCCGCCTTGAGCCCCGCCTGCACCTCAACCTGCGCCCCGTCGTCGGCCAGCACGTCCAGCTTGTGCAGCCGCAGCACCCCATTGTCGAACACGGCCGCGCTCAGCCCGTCCTTGCTGAAGATCACCGCCTCCGACGGCACCAGCGCCACCGGCGCCACCCTCGGCACGTCGAGGTGCACGATGCCGTACAGCCCCGCCGCCAGCGCCCCGTCGCGGTTGTCGACGTCCACCTCGGTGAGCAGCGTGCGCGTCCCGGCCTGCAGCGTGCCGGCGTTGCGCGCCACCTTGCCGTGGAACTCGCGCCCCGGCAGCTCAGGCACGCTGACCATGGCGTCCTCGCCGTCGTGCAGGCTGAAGTAGTCCTCCTGCGGCACGTAGACCTGCACCCGCAGCACGTCCGAGCGCGCGATCGAGAACAACTGCGTGCCCGACTGCGAGTTCGCCACCACCAGCGAGCCCACGTCGACGTCGCGCGTCGTGATCACCCCGTCGAACGGCGCGGTGATGCGCTCGAACTCCACGAGCTGCTTCAGCCGCCGCACCTCCGCCGCCTGCGCCTCGATGTTCGCCTTCGCCACGCCGACGCCCGCGTTGCTGGCGTCCAGGCTCGACTTGTCGGTATCGCCCTGCTGCCGGCTGCTCCAGCCGTTCTTCACCAGGTCCGCCGTGCGTTGCGAGGTGATCCCCGCGAGCTTCTGGTTGGCACTCGCCTGCGCATACGCCGCCGCGGTCTGCGCGAGCTGCGCCTGCGCCTGCGCGTACTGCTGGTCCACGTCCGGCGACGCGATCACCGCCAGCACGTCGCCCGCGTGCACCCTGCTGCCGATGTCGGCGTTGCGCTTCGCCACGTACCCGGTCGAGCGCGCGTACAGCGTCGCCGCGTCGAACGCCTGCATGTTGCCCGGCAGCTCGATGCGGCGCGGCCCGTCCAGCACCTTCACCGCCGCGACCCTGACCTGCGGCACCGCGTCGTTCTGCTGCTGCAACGCCTGCGCGGCGCTGGCGCTGGTCCGTGAGTGGCTCCACGCCCCGAGCGCCACCAGCGCGCCCACCAGCAGCACCGCCGCCACGCCCAGCATCAGCGCCAGCCGCCCGCGCCGCCGATCGAGCGCCGGATCGACCCTCGCCCGCTCCGGCCGGTCCGGCGCCATCGTTCCCGGGCCATGACCCGGCGCCGCCTCGTGCCGCGTCGGCGCCGCATCGGCTGCGACCTGACCAACACCCGCCCCAGTTGCACTGCCCGCCCCGGTCGCACCGCCCGCGACCGCACCCTCCGTGCCCGCCCTGGCGCTCTGCTTCGGCTCTGCCCCGTCGGGGCCGGGCGGCGTGGTGATCTGGTTCATGCCGGACTTCCCTCATGCGCGACGCGTGGCGACGGCACGTCCGCCTTCACGCGCTCGAACCGCCCGATGACGGAGTACAGGTATTGCACGAACAGCAGCGTCGTCACCGTGCCCACCAGCACGCCGCCGATCACGGCGCGCGCCAGCACCGCGTTCTGCTCCTCGCCCGCGCCGCCGAGCGCCACCGGCACCATGCCGACCATCATCGCCGCCGCCGTCATCAGCACCGGCCGCAACCGCGTCGTGCCCGCCGACAGCGCCGCCTCCACAGCCGACATCCCCGTCTCCCGCTGCTCGCGCGCGAAGGTCACCAGCAGGATCGAGTTCGCCGACGCGACGCCCACCGCCATGATCGCCCCCATCAGCGACGGCACGCTGAACGTCATCCCCGTCACGTAGAGCAGCAGCACGATGCCGCTCCCCGCGCCGGGCAGTGCCAGGATCACCGCCAGCGGATCGAGGAAGCTCTGGTAGTTCACCACCATCAGCATGTAGACGAACACCGCGGCGAACAGCAGCCCGAGCGTGAGGTTGGCGAACGCGCCGTTCATGCTCTCGATCTGCCCGGTGACCACGATCTTGTTGCCCGGCGTCATGTGCCCCTGCATCTCGTCCACGATCTTCTTCACGTCCGCGGCCACGCTGCCCAGGTCGCGGTCCTGCACGCTGCCGTAGACGTCGTACACCGCCTGGATGTTGGTCTGGTTGAATACCGACTGCACCGCCACCCGCTTGAAGCTCGCGACGTTGCCGAACAGTCCCGGCACGATGGTGCCCTGGGTGCTGGCACTGGTGAGCGGCGTGTTGTTCAGGTCGTCGATGTCGCGGATGCGGTACTCCGGCGTCTGCACCGCGAGGAAGTAGGGAATGCCGTTCGCCGGATCGGTCCAGAAATTGGGCGACACCTGCTCGGACGAGCTGAGGCTGATGTTGAGGTCGTTCGCCACCTGGTTGACCGTCAGCCCCAGCTCCTGCGCCCGCGTCCGATCGACGGTGTAGTACAACTGCGGCGCATCCAGCTCCTGCTGCACGTGCGCGTCCACCAGCCCCGCCACCCCCGACAGGCGGTGCCGCAGCTCGGCGGCGACCTTCTGGTTGCCCGGCCGGTCCTTGCCCGTCACCCGCACGTCGATCTGCGACGGCACCCCGAAGTTCAGGATCTGCGTCACCAGATCCGCCGGCTGGAAGTAGAACATCGCGTCCGGAAACGCGCTCGGCAGTGCTGCGCGCAGCGCGCGCACATACTCCGCCGTCGCCCGATGCCCCTCGTTCAGTTGCAGCAGGATCTGCCCGTCGTTGACCCCGATCGTGGTCCCGTCGGTGAACGCGAGGTTGTACGTCCGCTGCGGCAGCCCGATGTTGTCGAGCACCAGCCCCAGGTCCTTCGCCGGGATCACCGAGCGGATCTTCTCCTCCGCGGCGGCAAAATACTGGCTGGTCCGCTCGATCCGCGTCCGCGCCGGTGCCCTCACGTGAAGCTGGATCAGCCCCGCATCCACCGGCGGGAAGAAGTCGCTGCCCACGAACAGGCTCAAGCCCCCCGCGCACGCCACCACCCCCAGCGCCACCAGCGGCGTGAGGACGCTGCGCCGGATGATCCCCGCGAGCACGAAGCCGTAGAAGGTGCGGAACCGGTCGAACCCGCGGTTGAACCCGGCGTGGAACCGCCCGAACCACCCAGGCTGGCTGCCGTCGCCGTGCCGCGCGTGCTCGGTGCGCAGCATCAGCCGGATAATGATCGGCGTGAGCGTGCGCGACAGCGCGTACGACGCCAGCATCGCGAACACCACCGACATCGCCAGCGGCGTGAACAGGTAGCGCGCGGCGCCCTGCAGGAAGAACACCGAGACGAACACGCAGCAGATCGACAGCGTCGAGATCAGCGTCGGCACCGCGATTCCCGCCGCCCCCTCCAGCACCGCCTCGTCGAAGTCGCCGCCCTCGTCGAGCAGCCGGTGGGTATTCTCGATCGTTACCGTGGAATCGTCGACCAGGATGCCCACTGCCAGCGCCAGCCCGCCCAGCGTCATCGTGTTCAGCGTCTGCCCCAGCGCCGACAGCACCGTGATCGAGGTCAGGATCGACAGCGGGATCGACACCATCACCACCACGGTCGATCGCCATGACCCCAGGAAGACCAGGATCATCAGCGCCGTCAGCCCCGCCGCGATCGCACCCTCGCGCAGCACGCTGCTGATCGCGTCGCTCACGAAGGTCGACTGGTCGAACAGCAGAGCGATCTTCATCCCGTCTGGCGCCGACTTCTGGATCGCCGGCATCGCCGCCTTGACCGCCTTGACGACGGACAGCGTCGAGGCGTCGCCATTCTTGATGATCGTCAGCAGCACCGAGGGATGCCCGCTGTCGTGCACGATGTTCTGCTGCACCGCCCAGCCGTCGCGCACGTGCGCCACGTCGCTCAGGTACACCGTGGTGCCGCCCACCTGGCGGATTGGCACCCGGTTCAGCGCCTCGATCGAGCGCGCCGAGGAGTTGATGCTGACGATGAGCTGCTTGTCGCCCATCTTCGCGTCGCCCGACGGCAGCGTCAGGCTCTGCGCGTTGACCGCGCTCACCACGTCCATCGGCGCCACGCCCTTTGCCCGCATCGCGTCGGGGTCGAGGTCCACCATCACCTGACGGTATTTTCCGCCGTACGGCGTCGGCAGCGTGATGCCCGGGATCGGCGCGAGCGCCTGGCGGATCTGGTAGATGCCGTAGTCGTAGAGCTGCTGCTGGTTCAGCTTGTCCGACGACAGGCTGATCTGCAGCACCGGCACGCTCGACGCGTTGTACTGCACGATGGTCGGCGGCTGGATGCCGGCGGGCATCAGCGCGCGGATCGAGTTGCTGGCGGAGACGATCTGCGCGATCGCCAGGTCGACGTTGACGTTGGGCTGGAAGTAGATCTTCTCGACCGCGACCCCTTCCAGGGTCTGGCTCTCGATGTTCTTGATGTCGCCGACGCTGGAGCTGATCGAGAACTCGCTGTATGTGGTGACCCGCTGCTCCATCTCCGCCGGTGTCAGCCCGGTGTACTGCCAGATCACCGTGACCACCGGCACGTTGATCGACGGGAAGATGTCCTTCGGCGTGACCAGGACCGCGCTGGCGCCGAGGAACAACATCAGCGCCGCCATCACGTAGAACGTGTAGGGATACTTCAGCGCGAACTTGACCAGACCCATGCCCTACCCCATCCCGTCCATCGCCCGGCCAACCATCTCCACGCCCGGCGGCCCACCGGCCGCGCCGACAGCGCCCACCCGGGCGCGGGACCTCACGCGACCCTCGATCCATCAGGTATGACGCCACAGGCCCGCCACAAATCATAAATCCGAACAGCTTGCCACGGTACACGTTTCGTCACGCACCGGGCTCGTCACACACCCGGGCCATGCGCGCGCCGTCCCGGGGCGTGCCGGCATTGCGGCGGCGCACGGACGGGGAGGGGAAGGCGCGATGCTGTTCACGCTGGAGGTCGACGGCCGCGCCGTCCTGGTGATGGCCGAGGACGACCTCGCCTCCGCCACCGAGGCCGCGTGCGCGCCGTCGATGACCGAGCAGCTCTCCGGCCTGGACCACGGGGGCCGTCGCCTCTGGAACGCCCGCGCCCTGCCTCGTGTCCGCCCGGCGGCGGCCGAGGCCGCCGCCTGGCACGAGGCGTTCGCGGAGGCGGTGGCGGAGGGCGACGCCTACGAGGACGAGGCCGATAGCTGGGCCACGTTCCTGATCGACGTTGCTCCGCGGTGACGCCGTGACCCCGCGGGCGCGGCAACAGACGCAGGAAGCAAGCAAGGTTGAGGCTCTGCCTCAAACTCCGCCAAAGGCTCGCCTTTGGAGTCCCTTACTAAGTAAAGCCGGTCCAGGGGGCTTCGCCCCTGGCGGGTCTGGGCGTAGCTGCCAAAGGTTCCGACGGCCCGCTTGGGCCGTTGGAAGGGGCAGCGGAGGGAGAGCCCAGCCTTGCCTGCTGACGGCTCGATGCCGGGCGCCCTGGAACCCGCGCCGCCGCGATGCTACGCCTCGCGGCCATGACCCCCTTGCTCCTCCTTGTCCTCCTGTCCATCGTCGGTGTCTCGCTCTTCGTGGTGGGGGTCGCCATGATGGCCCAGCGCCAGGAGGGCGGAAGCGGGCGCCGCCCGGCGTTGTTCATGATAGGTGGCCTCGCGGTGCTGGTCCTGGGCATGCTCGGTGGGCTGGTGCTCAAGTCGACGCAGAGCACGACACAGCCGCACTTCACGCTTCCCGGCGCCGACGTCGGCGGCCCCGCGTCCCCGCCGGTCCAGGCGCTCCCGCCAGCGCCCCCACGCTGACCTGCGGCGCACGCGATCGCCACCCGGGCATCGCCGCGCGACACCCCGCGGCAGGAACCCCGGCCGACCCGGCCGCGACCGAAGGAGCCTCACACCATGCTGCGATCCGTGTTGCTGGCCGCCGCCTGCCTGCTCGCCGTCTCCGCCCACGCCGAGACAGTGACGTTCGGCGCCACCATGAACGCCCAAACCGAGCTCCCCGCCAAGATCGCTCCCGGCGCCGCCGGCATCGTGACCGCCACGCTCGACACCGCCACCCGCAAGCTCGACTACGACGTGCGCTGGAACAATCTTACCGGCCCCGCCACCATGGCGCACTTCCACGGCCCCGCCGAGCCCGGCAGGAACGCCGGGGTCCAGGTCAGGATCGGCGACGCCAACCCCTCCAGCCCGGCCACCGGCAGCACGACGCTGACCGAGGAGCAGGTGACGCAGCTCACCGCCGGACAGTGGTACGCCAACGTCCACACCGCCGCCAACCCGGGCGGCGAGATCCGCGGGCAGCTCGTCAAGCAGTAAGGCAAGGTTGAGGCTCTGCCTTGAACGCTGCCAAAGGCCCGCGTTTGGCATCCAATACTTCAGCAAGGCCGGTCCAGGGGCGGCTCGCCCCTGGCGGGTCCGGGCAGAGCCCGGCCTTGCTTCCTCCTAGCGCATCATCCCAAGCCGCACCGTCACGAGCGCATCCCCCGAACTCCGTGCCACCGTGCGCTCCCCGAGGCCGCGCCCTTGCCGGACGTCCCCACGGCCGGAGTTCCCCCATGCGGCGCGAACCATCCCAGCCCCGCCAGCATCCCCACCTTTGGCCGGTATTCGCAGCCCACGAACCCCGCGTAGCTCAGCTGGTCCAGCTCCGCAAACAGGAACGGGTAGGCCAGCTCCTCCCCGTCCGGCTCGTGGCGCGACGGCACCGAGGCGACCTGCACGTGCCCGATCACCGGCATCAGCCGCCGCGTCCGCGTCGTCACGTCGCCGTGGATGATCTGGTAATGGTACAAATCGAACTGCAACGCGAGGTTCGGCAACCCCACGCCCTCGATCAGCGCCGCTGCCGCGTCGATGTCGTTCAGGAAGTAGCCCGGCATGTCGCGCTCGTTGATCGGGTCCAGCACCAGCGTCCCCTCGCGCCCTGCCGGCACCTCCGCGGTGCGCCGCACCGTCCCCGATACGTCGCCATCGCCGCTGCGTCCCCCGCAGGCGCCAGCCCCGCCATCAGGTGCACCCGCGACACCCCGCTCGCCGCGACGTAGGGCAGGGCACACTGCATGGCCGCGTCCAACTCCGCCTTCCGCCTCGCGAGCGCCGCCAGCCCGCGCTCCCCTGCCGCCCAGTCGCCCGGCGGCAGGTTGAACAGCGCCGGCGTCAGCCGGTTGCGGTGCAGCCGCTCCGCCACTTCGTCCGGCGCATGGTCGTAGGGAAACAGGAATTCCACCGCCGTGAGGCCCGCGTCCGCCGCCGCGGCGAAGCGGTCGAGGAAGCTCCACTCGGTGAACATCATCGTCGGGTTGGCGGCAAAGCGAGGCATGGCGTCACTCCCAAGGGAGGTTCCTGGCGGCGACATCTCCGCGTGCGGGACGGGCGTGTCCGCCCTCTGCCGCCCTCGACATGGCCGCTCCGTCATTGGCGCAAGCATCCGGGCCGCCGATCGCCTACAACCGCACCGGCTCCGCCATCGCAACCCGGTGTGCGCGAGAACCCGGGAGTGCCGCTTGGACGCCACCACGATCCGCACCCGCCCAGGCCCGTCCCGCCCAGGCCCGTCCCGCCCCGGCCTGGCCCGTCCAGGCTCGACCCGCTCCGGCCGTGCCACGCTCAGCGACGTCGCCCGCCGCGCCGGGGTCAGCGACATCACCGTCTCGCGCGTGGTGCGCGGCCAGGGGTCCATCGCCGCCGACACCCGCGAGCGCGTGCTCGACGCGATCCAGGCGCTCGGCTACATCCCCAACCGCTCCGCCTCCGCGCTGGCGTCCAGCTCGTCGCCCCTGGTCGGCATCGTGCTGCCCTCGGTCGCCAACGCCGTGATGGCGGAGCTGGTGCAGGGCCTGAACGAAGGCTTGGCCGCCGGCTGCTTCCAGTCCGCCATCGGCATCAGCAACTACGACCCCGCTGTCGAGGAACGCCTGGTCGGCTCCATGCTCGCCTGGCAGCCCGCGGCCCTGGTGCTCGCCGGCCTGGAGCACAGCGAGGGCACCCGCGTCCTGCTGCGCACCGCAGGCGTTCCGGTGGTCGAGGTGCTCGACATCGATGGGCGCGGCTTCGACAGCGTCGTCGGCTTCTCCCACCACGCCGCCGGCGCCGGCAGCGCCCGCCACCTGCTCGCGCGCGGCTACCGACGCTTCGGCTACGTCGGCCACGCGGCAGGCTGCGACCTGCGCGCCGACAAGCGCCGGGCCGGGTTCGAGGCCGCGCTGCACGAGGCCGGCCTCGACTGGCTCGGACTCGAGGTGGCGCCCGGCCCGTCTTCGGCCGGTGCCGGCCGCGCCGCCCTGGCACGGCTGCTGGGCCGCGCGCCGAGCCTCGACGCCGCCTACTTCTCCAACGACGACATGGCCGTCGGCGGCCTGTTCCACTGCCTGGCCGAAGGGATCCGCGTGCCCGCGCGCCTCGCCCTGTTCGGCTTCAACGGCCTGGAACTGGGGCAGGCCGCGCCGCTGCCACTGTCCACCATCGGCACCCCGCGCGCCCGCATCGGCCAGGAGGCCGCCCGCCTGCTGTGCGAGGGCGCCCCGCCGCAGGTGCTCGACCTCGGCTTCGAGCTGATCGGCGGCGCCACGGCGTGAGGCCGGCTCAGGAAGGAAGCAAGGTTGAGGCTCTGCCTCAAACTCCGCCAGGGGCGAGCCGCCCCTGGACCGGCATCTTCTGAGGGCTCTGGCCGGACGGACGGGTTCGGCGCCTTCCTGAGTCGTGGATTCCAGAGGCGAGCCTTTGGCGGAGTTTGAGGCCCCACTTTCAAGCAATGAGCCTCAACCTTCCTTGCCGGACTGCCCCTGCAACCCTTGCGCCGTCCGCCCCGTTCCCGTCGCCGTACAAGGGAGCCATCCGATGAACACGAGCAGCAAGATTCCAGCCACCGACCGCTCCGCCGGCGGCCCTGGCAGCAGCCACGCCAACAAGGACAAGCCGCACGACGCCGACGTGAAGGGCGCGCACCATCAGAACACCAAGGTCGAGAAGAAGCACCCGGCCGAGGACGACAACAGCACCGGCGGTGGCACCAGGCACGAGAAGCGCAAGCCGGGCGAGTCCGGCCGGAGCTGACCACCAGCCGCTTTCCGGCACACTCTTCCGGCCTCGCAACCGTCGCGCTTCCCGCGCCCGGTCTCGTCGAGATCCCGGTGCCGAGACAAAGTCTTAACCCTGTGGGCTGATACTCGGGCCACGCGATGCCGCCATGGTGCGGCGCGCGTGGCCCGTTGCCGGAGTGCCGTGCGGACGGGCCCTGTCACACCGGCCGATACGGGGCGAGCGCATATGGACGATCTGCTGGCCGAGTTCCTCACGGAGAGCGCGGAGAGCATCGCGGAGGTGGACTCCGCGCTGGTCAAGCTGGAGCGCACGCCCGACGACCAGGCCACGCTGGGGCTGATCTTCCGCCTCGTGCACACCATCAAGGGCACCTGCGGCTTCCTGGGCCTGCCCCGGCTGGAGCGCGTCGCGCACGCCGCGGAGAACGTCCTGGGCCAGGTCCGCGACGGCCAGCTCGTGGTGTCGGCGGCGCTCATCAGCCCGGTGCTGGGCGCGATCGACGCCATCAAGACGATCCTGGCGCACCTGAGCGCCACCGGCGCCGAACCCGCCGGCGAGGACGCCGCCACCATCGCCGCCCTCGACCGCCTGCTCGCCGGCGCCAATGCCGCGGATCATGCGGCGCCGGCGGCCGCCTTCGTCGACCCGTTCGACGACCTGCCGTATCCCGTCCCCTCGGTGGCCGAGGCACCGGCCGCCGTCGAGGTGGCGCCGCCGAAAGCCGCCCCTGTCGCGGACCGCCCCGCCCCGGCCACGGCTGCGCCCGCCGAGCATGCCGAGCCCGTCGCTGCCGCTGCCGCCGCACAGACCATCCGCGTCGGCGTGGACGTGCTCGAGCACCTGATGACGCTGGTGAGCGAGCTGGTGCTGGCGCGCAACCAGCTCCTCCAGCTCGCCCGCGGCGAGGAGAACCCGTTCGCCGCCCCGCTGCAGCGGCTGAGCCACATCACGTCGGACCTGCAGGAAGGGGTGATGAAGACCCGGATGCAGCCGATCGGTCACGCCTGGAACAAGCTGCCCCGCCTGATCCGCGACCTGGCCCACGACCTCGACAAGAAGATCGAGCTGGTGATGCTGGGCCAGGAGACCGAGCTGGACCGACAGGTCCTGGAGCTGATCCGCGACCCGCTGACCCACATGGTGCGCAACAGCGGCGACCACGGCCTGGAATCCACCGCGCGCCGCAAGGAGCTGGGCAAGCCGGAGACCGGCCGGGTCACGCTGAACGCCTTCCACGAGGGCGGCCATATCGTGATCGAGATCGCCGACGACGGCGCCGGCCTCGACGTGGCCCGCATCCGCGCCAAGGCCGCCGCGCAGGGCCTGGCCACCGAGGCGGAGCTGGCCGTAATGCCGGACGCGCAGCTGCACCGCTTCATCTTCCACGCCGGCTTCTCCACCGCCGCCGCGATCACTGCCGTGTCCGGCCGTGGCGTCGGCATGGACGTGGTACGCACCAACGTCGAGCGCATCGGCGGCGTGATCGACCTGCGTTCCGTGCCTGGCGAAGGCACCACCTTCACCATCAAGATCCCGCTCACCCTGGCGATCGTCTCGGCGCTGATCGTGCAGTCGCGCGGCGAGCGCTTCGCCATCCCGCAGCTCAGCGTGGTCGAGCTGGTGCGCGTCGAGGCCACCGGCTCGCCCGGCAGCACGGGCCGCACGATCGAGCACATCAACGGCACCCCGGTGTTGCGCCTGCGCGACCGGCTGCTCCCCCTGATCGAGCTGCACACGCTGCTGCGCCTCGACCCCGAGGAGGTCTCACCGGAAGCCGCGCGCGAGCGCACGACGATCGTGGTGGTGGTCGCGGTCGGCTCGGCGACCCTGGGCATCGTCGTGGACCGGGTGTTCGACACCGAGGAGATCGTGGTCAAGCCGGTCGCCCCCGTGCTGCGCCACATCACCATGTTCAGCGGCAACACCATCCTGGGCGACGGGTCGGTCATCATGATCCTCGACCCGAACGGTATCGCGCGGGCCAGCGGCATCGGCGGCGGCCGCGAGGGCAGGGCGGTGCAGGCCGGGTCGGCCGCGCAGAACTCCACCGACACCACGGCCATGCTGCTGTTCCGCGCCGGGCCGGGCGCGCCCAAGGCGGTGCCGCTGGAGCTGGTGGCCCGCCTGGAGGACATCGCGCGCGAGCGGATCGAGACCGCGGGCGGCCTGCCGGTCACCCAGTATCGCGGCCGCCTGATGCCGCTCCTCGCCATGGACGGGGTCGAGGTCGGCATGCACGCCACCCAGCCGGTGCTGGTGTTCAGCGACGCCGGACGCACCATGGGCATGATGGTCGACGAGATCGTCGACGTGGTGCAGGACAGGCTCTCGGTGGAGATCGGCTGCGGCCGCACCGGCCTGCTCGGCACCGCGGTGATCGCCGGCCAGGCCACCGACGTGGTCGACATCGGCCACTGGCTCACCCTGGCCTGGCGGGACTGGTTCGGCGCGCCCGTGGCGCAGGCCAGCCGGCGCCGTCTTCTGGTGGTCGAGGACAGCGGCTTCTTCCGCAACCTGCTGGTACCCACGCTGTCCGCCGCCGGATACGACGTCACCCACGTCGACAGCGGGGCCGCCGCCCTGAAGCTGCGCGACGGCGGCGCCCGCTTCGACGCGATCGTCTCCGACATCGAGATGCCCGAGATGGACGGCTACGCCCTGGCCAGGAAGATCCGCGAGCCAGGGCCCTGGGCGGACCTGCCGCTGATCGCGCTGAGCGGCAGCGGCACGCCGGCCCTGTCCAGGGAGGCGGGCTTCGACGACCACGTCAGCAAGAGCGAGCGCGACACCCTGATGGCCACCCTGCAGCACCACGTCGCCAGGCGCCCTGCTGCCCAGCCGCCCGCGTCCAAGAGCGCCAACCAGCCAGCCCAGCACCAGCCGGCCTGAGCGGAGGTTTCCCATGACCGACCCAACGCATCGTCCGGCCGAGGACGTGTCCTACCTGACCTTCACCCTGGCCGACCAGCTCTGCGCGGTGCCGGTGCCCTGCGTGCGCGACGTGCTGGCGCCGCAGGTCGTGACGCGCATCCCGCTCGCCACGCGAGAGATCGCCGGCAGCCTGAACCTGCGCGGCCGCATCGTCACCGCGATCGACCTGCGCCGTCGGCTCGGACTTGCCGACTCCTTGGAGCCGCGCATGTCCGTGGTGACCGAGCAGGGCGGCGAGCTGTACGCCTTGCTGGTCGACGCGGTGCAGGAAGTGCTGAGCCTCTCTTCCGCCGAGATCGAGCGCAACCCGCCCACCCTGCCGCCGCCCTGGTCCGGCTACAGCGCCGGGGTGTGCCGCCGCCCCGACGCGCTGCTGGTGCTGCTCGATGTTGCCCGGCTGCTTCTGCTGGCTCCGGAGATCGCGGCATGACTTGCGGCGCCACCGGCACGCGCTGCCTCGTGGTTGACGACAGCCGCACGATCCGCCACCTGGCGCGCCGCGTCCTGGAGGCGCAGGGCTGCACCGTGGAGGAGGCGGCCGACGGCCTGGAGGCGCTGACCGCCTGCCGCAGCAGGATGCCGGGCTGCATCCTGCTCGACTGGATCATGCCGGTGATGAACGGCATGGAGTTCCTCCGTGCACTGCGCTCCGAGTTCCGCCACGACCTGCCCCCGGTGGTGTTCTGCACCGTGCGGACCGGGGACGGCTTCAGGCGCCAGGCGATGGAGGCCGGCGCACGCGACTACATCGCCAAGCCCTACGATCCCACGTTCATGGTGGCCACGCTCGCCGGGCTCGGCGTGCTATGAGCGCAGCGCCCGGCCCTATCCCCGACCTCGCAGCCGACCCCGCGCAGGCCGGCGTCGCGCGTGTCATGGTCTGCGACGACTCGGCGGTGATCCGTTCCGCCATCGCGCGCATCCTGGAGCGCGACCCGGCCATCCGCGTCGTGGCCCGCGTGGCCGACGGCGCGCAGGCCGTGGCCACCGCGCGCAGGATCGACGTGGACGTGGTGGTGCTCGACATCGAGATGCCGGTGATGGACGGCCTCGCCGCTCTGCCTCTGCTGCTCGCCCAGGACCCCGGCCTGCGCGTCATCATGGCCTCCACCCTGACCACGCGCGGCGCCGACATCGCGCTCCGCGCGCTGCGCCTGGGCGCCGCGGACTACGTGCCCAAGCCTGCGGCCGACGCCCTGGAGCGGGCCGGCTTCGCCGAGGAGCTGATCGCCAAGGTCAAGGGCCTTGCCCGGCTGCGCCGCCCCGCCGCCGCAGCCAGGGCGACCCCCCCGCCGGCCCACTGCCTGGCGGCCCCACCCGCGCGGCGTCCGACCCTGCTGGCGATCGGCAGCTCCACCGGCGGTCCGCAGGCGCTGTTCACGCTGGTGCAGGCGCTCGGCACCGCGATTGACGTTCCGGTGGTGCTGACCCAGCACATGCCGGCGACCTTCACGCCGCTGCTCGCCGCCCATCTGACCCGCCTCGGCGCCATGCCGTGCGAGGAGGCGCAGGACGGCGCGGTGCTTCGCCCCGGCCGCATCGCGCTGGCGCCCGGCAACCGCCACCTGCTGGTGCGCCAGGACCGGGGCACGCTGCGCGCCGTGCTGTCCGACGACCCGCCGGAGAATTTCTGCAGGCCCTCCGTGGACCCGATGCTGCGCAGCGCGTGCGCCGCGTGCAACGGCCATGTCCTGGTGGTGATGCTGACCGGCATGGGCCAGGACGGCCTTCTCGGCACCGAGCAGATCGTGCGCGCCGGCGGCAGCGCGCTCGCGCAGGATGCGGCGACCAGCGTGGTCTGGGGCATGCCCGGCGCGATCGCCCGTGCCGGACTCGCCCACGCAATCCTGCCCCTCTCCCAGATCGCACCGAGGATTCTTCAGATGTTGTCGTCACGATGAGCGGCGCGTTCGAAGCGTTGTCGGGTGTGCTCAAGGCGCGCTCCGGCCTGATCCTCGGCCCGGACAAGCAGTACCTGCTCGAGACCCGTCTGGCGCCAATGCTGCGCCGCGAATCGCTGCGCGATCTGCGTGCCCTGGCCGACCGCGTGCTTTCTGCCCCGAACGGCCCGCTGGAACGCGAGCTGGTCGAGGCGATGACCACTGGCGAGACCCTGTTCTTCCGCGACGACAAGCCGTTCGTGCATCTGCGCGATGTCGCCCTGCCGCGGCTGCACGCCGCGCGCCCCCCCGGCGCTCCGCTGCGCCTCTGGTCCGCCGCCGCCTCCTCGGGGCAGGAAGCCTACTCGCTCGCGATGCTGATGGCCGACGCGCCTGCCGCACTCCGTCGTCCCGCGCGCATCCTGGGCACCGACCTGTCGCGCGAGAAGATCGAGCGCGCCCGTGCCGGGCTGTACAACCAGTTCGAGGTGCAGCGCGGCCTGACCCCGCCGATGCTCGCCAAGCACTTCACCGCGCAGGGCACGTCGTGGCGCATCTCCGACGCCCTGCGCGCGGTCGTGGAGTTCCGCAGCTTCAACCTGCTCGACGACCTGGCGCCGCTGGGGACTTTCGACGTGGTGTTCTGCCGCAATGTCCTGATCTACTTCGACGCCCCCACCAAGACCCGCGTCCTCGATGCCGTCGCCAGGCGCCTGGCGACGGACGGTGTCCTGTACCTGGGCGGCGCCGAGAGCGTGATGGGCCTGACCGACCGCCTCGTCGCCATGCCATGCGGCCGTGGCGTGTATCGCCCCGCGTGACCGCCACTGGGTAACGGGCTGTTCACCATGCGCCGGTATGATGACCAACAGGCCGGGACAGGGGCGACCGGCCAAGCAGGGAGAGCGGAATGGCCATCGACAAATCTATGAAGGTGCTGATCGTCGACGACTACAAGACGATGCTGCGCATTATCCGCAACCTGCTCAAGCAGATCGAGGTGAACGACGTCGAGGAGGCCAGTGAGGGCTCCGAGGCCTTGGCCAAGCTGCGCGCCGGCAATTTCGGCCTGGTCATCAGCGACTGGAACATGGCGCCGATGACCGGCCTTGAGCTGCTGCAGCAGGTGCGCCAGGACACCCGCCTTAAGGCCACGCCCTTCATCATGGTGACCGCGGAGAGCAAGACCGAAAACGTCATCGCCGCCAAGCAGGCTGGCGTGTCGAACTACATCGTCAAGCCGTTCAGCGCCGAGACGCTGAAGGAGAAGATCGAGAAAGTGGTCCATGCGTGACGCAACCCAGATCGCGGCGCGGCTCCAGGAGCTGGCGCCGACTCACCCCGGCTCGGGCCTGGCAGAGCTTGCGTGCCACGTCCTTGCCCTCGGCAATTCCACCAGGCGCGAGCACGACCTGCTCGCCGAGATAGAGGAGCTGGACCGCTCCATCTCCCAGATGCGCCAGGAGGTCGCCAGGCTGCCGGTGGACGACATCGCTCGCACCCACATCCCCTGCGCCACTGACGAGCTAGACGCGATCGTCACTCACACGGCCGTGGCCACTGAGACGATTCTGGAAAGCTGCGAGGTGCTCGACACCCTGGCGGAGACGCTGGAGGACGGCCCGTCGCACATGGTGCAGGAGATGACCATGCGCATCTACGAGGCCTGCAGTTTTCAGGACATCACCGGCCAGCGCATCGCCAAGATCATCGCGACCCTGCAGGCGATCGAGACCAAGGTGGGCCACATCCGCGGCGCGTTCGGCAATCCGTCGTCGCAGCCCGCCCTGCCCGACGACACCAGCCTGCTCAACGGCCCGCAGCTTCCCGCGAACGCGATGGCGCAGGCGGAGATCGACCTTCTGCTCGCCGATTTCTAACGACGGCAGATGAGCGGCACGGAAGACGACGACGCCCTGGCGGCAAGCTGGGCGGCTGAGGCCGAGACGGCGGACCTGGCGGCAAGCTGGGGGGCCGAGGCCGGGACGGACGACCTGGCGGCAAGCTGGGCGGCGGAGACGGAGGCGCCTGCGCAGGCCGCGCAGGTGCTCAACCAGGACGAGATCGACAGCCTGCTCGGCTTCGACGGCCCTGGTGGCGAGGTCGAGGGCAGCTGCTGCATGCAGCGCATCATCGATGCCGGCCTGGTCAACCACGAACGCCTGCCGATGCTCGAGATCGTGTTCGATCGCCTGGCGCGGATCATGTCAACCTCGCTGCGAAACTTCACCGGCGACAACGTCGAGGTCTCGGTCAGCAGCGTGACGTCGCTGCGCTTCGGCGACTATCTCAATTCCATCCCGCTGCCCTGCATGCTCGCCGTGTTCAAGGCCGAGGAGTGGGACAACCACGGCCTGCTGTTCGTCGACTCCTCGATGATCTACTCCATCGTCGACGTGCTGCTCGGCGGGCGTTCCTTCACCACGCTAATGAAGGTTGACGGCCGCCCCTATACCACCATCGAGCGGTCCCTGGTGGAGCGTCTGATTCGCGTGGTGCTCGAGGATTTGTCCAGCAGCTTCGACCCGGTCTGCGCGGTCAACTTCCGCTTCGAGCGGCTGGAGACCAACCCCCGCTTCGCCACCATCTCGCGCCAGTCCAATGCCACCATCCTGGTCCGCATCGACGTCGAGATGGAGGACCGGCGCGGCCGCATCGAGATGCTGCTGCCCTACGCCACGCTGGAGCCGGTCCGCGAGCTGCTGCTGCAGCAGTTCATCGGCGAGAAGTTCGGCCGCGACCCGATCTGGGAAACCCATCTCAGCGAGGAGCTGCGCAAGACCGACATTGCGCTCGACGTCGTGCTGGCCGAGCAGCAGATGCGGCTGAGCGACGTCGTCTCGCTCAAGGTCGGCGACCGGATCACCCTCGACACCCAGCCGGGGGCGCCGGTGCAGTTGCGGTGCGGCACGACGCCGCTGTTCGACGCTCATATCGGCCGCAGCAAGAACCACGTCGCCGTGCGGATCGACCGGCGCCTGGGCAGCGACGGCGAGTGACCCGACGCCTGCCGGTCAGCAAGCAAGGCCGGGCTCCGCCCAGACCCGCCAGGGGCGAGCCGCCCCTGGACCGGCTTTACTTAAGGAAGGGATTCCAAAGGCGAGCCTTTGGCGGATTTTGAGGCAGAGCCTCAACCTTGCCTTGCCTTACTGCCGCCCCTGTCCTGCGTGCCCGCCACCAGTGTCGGCAACGCCCGCCGCACGCTGTCCGGCCACGCCAGCGGCTGGCCCGTCCCGTCCACCAGCACGACGACGTTGATTGCCGTCGCCACGCACTCCGCGCCCACGAACAGCCCCTGCGCCAGCCGCAGCGAGCTGCGGCCTACGCCCAGCACCCCGGTCCCCACCGACACCGTGCCCGGCCAGAACACCTCCCGCCGGTAGTCGATCACAAGGCGCGCCAGCACGAAGCTCGCCCCTTCCGGCAGCGCGGGCGCCGCCGCACCCAGCAGAAAGTCCGCGCGCCCCTGCTCGCAGAACGTCACAAACGCCACGTTGTTCACGTGCCCCTGCCGGTCGGTGTCGTTGTAGCGCAGCCCCACGTCATACCAGTGCCGGTACGCCCCATGCTCCGCCGGCGCCGACTCCATCCCGCTCACCCCGCACCACCCGTCAGCGGAGCGCACGCCGCCGCCAGCCACTCCCGCGCCGCCGTGTCCAGCAGCGGCCCGACCTCCGCCAGCACCCGCGCATGGTAAGCATCGACCCAGGCAAGCTCCGCCGCCGACAGCAGCGCCGGCTGCAGCAGACGCCGGTCGAACGGCGCCAGCGTCAGCGTCTCGAAGCGCAGGAACCGCCCGCCCCCGACCTCCGCCGCCTGCACCAGCAGCAGGTTCTCCAGCCGTATCCCGTACGCCCCTGGCAGGTAGAACCCCGGCTCGTCGGACAGGATCATCCCCGCCTCGAACGGCACCGGTCGCGCCGCCCGCGACAGCCCGATCGGCCCCTCGTGCACCGAGAGGTAGCTGCCCACGCCGTGCCCCGTGCCGTGGTCGTAGTCGAGCCCCACTGCCCACAGCGCCCGGCGCGCGAACGAATCGAGGTGCGCCCCGCACACACCCTGCGGAAACACCAGCGTCGCCACCGCGATGTGCCCGGCCAGCACCCGCGTCGCCCGCTCCCGCACCTCATCCGGCGCCACGCCCGGCCCAGTCCACAGCGTGCGCGTGACGTCCGTGGTGCCGTCCACGTACTGCCCGCCGCTGTCGATCAGGTACACCTCGTCTGCTCCGATCGCGCGGTCGCTCTCCGTGGACGCCCGGTAGTGGATCACCGCGCCATGCTCGCCCGCCCCGGTGATCGCCGGGAAGCTCTCGCCCCTGAACTCCGCGACCTCCGCGCGAAACGCCAGCAGCCGTGCCGCCGCCGACATCTCCGTTTCGCCCGTGCGTCCATCGACCCAGTGCAGGAACCGGCACAGCGCCACCGCGTCGCGCAGATGCGCTGCCCGCGCTCCCGCCTGCTCCACCGTGTTCTTGCACGCCTTCGGCAACGCGCACGGATCGGCCCCCGCCACCACCACCGCGCCTGCGGCCCGCAGCGTCTGCGCGAACCACGCCGCCGTCCGTTGCTCGTCCACCCTGACCCGCCGCCCCGCCAGCCCTGCCAGCGCCCCTGCCAACGCCTCCGGTGCCGCCACCGCCACCTCGTTGCCCAGCCATGCCCGCGTCTCGTCGCCCAGCTTGGCCGCCTCCATGAACAGCGTGACCCGCCCGTCCGAATGCACCACCGCGAACCCGAGCGCGAACGGCGTGAACGCCACGTCCCCGCCGCGGATGTTGAGCAGCCAGGCGACCGACGCCGGGTCGCCCAGCACCGCCGCGTCCTCCCCCGCCGCGCGCAGCGCCGCCGCCACCGCCGCGCGCTTCTCCCCCGCGCCGACCCCCGCCTGCGCCAGGCGCTGCGGCACCGCCGGCGCGCGGGGCGGGGCAGGGCGGTCCGCCCACACCGCATCCACCGGGTTGGCGTCCACCGCGACCAGGCTCACCCCCGCCGCGACGTAGCGCGCGACCTCCGCCTCGCTGAACAGCCACGGATCGTACCCGACCCGCGCGCCCTTCGGCACCGCCCCCGCCAGCCACGCCGGCGGCGGCGTCTCCGTCAGATGCAGCCGCTCCCACGCAGCCCCCGCCTCCTGCGCCAGTTGCAGCGTGTAGCGCCCGTCCGTGAACACCGCCGCCCGCCCCGCCAGCACCACCGCGAGTCCCGCGCTGCCGGTGAACCCGCTCAGCCAGGCCAGCCGCTCCGCCGACGGCGGCACATACTCCCCGAGATGCTCGTCGCCCCGCGGCACCAGGAACCCGTCCAGCCCGAGCCGCGCCAGCTCGCCCCGCAACCGCGCCAGCCTCTCGTCCATTCCCAGGCCGATCCGGTTCAACATGACTGCGTCCACCATCATGCGCCAAGCGCAGGTCTGAGACTTGCCCATAACGCGGGCACCGCGACGCCAAAACAGGCATATTCCGTCTGCATCACGCAGCGGCCCGGGACCCGAGGCCGCCTACGACACGCCTGAGGACCCTCTTCCATGAACACCCATTCCGCCACGACGCACCGCTTCCCCGCGACCTCCCTGGCCGCCCCCATCGCCGCCGCCCTGCACCGTGTCCTCGCCCACCTGCGCACGCAGCGTGAGCGCCAGGCTCTCGATGCCGAGCTGTCCATGCTCTCCGAGCGCGACCTCGCCGACATCGGCCTGTCCCGCCCACCCACGCGCGGCACCGCGTTTGGCCTGCCCTCCGCCCTGTATCGCTGAGGCTGGCCGGCCCGCCGCCACCCCACGGGCCGGTCTCTCCGCCCTGGCCGCACTATCCCGGCGCCCGCAGCACCAGCGTGGTCCACACCCCTTCGCGCACCCGCGTCTCCAGCCGCAGCCCCTGCCGCCGGTGCGCCGCCAGCACCATCCGCTCCTGCGTCCCCAGCAGCCCCGCCAGGATCACCGTCGCTCCGGGCGCCAGCCGCGCCGCCATCTGCCCCGCCATCAGGCACAGCGGCCGCGCCAGGATGTTGCCGAACACCAGCCCGTATGGCTCGCCCCGGCGCACGTCGCGCGAGCGCCACCCGTTCCCCAGCCGGCACGCCACCAGCCGCCCCACTCCGTTGCGCGCCGCGTTCTCCGCCGCCACCCTGACCGACCACGGCTCGATGTCCACAGCCAGCACCCGCCGACGCAGCAGCCGCGCCGCCGCCATCGCCAGGATGCCCGATCCCGTCCCCAGGTCCAGGATGCGCCGGGGATGCCGGTGCGCCACGCCTTCCAGCGCCCGCAGGCACCCCCGTGTCGAGCCGTGCTCCCCCGACCCGAACGCGATCCCCGCATCCAGCACCAGCCCGATCCGCCCCGCGACCTCGCCCGCCGCCAGGTGCGTGCCCCTGACCACGAACCGCCGCCCGACCCGCTGCTCGGGGAACCCCTCGTAGGTCCGCGCCAGCCACCCCTCCGCCGGCGTGTTCTCGCGCCCCAGCGCCGCCGCCACGCCCGTCACCAGCTCCGCCACCGCCAGCGCCGCCACCAGCGGCCCGGCCGGCTCGCTGGCGTCGCGCACCCCCTCGATCCGCCACGTCCCCGCCGCCTCGTCCGCCAGAAACATCCCCACCGTGGTGCACGCCGAACGGAACGCTGCCTCGTACGCCTCCATCGCGTCGCCGGGCACCGTGACGTGCAGCGTCTCCAGGCGGGTCGCGTAACGGGCCATCAGCAAGGCAGCAAGTAAGGTTGGGCTCTGCCCAAACCCGCTAGGGGCGAGCCGCCCCTGGACCGGCATGATTTAAGTATCGGTTTCCGAAGGCTTGCCTTTGGCGGGGTCCAGGGGCAGCGCCCCTGGCCTTCCTTCACTGTGCCTTCTCCACGAAGCGGTCCAGCAGCCGTTTGCTCCCCGCCTTGTCGAACGCCACGTCGAGCTTCTCGTCCTCCACGGCGGTCACGGTCCCGTGGCCGAACTTCTGGTGGAACACCCGCTCCCCCACGGCGATCGTCGCTGCCTGCGCTGTCCTGCCCGGCTGCTCCCAGGCGTCCAGCACCTTCGGCCTGCGCGCCACCAGCGGCCCCGCGCTGAACACGCTCGGCGCCGCCACCAGCCGCGCCTCGCGCTCCATCGCCGCAGAGTTCACCACCTCGACGTGCTCCCCCGGCAGCTCGTCGACGAACCGGCTCGGCACCGTGCTGGTCCAGCTCCCGTAGATCAGCCGGTTCGCCGCGTGGCTCACCACGACCCGCCTGCGCGCCCGCGTGATCCCCACGTAGGCGAGCCTGCGCTCCTCCTCCAGCGCCTTGTTGCCGCTCTCGTCGAGCGAGCGTTGGTTCGGGAACGTCCCTTCCTCCCATCCCGGCAGGAACACGGTGTCGAACTCCAGCCCCTTCGCCGCATGCAGCGTCATCAGGCTGATCCGGTCCGCCTCCGCGTCCTGCTCATTTTCCATCACCAGGCTGACATGGTCGAGGAACCCCGCCAGCGTCTCGAAGTCCGCGACCGCCTGCACCAGCTCCTTCAGGTTCTCGATCCGACCGGGAGCCTCCACCGAGCGGTCCTGCCGCCACATCTCCATGTACCCGCTCTCGTCGAGCAGCGCCTGTAGCACCACGACATGCCCGTCCTTCGGCAACGCCTCGCGCAGCCCCACGAACAGCCGCAGCAGCGCGCCGATCCCCTCGCGCACCCGCCCCTTCAGCCCGCCTGTGTCCACCAGCTCCGCCGCCGCCGCCGCCAGCGGGATGCGCCTGGCACGCGCGTGCGAATGCATCGTGCGCATCGCCCCGTCCCCCACGCCACGCCTGGGCACGTTGACGATCCGCTCGAATGCCAGGTCGTCCGACGGCTGGTGCAGCACACGCATGTAGGCGACCGCGTCCCTGATCTCCGCCCGCTCGTAGAACCGCAGGCCGCCCACCACGCGATACGGGATCGCCAGCGTCAGCATCCGCTCCTCGAACGAGCGTGTCTGGAACCCCGCGCGCACCAGGATCGCCATCTCCGCCAGCCTGTGCCCGTCGCGGTGCAGCGTCTCGACGCGCTCGCCGACCATGCGCGCCTCCTCGTTGCTGTCGTACAGCCCGAACACCTGCACCGGCTCGCCCGCCGCATCGTTGCCCCCCGGCCTGAGCGTCTTGCCGAGCCTGCCCTCGTTGTGCGCGATCAGCCCCGCCGCCGCCGCCAGGATCGGCACCGTCGACCTGTAGTTGCTCTCCAGCTTGACGACGTGTGCGCCAGGAAAATCCTGGTCGAACCTCAGGATGTTCTCGACCTCGGCACCGCGCCACGAATATATCGACTGATCATCATCGCCAACGCAGCAGATGTTGCTGTGAGACCGCGCCAGCAGCCGCAGCCACAGATACTGCACGACGTTCGTGTCTTGGTACTCGTCCACCAGGATGTAGCGAAACATCCGGTGATACTGCGCCAGGACATCCTCGCGCGTGCGCAGGATCTCCGTCATATGCAGCAGCAGATCGCCGAAATCCGCCGTGTTCAGCTCCGCGAGCCGCGCCTGGTATGCCGCGTACAGCTCCAGCGCTCGCCCGCCCGCGAAGTCGCTGTCCTCCGCCGCCCCCACCCGCGCCGGCGTCAGCCCGCGGTCCTTCCAGCGCTGGATGACCCCCATCAGCCCCGGCGGCGCCCACCGCTTGGCGTCGACGTGGTGCGCCTCCATCACCTGCTTGAGCAGCCGGAGCTGGTCGTCCGAATCGAGGATCGTAAATCCTGACGTCAGCCCCACCAGGTCCGCGTGCCTGCGCAGCATCCGGGCGCACAGCGCGTGGAACGTGCCGAGCCACAGGCCCTCCGCGGGATGGCCCAGCAGCGCGCCGACCCGCTCGCGCATCTCGCGCGCCGCCTTGTTGGTGAAGGTGACGGCGAGCACCTGCCCGGGGTGCGCCCGCCCGGTCAACAGGATGTGGGCGAATCGTGTAGTCAGCACCCGGGTCTTGCCGGTGCCGGCACCGGCCAGCACCAGCAGCGGCCCATCCACGGTCTCGACCGCGCGCCGCTGCTCCGGGTTCAGGCGGGAAAGGTAATCGGACATCCCAAGGTCATTGCCCCGCGCCCACCGGAAAGCAAGCCGGCACCCCGTTCCCATCTTGCCACGCAGGATGGTGGGCTGGGCAGAGAGCAAGGCTGGGCTTTCCCTCCGCTGGCCATTCCAATGGCCCAAGCGGGCCATCGGAACCTCTGGCCAGCTACGCCCAGACCCGCCAGGGGCGAGCCGCCCCTGGACCGCGTGAATTAGGGATCTTGCTATCGTGCGCCGGTCCAGGGGCGCTGGCCCTGGCGGAGTTTGAGGCGGAGCCTCAACCTTCCTTGCTTCCTCGCCCTCAGGCCGCCAGCGCCGCCTTCGGCTTCACGCCCAGGATGCGCGCGATCGCGTATGTCAGGTCCGGCCGGTTCAGCGTGTAGAAGTGGAACTCGTCGACCCCGTTGGCCTGCAACAGGCGCACCTGCTCCGCCGCGATCACCGCGCCCATCATGCGCCGCGTCTCCATGTCGTCCTCCGTGCCCGCGAACATCGGCCCGAGCCACTCCGGCACCGCGGCGCTGCACGACGCGCAGAACCGCGCCGCCTTCTCGAAGTTCGACACCGGCATGATCCCCGGCACCAGCGGCGCCGTGATCCCGGACGCCAGAGCGCGGTCCAGGAACCGCAGGTAGGTGTCGGTGTCGAAGAACACCTGGGTGATCGCCCGCGTGGCGCCCGCGTCAAGCTTGCGCTTGAGGTTGTCGAGGTCCGCCTGCGGGTTGGCCGCTCCAGGATGCGTCTCCGGGTATGCCGCCACGGAGATCTCGAACGGCGCGACCCTGCGCAGCCCCGCCACTAGATCGGAGGCGTAGGCGTAGCCCTGGGGATGCGGCTCGTAGCTCGCCTCGCCGTGCGGCGCGTCGCCGCGCAGCGCCACAATATGGCGCACCCCGTTCTCCCAGTAGTCCCGCGCCACGGCGTCGACCTCGTCGCGCGTGGCCCCCACGCAGGTCAGGTGGGCCGCCGGCGTCAGCGTGGTCTCGCGCACCAGGCGCGTCACCGTGGAGTGCGTGCGCGCCTGCGTCGACCCGCCCGCGCCGTAGGTCACGGAGACGAAGTCCGGCGCCAGCGGCTCCAGCCTGCGCACGCACGCCCAGAGCTGCGTCTCCAGGGCGTCGGTGCGCGGCGGGAAGAACTCGAAGCTGAGCTTGGGCGCCACATGCCCGGTGATCGGCGCCGGCAGCCCGTGCACGCGCGGCCCGTTCAGCCAGCGTTCCAGCGTCGGCAGGTCCTGCGCGTGTCCGGCCGCCCGCGACATCTCGTTCATGCTCTCTCCTGCCTCCTGTGCCGAGTGGGCAACGTCCGGCACTCTCACGGGCCTCGCGTCAATAATGACACAGGTGTGGGTCAAATGCCATCAGGACACCCGGCTCCTGCCACCTTGTCGCGGCACCCGGCGTTGCGTGCCGGGACGTTCATGCTAGACACATAGTGCTTGCGTGCCTGCGTGGCGACCAGCCTGCCTCGCGGGTCTGGCCGGCGGGACAGGCTGATCCGAGGAACATATGCGCGCCGCCCTGCTTTCCAGATTGCTGCTCGCCGCCGGCCTCGCCTCCGTCGCCGCCTGCGCCACCAGGCCCCCGGCCAGCGACCCCGAGGCCGTCGCCGAGTTCCAGCAGAACAACGACCCCTACGAGCCCGCCAACCGGTTCTCCTACCACGTCAGCGACACGCTCGACACCTACGCGCTCAAGCCTGTGGCGCAGGCCTACGTCTATGTGCTGCCGCGGCCGGTGCGCGGCGGCATCCACAACGTGCTCGCCAACCTCAGCAGCCCGGTCTTGCTCGCCAACGACGTGCTGCAGACCAGGCCGCGCCGGGCGGGCGATACCTTCATGCGCTTCCTGATCAACTCGAGCGTCGGCGTGCTCGGCATCTTCGACGTCGCCTCCGGCTGGGGCTACGGCTCCCACGAGGCCGATTTCGGCGAGACCCTGGCGCTCTGGGGTCTGCCCTCGGGTCCCTACCTGTTCCTGCCCCTGCTCGGCCCGTCCAACGTGCGCGATGCCGCGGGCTATGGGGTCGACACCGCACTCGATCCATTTGTCTACGTGCCGCGCGGCTACGGCCTGCTGACGCTGAACTGGGGCCGCTACGTGGTCGGCGTGATCGATGCCCGCTCGCGTGTGCTCGACGACCTGACCGCGATCAAGAAAACCGCGCTCGACCCCTACGCCACCATCCGCAGCCTGTCCCGCCAGCACCGCGCCTCGCAGATCGAGGGGGCGCGCGACGACAGGCGTGCCACGCCCCCGAGCTGGGACGCGGCTCCCCGCTAAGCCGCCCGCCGGACAAGCCTCTGGCGCAGCGACCGATTTCCGGCGATATCGTGGACACGACGAAGCGGCCGCCCGGCTGCCTCCGGCGTGTCAGTTGAGGGGTCATTCATGCTGAGTCGACGTTCGCTGCTGATGCTCTCCGCCGCTTTCCTGGGCTGCCTTGCGATCCCGCAGGCCCGGGCCGACGACAGCTCGGCCAACGCCTTTGTCCGCAGCTTCGGCGACACGCTGATCGGCATCGTCAACAGCCCCGGCAGCGCCGCCGACAAGCAGCACAGGCTCGCCCCGGTGATCGAGCGCGGCGTGGACGTCGACGTGATCGCCCAGTTCTGCCTCGGGCGCTTCTGGCGCACCGCGACGCCGGCGCAGCAGAAGCAGTACGTCGACCTGTTCCACGGCGTGCTGCTCAACAACATTGTCGGCCATCTCGGCGAGTACCGCGGCGTCAGCTACACCATGACCAGCACGCAGGATCGCGGGGGCGACGCCTACGTCGGCACGATCATCCACCGGCCCAGCTCCGGCGACGTGTCCGTGCAGTGGGTGGTCGGCCAGGCCGGCGGCCAACCCCGCATCGTCGACGTGGTCGCGGAGGGCACCAGCCTGCGCCTGACCCAGCGCAGCGACTACGCCAGCTTCCTCAGCCGCAACAACAACGACCTCGACGCCCTGATCACCGCGATGCGGCGCCAGGTCGAGCCCGGCTGAGGCGGGCATGGCTCTCTGGAGTGAACGGTAAAGCAAGCAAGGTTGAGGCTCTGCCTCAAACTCTGCCAAAGGCAGGCCTTTGAAATCCACTTGTCTCAGTAAAGCCGGTCCAGGGGCGGCTCGCCCCTGGCGGGCCTGGGCAGAGCCCAGCCTTGCTTGCTGACAGGCTAATGCCAGGCGATCGTTGGCATTGTCCGACATCGGCGCCTATCAGACCCTGCGAGTTTGGCCGCGGACGTCGAGATCGCCTTCCGCCTACCGCACGCTCTCGTAGACCATCATCGTGAGTGCGTCCCGCTCGAACGTCCCACACTCCTGCATGCCGATGCTGCCGAGCACGATGCGCGACGCGAAGTTGGTATCCCGCGCCACGGCGATGATCCGCGCGATGCCGGCCGCATGGGCGTGGCCCAAAGCCGCCGCCGCCGCCTCGCGCGCCAAGCCGCGCCCCCGCGCCGCCGGCCACAGGCAGAACCGCAGCCCGACCCCCAGGCCATCCGGGCGCTGGTGCACGCCTGCGATGCCGCGGAACTGCCCTGCCTCGCGCACCGTGAACATGCCGGTGCCGGCCGTGGCCCACAGGTTCATGTCCTCGGCCAGCTCCTCGGCGCATTGCGGCACCCGCCGCACCCCGCCGAGCATCAGGGCATAGGCCCCCGGGTCGGTCTTCAGCGCCTGCAGCTCGCCCAGGTCGCCCCAGCCGACCGGCGTGAGCACCAGCCGCGTGGTCCGTATCACCCGGCCCGGTCCCGCCCGCCTCAGGCCGGGGCGACCCGCGCCCGCCATCCCGTCCGTCGCGGACCGCCCTCAGCGTGCCAGAGGGCGGTACTTGATGCGGTGCGGCTCCGTGGCGTCGGCGCCGAGGCGGCGGCGCTTGTCCTCCTCGTAGGCCTGGAAGTTGCCCTCGAACCACTCGACGTGGCTGTCGCCCTCGAACGCCAGGATGTGCGTCGCCAGCCGGTCGAGGAACCAGCGATCATGGCTGATGACCACGACGCACCCGGCGAAGTCGGCCAGCGCGTCCTCAAGCGCGCGCAACGTGTCCACGTCGAGGTCGTTGGTCGGCTCGTCGAGCAGGATGACGTTGCTCTCGCTCTTGAGCATCTTGGCCAGATGCACGCGGTTGCGCTCGCCGCCCGACAGGATGCCGACCTTCTTCTGCTGGTCGGAACCCTTGAAGTTGAACGCGCCCACGTAGGCGCGCGACGGCACAGCGCGCTTGCCGAGGTAGATCACGTCGGTGCCGCCGCTGATCTCCTCCCAGACGTTCTTGGTGTCGTCGAGGCTGTCGCGGCTCTGGTCGACGTAGCCAAGCTTGACCGTCTCGCCCACCGTGAGCCGGCCGGCGTCGGGGTGCTCCTTGCCAGTGATCATCTTGAACAGCGTGGTCTTGCCGGCGCCATTCGGCCCGATCACCCCGACGATACCGCCCGGCGGCAGCTTGAAGTCCAGGTCGTCGATCAGCACGTGGTTGCCGAACGATTTCCGAAGATCCTCGGCCTCGATGACGATCCCGCCGAGACGTGGACCCGGCGGGATGACGATGTCTGCCACACCTCCGGACAGCTCCGCCGACTTGGCCAGCATTTCCTCGTACTTGGCGATGCGCGCCCGGCTCTTGGTCTGTCTCGCCCGGGGCGAGGACTGAATCCACTCCTGCTCTGCGGCCAACGCGCGCTGCCGCGAGCTTTCCTCCTTCTCCTCCTGCTGGAGGCGGCGGCGCTTCTGGTCCAGCCACGAGGAGTAGTTGCCCTCGAACGGGTAGCCGCGCCCGCGCTCGATCTCCAGGATCCAGTTGGTCACGTTGTCGAGGAAGTAGCGGTCGTGGGTGACGACCATCACCGTGCCCTCGTAGTCGCGCAGGGTGCGCTCCAGCCAGGACACGCTCTCCGCGTCGAGGTGGTTGGTCGGCTCGTCGAGCAGCAGCAGGTCCGGCTTCTCCAGCAGCAGCCGGCACAGCGCCACGCGCCGGCGCTCGCCGCCGGACAGGCTGGTCACGGGACTGTCCGGGGCCGGGCAACGCAGGGCGTCGAGCGCGATCTCGATGCGCCGGTCCAGGTCCCAGCCGTCCTCCGCGTCGATCTTCTCCTGCAGCTCCGCCTGCTCGGCGAGCAGGGTGTTCATGCGCTCGTCGTCCATCGGCTCGGCGAACTCCTCGGAGATCGCGTTGAACCGGGTCAGCGCCGCCTGCAGCGGACCGAACGCCTGCGCCACGTTCTCGGCGACTGTCCTGTCCTCGTCGAGGCGCGGCTCCTGGCTGAGGTAGCCGACCCGCGCGCCTTCTGCGGCCCAGGCCTCGCCGCCATACTCCGTCTCGATGCCGGCGATGATCTTGAGCAGGGTGGACTTGCCAGCGCCGTTGACGCCGAGCACGCCGATCTTCACGCCGGGCAGGAAGGAGAGGGTGATGCCCTTGAACACCTCGCGACCGCCCGGGTAGGCCTTGGTCACGTCCTTCATGACGTAGACATATTGGTAGCTGGCCATCAGTCGGCTCTCCCGGGCTTGCCTCGCCGTAACTAGTGGGGCGGCTCACCGGTCGCAAGCGGAGCCCGCCCCGCCCGCCGCTGCGCATCGAGGTTCAGGGCAACCTGCGCCCGACAGGACTCGAACCTGTAACCAGACCGTTATGAGCGGTCAGCTCTAACCAATTGAGCTACGGGCGCATGGCTGTCCCAGATTGCAAGAAACGCCCCGCGAGGCAAGCGGAGGCAGCGGGTCAGCCTGCCATCGGCTCGCGTCAACGAGAAAGCAAGCAAGGCTGGGCTCTGCCCAGACCCGCCAAAGGCCAAGGCCTCTGGACACCGATTTACTAAGACAAGTGGATTCCAAAGGCCTGCCTTTGGCGGAGTTTGAGGCAGAGCCTCAACCTTGCTCACTCCTATCCACCGTGAAGGCCTCGGGCAAAGCGGCCCGCCACCAGGCACAATGGAGGTGGACCTCCGCCGTGCCGGCGTCAGCGGCGCTTGCGGCCCACCAGCCTTCTCACCACGCCGAACGCGCCGCGTCCGGCAATCCGGCCTGCCGGGCCAAGCGCAAGGCCGAGCAGCGCCGTGTTGCGCAGCTCCAGCAGCGAACGGTCGCGAAGCTGCTGCGCCTCACGCTCCACCGCGTCCGGCAGCGTGCCGCGCGCCAGCAGCCCGAACAGCCCCGCGAACAGCAGGTCCACCCCGAGCACGATCACGCTCGACCAGAACGGGGTGACCCCGCCCAGGCTGTTGAGCGCGACCCAGCCGGTCACGTGCAGCATCACGAGCAGCGCCAACGCGAACACGCCGGCCACCGCCCCGTAGGCGGCACGCTTGCCGAACCGCAGCGCGGTCCGCTTGAGGACGAGCCCCTCCGCCTGCGCGGCGACCTGGGCGAGGCGAAGGGTGCGCACCTGCGATCAGCTCGCGATGCGGCCGACGAGGTAGCCGATCGCCGCGGCGATCAGCACCGCCACTAGTGGCCGGTCCTTGACCTGGCCCGACAGCACCTCGGCCTGGTCGGACGCGTAATCGCGTGCGGTGCTGGCATACTCGCGGGCGTTGCTGGCGTAGTCCTGCGCCTGCGACGCCGTGGTCTGCAGGCGGCTGGCGGCACTCGACAATGCGGGATTGACGCGCTCGGCCATGAGCGACTGGACCTGCTCGCGCAACTGCTTGATCTGCGCGCGTGCGTCGTCGGGCATGTCGCTGGAAGCCATGGAAAGTACTCCTGTCTGGTCGATCCGGACCGGCAATCGCTGGTCCATGCCGACAACGTGTAGCATCGTACGGGGTTGCGGATAGGCAGAACACGACAACAAGCAGGGCTAGGCCCTGCACAGACTCCCCGGGGCCCCTTCAAGCACAAGGTAGGCAAGAACACGCTTCCTCAAAGATGGATTCCAAAGGCGAGCCTTTGGCGGAGTTTGAGGCAGAGCCTCAACCTTGCTTGCTTCCCGTGCCGGGCGCACCGCCAAGGTCGGTTTGGGCATGACGTTGCGAGCCCATGTCACTCGACGCTATCCTGGCGCGGACTGTGCGCCGGGGAGGCCACGACGTGACGCTGTTCCGGACATGGCTCATGCTGGGCTGCTGCGCGGCCACGCCTGGGGCTGCCCATGCCCGTGACCTTGCACTGGCCGTCGACGCGCCGCTCCGTGCCGCGTTGCAGCAGGCCGTGCTCCAGCCGTTCGGGGTCGAGTCCGGGCTTGCCGTCGCCCAGCCTGCCTGGAACGGCAGCATCGCTGCGCTGCGCGATGGCCTGGCGGATTTGGACATGATGCTCGCGGACGGCGCCACGCTGTCCGAGGCCTGCGCCGGCGGCCTGCTGGAGCGGCTGGACACGGCGAAGCTGCTCGGCCGCGACCGCTTCGTCGTGCCTGCGCCGGGCGAGTGCGGCGTGCCGGCGCTGGCCTGGGGCACCGTGCTGGCCTGGAACACGGAGAAGTTCGCCGGCGTGCCGAGCTGGGGCGATTTCTGGGACGTGGCCAAGCACCCCGGCAAGCGCGGCCTGTTGCGCGGCGCCCGCCAGACCCTGGAGATCGCCCTGCTCGCCGACGGCGTGGCGCCGGGCGACGTCTACGCCACTCTCCGCCTCGACGGCGGCGTGGACCGCGCGTTCCGCAAGCTCGACCAGCTTCGTCCCTACATCGTGTGGTATGACGCGGCCGCCAACGCGCCCACCCTGATCGGCTCGGGGGCGGTGCTGTTCACCTCCGCGGACAGCCGGGTCGTCGTGGAAAGCAACCGTGCGGAGCACAGCAGCTTCGGCCTGCAGTGGAACCACAGCCTGCTGCAGGTCGAGGGCTGGGCGGTGGTGAAGGGCACGCCGAACATCGCCGACGCGGAGCACCTCCTGGCCTTTGCCTCGGACCCGCTCCGCCAGGCCGCGCTCGTCGCCCTGGTGCCGTGGCTGCCGGTCGCCCGGCCCGCTGCGTCCAAGGACGACGCGCATGACGCGGCCCTGGAGGCGCCGGACCTGAGCGCCGCCCTGCCGGTGGACGAGCAGTTCTGGCATGACAACCAGGCGCGGCTGGAGCAGAGGTTCGCGGCCTGGCTGGCGAAATCGTAGGGAAAAAGCGAGCAAGGTTGAGGCTCTGCCTCAAACTCCGCCAAAGGCTCGCCTCTGGAAACATCGACTTGGGCCGGTGCCCCCGATCGCCTTTGCTTACGTGTGCAGGTCCAGGGGCGCTGCCCCTGGCGGGTCCAGGGCAGAGCCCTGGCCTTCCTTCTTCTCCGGCGCCTCGACCCCCGCCAGCACCAGCCACTCCGCCTCGCTCGCCGTGCGCACCCCCAGCTCCGCCGCCTTCTTCGCCTTCGAGCCCGCGTCCGCGCCGAGCACCACCAGGTCGGTCTTGCGCGACACGCTGTCGGTCACGCGCGCGCCCATCGCCTCCGCCCGCGCCTTCGCCTCGGGCCGCGTCATGTGCGCGAGGCTGCCGGTGAACACCACCAGCTTGCCGGCGAGCTGCCCGCCCTCGGGCGCCACCTCGTCGGCGATCACGACCTGCGTCGCCAGCGCGTCCATGCTGGCGACGTTGCGCGGCTCGGCCACGAACTCCGCCAGCTCCTGGGCGATTGCCGGCCCGACGCGCAGGATCGAGCCCAGCGCCAGGCGCGCGTCCGAGCCGACCTCGGTGGCCGCCAGCATCTGCGCCCGCCACTCCTCGAACGACCCGTAGTGCCGCGCCAGCAGCCGCGCGTTCTGCTCGCCGATGCGCCGTATCCCCAGCGCGTAGATGAACCGCGCCAGCCCGATCGTGCGCCGCGCCTCGATCCCCGCCATCAGCCGCCGCGCCGACACCTCGCCCCAGCCCTCGCGCACCGCGATCGATGCCTCGTGGTCGCGCAGGCGGAAGATGTCGGCGGGCTCGGCGATCAGCCCGGACGCGTGGAACTCGCGGATCGTCTTCTCGCCCAGCCCCTCGATGTCGAACGCCAGCCGCGAGACCAGGTGCACCAGCCGCTCGATCGCCTGCGCCGGGCACACCAGGCCGCCGGAGCAGCGCCGCACCACCTCGTCCGAAGCCCGCGTCGCCGCACTGCCGCAGGCCGGGCACACCTCCGGCGGCGCCCACGCCACCGTGCCCTCGGGCCGGTGCTCCACCAGCACGGAGACGACCTGCGGGATCACGTCGCCGGCGCGCTGCAGCACCACCGTGTCGCCGACGCGGGCGTCGAGCCGGGCGATCTCGTCCTCGTTGTGCAGCGTCGCGCGCGTCACCAGCACGCCGCCGACGTTGATCGGCGCCAGCCACGCCACCGGCGTCAGCGCCCCGGTGCGCCCGACCTGGATGTGGATCGCGTCGAGCACCGTGGTCGCCCGCTCCGCCGGGAACTTCCACGCCGTCGCCCAGCGCGGCGCCCGCCCGACGAAGCCAAGCCTGCGCTGCAGGGCCAGCGCGTCGACCTTGTACACGACCCCGTCGATGTCGTAGTCCAGCCCGGCGCGCTCCAGCCCGATGCGCTCCTGGAACGCCGCCGCGCGCCCCTCGTCCTCCAGCCGCTCCGACAGCGGGTTCACCGCGAAGCCCCAGGCGCGGAGCCGCTCCAGCCAGGCCCAGTGCGTCTCGGCCGGCGCTGCGCTCGCCTGCCCCATGGCGTAGGCGAACAGCCCGAGCCTGCGCCCCGCCGTCACCTTCGCGTCGAGCTGGCGCAGCGAGCCGGCCGCGGCATTGCGCGGGTTGGCGAAGGTGCGGCCGCCCGCCTCGGCCTGCGCCGCGTTCAGCGCCAGGAAATCCGCCTTGGTCATGAACACCTCGCCGCGGATCTCGATCAGCGCGGGCGCCTCGCCAGCCAGCCGCTCCGGCACCGCGTCCATGGTGCGCAGGTTCGCGGTGACGTCCTCGCCGGTGCTGCCGTCCCCGCGCGTGGCGCCGCGGGTGAAGCGGCCGTCCTCGTAGCGCAGCGAGATCGACAGCCCGTCGATCTTCGGCTCCCCGACCAGTGGCAGCGGACCCTCCTTCAGGCCCAGGAATCGCCGCGCCCGCGTGCCGAACTCCGCGAAGCCCGCAGGGTCGAACACGTTGTCCAGGCTGAGCATCGGCACCAGGTGCGACAGCTTGGCGAAGCCGGACTCCGGCGCCGCCCCCACTCGCGCCGAAGGGCTGTCCGCGCGGATCAGCGCCGGGAAGCGCGCCTCGATCGCGGCGTTGCGCGCCCGCAAGGCATCATACGCCGCGTCGGTGATCTCCGGCGCGTCGTGCTCGTGGTAGGCGCGGTCGTGCCGGGCGACCTCCGCGGCAAGCGCCGCCAGCTCGTCGGCGGCCTCGTCGGCGTTGAGTTCCTCGGGCGCGATCTCGGCGGAGGTGCGCGTCATCGGGAAGGAAGGCCAGGGCTCTGCCCTGGACCCGCTGGGGGCAGCGCCCCCAGACCCGCACACGTAGGCACAAGCCCAAACGGATGGTTTCCAAAGGCCCTGCCTTTGGCGGGCCCGGGCAGAGCCCGGCCTTGCTTTCTGCCTTGCTGTACCGCCGGTCTCACGCCGCCCCCAGCAGGCTGTCCGCCGCCGCCCGTGCCGCCTCCGTCACGGTCTCGCCCGCCAGCATCCGCGCGATCTCCTCCCGCCGCTGCCCGCCGTCGAGCGGCAGCACGCGCGTCTCCGTCCGCCCGCGCGTCTCGCGCTTGGCCACCATCAGGTGCGACGCCCCCCGCGCCGCGACCTGCGGCGAGTGCGTCACCACCAGGACCTGCACGCCCTCCGCCACCCGCGACAGCCTCTCGCCCACCGCCGCCGCCGTCGCCCCGCCGATGCCCGCGTCGACCTCGTCGAACACCAGCGTCGGCACTGGCGAGCCGCTGGCCAGCACCACCTTGAGCGCCAGCATCAGCCGCGACAGCTCGCCGCCCGACGCCACGCGGCCGAGCGGCCCCGGCGCCTGCCCCGGGTTGGTGGCGATCAGGAACCGCACCGTCTCCATGCCCAGCGGCCCGGCCTGCTCCGGCGGCAGCTTCACGATCTCTGCGAAGAAGCGGGCGCGGTCGAGGCGCAGCGGCGGCAGCTCGCGACCTACCGCGCCGACCAGCCGCTGCGCCGCCGCCTCGCGCGCCTGGGTGAGCCGCGTCGCCGCCGCGTCGTAGAACTCCCGCGCCGCCCGCGCCTCCGCCTCCAGCGCCACGATGCTGGCCGCTCCGCTCTCCAGCGCCTGCAACCGGCCCTGCAGCGACACCAGCAGGTCGGGCAGGCCCGTCACCGGCGTCGAGTGCTTGCGCGACGCCGCCCGCAGCGCGAACAGCCGCTCCTCCGTGGCCTCCAGCGCCCGCGGGTCCGCCTCCGCGTCCCGCCCGAGACGGCTGAGCAGCGTCTCCGCCTCTGCCAGCGCCTCCTCGGCCCGCTCCAGCGCCGCCAGCGCCGGCGCGGCCTGCGCGTCCTCCGCGCCCGAGGGCGCCAGCCGTCCCAGCGCCCGCGACGCCGCGCGCAGCGCCGCCGCCGGCCCGCTGCTGCGCCGGTCGCGCGGCGTCAGCTCGGACAGCGCCGCCGCGATCGCCTCGCCCCGCCGCTCGCCCTGCTGCAGGCGCTGGCGGTCGCCGGCGAGCGCGTCCTCCTCGCCGGGCTGCGCTCCCAGATCGGTCAGCTCGTCGACGGTATGACGCAGCCAGTCCTCCTCGCGCTCGGCGGCGGCGATCTCCTCGCGCGCCTGGCGCAGGGCGTGCGAGGCGTCGCGCCACACGCGGTGGCGGGTGGCGACCTCGCGCCGCAGCGTGTCCGGCACGCCGTAGCTGTCGAGCAGCATGACGTGGGTGGCGGGGTCGGCGAGCCCCATCTGGTCGTGCTGCCCCGACACCTCGACCAGCAGCGCGCCCAGCCTGCGCAGCAGCGAAACCCCCACGGGCTGGTCGTTGACAAAGGCGCGCGAGCGGCCGTCGCGGGCCACGGCGCGGCGCAGCACGATCTCCTCGCCCGGCTCCGCGGCGATCCCGCCCTCCTCCAGCAGCGCATGCGCCGGGTGCTCGGCGTGCACCGCGAAGCTGGCCACCACGGACGCCTGTGCCGCGTCGGTGCGCACCAGTCCTGCGTCCGCGCGCATGCCGAGCGCCAGACCCAGGCTGTCGAGCAGGATCGACTTGCCCGCCCCGGTCTCGCCGGTGAGCACGGTCAGCCCACTGCCGAAGCCGAGGTCGAGGCGCTCGATCAGCACCACGTCGCGGATCGCCAGCGCTGTCAGCATGGTGCGGTCGGCATGGGGAACGGCTCGCGCGTGTCGGCGCTCAGAAGATCCAGCCGAAGGCGCGCGCGACCAGGCTCGATTTCGTGTTCGGGTCGGCCGTGCCGACCTGGCTGCCCTGTACCAAATTCTGCGCCACCAAGTCGTTCCAGCTATCCTGGTACCAGCGGTTGCCCGGGTAGTTGTAGGCGAGCACGGACGCCGTCTTGCGCGCCTGGTCGGTCAGCCCGAGCCGGAGATAGATCTCGGTGAGGCGGTGCAGCGCCTCCGGGACGTGGTTGGTGGTCTGGTAGTTGTCGACCACGCGCTGGAACCGCCCGATCGCCGCGGCGTAGAGCTGCTGCTTCTCGTAATAGCGGCCGACCTCCATCTCCTTGCCGGCCAGGTGGTCGCGGCACAGGTCGACCTTGAGCCGCGAGTCGCGGCCGTAGGCGCTGTCGGGATAGCGGTTGACCACCTCCTGCAGCGCCACCATCGCCTCCTGCGTGCCCTTCTGGTCGCGCTGCACGTCGGCGATCTGCTCGTAGAAGCTGAGCGCGCGCAGGTAGTAGGCGTAGGCGGTGTCCTTGCTCGCGGGGTGCAGCTGGACGTAGCGGTCGAGCTGCGCGATCGCGTCCGTGTAGTGGTTGCGCAGGTACTCCGCGTAGCCGTCCTCAAGCTGCGCGTTCATCGCCCAGGGCGAGTAAGGATAGTTCTGCTGCACCGCGTCGAACTGGGTCACGGCGACGCCGTAATCCTTGCGGTTCAGGGCGTCGACCCCGTTGTTGTACAGCTGCTCCGGGGTCTCCTTGGTCAGGTCGACTTTCTGGAGCCCCGTGTCCGCGCCGGTCTTCCAGGGTAGGATCGAGTCGATGGTGGCGCAGCCGCCGAGCAGCAGGGAGCAGGGCAGGGTCGCGCCGAGCAGCGCGCGAGAGACGCTCGTGATGAGGCTCATGGCCGGGGTTCCCGCTACGCCTGTGACACAACGCGACGGCTATACAGCACGACGCTGGCAGACGGTAGCTCGACCAGCCTGGGGAACGACGTCGTCAGAGAGTCCGTCTTCCCACTGGCCGCGGCGGGAGGCCGGGATCAAGAGGACGCTGTGCCAGTGGCGTGGATTGTCCAGTGGTAAGCAAGCAAGGCTTGGCTCTGCCCAGCCCCGCCAAGGGCCAAGGCCTCTGAACACGGATTTACTGAAGTAAAGGATTCCAAAGGCGAGCCTTTGGCGGAGTTTGAGGCAGAGCCTCAACCTTGCTCACCCTGCCGGCGCCAGCCCGTTCACTCAGGCGGCGCGGTCCATGGCCCTTGCGTCCGCAGGCCACGCCGCCCAGCGCCAGGCACCGCCGTCGGCAAGCAGGGCACGCAGCACGAGGTTGTTGAGGCGGTGGCCGGAGCGGTGCCCGGCGAAGTGGCCGTGCAGCCGTGCCCCCGCCAGCGACAGGTCGCCCACCGCGTCCAGCATCTTGTGCCGGACGAACTCGTCGCTCATGCGCAGGCCGCCCGCGTTGAGGACGCGTGCTCCATCCACCACCACGGCGTTCTCCAGGCTGCCGCCGCGTGCCAGGCCGGCGGCACGCAGGGCGTCGATCTCCTGAAGCTGGGTGAAGGTGCGGGCGTGCTGCAACGCGGCGCGAAAGCCCGGCTCGGTCAGCTCGAACGACAGCGACTGCCGCCCGATCGCCACCGCCCTGAAATCGATGCACAGCGACAGCGACAGCCTGGGCGCGGAGCAGGTCAGGCTCGCGTCATGCGGCCGCAACTCTGCCCAAGCCTCACCCTCCTCGACCCGGACGAGACGCGTGATCTCGATGACGCGACGCAGGGCCGGCTGCGCGACGCGCCCGGCGCAGTCGACCAGGAACACGAACGGCGCCGCGGACCCGTCCAGCACCGGCACCTCGGGTCCGTCGAGTTCCGCCACGACGTTGTCCACGCCGCAGGCCGCCAACGCCGCGAGCAGATGCTCCACAGTGCCGACCCGCAGCTCGGGCCGTGCCGGATCGACCAGCAGGGTGCACAGCCGAGTGTCGCCGACCCGATCGTGCCGTGCGGGAAGGTCGAGGCCGAGATCGCCACGACGGAACACGACGCCGGTGCCGGCCGGCGCGGGCAGCAGCGACAGGCTGACCTCCTGCCCCCCGTGCAGCCCGATGCCCCTGCAATGGATGGGCTGACGCAGCGTGTGCTCAAAGGCCGGGCCGGCATCCGAAATGTCCGGGCGCAGCATCAACCCCAGGGCCGCCTCGGTCATCCCGTCCATTCCGCGCCGCCTCCCAGTGCAGTCCCGCGCCGGCGATATAATTCGACAGGCGGCGCGGTATACCGCGACAAGAAAACGCTATGGCGTCGCCCGTCGCGCCGCCAGTCAAGGTTTATTTCCGAATATTTCTCTGCAACCCGTTGTATCTCAACCTCTTTTTGCAGCACACCATCGCGCTGCTCAGGAGGTCTGGCGGCGCAGGAACGCCGGGATGTCAAGTCCCATCTCGTCGGTCACCGTCGGCTGCACCGAGGCGGCCGGCGCAGGCGTCACAGGGGCGGCAGGCTGCGAGCGCGCCTGCTCCGGAGCGGAGAGCGGCATGCTGCGCCGGATCGCCCCGGTCACGATCCCGAACAGGCTGCTGCGCGGCGCGGGCGCCGGGGGCGGACTGGCGGGCGCCTCGTTGAACAGCGGGCTGCGCGGAACCGCCCGTGTCGACAGTACCGCCGAGGCGGCAGGACGCACTGCCTGCCGCCCCTCCGGGTCCATCGACACCGGGCGGGAGAGGCTGCCCGCATTCGCCGGGGCGGCCTGACCCGGCTGGCTCTGGCTCGGCGGCGCCACCGGCGCGCCCATCAGCGGCACCGCGCCCGACGGCGCGGACTGGCTCTGCGCCGAGAGCGTCATGGCCATCGTCGATCCGCCGCCCGCCTGCGCGAACTGCGTGGAGTTGCCGCCCTGCGGCAGCGCCATCGCCGGCATCGGCACCGGCGCGCCGCCGCCCACCGCGACCAGGCGGGGCCGCTGGGCGTCGAGCGCCGCCTGGACGGGACTCTCGATCCCGGTGGCGACCACGGAGACGCGGATGCGCCCGGTCAGGTGCTCGTCGATCGCGGAGCCGAAGATGATGTTGGCGTCGTCGGCGACCTCCTCGCGGATGCGGTTGGCCGCCTGGTCCACCTCGAACAGCGTCATGTCCTCGCCGCCGGTGATGTTGATCAGCAGGCCGCGCGCGCCCGCCATCGAGGTGTCCTCCAGCAGCGGGTTGCTGATCGCGGCCTCGGCGGCGCGGATCGCGCGGTTCTCGCCCTCGGACTCGCCGGTGCCCATCATCGCCTTGCCCATCTCCGCCATCACGGTGCGGATGTCGGCGAAGTCGAGGTTCACCAGCCCGGGCGCGACCATCAGGTCGGTGACGCCGCGCACGCCCATGTAGAGGACGTGGTCGGCCATCTTGAACGCTTCCTTCCAGCCGGTGCGCTCGTTGGCGAGCCGGAACAGGTTCTGGTTGGGGATCACGATCAGGGTGTCGACGTAGCTCTGCAACTCGACCAGCCCGGCCTCGGCGGCCTTGGCCCGCCGGCCGCCCTCGAAGGTGAACGGCTTGGTCACCACGCCGACGGTGAGGATGCCGCGCTCCCTGGCCATGCGCGCGATCACCGGCGCGGCACCCGTGCCGGTGCCGCCGCCCATGCCGGCGGTGATGAACACCATGTGCGCACCCTCAAGATGCCGCGCCAGCTCCTCGGACGCCTCCTCTGCCGCGGCACGGCCGATCTCGGGCTTGGCACCGGCGCCGAGGCCCTGCGTCAGGTGCGGGCCGAGCTGGATGCGCCGGTCGGCGCGGCTATGGGTGAGCTGCTGGGCATCGGTGTTGGCGACCACGAAGTCCACGCCCTGCAGATCGAGCGCGATCATGTTGTCGACCGCGTTGGTGCCGCCGCCGCCCACGCCGATCACCGTGATACGCGGGGTGAAATCGGTGTGCACGGTTTGCGGGATCGTCAGGTTCAGCGTCATTCAGGAGGTCCCCCAGGGGTGGCATCGTTGGTGGCATCGTTGGTGGCGGGCCGGCGTCACGCGGGGCCGCGAAGAGTGCGCGCCGGCCTCACGCCGGCGCGGTCTGGGCGAGGCGCGTCACACCCTCTCGCGCAGGAAGTTGACGACGCGGCGCATCAGCCCCGCGGGCCGCTCCGCATCGAGGTCGAGGTCGCCCAGCGCCCGCCCGGACCCGGCCGCCCAGGCGAGCAGCCCGGCGGCGGTGGCGAAGCCCGGCCCGGAGGCCGCGTCCGGCAGGCCGCGCAGCGACGCGGGCCGGCCCAGGCGCACCTGGCGGCCGAGGATGCGGTGCGCCATCTCGCGCGCGCCCACCATCTGGCTGGCGCCGCCGGTCAGCACCACGCGGCTGCCGACGACCCGGCCCAGCCCCGCGCCGTCGAGACGGTCGCGGATCAGCTCGAAGGTCTCCTCCAGGCGCGGCTTGATGATGCCCACCACCATGGCGCGCGGCACCCGGGCAAAATGGTGATCGTCCTCGCCGATCTGCGGCACGGTGAGGATCTCGCGCTCGTCGTCCGGGCTGGGCTCGGCGTTGCCGTAGATGCATTTCAGCCGCTCCGCGCTGGCCAGGGGGGTGGAGAGGACGCCCGCGAGGTCGCGCGAGACGTGCAGGCCGCCGATCGGAAGCTGGGCGGTGTGCAGAAGCTGGCCCTCGGCGAACACCGCCATCGCGGTGACGCCGCCGCCCATGTCGATCACGGTGGCGCCCAGCTCGCGCTCGTCGGCGACCAGGCAGGACAGCCCGGCGGCCAGCGGTGCGGAGACCAGCTCGGCGATGTCGAGGTCGCAGCGCGCGATGGCGCCGGCCAGGTTGCGCAGGCTGGTGCCGGCCGCGTCGATCACGTGCAGCCGGGCACTGAGCTGGTCGCAGTGGTGGCCGCGCGGGTCGGCCACGCCGGCCACGTCGTCCACGCTGAAGGCCACCGGCATGGCGTGGATGATCTCGCGCCCCGCTGTCTGCGCCCGCGCCCGGCCCTCGGCCACCACGCGGCGCACGTCGGAGGCGACGACGGCACGCCCGCCCACCGGCCACACCACGTTGAACAGCCGGCTCTCCGGAGCGCCGCAGGACAGGTTCACCACCACGGCGCGCAGCCTGGTGTCGGCCATCTCCTCGGCCTGCCCGACGGCGGCGCGGATGGCGCGCTCGGCTTCCTCGAGGTCGGTGATGCCGCCGGAGCGCACCCCGCGCGAGCGCTGCCAGCCCGAGCCGAGCACGCGCAGCGACCCGTCCGCCTCGCAGCGCCCGATCAGGCAGGTGATCTTGGTGCTGCCGATGTCGAGCACGCCGAACGAGCCGGCACGCTGCGGCCTGCGCGGCGGCGCCACGTCGTCGGGCGGGGCGGGAGCAGGCTCCTTGGCCTGCAAGGGGTTGCGCGAAATCTGGTTCATGCGGGGTTCCGCGGGCCGGCGGGCGAGGCGGCCGCTCCTGCCTGGCCTGCCGCGGCCTGACCCCCGGCAGCCTGGCCTCCCGCAGCCTGGCCTCCCGCAGCCTGGCCTCCCGCAGCTTGGCCTCCCGCAGCCTGACCCCCTGCAGCCTGGCCTCCCGCAGCCTGGCCGGGCGTGGCGGCGGCGGCAGGAGCGAGCGGGCGGAGTGCCATGCGGTCGGGCAGCCGCAGGTCGATGCTGGCCAGCGGGCGGTCGAGCAGGGCGTCGGCGGATTGCAGCTCGGCGAGCTTGGCCAGCGCCTGCGGCACGGCGCCTTCCGGCAGCATCACGGTGGCGCCGTTGCGCAGTTGCAGGTTCCAGCGCCGCTCGCCCACGCGCACCGCCGCGCTGACGTGGCTGCGCACGTCGGGCAGCACGGCCAGCCCGTCGAGCAGCCCCGCCGCGTGCGCCGGCGCACCGGCACCGACCACCAGCGGCAGCGAGGCGAAGCCGCCCCAGTCGCGCGGCGAGACGTCCTGGTTGGCGACCACCTGGCCCTCGCGGTCGATCAGCACGAAGTGCCCCTGGTTCTGCCAGATCGCGAACGGCCGGCGCTCGATCACCTGCACGAAGATCGTGCCGGGCAGCCGGCGCTCCACGGCGACGTGCTCGACCCAGGACAGCGTCTCGATCCGCGCCCGCGCCGCCTCGACCGAGAAGCCCAGGATCGGGTCGCCCCGGCTCACGCCCAGAGCCGCGCGCAGCAGCGGCTCCGGCGTGTTGGCGCGGCCTTCGATCACGATGTCGGTGACGTGCAGGTTCGCTGCCCTGCCCAGCCGATCGCGCAGCGTGGCGACGCTGCCTCCGGGACGGGCGGAGTGCAGCAGCACAATCCCCGCCAGCACCACGGCGAAGCCCGAGCAGCCCCACAGCACCGGGCGCAGCAGCCGGCGCTGGCGGCGCAGCAGGAGCTTGAGCGCGGAGGGGCGGCCGCCGATGCGCGCGCCGCGTGCGCTGCCCGCGTCCCGATCGCCGGCGCGAGGCGGGGTCAGCCGCGGCATGAGGCGTGCTCCACCATCCAGGCGCATAGGGCGGAAAAGTCCAGGCCGCACCACGCCGCCTGCTCCGGCAGCAGGGAGACTGGCGTCATCCCCGGCTGCGTGTTCACCTCTAGCAGCACCAGCCGGCCCGGCTCGCCCTGCGTGTCGTCGTAGCGGAAGTCGGCGCGGGTGGCGCCGCGGCAGCCCAGCGCGCGGTGTGCCTGGACGGCCATGCGCATGGCGCTCGCGGCGACGTCGGGGTGCACGACCGCTGGGATCACGTGGCGCGAGCCGTTGGCGCCGTACTTGGACTCGTAGTCGTAGAAGCCGGCGCGCGCGGTGATGTCGGTGACGGCCAGCGCGCGGTCATCGAGCACGCCCACGGTCAGCTCGCGGCCGGGAACGTATTCCTCGACCAGCATCTCGTCGCCGAAGCTCCACTCGCGGGCCAGCGCCTCGCGGCGGTTGTCGCCCTCGCGCAGGATGTGCACGCCCACCGAGGAGCCTTCCGCCACGGGCTTGACCACGTAGGGCAGGGGCATCGGGTCGGCCTCCGCGAGCACCTGCGGCGAGACCACCCTGCCGCGCGCCACCGGCAGGCCCGCCTGCTCGAACACCAGCCGCGAGGCCGCCTTGTCCATGGCCAGCGCCGAGGCGCGCGCGGGCGAGTGGGTGTAGGGGATGGCGAGCCAGTCGAGCACGCCCTGGATCACCCCGTCCTCGCCGAAGCGGCCGTGCAGGGCGTTGAACACGGCGTCGGGCCTGGGCCCGTGCGGCGGGGACAGGGCCGCGAGCACGGCCGCGAGGTCGCGCCCGACCTCGATCGGCTGCACGTCGAAGCCGCGCCCGCGCAGCGCCGCGATCACCTGCGCGCCCGACGACAGGCTGACCTCGCGCTCTGCCGAGATGCCGCCGTGCAGCACGGCCACGCGGGTCACGCGACCACCTCCGGGCGGCTGCCGGGCACGCCGATGCGCCTGATCTCCCACAGCAGGGAGATGCCGGAGGCGGCGTGCACGCGGCGGCGCACCTCCTCGCCCAGCCCCTCCAGGTCAGCCGCGGTGGCGCCGCCTGTGTTGAGCAGGAAGTTGCAGTGCTTCTCGCTGACCTGCGCGCCGCCGCGCCGCAGTCCGCGGCAGCCTGCGGCGTCGATCAGCTCCCACGCCTTCATGCCGTCCTCCGGGTTGCGGAATGTCGAGCCACCCGTGCGCGCCCGCACCGGCTGCGTCGCCTCGCGCGAGGCGCGGATCTGCGCCATGCGGGCGGCGATGGCGGCGGGGTCGCCCGGCGTCGCGCGCAGGCGGGCGCGCACCACGACCGCTTCCGGCGGCAGGGCGGAGTGGCGGTAGGTCAGCGCGAGGCGTTGCGCGGGAACGCGGACCAGCCCGCCGTCGCGGGTGACGATCTCGGCCCAGTCCAGGCAGCCCGCCATGTCGCCGCCGTAGGCGCCGGCGTTCATCGCGACCGCGCCGCCGAGCGCGCCGGGGATGCCGCACAGGAACTCCAGCCCGCCAAGCCCGGCGGCAGCGGCGTGCTCGGCGACAGTGGCGTCCAGGCACGCGGCGCCGGCGATCACGCCATCCGCCTCGACCGTGACCTCGGAGAAGCCGCGTCCGAGGCGCAGCACCACGCCGGGCAGGCCGCCGTCGCGCACGATCAGGTTCGACGCGGCGCCCAGCACCGTGACCGGCAGCTCCGGCGGCAGGGCGCGCAGGAACCCGCACAGGTCCTCGGCGTCGGCGGGCCGCACCAGCGCCTCCGCCGCGCCGCCGACGCGGAACCAGGTGGCGGGCGCCAGCGGCGCGTCGTGCTGCACGCGCCCGCGCAGCGGCGGCAGGGCGGGCAGCGCCTGCACCGCGGCGGCGATCATCGTGCGGATCTCCGCTGGCCCTGCAGCGCGGCCAGCTCCTCTGGCAGGGACTGCGCCCACGCCGTGATGGTGCCGGCGCCGAGGCAGATGACGAAGTCGCCGGAGCGGGCGATGGCGTGCACCATCTCCGCGAGGTGCTTCGGGTCGGGCAGCGGCACCACGCTGCGGTGGCCGCGCGCGCGCAGGCCGTCGACCATGGCGTCGCGGTCGATCCCCGGGATCGGCGCCTCGCCGGCGGCGTAGATGTCGGCCACGATCACGGTGCCGGCGTCGTTCATGCACGAGCAGAACGCGTCGAACAGCGAGGCCACCCGGCTGTAGCGGTGCGGCTGCACCACCGCGACCACGTCGCGCGCGCCGGCCTGGCGCGCGGCCTTGAGCACGGCGGCGATCTCAACCGGGTGGTGGCCGTAGTCGTCGATCACGGTGATGCCGCCCGACTCGCCGGTCTTGGTGAAGCGCCGCTTGACGCCGCGAAAGCCGGCCAATGCGGAACGGATGGTGGCGTCGTCGATCTCCATCTCCAGGCCGACGGCGATCGCGGCCAGCGCGTTCTGCACGTTGTGCTGGCCCAGCATCGGCAGGCGGAACGGCCCCATGCGGCGCTGGGTGTTGCGGTGGCGGTCGGTGAGCTGGACCTCGAAGGTGGCACCCATGCGGTCGGCGACCATGCGCTCCGCGCGCACGTCGGCCTGCGGGGAGAAGCCGTAGGTGATGATGCGGCGGTCGAGACGAGGGATCATCTGCTGCACCGTCGGGTGGTCGAGGCACAGCACGGCAAAACCGTAGAACGGGATGTTGGAGACGAACTGGTCGTAGGCGGCGATCATCGCTTCCCCGGTGCCCCAGTGGTCGAGGTGCTCGGGGTCCATGTTGGTCACGACCGCAATCACGGCGGGCAGGCGCAGGAAGCTGCCGTCGCTCTCGTCGGCCTCGACCACCATCCACTCGCCCTCGCCGAGGCGGGTGTTGGAGCCGAGCGCGTTGATGATGCCGCCGTTGATCACGGTCGGGTCGAGGTGGGCGGCCTCCAGGATGGTGGCGATCAGGCTGGTGGTCGTGGTCTTGCCGTGGGTGCCGCCGATGGCGACCGACCACTTCAGGCGCATCAGCTCGCCCAGCATCTCGGCGCGGCGCACCACCGGGATCAGCCGGGTACGGGCGGCGGCGACCTCGGGGTTGGACTGCGGGATCGCGGTCGAGGTGACCACCACCTGGGCGTTGCCGAGGTTGGCCGCGTCGTGGCCGACCGCGACGTGGATGCCGGCGTCGCGCAGCCGCACAACGTTTGCGCTCTCGCTCATGTCCGAGCCCTGCACCGCGTAGCCCAGCGTGTGCAGCACCTCGGCAATGCCGGACATACCGATGCCGCCGATGCCCACGAAGTGGATGGTGCCGATGCCGAGCGGGAGCGCCCTCATGCGCGCGGCTCCCCGCCGGCCGACGAGCCGGGCTGCGCGACCGACGCCGGCACGCCGGCCTCGGCCGGGCCGCGTGACGCGACGGCGGCGCGGATGCGGGCCTCCACCAGGTCGGCGAGGCGTGCGGCGGCGTCGGCGCGGGCGTGCAGGGCCATCGCGCGGCCCAGGGCAGGCAGCGCCGCCGGATCGGCCAGAAGCGCGCGCAGATGCGCGGCGACCCGGTCCGGCGTGAAGTCGGCCTGCGCCAGCACGGGGGCGCCGACCGTCTCGGCGTTGCGGGCCTGGTGGTCGTCGATCGCGGACGGCAGCGGCACCAGCAGCGCCGGGCAGCCGGCCACCGCCAGCTCGGACACCGTGGACGCGCCGGCGCGGGCGATCACCATGTCCGCGGCCCCGAGCCGGTCGGCGATGTCGGGGAAGAACACTGACAGCTCGTGCGCGACGCCGGCGAGGCCGTAGGCGCGGGCGACGCGGTCGAGGTCCTCGGCGCGGCACTGCTGCGTGACGCGCAGGCAGGCGCGCTCCGACGGGTCGAGCAGGGCGAGGGCTGCGGGCACCACGTCGCTGAACACGCGCGCGCCGAGCGAGCCGCCCAGCACCAGCAGGCGCAGGGGACGCTGCGGCACGGCGCGCTCCCGCCCGGCCAGGGCCTGGATCGCCGGACGCACCGGGTTGCCCGTGACCAGCGTGGCGACGCCGGCCGGGATGCGCGCGGTCCCGGCGAAACCCAGCGCGAGCACGTCGGCACGCCGGGCGAGCCAGCGGTTGGCGCGGCCGAGCACCGCGTTCTGCTCGTGCAGCACCAGAGCCGGGCGCCGACGCAGGGCGCGCGCGGCCAGGATCGGCGCCACGCACGGGTAGCCGCCGAACCCCACCACCGCCTCGGCGTCGAGCCGCGCGAGATGGCCTCGGGCCTGCGCCGCGCCGCGCGCCAGGGCCGCCACCGCGCGCGCACCGCGCAGAGCCCCGCGCCCCGCGATGCCGGCGCCGGAGAGCACGAAGGTCTCGGCGTTGGCGAACACCGGGGATTCGAGGCCGCCGGAGCGGGCGTCGGTCATCAGCACGATGCGGTGGCCGCGGGCCAGCAGCTCGGAGGCGAGCGCCTCCGACGTGAAGAAGTGCCCACCGGTACCGCCGGCGGCGATCACGATCGGGCGCAGGGCCGGTCCTCTCATGCCAGCTCTCCCCTGGCGCGCCTGCGGGTGAGTGCCAGCAGCATTCCCATCGCCAGTGCCACCGACATCGCCGAGGAGCCGCCATACGAGATGAACGGCAGCGTCATGCCCTTGGTCGGGATCAGGTGCAGCGAGGACGCCATGTTGACGAAGGCCTGCAACCCGAAGCCGGTGATGATGCCCGACGACGCCAGCACCACGAACTCGTCGCTCTCGACGAGCAGGCGCAGCAGGCCGCGCACCACGATGAAGGCGAAGATCCCCAGGATCACCAGGCAGATCACCAGGCCGAACTCCTCGCCGGCGACCGCGAACACGAAATCGGCGTGCGCGTCGGGCAGCAGGTCCTTGACCCGGCCCTCGCCCGGACCGCGGCCGAGCAGGCCGCCGTTGCCGAACGCCTGCAGCGCGGTGTCGACCTGATAGTGGTCGCCGCGGTCGGGGTGCAGGAAGCGGGTGACGCGGCTGCGCACGTGGGGGAACAGCGCGTAGGCGCCGACGCCCGCGCCGACCATGCCGGCCGACGCCACGCCGACCATGAACAGGTTGAGCCCGCCGACCACGAGCTGGGCGAAGAACACCGCGGTGATCACGGTGAGCATGCCGATGTCGGGCTGCGACTTGAGCAGCATCAGGATCAGCGCGAACAGCGCGCAGGCGATCAGTGTGCCGGGGAAGTTGCGGGTGCGGTGCGCCTCTGCGAGCAGCCAGGCGGTGACCACGGCGAAGCACGGCTTGAGGAACTCGCTGGGCTGGATCGACATGCCGGGCAGCGCGATCCAGCGACGCGCGCCCTTGATCTCCACGCCGTGCACCAGGGTGAGGAACGTCAGCACCAGCGCGGCGGCGCAGCCCGCCATCGCGAGGCGGCGCACGCTCCTCGCCGAGAGCATCGAGGTCGTGACCACGATCGCGCCGGCCATGGCGAGGAAGACGACCTGCTTGAGGATGAACACGTCGCGCGACTGGCCGATGCGCTCCGCCACCGCCGGGCTCGCGGCCAGCATCAGGATGTAGCCGAAGCCGATCAGCGCGGTGACCGCGAACAGGGTCCAGCGGTCCACGGTCCACCACCAGCGGCCAAGCACGGAATTGTCGTTGCGCGACAGGGCGGGCATCAGGCGGCGTCCTCTCGTGCGAAATCGGGTCGTGCGAGATCGGGCCGCGCGGGCGCATCGCCGCAGCCGGGCAGGGCGCGCGCCAGCTCGGCGAAGCGCAGGCCGCGCGCCTCGAACCCGGAAAACTGGTCGAAGCTGGCGCAGGCCGGCGACAGCAGCACGACCTCCGCGCCAAGCGCCGCGGCGGCGCGGGCGGCATGGGGCACGGCGGCCTCCAGCGTGCCCGCGACCTCGTGCGACACGCCGGCCGCAGCCAGGGTCGCCGCGAGCAGCGGGGCGTCGCGGCCGATCAGCAGGGCGTGGGCCACGGCCGGGAAATACGGCGCGAGCGCCTCGATGCCGCCGGATTTGGCGACGCCGCCGGCGATCCACACCAGGCGCGGGTAGCAGCCCAGCGCGCGGGCGGCGGCATCGGCGTTGGTGGCCTTGCTGTCGTCGACGTAGGCGATGCCGCCGCGCTCGGCGACGCGCTGCTGGCGGTGCGGCAGGCCGGGGAAGCTCCGCACGGCCGCGTCGATCCGCGCGGTGGTTGCGGACAGGCCGAGATCTGCCGCCAGCCACGTCGCCATCGCGACCGCGGCGGCGACGTTCTGAGCGTTGTGGGCGCCGGGCAGCGCGGGCGCGTCGGACAGGCGCAGGGCGCGCGAGCCTCGGGCATCGCGCAGGCAGCCGGCGGCGACGAAGCTGTCGGCCTCGCCTGCGGCCAGCTCGCGCCCGGAAATGCGCACGCAGCCGGGCATGGCAGCGGCCAGTCCGGCGCAGAAGGTGTCGTCGACGCCGATCACCGCAAGCTCGGTGCCGGTGCGCCGGTCGAAGACGTGCCGCTTGGCCGCGACGTAGCCGGCCATGTCGCCGTGGCGGTCGAGGTGGTCGGGGCTGAGGTTGAGCAGGGCGGCGGCGTCGAAGCGCAGCGTGTCGAGGCGCTCCAGCATGTAGGAGGACATCTCCAGCACGTACACGCCCTCGTCTGGCAGCAGGGGCAGGGCGAGCGCCGCCGGGCCCAGGTTGCCCCCGGCCGCGACCGGCACGCCGAGTGCCGCGAGGATGTGGGCGAGCAGCGCCGTGGTGGTGGACTTGCCGTTGGTGCCGGTAATGCCCACGAAGCGGGCGCGAGAGCCCGCGCCGCGCGCCGCCTGGAACAGCAGCTCGGCGTCGGAGAGGACAGGGACGCCGGCCGCGATCGCCGCCGCAGCGACGGGGTGCGGCACGGGCAGGGCGTGCGGGATGCCGGGCGAGGCGACAAGGGCGTCGAACGCCTGCGCCGTGAAGTCGGGGCGTCGCACGTCCAGGCCCTCGGCGGCGGCGGCGTCGCGCGCTGCCTCGCCGTCGTCCCACACTGCGACCTCCGCCCCCATGGCCAGCAACGCACGGGCCGCGGGCAGGCCGTTGCGCCCGAGCCCGAGCACGGCGTGGCGACGCCCGGCGAACAGCGCGGGCGGGAAGGTCGGGGAGGGCAGGGGCGCGCTCATCGGATCTTCAGCGTCGCCAGGCCGACGAGGGCCAGGATCATCGAGATGATCCAGAACCGGATCACGATGGTCGGTTCCGCCCAGCCCTTCTTCTCGAAGTGGTGGTGCAGCGGCGCCATCAGGAACACGCGCCGCCCGGTGCGCTTGTACCAGAACACCTGGACGATGACGGACACCGTCTCGACCACGAACAGGCCGCCGACGATGGCCAGGACGATCTCGTGCTTGGTCGCCACCGCCACGGCGCCCAGCGCGCCGCCGAGCGCCAGGCTGCCGGTGTCGCCCATGAACACCGCCGCCGGCGGCGCGTTGAACCACAGGAAGCCGATGCCCGCGCCGACGAGGGCCGCGCAGAACACGCCCAGCTCGCCCGCGCCGGGGATCGGGTTGAGCTGGAGGTAGTCCGCGAACACCCGGTTGCCCACGAGGTAGGAGATCAGCGCGAACACCGCCGCCGCGATGATCGTCGGCACGATCGCCAGGCCGTCGAGGCCGTCGGTCAGGTTCACCGCGTTCGAAGCGCCCAGCATCACCAACATGCCGACCGCGGGAAAGGCGTAGCCGAACGGGATCAGCACCTCCTTGAACACCGGGATGGTCAGGCCGGTGGCCAGCGGCCCGTGCGTGGCCCCGGCGATCCAGGCGGCGGCGATCAGCCCGATCGCCACCTGCGCGACCAGCTTGCCGCGCGCGGACACACCCTTGGTGTTGCGCCGCGACAGCTTGAGGTAGTCGTCGGCGAAGCCGATCGCGCCGTAGCCCAGGGTGCAGAACAGCACCGCCCACACGTAGTTGTTGCGCAGGTCCGCCCACAGCAGCGTCGAGCCGACGGAGGCCAGCAGGATCAGCACGCCGCCCATCGTCGGCGTGCCCTGCTTCTCGATCAGGTGGCGCTCCGGACCGTCGAGGCGGATCGGCTGCCCGCCGCGCTGCACGGATTTCAGCCAGCGGATCACCGGCCCGCCGAGCAGGAAGCTGAGCACCAGCGCGGTCAGGCATGCGGCGCCGGAACGAACCGTGATGTAGCGCAGCAGGTTGAACAGCGCGAACTGCTCTGCGTAGGGGCGCAGGAGATCGAACAGCATCAGGCGGCGTCCTCGCCCGCGGCCGCTGTGTCCGCACGGGTCGCAGCCTGCGGGGCGGATGCCAGTCCGTCGAGCGCCGCCACGACCAGGCCCATGCGGCTGCCGAGGCTGCCCTTGACCAGCACCGCGTCGCCGTCTCGCACGGACCGCGCAACGATCCCGCACAGGGCAGCGGCGTCGGGCGCGTGCGCGCCCTGCCGGCCGGGCGGCAGGGCATCGAACAGGTGGCGCATCATCGGGCCGCAGCAGTGCACGATGTCGGCCGCGTCCAGCACCGCGTCGGCGAGGCCCTCGTGCTCGGCGCGCGCGTGGTCGCCGAGCTCGAGCATGTCGCCCAGCACCGCGACCCGGCGCGCCGCCGGCAGCAGCGCCAGCACGCCCAGCGCCGCGCGCACGGAGGCGCCGGAGGCGTTGTAGCTCTCGTCCAGCAGGGTCGCGCCGCCGCCCAGGATCGGCCTGACGGCTCCGCGCCCGGCCCCTGCGCCGAAGCCGGCGAGGGCGGCGGCGCCCGCCTCGATGTCCGCGCCAATGGCGTGGGCCGCGGCGAGTGCCGCCACGGCGTTCTCCGCCATGTGGCGGCCTGGCGCGCCGACGCGGAACCGGCGCTCCGTGCCGCCGATTCGCGCCACAACGTCGCTGCCGCGCGCGTCCGTCGCGCAGGACAGCAGCCGCGCCTCGCCGGCCTCGCCGAACGTGGTCACGTGCACCGCGGGCTCGAAGCGACGGGCCGCCTCGCGCAGCCGCGCGGCCTGCGCCCCGTCGGCGGGCAGCACCGCGCTGCCGCCGGGCAGCACGCCGTCGAGTACCGACAGCTTCTCGTCGGCGATGGCGTCCAGGCTGCCGAGGTGGCCGATGTGCGCCGCCGCGACCCGGGTAATCACCGCGACGTCGGGACCGGCCAGGCGCGACAGCGGCGCGATCTCGCCGGGATGGTTCATGCCGATCTCGACGACGCAGTACTCCGCGTCCTCCTCCAGCCGCGCCAGGGTCAGCGGCACGCCCCAGTGGTTGTTGTAAGAGGCGTGCGCGGCGTGCACCCGGCCGGAGGCGCCGAGAATGGCGCGCAGCATCTCCTTGGTGGTGGTCTTGCCAACGCTGCCCGTGACCGCGACCACCGAGCCGGTGAAGCGCTCCCGCGCGGCGGCACCCAGCGCGTGCAGCGCGTCGAGCGTGTCGCCCACCACCAGCAGCCTGGCCCCGTCCGGCGCGCCCTCGCGGCGGGCGACCATGCAGCCGGCGGCGCCGGCCGCCAGCGCGGCGCCGACATGGGCGTGGCCGTCGCTCGCACCCGCCAGCGCCACGAACAGGTCGCCGGGGTGCAGGGTGCGGGTGTCGATCGACACGCCCTCGGCGTGGAACGGCACCGTCATCATCCCGCCAGTCGCGGCCGACAGCGCATCCGCGGTCCACAGGCTCATGCGGGCACCGCGGGGGCGGAGACCAGGCGGCGCAGCACGGCGGCATCGTCGAACGGGATCGTCGTGGCACCGATCGTCTGCCCGCTCTCGTGGCCCTTGCCGGCCACCACCAGCACGTCGCCGGCGCGCAAGCCCTCCAGCCCGGCGGCGATCGCCGCCTCGCGGTCGCCGATCTCGATGGCGCCGGGGCAGCCGGCCAGCACGGCCGCACGGATCGCACCTGCATTCTCGGTGCGCGGGTTGTCGTCGGTCACGATCGCACGGTCGGCGCCGGCGGCCACGGCAGCGCCCATCGGCGCGCGCTTGCCGGCGTCGCGGTCGCCGCCGGCGCCGAACACGCAGACCAGCCGCCCCGCGGTGTGCGGCCGCAGCGCCGCGAGCAGCCGGACCAGCGCGTCCGGGGTGTGCGCGTAGTCGACATAGGCCGCAGCGCCCCCGACCCGCGCCACCAGCTCCAGCCGTCCCCGCACGCCGACGAGCTGGCCGATGCGGTCGAGCGCACCCGCCATGCCGGTCGCCTCGGCCAGTCCCGCCGCCAGCAGGGCGTTCTCCGCCTGGAAACCCCCTGCGAGCGGCAGGTGCAGGCTGCGCGCCATGCCATCCGCCACGATTTCGAGCAGCAGCCCGTCCGGCCGTGGCGTGGCGTGCACGAGGCGCACCCAGCTCCCGGCCTCGCCGAAGCTGCGCAGGTCGAGGCGTCGCGTGTGGGCGATGTCGCGCAGCGCCGCGAACGTCGCAGGCTCCATGTCGGCGTTGGCGACGCAGGGCGCGCCCTCGGGCAGCAGCTCGACGAACAGGCGCAGCTTTGCCCCGCGGTAGGCGTCGATCGAGCCGTGATAGTCCAGGTGGTCGCGCGTCAGGTTGGAGAACCCCGCCGCGGCGAGGCGCACGCCATCGAGGCGGAACTGGTCCAGGCCGTGGCTCGACGCCTCCATCGCTGCGTGCGCCACGCCGGCGCGCGTCAGCTCGGCCAGGGTGCGGGCGAGCGCCACCGGATCGGGCGTGGTGAGGCCCGTGCCGGGCTCGCGGCCCGGCGCCACCACGCCGAGCGTGCCGAGGCTGGCCGCGGGCAGACCGTCCAGGGCCCAGAGCTGGCGCAGGAACTCCACCGTGCTGGTCTTGCCGTTGGTGCCGGTGACGGCAACCACCGTGGCGGGCTGCGCGCCGGCGTGCGCCGCCGCCAGCCGGGCGAGGGCGCGGCGCGGCTCCGCATCCTCGATCAGCGGCCGTGCCGCCACCCCGGCCGGCCACCGCGTCCCGACCGGCGCCAGCACGGCCACGGCGCCGCGCGCCACCGCGTCAGCGATGAAGCGGCGCCCGTCGCTGCGCGTCCCTGGCAGGGCGGCGAACAGGGTGCCGGCCGCGACCTGCCTGCTGTCCGCGGTGATCGCCGTGATGACGGGGTCGGCCACGATGCCATCGGAGGCGACCGGTCCGCCCTCGAACTGCGCTGCGTCGAGCATCTCAGCGAGCCGCAACGAGGGTCTCGCCCGGGGCACGGCCATCGGCCGCCTGTGCCTCACGCCGCATCAGCGCGGGATCGCGCGCCGGCTGCACCACGGGCAGCGGCCTCGGGCGCTGCTGCTCCGGATGCGAGGTCGCCGCGAGGGGTCCTGCTCCCGCCCGGGGGGCCGGCGAGGACAGCACCGGACGCACCTGCTGCACCGCCTGGGCTGGCGCTGCGGCCTGCACCGTCTCCGGCTCCTCCATCGGCAGCGGCTTCGGGCGCACGCCGGGCTCGTTGTTCTGGTGCTCGCCGGGGTGGCCGGGCTGCAATGGGATGTAGAGCTGTGCGGCGATGGCGTCGTAGTCCTGCATGTGGGGGAACAGGCCGAGCATCGGCGCGATGCGCGCGATCACCCGCCCGGCACCGGGGGCGGACACCGCGCCGGCGGTGGAGTAGCCGCCGGTGCTCTTGTTGCCATGCGGCTCGTCGAGCATGAAGTACACGGCGTAGCGCGGCGCGTTCATCGGGAACACGCTCATGAAGGCGCTGACGTTGCTGTGCTTCTTGTAGCCGTGGCCGCTGTTCTTCTCCGCGGTGCCGGTCTTGCCGCCGACGAAGTAGCCGGGGACGTTGGCCGGCTTGCCGTAGCCGTCGGTGACCACGAGGTGCATCAGCTTGCGCATCGTGTCCGAGGTGGACTGCGCCATCACCCGCGTGCCCTCCGGCAGCGGCGCGTCGGGCTCGACGGCCAGGATCGTCGGCTTCAGCACGATGCCGCCGTTGGCCACCGCCGCCGTGCCGCGCACCACGTGCAGCGGGCTGACGGCGATGCCGTGGCCGAAGCCCACGGTCATGGTCACCGCCTCCTTCCAGGCAACGGCCGGCGGCACGATCGGCAGGCCCGCCTCCGGAAGCTGGATGCCGATGCGGCTGAACATGCCCATGTTCTTCAGCCACGCACGCTGCCGCTCCGAACCCACGCCGAGCGCCATGTGCGCCGCGCCCAGGTTGGACGAGTACGCCAGCACCTCGGGCAGGTAGAGGAAGCGGTGCTTGCCCTCGAAGTCGGTGATGGTGAAGCGGCCGATGTGGATCGGGTTGGCGGCGTCAAACTGGTCGCCGAGATGCGCGCTGCCGGCGTCGAGCGCCATCGAGGCGGTCTGCAGCTTGAAGGTGCTGCCCGGCTCGTACATCGCGGTGACCGCGCGGTTGAAGCGGTCGTCGGGCGCGGTGTCGCCGAACCTGTTCGCGTCGTAGTCGGGGAGGCTGACCATGGCGATCACCTCGCCGGTGCGCACGTCCATGACGATGCCGCACGCGCCGATGGCGCCGAACTCGGTCTTGGCGCGCTCCAGTTCGTCGCGCATCACGCCCTGCACGCGCACGTCGATCGACAGGCGCAGCGGCCTGGTGTCGGCGCGCAGCCTGGCGTCGAACGCCTTTTCCACCCCGGCGACGCCGTGGGTGTCGACGTCCACGCCGCCCAGCACCTGGGCGGCGACCCGGCCCAGCGGGTAGCGGCGCTTCTCGCCCTCCTGGAAATACACGCCGGGGATGCCGAGCGCGTTGATCGCCAGCTCCTCGCGCGGCGTGATCTGGCGCGCGAGGTAGACGAACTGCTTGCCGGAAGCGAGGCGCGTGCGGGCGTCGTCCTCGTCGAGACGCGCCAGTACGCCCTTGATGCGGCGCGCGGCCTGCGCGGGGTCGATCATCTCGCGCGGGTTGGCGTAAAGCGAGGCCATCGGCAGCGAGATCGCCAGGATCTCGCCGTTCCTGTCGGTCACAGTGGCGCGCGGACCGGGCGCGGGCGTGGCGTCGGCGATGCGCGCCCCGTCGCCGTCCACCGCGGGCTGGTCGGGGTCGGTCGGCACCAGCGGGCGTATCTCGGCCTGCGACGGCTGCATCGGGAACAGCACGGTCGCCGCCGTGAGCTTGGCGGCCACGGCGCCGAACAGCACCGCAAACCCGCCCGCCGCCAGCAGCAGGCGCGACCGGCCCTGCTCGAGCGCCGCGCGCCGCGCCAGGTCGCCGCCGGTGATCCGCACCGTCTCCGCCCGCACGCCCTCCGCCCGCCAGCTCCCTGCCCGCAGGTCCTGGCCATCGGCCCCGCGCTCGACGGGCGCGCCGGCGTCGCGCGGCGGCCAGGCAGCCCCGCCCGGCGCCGGCGCACCCGCGCCCTCGCGGCCAAAGCCGTCGCCGTGTTGCGATGCGCCGTCGCGGGGAGGGGTGTCGCTCACTGCGCTCCGGCGCCCATCGGCACGGGCGGCGGCAGCGACACGCGTCCGTTGCCCAGCGACGAGCCGGAGTATGGACCCGGTGCCGCCTGGCTCGGTGAGGCATAGCCGGAGGACGCATAGACCGCGGGCGCGTGGGCTAGAGGCACGGAGGCTGGGCGCACCGGCATCATCGCGGCGGCCTGGGTGACCAGCGGCTCGGCACGCTGCGGACGGGCCACCGGGCTTGCCAGCGCGGACATCACCGGAACCATCACCCGCCCGCCGGCATAGCCGCCGCCGAACCCGCCGGTCGCGGCGGCATACGATCTGGACGGCGCGGCGGCAGGCGCAGGCGTCACGGCGCCAGGCTCGGAATGGCGGTCCTGGCGGGCGTCGGCCTGCACCACGCGGGCGGGATGCTGGCTCGCGCCACCCGCCCTGGCCTCGACGCCCGCGGCTGTCACCCCGCCGCGCACTGCCGGCGAAGCGGATCGGAGCGCTGGATCGGGGCGCACGGCGTCCCCCGACGCGGCGAGCACCGCCGACCCGGCACGTGCCGCCACCGCTCGCACGCCGTCCGGGCGCGGCGCCGCCGGATCGACCGCCTCGACCGGCGCCGGCCTGGCATCCGCCACCACGGCTCCGTCGCCATCGGTCATATCCGACGCGGACGGCGCGAGCGGCGCGGGAAGCCGCGACGCCAGCTCGGCGACCGGCACGAACTGCGAGGGCGACATCGCGTGCAGCGCCAGAAAACGGTCGGCGAGGTCCTGCAGCCGCCCCGGCTCGTTGAGCAGCGCCCACTCCGCGCGCAGCAGCCCGGTGCGCTCGTGCGCGGCCTCGCTGGCATGGATGGTGCGGGTGATCTCGCGGTCCAGCAGCGAGGTGCGGTGCTTCTCCTGGTAGAGATACAGGCCGGAGCCGCCGGCCAGCAGCATGCACAGGCAGGTCAGGGGACGGATCATCGCGGGCTGGCCTCGTGCGGTTGCGCCGGGCGGCGTTCCAGGGCGCGCAGGCGCGCGCTGCGGCTCCTGGGATTGCGGTCGGTCTCCGCCGCCGTGGGACGCCTCGCCCTTGCGCCGAGCAGGGCGAAGGCGCTGTCCGGGCGCAGCGCCAGCCCGCCGGGATCGTGGCGCGACGGCGCCGGCAGCCGCCCGGCCGCCTCGGTCATGAACCGCTTGACGATGCGGTCCTCCAGCGAGTGGAACGCCACCACCACCAGCCGCCCGCCCGGCGCCAGCAGCAGCGCGGCCTGCTCCAGCGCGCGCTCGATCTGCCCCAGCTCGTCGTTGACCCGGATGCGCAGCGCCTGGAACGAGCGCGTCGCCGCGTCGATGACGTGCCGTCCGGCCACCGGCCGCACCTTGGGCACGGCGCTGCGGATGATCGCAGCGAGCCGTCCGGTGGTGAGGATCGGCTCCACGGCGCGGGCCGCCACGATCGCGCGCGCGATGCGGCGCGACATCCGCTCCTCGCCCAGCTCGAACAGAGTGTCGGCCAGCTCCGCCTCTGGCAGCGCCGCCACCAGGTCGGCCGCCGTCGGCCCGCTGCGTCCCATGCGCATGTCGAGCGGCCCGTCGGCGCGGAAGCTGAAGCCGCGCTCCGGGTCGTCGATCTGGAACGAGGATACGCCGAGGTCGAGCACCACGCCGTCCAGCGCGTCGACGCCGCGCTGCGCCAGCAGCGCCAGCATGTCGCCGAAGCCGCCCTCGATCAGGTGCAGACGCCCGGGGTGACGCGCCGCCAGCGCCGCGCCGCGCGCGATCGCGTCCGGGTCGCGGTCGATCGCCCACAGCGTGCACGACGCCTGCTCCAGGATCGCGGCCGCATAGCCGCCGCCGCCGAACGTCGCGTCGAGGTAGACGCCGCGCGGCCGGGGAGCGAGCTGGTCGAGAACCTCGTCGAGCATCACCGGGACGTGGCTCATGCGCCGTGCCCGCCGGCGACGGGCGCCAGGCGGCCGGGCAGCGTCAGGCCGCGCAGCTTCGCGCGCTCGCGCGCCTCGGTGCGGCGGCGATCGGCGGCCTCTGGCTCCCAGAGCTGGAAGATGCGGCCGAGCCCCATGAACACGACCACTTCGCCCAGTCCGGCATATGCAACCATAGGTTCGGGAAGGATGATCCTCCCCTCGCGGTCCGGATCGGTCGGGAACGCGTCGGCGTACAGCAGGGAGGCCATGTCCTCCTGGTCGTCGCTGAACACGTCGAGCGTGGCGAGCGGGACTTCCAGGGTGGCGAACACCTCGGCCGGCCATCCCTCGATGCACGGATGGTTCTGCGACGGGCGCAGCACGAGGCTGGGCTCGTCGCCGGCGGGACGCAGGCAGGCGCGGAATGAAGCCGGCACTGACACCCGTCCTTTCGCGTCCAGTCGATTGCGGTGCGTGCCCATGAAGTTGGCCATTTCCGTCCGGTCAACCTCCCCGTCCTGTCCGCCAGCGAGCCAGGCGTCCCGGCATACGGCGGGAGTGCCGTCACCCCTTCATGGGATAACATGGGATACCATGGGATTCCGCGGAGCGTCAAAGGGAATAGACGACAAATCCGCGATCCGCAGCACAAGATAATTTTGCGCGTCAACGGCTTACAGCAGGACTCTTAGATCCAGTCTCGGAACGGCCGAAAGGGTCTATGTTCGCTTTTCGTTCCGAAAATCGGGCCGATTTGGGGGCCGACTCCGCGCTTCCAGTCCCGCAACGCGGACAGGGTGAGGATGATGCCAGACGGCCTGTAAGCCGGGTTCTGTCCGCACCCCGCCGCCGAGACGGCGAGACGCGGGACGGCCATTCCTCTGGGACGCGCATCGCTGCGCGCCTCGCGCGACCAACCCGGGCGACGGGACGGGAATGTCCCCGCGGACCAGGAAGATCGTTCCTGCCGCCGGCCGCCCCTATTCGGTCTTGCTCCCGGTGGGGTTTGCCCTGCCGCTCCTGTTGCCAGGAGCGCGGTGCGCTCTTGCCGCACCGTTTCACCCTTGCCCGCCGGCGACCCCGAGGCATGGGATCGCGGACGGGCGGTTTGTTTTCTGTGGCACTGTCCCTGGGGTCGCCCCCGCCGGCCGTTGACCGGCACCGTATTCCCGTGGAGCCCGGACTTTCCTCCATCGCTAGTTGTGCGACAGCGACCGTCCAGCCGTCTGGCCCCCGCCTTCTGTGAGATGCCGCAGCCAGCGTCAAGGCTCTTGCCATGAGACAGTCGCCATGCGCGCGTGTAAGCGTTTCGCTCGTGCAACCGCAGGCTTCTTCCCAGGGCCTGGGCGCCGTCGTGAATCCAGACCCTGCGCCGCCCTGCCGACTCAAGCTGCGAAGATGGTTCCGGGTGGGCGTGCCTTGGGCCGCCATACGGCAGGGCCTCAGCCAGCAAGGCTGGGCTCTGTCCAGACCCGCCAAAGGCCTGAGGCCTTTGGAAACTCCTCCCTCAAGCAAGGCCCATCCAGGGCAGCTCTCTCCTCGCGGACAAGGCAGAACTTCAACCTGGCCTGCCGCCGCCGGTCTTGCCCGCAGGCTGGTCGGCGGCGAACCGACCCACCACCCGGGCGACTGGCACTTTGCCGTGCCGCTCGGTGGCGTGATAGGACTTCGCCATGGCATACTGGGGCAAGATGCTGGGCGGCGCGGCCGGCTTCGTGATGGGCGGCCCGTTCGGCGCCATGATGGGCGCGGCCCTCGGCCATGCCGCCGATCAGGGCAGCCTGCCAGGTCTGAACCGCGAGGGTATGCTCGGCGGCGGGTCGCCGGCAGGCGGCAAGTTCACCTCCCTGCTTGGCCCGGCCAGGATCGCGGCGATGTTCGGTCGCCGCGATCAGCTCTTCGCGATCGCCGTGGTCGTGCTGTCCGCCAAGCTGGCCAAGTGCGATGGCAAGGTGAGCCGCCTTGAGATCGACGCCTTCAAGCGGCATTTCCGCATCCCTCCGGAGTCGGTGCGCGACGTTGGGCGGCTGTTCGACCAGGCGCGGGCGAGCGCCGATCCGTTCGAGCCGTATGCCCGCCAGCTCGGCGAGGCCTTCGCCGACAGCCCGTCGGTGCTGGAGGACGTGCTGGCCGCGCTGTTCGGCATCGCGCGCTCGGACGGTGCGCTCACCGCCGGCGAGGCCGACTACCTGCGCCAGGTGCACCGCGCCTTCCGGCTGGACCGCCTGGCGTGGGACAGGGCCAGCGGCGCGGCACCCCGGCGTGCCACGGAGACGGGCGAGGACCCGTACGCCGAGCTCGGCGTCACGCGCGCGACCGGCGACGAGGAGCTGCGCACCACCTGGAAGCGCCTGATGCGAGAGAACCACCCGGACAGCCTGGCGTCGCGCGGCGTGCCGCAGGAGTTCATCGACCGCGCGGGCGACAAGGTCGCCAGGATCAACGCCGCGTGGGACCGGATCAAGCGGGAACGCGGACTCTGAGGCCGCGAGGGATGACCTGCCGAAGAAAGCAAGGTTGAGGCTCTGCCTCAAACTCCGCCAAAGGCTCGCCTTTGGAATCCATTACTTAAGTAAATCGGTGTCCAGAGGCCTTGGCCTTTGGCGGGTCTGGGCGGAGCCCAGCCTTGCTTGCTGACAGGCCCTCGGCACTACTCCAGTCGCTGCAGCGCCGCCGTCAGCCGCGCTTCCTCCAGGCGGGCCGCCTCCATCCGCTCCCGCGTCTCCGCCACCACCTCCGGCTTCGCCTGCGCGACGAACCCCGCGTTGCCCAGCTTGCGTTCGAGCTTCTGGCACTCCGCGGCGGCGCGGCCGCGCTCCTTCTCCAGCCGCGCCCGCTCCGCGCCGAGGTCGATCAGCCCCGCCAGCGGCATCGCCAGCGTCGCCTCATCGAGCACCGCCTGCGCGGCGCCGGCCGGGATCTCGCCGTCCAGCACCCGGAACTCCGCGAGCCTGGCCAGCCGCCGGACCGTCTCGCCCCAGGCCTCCACCCGCACCCGCGTCGAGGGTGACGCATCGCCCAGCAGCACCGTCGCCCTCGTGCCGGCCGCAACGTTCATCTCGGCGCGCATGGCGCGGATCGCGCCGACGCAGCGGATCACCCAGTCCAGCTCCGAGCGCGAGGCGGCAGGATCGGCCACGCCGGACGGGATGGGCCATGGTGCGCGGATCAGGCTGCCGGTGGGGCCGAACCCCAGCCCGCCCCACAGCGCCTCGGTGACGAACGGCATCGCCGGGTGCAGCAGCCGCAGCACCACGCCGAGCACGTGCGCGGCGGTGGCGCGCAGCTCGTCGGCCTCGGCACCCTGCTGCGCCAGGCCGGGCTTGGCGATCTCCACGAACCAGTCGCACAGCGTGTTCCAGGTGAAGCGGGTGCAGGCGGAGGCATAGTCGGCCATGCGGAACGCCTCCAGCGCGGCCGTCGCCTCGGCGATCGCGGCGTCGGCGGCGTCGAGCACCCAGCGGCACAGCGGCACCCGCACGCCGGCCGGGTCGAAGCCGGCGGCGGGCGGCGTCACGCCGTTCATCTCGAAGAAGCGCGCGACGTTCCACAGCTTGGTGACGAAGCTGCGCTGCGTCTCCACCGCCGCGACGCCGAGCTTGACGTCGCGGCCGGGGCCGGTCAGCGACGCCACGGTGAAGCGCAGGGCGTCGGCGCCGTATAGGTCGACCAGCTCCAGCGGGTCGATGACGTTGCCGCGTGACTTGCTCATCTTCTGGCCCTGCTCGTCGCGCACCAGGCCGTGGATGTAGATCGTGCGGAACGGCACCTCGCCCATGAAGTGCGTGCCCATCATCAGCATCCTCGCCACCCAGAAGAAGATGATGTCGAAGCCGGTGACCAGCACGTCGGTCGGGTAGTAGCGCGCGAGATCGGCGCTTCGCTCCGGCCAGCCCAGGGTGGAGAACGGCCACAGCGCGGAGGAGAACCAGGTGTCGAGCACGTCCTCGTCGCGCGCCAGCGCAACGCCGGCGCCGAACCGGGCGTCGGCCGCCGCCTGCGCCTCGGCCTCGGTGCGTTCCACGAACACGGTGCCGTCGGGCGCGTACCAGGCGGGGATGCGGTGTCCCCACCAGAGCTGGCGGCTGATGCACCAGGGCTGGATGTCGCGCATCCAGGCGAAGAACGTGTTCTCCCACTGCTGCGGCACGAATCGCGCGGCGCCGCTCTCCACCGCCGCGACCGCGGGCGCGGCGAGCCGCGCGGCGTCGACGTACCACTGCGTCGTCAGGCGCGGCTCGACCACGGCGCCGCCGCGCTCGGCGTGGGGCACCTGCAGGGTGTGCGGCTCGACGCGGTCGAGTACGCCGAGGCGGTCCAGCTCGGCCACGATCAGCCGCCGCGCTTCGTCGCGCGGCAGGCCGGCGAGGGCGCCCGTGAAGTCCGGGTCGGCGAGGCCCGGCACAGCCAGGAGATCGATGTCCTCCAGGGTGATGCGCGCCTGGTCGTCGAGCACGATCGGCATCGCCAGGCCGTGACGCTGCCCGACGGCAAAATCGTTGAAGTCGTGGGCAGGCGTGATCTTGACCGCGCCGCTGCCCTTCTCCGGGTCCGAGTGCGCATCAGCGACGATCGGGATGCGCCGGCCGGTGAGCGGCAGCACCACCTCGCGCCCGACCAGGGCTGCGTAACGGGCGTCTTCGGGGTGCACGGCGACGGCGGTGTCGCCCAGCATGGTCTCCGGCCGCGTGGTCGCGACCACGATCGAGCGGCCCTGCGGGTCGTCGGCCAGCGGGTAGCGCAGGTACCACATCAAGCCCCGGGTCTCGCGGCTCTCCACCTCCAGGTCGGAGATCGCCGAGCGGAACGCCGGGTCCCAGTTCACCAGGCGGCGGTCCCTGTAGATCAGCCCCTCGCGGTGCAGGGTGACGAACACCTCGCGCACCGCCTCGGACAGGCCGTCGTCCATGGTGAAGCGCTCGCGCTCCCAGTCGAGCGAGGCGCCGAGGCGGCGGAGCTGGCGCGAGATGCTGCCGCCGGACTCCGCCTTCCACTGCCAGATGCGCTCGATGAAGGCGTCGCGGCCGATGTCGCGGCGCTGCGTGCCTTCGGCCGCGAGCAGGCGCTCCACCACCATCTGCGTCGCGATGCCGGCGTGGTCGGTGCCTGGCTGCCACAGCGCGTCGCGGCCCTGCATCCTGCGCCAGCGGATCAGGATGTCCTGCACGGTGAAGGTGAGCGCGTGGCCGACGTGCAGGCTGCCGGTGACGTTGGGCGGCGGCACCACGATCGTGAACGGCACGGAGTCGGAGGTTGGCCGGGCCTCGAAGGCGGCCTCGGCCTCCCAGAGGCCGTAGAGCCGGGCTTCCGCGGTGGCGGGATCGAAATTCTTGTCGAGCATGGGGCGGTTCTAGCAGCCGCCGTAGAGGATCGAACAGCCCGCGGCATACGGAAGGCGGGAAGCAAGGTTGAGGCTCTGCCTCAAACTCTGCCAAAGGGCGAGCCCTTTGGAAACACTTACTTAAGTAGGGCCGGTCCAGGGCGGCTCGCCCCTGGCGGGTCTGGGCAGAGCCCAGCCTTGCTTTCTTCCTCGTGGGCCGGCTCAGGCGGTCGCCTTGATCACCCGCTCGATTTCGGCCTGCACCAGCCGCTCCACAAGCGTCGGCAGGTTGGCGTCCAGCCATTCCTTGAGGAACGGCCGCATCTCGTCGCGCACCATGTCCTCCAGCGTCGGGCCGCCGCGATGGATCGCGGTGCCCCGGCCCGTGGTCAGCGTGCGGACCAGGTGGCCGACCGAGGAGGCTGCCGCCGCGTGGGTCGCGGTGTCGACCAGGGCACCCTGGTCGAGCGCCAGCGCCGGATGCTCGACGCCGGACGGCGCAGCCTCCTGCGCAGGCGGCGCCGGGATCGACGCCGGCTCCGGCGGCGACCAGGGCTCCGGCTCGTGCACCATCATCGCGGGCTCCAGCACCAGGACATCGGGTCCTGGCGCGTCGTGGGGGCGGGAAGCGGCTGCATCGGAGGCCTCGTCTTCGCTGAGGATGCGGCGGATGGAGGCGAGGATGTCGTCCATCGACGGGTCCGCCTCGCCGGCGCCATGGACCGGCTCGGGCTGCCCGTGCGGCGCATCGCCCACCTTAGCGCGCCGGCTGGCTGGTGGCGTAGTCGCCGGTGCCCCAGACGCGGTCGCGCACTGCGTTGTAGTAGGCGGTGTCGTCGTACAGCGGCACGTTCAGCCCGAGGTCACGCGCCGTGAGCCTCCCGATCGCCGAGGCGACACCGTAGGACGCGGTGACCACGCTCGACAGGTTCTGCACCAGCGTGGTCTGCGAGCTGAGCAGGAGTTGCTGGGCGTTCAGCACATCGAGCGTGGTGCGGCTGCCGACGATCGCCTCGCGCTCCACACCGTTCAGCGCGATGCGGTTGGCCTTGATCTGCGCGCGCGTGCTCTCAATGGTGGACTTCGCGGCGACATAGGTCTCGTACGCCTGCGTCGCCTGCTGCAGCGCCTGGCGCTTGGCGTCGTCGACCGCGCGCCGCGAGGCCAGGGCGGTCTGGCGCGCCTGGCGCACGGCGGCGTACTCGGCGCCACCCTGGTAGATCGGCAGCGACCCGTTCAGCGTGATCTGCGCGCCGATGTCGGTGGTGTTGGTGATCGCCTGGTTGTTCTGCTGGAACACGCTGGCCTGGGCGCTGACCTGGGGCATCAGGGCGGCGAATGCGACGTCAACGGCGTCCTTGGAGGCAGCCTCGTTGAACAGCGCCTGCAGCACCGACGGGTTGTTGGCCACCGCCAGGTTGAAGGTCTCCTGCTCGCTCTTTGTCGGCAGCTTGATCGGCTGCGGCTCGGTGAGATTGTCGGCGGGCAGGCTGCCGACGTAGCGCACGTAGGCGGCGCGCGCGGATTGCAGCGTGCCCTCGGACGTCTCACGGGTGGCGCTGGCGCCGGACAGGGCGGACTCCGCCTGCGCCACGTCGGTGCGGGTGATCTCGCCGACGCGGAAGCGGTCGTTGGTGGCCTGGAGCTGGCGCTTGAGCACCTGCTCGTTGTTGATGTTGAGCTGGAGCAGGTTGTAGTCCTGGATCACCGTGACGTAGGCGTTGATCACGTTGGCGAACACGGTCTCCTCGGTGGAGAGCAGGTTGGCCCGTTCCGCGAGCACGTTGTTGACCGCCTGGTGCGTGCCCGCGGTGGTCTTGCCGCCGGTGTAGATCGGCTGCACCAGGCTGGCCTGGGCGCTCGCCTCGACGCGGTTGTTGCGGGTGGTCAGCACCCCGCCCGTGGTCACGCCGGCCGGCGCGGCGTAGCTGCCGTCCGCGTAGCCGAACGAGCCCGTGAAGGTGACCTGGGGACGCCAGCCGGACAGGGCGGTCGGCACGTTCTCGTCCACGGAGCGCAGATGCGCCCGCTCCTGCAGCAGGGTCGGGTTCGTGGTGTAGGCGTTGGCGAGCGCCTCCTGCAGGGTGTGCGGCACCTGCGGCGCCGTCTGCGCGGCGGCCGGGGCCCACGGGGTCGCGGCGGCACACGCCACGCAGAGCAGGGCGGCCGGACTGCGGGACCGGCGGCGACGCGCTGCGCCGCCATGCGGGAGCCTCGATGCCGGTGTCTCGCCCCGGGTGTCCGCCTCGTCGCAGCCGCGCGCCATCTGGTCACTCCTCTCCGGCGGCCATCCCGCGCCAGCCTGTCCCAGGATGCCATGGAAAGCCGGTGCGCACCACATGGAGGCGTCAAGAGACGGTGGCAGTGATGCCGCGGAGACACGGTAGGCGTGCAGCGTCACGCGCCCGGTCGCCGGCCGATGCCGCTCCGGACTTGGCCACGCCGCAGCGGGTCGGCCCGGCCAATGCGGGATCGGCTAGAACCTGAAGGCGGGCGCCGCGACCAGACCGGGCAGCAGCGGCGCGGCGCAGTCGAACTTCGGTTGGGCGCGAAGGCCGCCGGCGGTGCGCTCGGCGATCACCGCGCGCGTCATCCCGTCGGATGCTGCGAGGATGGCGACGATGCGACCCTGCGGCGCGAGCTGCGACGCCAGCGCCGGCGGGATCGCGGTGGCGGCGCCCTCGACCACCACGAGGTCGAACGGCGCGCCGCCCGGCAGGCCCGCGCGCAGGTCGCCCTCGAAGATGCGGATCGCCGGCACCTCGCCCGCGCAGGCGATGCGCGCGATCGCCAGCAGCGCGGGGTCGTCGTCCAGCAGGCTGACGCCGGCGCCGCACCGCGACAGGATCGTCGACAGGTAGCCGGTGCCGCCGCCCACCACCAGCGCGCGCTCGCCGCTGCGGGGCTGCGCGATCTGCAGCAGCCGGGCGGCGACCATCGGCTCCATCATCACCCGTCCCCGGCCGAGCGGCAGGTTGGTGTCGAGATAGGCGAGCTGGCGCAGCGCCTCGGGGACGAACGCCTCGCGGGGCAGCAGGCGCATGGCGCCGATGATGCGCGGGTCGGTCACCTTGTTCGGCCTGACCTGGCCGTCGACCATCGTGGCCCGCGCCCGGTCGTAGTCCAGGGCGATCGAGCGCGGCGGCGCGGCGGCCGGGAAAGGCACGGAGAGTGCGGTCATGCGGCGCGCATCCTGCGGCGTGGTTCGGACCCGGGCTTATACGGGCCGCGCCGCGCCGCGCAAAGCCGCTTGACCGCCGCGTCGCGCACGCGGATACAGCCCGCCTGCGCGACGCGGCGCCAGGTCCGGTGGCAGAGTGGTGATGCAGCGGACTGCAAATCCGCGAATGTGGGTTCGATTCCCGCCCGGACCTCCAGCGCGCGATGCAAACTCAGCCGCGCCGGCGAGGCGGCAGGCAAGGCCGGGCTCCGCCCAGACCCGCCAAAGGCCAAGGCCTCTGGACACCGATTTACTGAAGCAAGTGGACTCCAAAGGCGAGCCTTTGGCGGAGTCTGAGGCCCATGCTTGAAGGCGGGGCCTTAACCTTGCTTTCCGGGCTTGCCGAGCCGCCCGCAGCGATCCCGGCCCGCCCCCGGCATCGACACCGCGGCGCGTGCTTTGCATAGTTGCGGTGCACAACGCGGAGCGCGGGCATGGCGGTCATCATACCGGTCGAGGTTTTCGACTGCATCGTGTTCGGGGCCACGGGCGACCTGACCCTGCGCAAGCTGCTGCCGGCGCTGTACTTCCGCTATCGCGACGGACAGGTGCCGGACGGCAGCCGCATCATCGGCGCCGCACGCTCGGAGCTCGACGACGACGCCTATCGCGAGCGGGCCCGCGCCGCCCTGCAGCGCCACATCAAGCCGCACGAGCTCGACGACGCGGTGCTGAGCCGTTTCCTCGACATGGTGCACTACGCCCAGGTGAACGGCGCGAGGGACGAGGGCTGGCACAACCTCACCGGCCTGCTGGAGGGCGAGGCGGAGCGGGTAAGGGTGTTCTACCTCGCCACCTCGCCGGAGCTGTACGGGCCGACCTGCGACAACCTCGACTCGCACGGTCTGATCACGGCGAGGTCGCGCGTCGTGCTGGAGAAGCCGATCGGCCACGACCTGGAGTCCGCGCGCGCGATCAACGACGCGGTGGGCCGGGTGTTCCGCGAGCCGCAGATCTTCCGCATCGACCACTACCTGGGCAAGGAGACGGTGCAGAACCTGCTGGCGCTGCGTTTCGCCAACACGATCTTTGAGCGCCTGTGGAACTCCGACGTCATCGACCACGTGCAGATCTCGGTCGGCGAGACGGTCGGCGTGGAGAGCCGCGGGCCGTACTACGACCAGTCCGGCGCGCTGCGCGACATGGTGCAGAACCACCTGCTGCAGCTTCTGTGCATGGTGGCGATGGAGCCGCCGATCGAGCTGGTCGGCGACGCGGTGCGCGACGAGAAGCTCAAGGTGCTGCGCGCGCTGCGCCCGATCGCGCCGCACAACATCAGCCACACCACGGTGCGCGGCCAGTATGCCGCGGGCGCCGTGGGCGGGCACGCGGTGGAGAGCTATGCCCACGACCTCAAGGCCGGCGGCGGGCGCGAGAGCAGCGACACGGAGACCTTCGTCGCCCTCAAGGTCGAGGTGAACTCGTACCGCTGGGCGGGCGTGCCGTTCTACCTGCGCACCGGCAAGCGGCTGCCGGAGAAGGTCTCCGAGATCGTGGTGCAGTTCCGCGACGTGCCGTTCAGCCTCTTCCCCCGCGAGGCGGCCGAGCTGGCGCCGAACCGGCTGATCATCCGCCTGCAGCCCGAGGAGGGGATGCGGCTGGGCATGATGACCAAGGACCCCGGCCCGGGCGGCCTGCGGCTGCGCGCCGCGGAGCTGGCGATCGGCTTCGAGGAGGCGTTCTCCACCCGCTTTCCCGACGCCTACGAACGTCTGCTGATGGACACGGTGCGCGGCAACCCGACGCTGTTCATGCGCCGCGACGAGGTCGAGGCGGCCTGGTCCTGGGTGGAGCCGATCCTGCAGGCCTGGCGCGACAGCCCGGAGCGGCCGCGCCCGTACGCCGCCGGAAGCTGGGGCCCGACCGCGGCGATCGCCCTGATCGAGCGCGACGGCCGCACCTGGCACGAGGAGCTTGGGTGAGCCTCGGCCCCCGGGCAGGGGCGCAGCCGGGGCGGCTGCGTCGCAAGCTGGCCGTGATGGGAGCGGTCGCCGGGGTGGCACTGTGCGCCGAGGGATGGTTCGCCTGGACGCACCGGGCAGCCCGCCGCCCGGCGGACCTGGGCAGCGACATGGCGATGGTGCTGGCGGTGCGCGACCGCATCGTCGCGGCCGGCCTGACCCACGCGGCGAAAGATTGCCTGGCGTTCTTCATCCACGACCCCGCGCCGGGGCAGCCGACCCTGCTCGACGTCTACCAGAAGCACAACGCGGCGTGCCCGGGCGATCCGGCCGAGGCGCCGCGGCTGTTCGGGGTCAGGGTCGACCGGACGAGCGGGCTGATGTGGGACGACGCAGGGCAGGCGGGGGCGTTCGCGGCGCTGCCTGGGTGAGGCCTGCCGGTGGATCGCGGGGCAGGGCGCACCATCTCGGGACAAGTCAGGCAAGGCCAAAGGCTCTGCCTCCGGACTCTGCCGGGGCTTGAGGCTCCAGAGCCGCATCCATGAGAGCCGGGGTTTCCCGACCATGGCCGGATGCGGGTCCGAAGCGTGGGCCTCCGGAGGCAGAGCCGCCGGCCTTGCATCCCGTCCGAACCAAGCGAGGCCCAGCCGATGCCCTACCGAGTTGCAGTCGTCGGAGCCGTCGGTTCGGTCGGCCGCGAGATCCTGCGCGCCCTGGCCGACCGCGAGTTCCCGACCTCCCAGGTCAGCGCCCTGGCTTCCGGCCGCGCCGTCGGCGCCCAGGTCAGCTTCGGCGAGCGCAACCTCAAGGTGGCCGCCGTGGAGCGCTTCGACTTCGCGGAGTGCGACCTCGCGATCATGGCGCCGGCCGCCGCGATCTCGGCGGTGCAGGCGCCCCGCGGCGCCGCCGCAGGCTGCCAGGTCATCGACGCCAGCGGCCAGTTCAGCCTGGAGCCCGACGTGGCGCTGGTCGTCCCCGAGGTGAACCCGCAGGCGCTCGCCCGCCACACCCGCCGCCGCATCGCCGCCAGCCCGCACTGCACCACGATCCAGCTCGCCGTCGCCCTCAAGCCGTTGCACGAGCGCTTCGGCGTGCGCCGCGTGGTGGTCACCACGTTCCAGGCGGTCTCCGACCTGGGCCGCGAGGGCATGGATGAGCTGTTCACCTCGACCAAGGGCAGCTTCGTCAACGACCCGGCGAAGTCCGAGCAGTTCACCAAGCCGATCACCTTCAACGTCATCCCGCACATCGACCGCTTCCTCGACGACGGCTCGACCCGCGAGGAGTGGCGGCTCGCGGTGGAGATGCGCAAGGTGCTCGACCCGGAGGTGGCGGTGTTCGCGACCTGCGTGCGGGTGCCGGTGTTCATCGGCCACGCGCTGTCCGTCAGCGTGGAGCTGCGTGACCCCGCCAACGCCGGCGAGGCGCGCGACCTGCTGCGCGGCGCGCCCGGCGTGGTGGTGCAGGACACCCGAGAGGACGGCGGCTACACCACGCCGATCGACTGCGTGGGCGAGGACGCGGTCTACGTCAGCAGGCTGCGGCGCGATCCGTCGGTGGCGAACGGGCTGGGCTTCTGGTGCGTGACGGACAACCTGCGCAAGGGCGGGGCGCTGAACGCGGTGCAGATCGCCGAGAGTCTGGTGGGGCAGGGGCTGCTGGCGGAGCGCGGCTAGCGAGGCCGGGGTGCGCTGGCCTGGAAGGCGAGCAAGGCCAGGGCTCTGCCCTGGACCCGCCAGGGGGAGCCCCCCTGGACCGGCTTTGTTGAGTAATGGATTCCAAAGGCGAGCCTTTGGCGGAGCCTCAACCTTGCCTGCCTGTTCGGCTCTCTCGAAGGGCTGCCGGCCTTAGGCTTTCGGAAACCGTTTTCCTGTAATACGCCCGGTTTGATCGTCTGACTCTTGGGATTCCCAAGCCGGCGCTGACGTGATTCGGTGTGCTCTGCACCAGATGTGTGGGGGTCAGCATGGCAGCACCGATCAGGATCACCCGGGAGGAC
>JAABUY010000114.1_pt1 | contig 170121 bp, 277 predicted proteins | sample 5560271 | NCBI WGS metagenome assembly JAABUY01 (sample SAMN10711886, study PRJNA513374) | rock metagenome | isolation source: Antarctica rocks | place: Antarctica: Victoria Land, University Valley | reverse complement strand
CCTTGGAACGGACTCTCGCCTGACGTTCTCGATCAAATTGTACGGTGTCCACCATTATTGTCGTGATGGAAGATATACTTTATCCTACTTGATATCACTCTACAGGTGGACCCAGACCGATGGACTTGGAAAAGTGAGGGCAGGATTCGATTTAGCTGGGGCATCGGGAAAGGGGTGTTTTCTCCGCCTGGGTCTGGCCTACACGTTGTTGATTGAGATGATTGTATGTATCGACGGCGTTTAAACTACCTGAGCTGCTGTTCTTCACAAGCTGGAGACCAAAGTCGAACATTGCTGGAGTCAAGAGTGTCGCCTTATAAAAGACGTTGGATCCGGAATTCCTTCAAACTCACAACCTTGTCCCATCGATCTGCCTTCTCTCACCCCAGCTGTCGACGATCTGCCGTTGCAACGACCGATTTGGGAGATGACGACCTTCGATCGCCGCCGGATCCAAGCTCCTGAATCAACCTACGCACCGTCCTTCACGCCTTCGGCACCGCCTGAAGCTGGACCTTTCAAGCGGATCGACCGGAGAAAGGATGAAGAAGCCCGACCGATCTGTCCGTGACCTCCAAACAAAGCTGAAAAGTAAGGAGTTGACATGTGCTTGAACAGATCTCAAGACTGGACTCATCAGTCAGGCGAATGGTAGCGGGTACATTGAATCAGGAGGTGTGAAGATCGCTTGTTCAGTGTGAGCAGCTCCCAATCTCTTTCTGGAGCTTCAACCCCTGATCTCCATCGTCTCCCAGCTCTGGACCTCGTCCCAAGCAACCTCCTTATTCCCCTCAAGGCACTCTGAATCTCGAGATCAAGTTTGCACCCTTTGCCTCACATCCTCGTCGGGCGCCTCTACGAGTACGTCTACCTTTTCCTTGCTCTCCACTGCCCATCTTGCCCCTGTATGCTGAAAGTCCAGGTAGGATACCGAACCCGTCCCCCTCTCCACCCTACTCACTCAACATCTTCTGCCCACCCTTCAACTCCATCTCCTTCCCAAATCCTCCATCGACGTCTACCTCCTCGTCCTCGAATCCGATACCATCCCAAACGTCCTCTCCGCTGGCCTGACAGTCGCCTCCGCGGCTATCGCCGACGCTGGAATCGCCATGAATGGACTCGGCGTCGGAAGCGTCATCGCAAAAGAGGCAAAACGGGGGATGTTCCTGGATCCGCTGAGGGAGGAAGAGGAAGGCGCAGAAGGGGTGGTCAGTCTGGGTGTGATGCCGGCTTTGGGGAGGGTCACAGGCGTATGGATGGTGGGTGAGCTCGAGGTGGGGGAGGCTTGTCAGGTGAGTAGCACTCGTTCTTGATGAATGGGATGCTAGCTCATTGGGTGCGTATGACAGATGATCCAACAGGCAATCGCTGCGTCAAGAAATACACATACAATACTCGCGCAAGCGCTGCTAGAGGGGTTCGATGAGAGGATGAGTAGCCGTGCTGAAGCTGCATGAGATCATCGATGTCGACCATCACCTGCTTATCTCCTTCCAAGTGACGGGTAACGACGACCTCCTTGCTACTGGAAGTGATCCGCGCCATGCTGAGAATCATCCAGATCTCGGACGAGAGCTCGTCGCGTGGCGCGTGGCTATCGCTGAGTCATACTGCTACTGTCCAAGGATATGGCAATGCTCTCTCTGGAACTGCTTCCTGATCATCCTCTGTCCGGTATGACCCGAGCTTCAAAGGTTGACCCAGCAGGGTTCCATGTGGCTCAACGCTGTGTATAAACTGATGTCATCTCGATCTTCTGTGAGCGGAAAGTGCGTCAAAGGATGATGAGATGCTTCTGTTTCGAGATGAAGTCTCGCCATCCGACCATGTTTGACCATCTTCGGCTCACTCATACTTCTCTGTGGTTCTTTCTCAACCATGAAGCGCCCCAAATGGCCCAGTCTGCCACTCGGAATGCTCCTGTCACACTGCATTCATCAACAAAGCTCCGAGCCTCCCCCAGACTCGATCATCCTCGATGGCAGGGTGTACCGATACGTCAACGCTGGGAGACCTGCGGATGGCACAAGAGCCAGGATGGCAAACCTCACTTTGCGGAGCCTGGGACCGGCAACTTCAGGTCTCGCTTGTGAAGTGAACGAGGTGCGTATCAAGATTCAGACAAGACGATCATGAACAAACTTTGCTTCGATGAGTACCTCATACTACAGCTCTGCATCTCCTCAAATGTCTCGGGTCCATCTTCCTCGATTGGGAGACTGACCCCGCCTCAAAGTCATTCCAGGTCAGTTACAATCAGAATTGTCTGTATCTCACTGATTCAGCGCAAATAGACGACGAAGGACATATTGCGTCTGATGGGTTCGACGACAGGGCCAGGGCTCCAGAGGACACCGTATGCACACTTGAGGATGCCGATGGGAACAGCCTTTGCCATTGAGAGACGCGCACGATTGGATAGGCGGAACGCGTCATCGTCGATCACAAGAAGAAGGTGAAGAACGACGTGCACTTCAAGTGTATGACCACCCATGCTGACCGACAGGGTGTGCGAGAGACTGTTGACCAGCCAACATGATCTGATGCTTCGATCGAGCAAAGCTGTGCGGAGGGCATGCGATGAAAATTTTGCGTGCCTCCGCTTCTTAGCAATCTGTACCGAGTAGGCAGAGACGAGATGCATGATGATGCGGCCGGCTGTCGCGTGACTAGCAGATCGAGCTGTAAAGCCTGCGATCACCCAGGTCGATGGCATTGCCAGACATTGGCTCGGCCACTTGCTTCCCGCTGTGGTCATTCCTCGATGAAAAATCCTTAGCCGCAAAGTCAAAGATGTAGTATTTGCAGTTGCTTTTGATCTGGTTGGCGACAGGCGTCTGGACCGCACGTTCTTCCTTTCTTGAGCTCAAATGACGGAGGCATCATCGACGAATTTCATGTGTTCTCGATCTCTTTCCAGTTCGGCCACAAGACATCAGTCAAGCTTCCGATCCGCTGTGACTCGTCAGCAAGATTCACCTCCCGAGGTCAGACTCACTCTGCTCCCGCCCAAAATCCCCAGTCCCGCTCAAGATCTTCACCCTCTGCAACAACCTCCTCCTCCCCTCAACCACTTCCGCCATCCCATCGGCCCTCGCTCCCCATGTCCCATCATTATCTCCTCCACGACCCTCTCCTCCACGACCCTCTCCTCCACCTCCGCCGCTTCATCCTCCGTCAGACCCTCGCAGGCCACCTCGATGGCTACCTCTGACCGTTTCTTCAAGCCCCTACTGTTGAGCGCTTGAGCGTGCGGGTAGATCTTCTCCGCCAACCAAGCTACTTTCGCCCTTTCTTGAGGACCGAAAGGGATCGAGAACTTCCATGGAAAAGCTGGACAAGTCTTCGCGAGCCGTTGACTATGTTGAAAGATAGGAGACGAGATGTCGCTGAAGATCAAGGATGAGGTTGGGTGAGCTAGGGTTCTCGTAGTATCCATGTCGGAGGCGATGGAACTGTCCGCGCGAAGTGATGCGCTCCACACCCTTGTCCAGCCACAACTCCACGAGATCGTCGAGGATGTTGAAGACCAAGCCAGAACGTGAGGGATGCCGGAAGTTATCGAGACTGTTCAGCTCGATGTGGGTGGGAGAAGCGAGCCGAGCGAGTGTCTGGATCGACGCTTTGAGGGCTTTCTGTTCGGTCTCGGAGCGGAGATAGAGCTCGACCATAGGATCGCGAGTGATCCGGACGCTCTTGACTTTGCTGAGGAGGATCTTGCGCTTCTTCGAACCGTTGAGAGTATCCTTGATGAGCTTGCACGTGTCGGCGGCTGGGAGTTTGTCGGACGTAAGTATTTTGACGGTGATGGTTGAGTATGGAGCCAGTGGGCGCGTGCTCGTTGATACGGCGCGTTGAGTTGGAGCAATGAGATCATGGTCATCATCGATGATATGGAGCTTGCCAAGAGGCGGGAAAGCGGAATCGAAGACCTCTGAAGCGGAGTCGTGAATGGACCTGCCAGGCGAGGAGCACTCCTCTTCATCGGGGAGGCGACGGGTGCTGGGTTTGGACTTGCGGGACATTCGCCCCGAACGACGAGAAGGAGCTTGACAAGACGCTTTAAATTCAATTGAGTGCCCAAGAAGATGGCGGAGAGAAGAGAAGAAGTTGAGGAAAGACAAGGACACATGACCTCACATGGCTCGGCCACGGAAATACCTGCGACGGTGATTAGCCCAAGGTCCGCATATCGTTGCTAGTCCCAGGTCTGCTACGAGGAGTCACTTTTTCTCGGGCTCATCGCATCAGGCATCAGATTCGACGTCAGTTAAGTTAAATGATCAGTACTCGCAGATCTCACAACCTTCTACCTCCTCCTCCGCAGCGAACCGAAACCTCCTCAACCTCTCGACCCCTTCGACCATGGTCAATACCCTGCCCTCAAGGCTCGGCAGCACGGTCCGTCTTACAATCTCAACTACCTGCCTCTCGAGCATCAAAACATCTCCCGGTTTCATACCCTCACAAACGACCTCCCTGTATCCACTCCTTGTTCCGCGTGCTTCCTGAAAGGCCCGTTCATATATCAGGCTGCACATTCTCTCAGCAGGTGATGCTTCGTCCGGGACTATAGGGTATGACGGGTCTTGAGATACATCGCAAGTGCTCGGCGGGAGAACTCGCACGTAATGCCGATATCGCACCGGCTTTGAGAATTGAGGACGAAGATCGAGCGGCGCTGCGCAACGGATACCATATTCACCGTGAGTAGTAATGCTGTCAAGAGCCGACCATACTTGACCGAGCTGGGAGACGAGCGCTTCGACCTTCCCCTGATCGCTCCCGTCGATATGGCAGTCCAAGCAAATATGAGAGGGGTTCAGGAGCGGGGCGAGTCGCTGGAACAAAGAGGGACCAATAGCTCGGTATGCTCGCATCGGCACTGCGAGGCTGTCTCGACGGTCGATGATTGTCATCAAGGCGGAGGGGGTGATGTAGAGGGACCTCGCGTTGGGGAGTAAGAGAAATCGATCTAGCCTTGACATGCTGCACACCCGTAAGCAGAGTCGATCTGATGGCAGGTATTCCAGGGCCACATGATTGACCTTGAGAAACGGGTCATCGTCCTGTGCCCGCTTCGTACTGTCCGCCAGCGCGTTCAGAAAGCGGCTGAATTGCGCGTCAGACCGGAGAGTCACCTGTTCGAAAAGCAGGGATGCAACGAGATCGTGGAGCGCTTGGGAACATCGGCCGAGCGATGCCAGGGTTCTCGAGGCCTTACCGTCGCGGAGGTAGAGACCGCAGAGTCGAAGGACATCGTAGGGCAAGATTTGACCTGGAGACATGCTGCTGGAGGAAGTTAATGAATGAGAGTGACTGCAGTCTATTGTCAACGCTGGATGAAAGGACGCTTTCAGCAAGAAAGGACGTGAAAGCTCAGCCTTCAGACCGCAAGTCGACGAGTCCTTTCGAGTTTTCGACGAGTACGTTCGAACATCGATGACACTATGGGACCATTCAATCATGTCCATGGGGTACAGCCACCGGTTGTTGACGCGAAGCGACCAGTGCAACGACTTTCGATTTTCCGTTCGATGTATCGGCGCGCCTCGTGTTTTCCGAGGCGATGTCATGGTTGTTGCGGAGCATGATGGAGTTCAAGGAGCGGGGCACAGCCTTGAGACATGAGGCTGGATGGAGTCTTGGAACAGAGCGGCAAGTGACCCGACCGCAGGACAAATTGGCCGGAAAAGAAATCAAAAGGATATGAGCGACACAGAAATCTATATTGTGGCGGCGAAAGATTTTCTCTGCGATCAGCTCACCTAACTTTCTGTTCACTGGAGCGGTTATGAGTACGACCAGGCATGAGTTTCATATTTGCTCCACACACAGCGCACATCAGCAGCCCAACAACAGACAAATCTCCTCGAGACTCGTTCAACAAAGGCAGATCAAGTTCAACAAAACGAGAACCCACACAGGGAGTTGAACCCTGGACCACCTCCGACCACCGGCCATCGGAAGAAGGCATGCTAAACCACTGCACCATGCGGGCTGACGACTTTCGAGGACCGGCAGCAATATCAAGTACCCGGAAGACGCGATTGTTTGAGCGGCTGATAACAATAACGCGGCTGAGCCCTTGTTGCTCCCAGCCTTGACGTCGGTAGCGGCGACAAGGGTCTTCCGGTCGAAGTCCTCGAGGGAGTCGAACCCGTTTCCGGAGATCAGAAATGGAGTTGGCAGAATCTGCACCGGAAGATGAAGGGCCATCCAGAATTTCAGAAACAGCCCAACAGATTCAAGGGATCATGATCGCTTGATGACCAAAGCAGAAATTATCTCGATATAAAGGAACCACACCTTCCAAGCTATAGCTTGTCCGTCAGTCTATCCGATCAGACCCATCCCACCCATCCCGACTTGATTGACAAACGCTTCGAAGTCGAAGCCCATCCCTCCATCTCCCCCATCCCCATTCAACTCCATCCCGTTCGTGACTCCTGATTCCTCATTGCCAGACCCAAACCCATACTCGTATGCCGTACTGGTGTCCATACCCATCGCACTGACCCCTTGTCCACGCGCATCGGTCAATTGACCGTACGAGACATTTCCGACACTTTGAGGCGAGTCCGGCATGTACCACACGTTCTCGGGAGCGGGTGGCGGTGGCACGATGCCGGTGAAGGTCGGCTGATCGAATGCCAATCCAGTGATGGGATCATATGAAAGGTTCTCAGCGAGGGTGGCGGAAGTCGCGAGTGATTCTTGCGAGTTTGGTGAGAATGGAGCTTCTCCTTGCCAAGAGATCATCCCGGAAAGGTCACTTCCCGAAGAAGCCTGTTTTTGAGGCGGCGAATAGGCGACGCGGCGAAGCTTCGCCACCGAGACGAGATGCGATAGATCGTCCACAGAGGAGGATAGCGAGCTAAGCGTGGTGATTGACCTAGCATTAGTCCGAGAGGCAGAGACAAGAGCTTCGTGTGCGCGTCTTCGGAGTCGTAAGAGGGTCGGTAAACCTTTCTTGGCTCGACAACCCTCGCGCGCTGCTGCCGAAATATCGCAGACGATGGACATGCCATGAAAGGCAGGAGAAGCGAAGGCACATTCGGGAGCGCGGATGGCAATGGCCGATCTGCAGTGATCAGTTCGTGTCAAATTGGAGCCGAACACATACAGGCAGACGGCAGAGGAGAAGGCGTGGAACCAGAAAAACCACCTTTGTCCCTTTGATCAGCTTTCAGATGAACAACGATGATGACGCACCATCGAGCGACGAGAGATGGGTGATATATGACAAGCTGCTTAACGAGCTGGACGATCTCTTGCGCGCTCTCGTATAAGGCTACGAAGCTCCCGCCAAATTTAGAGCGCGACGGATCCTCAGGCTTGTCTTGCAGAGTGCGAGTAAAGGAGGGGCGATTGAGCAAGAGGCGTGTCTGTGCGACGAGCAAGCGGATGCCCAATCTGTGGATGACCTATCGATGCAAGTTGGTTCACGGTCAGCTGGTCGTCAAATAGAAACGCACGAGATGAGGGTGATACGACCGGTCGAAGGGAAGGTCTTGGATGGGAACTTTCGGTAGTAGACTCTCTGGAATGGAATGTGTGACTGTTCAACGATCAGCTAATCGAACCCCGGTGGCTGGGACGCTTACATTCCCGAATCTCCGAATCAAGCTGGGTAACCAAGGCATACGGAACTGGCGAGGTTTGCGTTTGCTGGATTGCTTGTCAGGACAAATAAGTGGCTCATTGCTGATGTATATGCCTACAACGTCGATGACCTTCTCCATCATCTGGATGAGCTGATACTTGGCACGGTGATCTGCGCCACAATCAGGCAGGTGTCAGAACATGACGACAGGGGACCTACAGCCGTCCTTGTCCGCGATAAGGGGCTCCGCGGCCTCGGGAAGCTTTGTGTCTGACGACCGATTACTGGTCGCGCACGGTCTGCACGTCCTTTAGCTCTCAACGCTCTTGCGAAAGTTCACACGGACCGGCCGAAGCATAGAGCCTGCAGCCTGTCATATGTCTTCAGTACCATCAGCTACAGAAAGGCGGCTACAATATTGGAGAAACGCACAACGACCTCCCACCAGACCTGCCGGCGCTCTTGGACCTCGTATGTCGATAGGCCGAACGCCTCCCCGTCTCGGTGGAGGCCAAGCTGTCCGGATTCAGCCACCGTCAAGACGATCGGGTGAGGGCTCACACTCTGCGCGATCTTGACCGCACTCCCCAAGATTGGCCAGAACAGCTCGGCTCCGTTCCCGTCTACGAATGGGCGTGCATCATCAGCGTCGCGCAAAGGGTTCTGGGGAATCGCTCGCGCTTGTCGTTCAAGACGTAGGTCCCGCAGAGATGCAGTGCCTGGACGGTCGTAGGACTCGCATGTTCCATTCCGACAGCACTGATACAAGCGCGGCCAAGATGGAAGAGATCTGCGCCGCGCTCATCGACTTCAAAGGTTGCTCCATCAGCTCAAAGTGAAATAACCAATAGACTCTTTTCTCTAGACATACAAGGTAAACGATTGAGATCGAACATCGCTCCGACCGCCATGAGTAGGAATACACAAGCCAGCTTATGCGGATTGGGCGTGGCCTTGATGTCGTACGCGTTCAAGAGGTGATCATTGTCGAACATCGGTCGAGGGAGGATCTGATACCTGTTCCACCGAAACCCATCAGACTGGTTGTGCATGGTCCAGCTCACTCACATCCAATTGACATTGTACCAGTAGCTCTCTACCAATACTCTCCCCTCTAAGCACCAGTCCGGTAGCTGTTCTCGCAGGCTTTCGATGTCCACGGAGTCTCCTCTGCCATAGGGCAGAATAGCATCGAGAGGTAATCCGCCATTCGCGGGCCTCGCTTCCAGGTGTAAAGCTTGTGTATGCTCGTGCCACTCTTTCCGAGCAGCGGCAGGTGGGGTGCGAAGTGATATCGAAGCTTCCACCTGCTCTTCCGGAGACTCGCCGTTCCGGTCCTCGCCCTCGCGAAGATACTCGCTTCCAGCGAAGCTGCCGACAAACCGCGCTTCGCCTTCCGCCCCGATCGTCAGGGTTCCATATGCGCCGTCCACCATATCTTCCTCCTCTCCATCCAAGACACCATCCGGCTCGGCCCGAGGATCTTGAGATGAGAACAGGTATGTCGAGCGAAGTAGGGGATGGGGTTTGGTGCTGGTATTCGCATGAGATTGGGCGAGGGCGACTTCGAGGAGGGATATGCGTTGATGGAGCTGAAGTCAGCGCGATCATGCTTGTGAAGCTTACCTCCTCGGTATCGGCGAGGATCAGGCTAAACGGGTCATCAGCTGATTTGCAATTGGCAGAACTGTACTGACCGCTTCCCCTTGCCGGTTCGCATCTCGCCATTCGGACAAATCTGGGCGCATCCTCTCTTCTCACCTGCAAACTCACCATCGGTCTCAGAAAATCGAAATTTTCAAGAGGTGCCGCTATGACGTACACGATGTGCAGGGCCATACGCGATTGCATTTGAGCTTGAGCCTGAAGAGTGTCAGCTTGAAACGCCGAGCTATCCGCATGTCGGGCACGACCATGTGCGGGCGATAAGGAGCTCCAGCTCACCTTTTACATTCCGCGCAACTGAAGGTCTGCCTTGACCCCTTCTCCCTTTGCCGCTGCTGCGCTGCCGCCGGCGTGGCACTACCGCTCGGATGGTTGCCCTCCCCGACGGGCTTGAGGCGTGAAGGTGGAAGAACTTGTGCTGACCGCATCTTGACAGTCGTTGGATGACTTGTGACTGCTCAAGACTTCAAGATGCAGTGACTGGTGGCGAGAGGTGAAGTATCGATCAAGGCAGCTGGCGATGATCAGCCGCTCCCCTTCGCAAGAGGTGTATTCAGCGTACCTTGTTTGGTATCAGGGGCAATCAGGAAGACAGACCCTCTCATCACCGACATCGGAGCGGTGAGAGGCTGAAGACGGGAATCGGCTGTATAGGTAAGCTTTGGGTTGCCGGGGGACAATGCAGAACCGGGGCGGTCACGAGGGAGGGTATGTGTGTCCGAGGTGAGGGGAGGGAAGGATCACCGAGATTAGGTTTGGCTCGAAAAGTATAGCGGTCCGCTCCGAAACGACTAGAACGCCACGACGTTCAGCGGATGCAAATGACGCTGAGCTCATGATGACGTCCTGGCCTTTCTCTTTGTGAGAAAAGGGAGGAAAGAAGAAGAGAGCAGGGGAGGAGGAGGGGAGCTTCGAACGGTGATTCTCACTCACGAGTATGAAGAGAAAAGCCATCTTACGCCTTGATGCTGACGGTCTTGATGGTAGAGTCGGTCGGTGAATGGGTACTGAACCGGGCCAGCGTCGCTATCTGTGAGAAGAAGACAATGAGATAAGGGAAGAAGAAACAAGCCCTCACCCCGTTTGCTCCTCTCGCCTAGCCTGCAGTCGCTTCGAGAGACCTCAGTCTCCAAATGGCTCCTGATCGTCAAGGACGTAGGACCGGAGATATGGTCAATTGGCTCTATCTTCGACTCCCCATTTCTATGACGGCACCGAGCCGAAACGTTACAACACGAAGGTGTACTTCATAACTTTCCATGCAATGACCTTTCCAGGCTTCAGCGACGTAGAAAATATGACTCAGATGTCCAACTCCTCGAATCACCCCAGAAGGTCGTGCCGCCATCCACGCCCTGCTCGACAATGTCATTGACAGTCGCAAACTCCCAGCTTTGTTCCTCGCGGTATGCAATGCCGACGAGATCATCTACGAGAATCACGCTGGATGGATTTTGAGCATCCCGAGGCGGGACACGTAGACGTCGATACGAGTGAGCATACACCAATGACTGGTCAAGCTGAAAGGTAGCGCTGCTCATCTTCTCGATGTCCAAATTTGTCACATCTGTAGATTCCCTAGTGTTACCGGTCGCTGAGCTCAGGTCGCATGCCATCAACTCATCGATCGAGGCCTGGTGACGTTGGACGACCCCGGGGTTGTTGATCGATACCTGCCCGAGATTGCGCTCGACAATCTCAACATAATGGGAGGTTGGGCCGGCGATATTCCGAAGATGCGCAAAGCCAAGAGCGATCACATTACGAATGCTGCTCACACACTCGGCAGGTGAGAAGACACAGTCGCCATCATCGCTGACCTCAGGTATGTGCTGTCCGTGGAACGTCCCAGACATCGCAAAATGGCGTAGAGTACAGAAGATGGACGATCGGGGCTTGTGGTGGGGAGGACAGGAGACATACATTCAACCCCTCGCTTACGAGCCCGGTACATCATATCAGTACAGCAGCTCCGTCGATTGGGCGGGCTTCCTTATCGAGAGGATCACGGGAAAGAGCCTGGAGGAGTATTTCGAGGAGAACATCTTCGAACCATGCGGGATGACATCTACGTCGTTCCCTTCCGAAGAACGAGATTATGGCGAGGATGATGAAGCCATGTGAACTGGATTCGGAGACTGGCGAGCTCACCGTGAACCGGGAGTCTCCCATGGGGAAGCCAACCAAGCCGGAGGACGTCTCAGTCTTTTCTGGGTGAGTGAACTAGTCAATGAATAGAGCTGATATCAGCGGTGGTGGGTTACATGGAACCACCCGAGACTACCTCCGAGTACTCCAAGCCGTCCTCAAATGCTCTCCCTCCCACCCCACTCCACCTTTCAAACCGCTCATCTCGAAAGAATCCTTCAAAGCTCTCTTCACTCCCTCATTACCACCTCCTTCACCGGAAAACGATGCGGTCGAACGCCTCTCGCATATGATGACCGGTCAGAATACCAGAAACCATTACCTAACCCGCAAAACGTCCAGCATTCCCCCGGTCTCGCTCTGTACCTTGGAGGTGGCGAGTTTGGGCGGAAACCGGGAAGCGGTTGCTGGGATGGCGCTTATAAGACCATCTTCTGGATCGACCCAACCACGGGCATCGCGGTGAGTTCCCCTGTGGATGTAAAGGATGACGCTGAAGATGGCGCGCTCTCAGGCGGAATGCAACACGAATGTCTCGTCGCTGGGAAACGACAATGCGGTCGGACAGACGGTCAATGCGTTTGAACAAGCTGTGTATGCTGGTTTGGAGTCGCAGCCGATCACGTCATCTTGAGTGGTGCTGCACTCTCAGCGTGAAACTCTTCCGTAACCGATGAAGCCAGCATGTCTTGGTTGATCGACGTCTTTTGGCTGCATGACTTGGCCCACTCCACTACCAAGACTTGGAGACCACTCCTCCTCTACCAAGACTTCCACTTGTCGCAATTGAGAACACGCTTCGAGATCTCAGGGAGCCGCCGGGCGGCGGAAATGCGCGGGAAGGATCCGCTAGGTCAGCCTGTCAGAGATAGCCGGAGCCATTTCCCGGTGATTAATTAAGGCTCACTAAGGGACGAGGTTCATTCGTCGATGTTTTGTACCACTCTGGAGATTAGCTTCCTTCATTGCCGTCCTGTCAAGACTCAGTATTGGAAGAACCAACGGCATCCTTCCACCTTCCACTGCTCATCGCCAACAAGGCGTTTTTGCCGAGTTGAACCGTACGGCCGAGAACCACTTGATCTCATTATCGCTTGCATACGGGAGGATGGATTCCTAGTGATCCTCGCTAGCTTGCACCGCGGGGGCTCCACTGGATCTTGTTCGCCCACGTCGACTCAGCCACCGATTCATCATGCTACCCCAGCGACCCCCGACAAGCAAAGATGATCCCCGCTATATCCCCTTATCGAACGAAACCCTACACCAACAAGGAAGAAGAAACTCCTTCCTCCTCCACCATCTGCCACCTCCCGTCCCCTCTCACACTTCACCTCGGCTCTTCTACCCTCCCTCACCTGGATTTCGAGATGCTCCGTCCCCGTCGGGCGGTCATACCCACCCTCAGAGCTGGGCACAGAGCCGACCGACATCACGGCATCGCTGGAGCCCTAGCATCCCAACGCCGATGGATGCTGCGAGTACCCGCTTGCCTTCCCTAGCGGATCTTCCTCGTCGCGCTTCAGCCCCGGGATGGGAAGAACCTTCGCCGGGGTCGTATCGCAGCTATGGTGCTCGAGGCTCATTGAGCCATCCCCGTTTCCCACCCGCACCGGCTCCTTTGATCACCCCTACGTACAATAGTAATCCCGCTCCAAGCACCATCCACTCTCCCGGCGATACTCCGTCACCCGCCTCGGCTGAACATCGCGAACCGTCAGCCGGGGCAGAGGGTACACCACACAGGAAGAAGAAGCGGCGGATGGCTCTTTCGTGCGCAGAGTGTGCAAAGCGAAAGCAAAAGTGCTCGAAAGAGACCCCGTGTCAGCATTGCGTCGCCAGAAGGGTTCCCGAGCTATGCGTTTCCTACTCGCGATCTGCTGTCCCACCCAAATCAGCGGGAGCTGGGGTCAAGACGGAGATGCCGGGAGGCTTGACCGGCGGTGTCAAGCCGGGCGATTCCCTTCAGGCGACGACGGGTGCGAGGCAGCCTTCGACGTTACCAACCCTGAGTGTCAGGGTGGGGAGATTGGAAGCGATGCTGAGCGCGGTGGTCAATCGGGTAGACGGATTGGAGGGGAAAGCATTGACAGATTGGCGAATCAGTCAGTCGCGCCAAATCAAAATCCCATTGCTATAGGTCAGTTGACGTCTCGTTTCAGATCACCCGCCAGCGACGACTCCGCCACCGATCAGCATCGCTCCGAGCAGGAGCAGATCGCCTGAACAGGGTGAGCCGAACTCGGCATCCACTGCCTTTCGGCCACAAATGGATGATGACAGGGATGGCCTGTCTGCGGAAGTTGAAGGCAGCGGAGAGGGGGACAATGTGGTGGGGACTTTGGACAGGGATAGTCTCGTCCGTAATCCGCTGCCCCAATCTGTGAGTACAGTCGTGCGGTTTGAGGGCAGAACTGATCGAGGTGACAGATGATCCGGTCGACGCAAACCGTCCCGCTCGGCTTGGACTACCATGGCCCACCCGCTGAACAATTGAAGAAGCTATTTCAGGACTGCGGTGTCAGTCCTCACAAAGTGTGTTCAACCTGATTTCTAGTTTCACCCTGACCTATGCTCCCTTCAGATACAAGACCTCATGGCCGATCTTCCACCTCTCCCGCTTGCCTTGGACCTGGTCGATTGGTTCTTCGAAAAGGTCAACTATGTTCGTTACCCTATCGAAGAGCATCTCTTTCGCCAAAGCTGGTTGCCTTCATGTTCGAGAAATTGCGGCCGGCTGATCTGGGAATCAGGCTTCGACAGACTTTACAGGGCTCAGGGCATCGATTCAGAATCCGTCCTTGCGATGCCCCTCTTTTTCATCGTCATGGCTATCGCTATCCGGGTCGCCCCTGACGAGTGGGATTACACGGAAGAGCAGAAACGGACGAACAGTCTGAGAATGTACTGGAGTTGTACGTTTTTCTCCCATCTGCCTACCAGGAGCGCGATTGATGAGCTTGGCGCAGCGAAGACAGCAATCATAATGGCCTCAGCGGTGCAGGCGGAAAATGTCCAGCTCGTCGAGACTCACATCCTGGTGAGACCACTCACAGATCCTGGCAGTAGTCGCTGAGTTGTACAGACCGGTCTCTACCTTGTCCTGATGTATGATCGACGCCTTGCCGAGGGATGGTCCGAATTTCGAGCAGCCATCAGTATCGGTCAAGCGCTGGGCCTTCATCGTGATGGCAAGAAGCTGGGATTGGATGACTATATGATCGAGTACAGGAGAAGGCTATGGTCTTACCTTGTTCATGCGGACGCGACGTGAGTAGCAGCTCAAGCGCATATCTCCCCAAACCTGACGCCAAAATAGGTACTCGTGCTTGTTGGGGAGGCCGACGTCGATCGACCCAGCATTCGTCGATACCTTGTACGTATCGACAAGTGTGTGTGATTGGTTCATGCCTGATGTATGCTCAGACCGCCATCGAACCTGAATCTCACCGATTTCCTCAGAGGCAAGCCGGACGCGAAACCCATGTCGGAGCCGACCTATGCCACTTACCTGATACTTCGACAAGGATTGGGCGCTATCGTCGCGAAGGTGTACTTGGTCCCTCGACTCCCTCTCTACCAGAACTCACAGACTGTAGATAACCCAGCATTTCCAACGCTTGCAGGGACAGACACAGTATCGCGATGTGGAGCTCCACGACTCCGAACTCAAGCGATTTATCGCGGACCTTCCACCACAATTTCGTATACTCAACCCCGACAAGTCATACGATGACGGTGAGCTGCTCCGACCATCCTCGATCGGTGCTAACGGGAGCAGCGCTCCGGTACCTCCCCATACATCGGTACTACATCCAAACCGAAATCTTGCATTTCATCATCATCCTTCACGCCAGTTTCTCTTGACGCCGGCACGAAACCAGCTGACAGGATCATAGCGTCCTTGGCTGCTGAGGAAGTTGAGGAGTAGTCGATATGCCTTGTCGAGGGAGGCTTGCTTCGAGGCTGCTGTGACGGATTTCAAGATCGTTAATTATCGCTCAACCATTTTCCGGGCGCAGGTCTGACGGATCACAGCGGCAAGCCTTCAAGAGGGATTGCCCGAACTTCTTCGAGACGCTTCTAGGAAGCTCGTTCAGAGAATTCGTATGTCTGCCGGGAGAGAGCTGTAGAGACTACTGATTCTGGTGCAGAACGCCGCGATGATCGCTGGGATCAGCATCATCATCGATCCGGTAATTCCTGTTTGACTTGTTATGATGACCCTCTGACGAGACATCCTAGCGCGCACCGCAAGCGAACGACATGCGCGCTATCATGCAGAGCTTTATGGAACAACATCCGCATGATCCCCGAGCCGACGATTCTTCTAAGAAGGAAGCTGCCATCGTGCGTCCTCGGCCGTTCATGGATGACATGAACTCAAGCTGATATACGCAGATTTACACGCTTCACCGCCGAAGTCAGGAGCTATCTACCCGAAAGTCCTTGCGAGCTCAGGACAACATCTCTGCCGAACGGGCTTCGTCAGCCGCGATGGCCGCGCCACCGGCTCCCCATCCCCATGATAACCGACGCGTGCGCACGCCGCTCAGTGGACGGTTCTCAAAGTCTAGCTATCCGGCTCAAGCAAGCTCCTACGCTTCGCAAACGGGAATGCAGATCACTCCACCCGGCACCACAACAAGCCCGGAGGAAGATCAGCCTCAGCGCCTGTAAGCAAATCATCTTCCCCGTCATGTGCATCAAGCTGATATTAGAAAGGCTCGACCACTGGCTCATGTCAAACACGTCGTTCGGTCCGAGTGCAAACGCAACATTCACTAACCGATCCCCGATTCAGCAATCCTTGCCCACACCCGCTTCATCCTCGCATAATTATGAAGGACCTCAAAATGTCACGGGCTTGATGGATCCAAACCTCTCGACAGGTAAACCGGTGCTTGGCATGCGACACACAGAACCAGTAGCCATGACGGCGGACTTGAGCGGGATGATGGACGGGCCGATGGTCGGAGGGGATGGGAACAACGCGCAATTTTGGAACGCGCTCATCGATGGTGCGCTGAGGTTTCGGCTGCAAAGACAGCTTGCGAAGTGCTGATAGCATTCACACAGGCATCGTCGGTGGTGTAGGTTGGAATGGGGGTATAGCGTGATGCCGGTTGGCAGCCCTAAGCAAATACAGTGTAGCATGAGGCAGTATCGCCACGTTGCGTATCGGTGATTCGCACAAACCCTGGGCAATGCACAGATCGTTATCGCGGAAAGCGTGCTTTCAGGCTAGTATCGATTTCAGTAGCCGACTCAGCCGGAGCCGAAACTCAGCAATCACCTTGAGGTCCTCCACGCGTACGCATGCATGAACGTGTCCCTTTCCCAATGCGATGGCAATCACCGTGTCGATACGTCCATACAAGAGAATTCTGGAATCTCCCTTAATCTCCTCGGCCATCTCCTAGCCGGAGTTCCGGCCGGGATCAGGTGTCCCGTAATCAGCTTTTGGATCGCAACGCAAAACTTTGAAATCTCTGCTCAGGGCATAATCGCTAATCGTGGCAAACCAGTCATCTCCCCTTTCTCGAGATCCGTCTCATCTGCTGCATTCCTTTTTGTTTTCTCACGCCTTCGCAATCGGACCAACAAGCTTCAACCAGACCATATTTCCCTCCATCACGCTACGAAATTGATCACTTCAGAGATAGGCTTGTCAGTAACCGGATTTGAACCAACACGGTGATAGGGTGAGTTCCGCAGCCTGATTGGCTTCATACCAGCTTCCGCGTTCTCGTCCTGTCCGTCTTGGCATCCCGCTTCGTCGCCCATTCATCGCATTGCTCCTTCTTCTCCTTCGTGTACGCCCCTGTTCCCTCGCCTCATCACATCCGGTTCGCCCAGTCTTCATCTTCGCTTCATCATCCGCTTGATCCTCGGGTGTTTGCCCTCGGATCGCGTCGGCCCCTTTGTTACCGCCGATATCGTGATCTCCCATCTGGAACCCCTTTCTGGCGCTGTACTCTCATCATCCACGTGGGTTCGAGGTATGTGGACATCTCCGTCCCCCGATCATGCCCTCCTCCTCGCTGTGTATCTAATCGCCTTCTATCTGGTGCGATCGCCGTTCGGGTATGGCCGCATCGCGAGCCATCGCATCGCGTTTCACACCAGTCCTCGCATCATCGCATTCCGCCGTCCCTACCTTTTAAACATTGATGATCTATGACGGACCTCATTGCTGACCCATCTCAGGGCCCCATGCCCGCTCCTACCTCCCGTTCCCCACCTCGACCCATCCCCACCACCCGCCTCTCACCACTCGCACCTGCCCCTCCCAAAGTCTCACCAGTACCTTACGCTTCCCCCTCCAGCCCCTTCGCCTATCGACGCTTCTCCGCTTCTCGAATATCCGATAGCCGTGGATCGCTCGATAAGGACGAAGAGGCGGGAACACCCGGTCGGTCGGAAACCGGGGATCTGAAGGATAGGGAGAGAAGTCTGAGCGGTCTCAAGCCATTTACCGAGGCTCGATGGGCTCCTAGATACGGGCCAGCTTGGCGTGTGGGATTCGGTAATTCGAATGAGCGAGGGAGTGGGAATGACGAGGCAATCGATGATGGGTCGCCGGAAGGAAGGCCGGTCGAAGAAGCGCCGGAACCATCCAGACCGAGATCCCCAGATATGAAGGCCGAGTCGGAATCGAGCAACGGTGGTCTGAGCAAGATGGAGAACTCGATCCTTGTGGAGAATGGCGATGTCAAGCCGAAGCGAAAGCCGAGAGTCAGCGCTGCCAAGAAAGTCAAGGGGGAGGAGGGCTCGGATGACGGACCGCCTTCTGCGAAGAAGAGAAAAGGTGCGTGTTTCCCCGTAGTGGTCGAAAACAAAAGCTGATCTCATGTAGCGGCGGCCCCTGCAAACAATGCTTCCCCACTTCCATCGCCCCCTTTGTCCTCGATGGCAACGATTACCGCAGATCGGCCAACTCCGGGAACATGCCCTGGGGACGGAAGATGTAATGGCGCAGGGGGAAAGGTTGGTTGCGAGGGATGTCCGACGTACAACAACACCCTTGCTTCCGCGGGCCCGTCTTCTGCTCTGACCGGTCCGATCGAGGGCGTCGAGAAACCCAAACCGACACCAAAGATACGGCTGCTCGATCGGCCCCCTTCATGGGGAGTCGGCGGAATCACCATGGGTGCTCGATCGCTTTCGACATCCAGCGATCATCGGAATCCCCTCAGTACCGCTTCCGTCACACGCACCTCTCCCGACGACGATAACGTTTCACATCAGGATTACTCTCCTGGATCGGAAGCAGACGATCAGCCAAGTCAGGCAGGGGGGCCGTCTGCAGGTGGTGGACTAGCGGCCACTCCGGTCGGCATGAGCTGCCGAAATTGCGGCACTAGTACGACACCCCTGTGGAGAAGAGATGAGGAGGGAAGACCGCAATGTAATGCATGCGGTAAGCAGAGTCTCTTGTCGTGTTCCAAAGCTGATTTCTGCAGGCCTATATCACAAGCTGCATGGCGTACCGCGCCCTGTGGCGATGAAGAAGACGGTGATCAAGCGTCGCAAACGCGTTCCAGCGGTCGGTGCATCCAATGGCCGCAGCGGCTCTGCTCAACCCGTGGCGTCCGATCAGGAATCCCCCGCGATGGAGCCAGTCGCTATGCCCAGTACCCCGCAAAACGCTACTATCAGCCAAAGAGCTATTATCAGCGCTTCGCCCTCTCAACCTCAGCTTCGAGAAGTTGATCGACCCGTCCCCAAACCAGTTGTCGAGCACAGCCCTGCCGAAATGAGAGGATCGAGCGCCGATAGTATGGCTAGGATCCAGCCTGTCTCGGTAGTCGCGGACCACATGGGGCTGGGCCAGAGTCAGAAAGCAACGGCAGCCCCAAGCCCTTCACCTGCTCCTGCAAAGGAGCCGATCAGCTACGACCGAAAGCGACCGTGGTGGATTGACAGTAGGACCAGGGAGCGGGAGAGGGAGGAACGTGAGCGCGAGACCCGTGAACGTGAGGTTCGTGAGCGTGAGGCCCGGGAACGAGAGGGAGTGAGTCGATTCTCTTGTGCCTTCATTCCTCCTCATCCTTCCTACTCCCTGGATCATCCCTATACCTATTCGAGGGTCCCAATTGGAACCCACGGGGACATTTTCCGGGCTTTGCCCGTCAGAGTCGTCCCCTTTCCCCCTGGTTTGCTCCTTTGTCTTCCTTTCTTCTCATCTTCCCTTGACGTGTCGCACCCTTTGTCGTGGCATATCCTGGTAACGAGGAGGTAAACATCCCTCATGAGGTTCATTCTCGTCTCATCAATCGTACGATCATGTCCAAAGTCATTCCTCTACCTTCTCGGTACACACCGCATTCCCGACCGGCTTCGGTCCTTCCGAGAAACAAAGAGCTGACGAGAGATGTTTCTCCATCGTACTCCCTCCCATATCCTACTCGACGCGCCCTATCGCCTTTCAATTCCTTACCTCTCCCTCTTCCTCGTCGACCTCGCTCTTCGCTCAATCAACAATTTCTCTATCCCCGCGGCATGTCTCTGCCCCCTCCGACGTCCCCTTCGTCCGGACGTTTCGACCGTTGCGTATCCGAATCGGACGCCTCTCAACAGCTCGCGCACCAGCTTGCGGCGGAAACCCTCCTCACCATGGCGCCATCTGCAAGCAAGTCCCCGGGGACACGTACCGACGGAGTCTCTGTCCCTGCGCTGGCTCCAACAGGTCGAACCACCCCAATGGACGTCGACTCGTCTGAAGAGTCCCGCGGAGTGAAGCGCAAGAATGGCGAGGACGAGCCGAAGCTTCCCTGTGCCGCCACTCTCGATCTTGTCGGTCTAGATGAAGAGCGGGAAGCTGCGAAGGAACGGGCTTATTCCCACTCTCCACTGGCCGCGCACGAGATGAGACCTTCGTCGGCACTGGCAGCTGCAAAGGCTCACACCTCACCATTCATTGCTCGGCACACGCAGGAGGCGGCTGCGAGGACTCAAAACTCGTTAGCTGGTCGCTATTCAGTCTACGGTCCTACTGATCGCCATCTTGCAAGCTTGTCTCCCCTTCCCGGCTCACCGTGGGGCGGTCTCAGTCAGCGGTACAATCCTCTTGGGATACGTCGCGACATCCCTTCGACCTTACCAGGTGCCGCATCCAAGATCGGCATCGATGGTATCCGACGCCCTTCGCCAGATTCCCACCGCGATCCGCGCTTCTACCCGAATGCGGCTACCTCGTCCACCTCCACGTCTTTGTCCGGCTATGGGCACTATAGCATGGGCCGACGCGAGCTCGCCGAGCATCGGGAACAGCTGCGTGAGGGCAAGAGGTGGCTTGAGACCATGCTTGCGAAGACTGGCAAAATGCTGCATATGGTGGAGAACAAGATGGCCCTGACTGGGGAAATGGGCTCGACAGCCACGACGACCATGGCAGCAGCCGGTACGGCCGTACGTACAGGGTCGCCAGCTGGAGCAGCAACGGCTAACGGCTTGCGCAAGCCGGACGAGTGGGACTTTGAGGAGCGCGAACGGAACCGTCAGAAGGAGATCAAGCGGTTAGAGGAGGAACGGGAGCGGGATCGAGCGGAGAGGGACAAGTGGGAGCGCGAGAGGGACAAGTGGGAGCACGAGAGGGATCACGCTAGTCAAGACAAGGAGCGATCCTTGTCCGGGCTAGGCAGTCGTGAGAGGAGCGAGGCGGAGCGGAACCGGGATCTCTTACTTGCGAGTCGAAGGGTATCGGCTGTCTCGCCGAACGGACGGGAGAGGTCGACGACGACATCGCCTTCGTCAACGGCGCAGGGCGCGTCGTCAGCGATCGGGACGGGGCTAGGATCGAAGCCTGGAGCGTGGGATGGTGATCCGGTGATGTCGGGTGTGGCTTTGCCGAGGCGGGAGCAGGGGACGATGCATCGGAATTTGGGAAGGGGGTTGTGGAGCTTCGACATCAGGGGGTGAGAGGGAGACGGGTCAGTCGGAATGGTAGTTTCGCTTTTGTAACACCGTCGTGCGGAGACCATGCATGAGATCTCCCACTCATCTAGTAAGTTAGTCGTTTTCCTTGCCGGAACATGCGATGTAGCTCTCACACGGACGGAAATCTGATCATGGCGGTGAGGTCCATTTTCCGACGGGAGATCCAGGATACCTGATCCCTTGCAACCACCAAGCATTCGCCATCTCACCCCAAGTTCATCATGCCCCTCGTCAACCAAGCCCAGACATGCTCATCCGCCAGCTCCAGTTCTTCAAACCCGCCTAGCCCACTCCGACCCATCATCACTTCCACAGGCTTCACCTTCCCCACCATCTGGTCCTTTCCCCCATTCTTCACGTCAGTCCCGTCTTCACCTGAATCACCGATCGATCCCTCACTCCCTCCCCACGGTTGATCATCCGTCACCGTCGGTCATGCTGATCCCCCGCGTGGTAGCCTCCAACCCCATCCCACCACCCAAACCCACCAGATCGAGCTATGGATGACCCTCATACTCTCTTGGGCACGACATCATCGTATCTTCTCGGTGAATTGCGATGCGGTGAACGGTGGAGACGTGTTTGGAAACAAGTCTATCAACCGTGATCATCACCCCTTTGACACGCTTCTTCTCATCCTCGAAATTGTCCGAGCCGTAGGAGCTCACATGATGCGTAGGGCGGTTGTTGCCGGATTCCATACGAGAGGTCATGTCGACCATGTCCAAGAATGGTCAGTCCCCCTCCGTTCATCTCACCGTCCAACGTTCGAGGATGCTGAGAGCGGTGGTGTGGAGGACAAGCAGCGCCCGACCCGCCGAAGCAGAACACGATGTATTTGGTATACTGGCGCAAACCCGAGGAGTGGGGGACTTTGTTATACGATTGGGTTCGTCCCCTCCCCTCACACCTCGTCTCTCGTCACAAATCGGACTGAATTACTTGGCGCTCATGTCGAGCTGGGCAGGTGACGGCGAACGGGCTGAGTTCGAGCATAATGACGTTCTACGAGATCACCGATGGTGACCTCTCTGACTCCACCGGTCAGTCCTTTCCCATCCCCCACATCCCTCCATCATGGCTAGAGTCAGGATGAGTCGGAGTCGGGACGAGGCTGACGAACGTGTAGAGTTTAGGCAGTTGCCCGGGGCGATGTTGAGGAAGGTGCTGGAGACACTTGTGAAGCGGGGGAAGGTGCAGTTGTTGCGTGGAGAGGGCGAGGCGGGGGAGGGTGTGAGGTTCTTGTGATAGTTGGCATCTCATGGGACTTTCCCTTCTTTTGTGAACGGTACTTGCGCATCGGCATGCTTCGGTCACGCAAATCAGCATGATAGTAGCCTGAAAACTGGGACAACCCATTTGTGTGAGCTCCACTGGGAGCTGTTTACCGCTCCTCAAGTGGCAACATTGTCTCATCTATACTTGCTTCCCCGTATGGACCAGCATGAAGACAGAGTCCAATGGATAGCACTTCAAATGCGTTTACTGGAGGGATGTCTGTCCGTGCGACTGCGGGCTACATACGTGATTGTCCAGACGGTAGCGCTACAACATCTATCAATCTCGACAAGATCTACAACCACCCTTCTTCCATCACCGTCATATCTGATCATGCCCCACCCCACTCGCCGCTCCCTCTCCAACCAATACCATCCGATCCACGATCTCCCCGCTCGTCGTCCGCTTATAAGTCTCCACCTTCTCCCCGAATTCGGACAGCTGATACATCCTCACTCGTCTGTCGAAACCGACTTGGCCATAACCAGAATACGATGACCCGCCATCAAAGCATATCCTGATCGGTCATCAGCTACTGAGCAAATGCGAAAGGCAAGGGTCGCCCACCAGATCCCGTCGACCCGCCGGCATCGGTCCGTATTGTGGCAATGACCATGACTCAACACCTTGACTTCCGTAGTCTTCGCCTCGCCAAACCACTCCATTTCCCCTCCATCTTCAACCTCGAAAGCCTCCTTCAAGGCGTTGTAAAAGAAGCCGGAGTTATGGTTGCTATTCCCCGCACCGCCCTCCTCAGTACCCACGTCCAGCTCTTCCCCGTCAAATCCAGCGGTATCCGCTGCGTTGTACGCCTCGGCAAGTGGGATGTGGAACCACATCATCGCGTTTGGCTTGGCTAGCTTCGACACCTGCCTTGGGAGACGAGATGTTTGACTTTGACGAGACCAGATTCGTCCGAGATCTGCGGCGCCGTCGGGCTGGAATGGTCGGCTGATGGGTTTGATGGATGCGGAGGCATTGAGGAACCAGTCTATTTGCGAGCTGTAAGGGATCAGCTTGGGGGTACAGCGGGAAGGGGGCAGAATCACGTCTTGATGTAGTCGTACTCGGATTTCGCCCATGGGAGCGTCTTCTTCTGGTAGTCATGTGAGTCGAGGAAGTATAGGGTGAACAGGTGCATCCGGGACCTGAACGCGACTTAGGTAAGCTAGCTCAATTGACACAGGATGACCTCAAGCTCACGGATCATCTGAGTATAGCTTAATGAGGTCTGTCATGACGATGGTCAGCTGTTACCTCGCATCTGAGGAGAATCTCACAATTCCCAACGCCATCCACGTCCTCCGGTCCCGCCTCAGCAAGGGAGTATGGCATATTCATCAGCATTCTCATCTGATACGCCCGGTCTTCGGCAATCTCGCTATCGTGATTGCCTGAGCATATCAAGCTGAGTCAGCGGGATCTTCCTGGCCTGGAGGATACCTAGTCACCGAAGACAGCACACCAGGGTATTTCTCGCTCGATGACGGGCCTTGCGAACTTGGCGATGACTGAGCGAGAGTCGAATGACGTTTTTTGACCATTGAGCTGATCCCCTGAGAAGACCTGTCGTGCCAGCGTGAGCACAATGATGACCGTAGTGAGTGGTCGAGACTTGCGACCAAGTCGGGTTGCTCTGCATCCAGCGCATCGGCAAGCCACGTCGCCGTGTCAGGATCACCACTGCAGGGCGTCTTATCGGTATCTCGACACAGACCGGGACCAACGGAGTAATGCAGGTCGGCGACTGGTACGAGTGTGATCAGCATGGGACACTCGCGAAGGATTCCTGAGTAGCAGATTGTCCAGGCATCTACGGCCGTCGAGGCCGTAGCTGTATGACAGATGGCTCACTTTGCATAATCTTGAATGCACCATTGGAGTGGAATGTGGGCGTCCCCGCTTTAGTAGGGACTGTAAGGATGCCCCTCGTCAGCGATGAGGACCTAGATCCAGGTGGCTACTCACTCGGATTACCCCGCCGGAAAGCCAAATCCACACTTTCCCACCGATCCTCTTTCGCCTCGGTCACCAAGCCTCCTTCGACCCGCTCGAATCCGAAAAAAGGTTCGTCACCCCCATAAATCACGTCGAGCTCGGTGATGGTTTCTCCATAGTCGAACGAGATCTCCCCTTGTCTCTCCTCCTTGCGGTTCCACCAATCCTGATTTTTGAGCTTGTACCATAGTCGTAGCTCTTTCTGACTCGGCCAAATCCCCGAGTGTAGGTCGCCAGGCACTTTGGCCCATCCTGCGAGCTCGGAGCTGAGCTCTTCGGGCGGCGGTTCGGATAAGATACGGAGAGCTGAGATGAGGGGTACGTCGAGGCGGCGTGTACGTCGATAGTATACGTTAAGGTACCTAGCAGACGGCCAACAGCATCAGCCAACCGATCCCATATGCTAGCGTGCTTTTTGAAGCATTGAAGAGAATGCGTACCATATTCCCGTCTGCAAATTCAGATCCTTCTCCACGATCACCCACTTGCCCTTGGTCGCGTCGAGCTCCGAGGTCGTTTCAGGTGCGCAGTAAGAGCCGAAAAGGAAAGGCGGAAAGTAGCATGGCCTGATCGCAATCTCGGTGACTGCGAAAGAGGTGTTCAGTCATGAACCGAACAAAGCAGTAGGTGGGACCTCACGGCCTGTCGTGTGGATTGCTAATGGGTCCTATGCCGGTACGTAAGTCATCATAATTCCCTTGGACCCTACGTGAAAGAGCTGGGCCAGAAGACTGCATGACTCACCCAATTGTCTAGAGGTATACTTGGCACAAAATCCGCATCCGTCCCCGTTGTCCCGTTAACGGTATCAAGCGTATCATCTCCCCCTTTCACCGTTGAGGTCTCCACCACATCCCAAGCCTGCCATCCTATCTGCTGCTTCTTCGCCGGGGATCGGAAGTGAGAAAGGAGGGAGTACGATGCGAGGAGGACGGAGAAGATGAGGATGAGGGAGATGACCGGAAGGAGGGAATGGAGGTAGGCGAAGCGAGGAGGTTTTCGTTGACCGGGATAGTCGGGTGTGAATCGAGGCATGGTGTCATGACCTCTTTCTCGACTTTGAGAACTGCTTCTACGCCGTCTAAGGTGTGCTTCAGGAACCTAGCGTTACCGGTTGTGCCACTTCGTCATTCGCCGTAGTGGAGGTGGCGATAGGCATTTTTCAAAGTGGGGGGGTTTTTTACGCCTATTGACAAATGAGCCTGGATCTCTAGTGATCTTTTTGTCGCTTACTTCCTTTGCGTACACTGTCATCGGTAGGATTTGGCATAATCGCCCTTCGGTAATGCAACAACGCCTGGACCTACCAAACGGCAATGCAGAACCTCTTGTTCCTGTCCGACCCGGCCAGATGTTGAACCGCTCTGACGAACAGACCGACCCGGTATAATGGCTAGTCCTGTCTACATCACCGCTCTGAATCCGGATCTGAGCTTTCATGTGCGCGAAGACCGGTCCCCCGGTCCCCGGCGAATCATCCTAGCTAGGGATGATCCAGATGAGGATGTCGAGGTGGACGAGCAGGAGACGGAGAGAAGATTGCAGGAGATGGATCGGGACGACGACACCTACCGAGGGACAACGGATAGCATGGATAAAGGATCGGGACCGGGCAGGCGAAGAGGACAAGGGGAAGGCGAGACCGGCGGTATCGACTACGCCTTGCCCCGAACGGCCTCGCCTGACTCCATCACCCCGACCCCTGCGAGAGCGATGACGCGTACCGTCACAATCAACGAGCCTATCCATGACTCCATTGAGAAGAACTCCGAGGCGTCCTCTCCGGATCTGACGTCAGTTTCTACCCCGTATCCTACTCGGCGCGGACGACGGAGACGAACCTTCTCTATCTCTCGAACTGGCACTGCATCATCCTTCGGAAGCTTCTCTACCTTCGTCAGCGATTCATGGGGACAACGCAAAGATCGCGCTCACAAAGGCTTTTGGGCAGCAGTCTGGGCATGGATGGCCGGCTCCAAGGCCGAAGGCGAACTCGGTCCACGGGAAGGACATCCAGACTACATTCCTCCGAAGTACCGCTGGACACTCATCCTCAGTGGCCTGCTCCAGCCTTTCAGTATCCTCCTCGAGATCCCCGGGCTCACCGAGCACTGGTACGTTCACACTGTCAATAAAGGCCCGGTGGTCTACAAGCCCAACCCCGTCCTCCTGGATGTTGGACTGGCAATCTCGATGGCATGCGCCGTCGTTGCCAACATCGCGCTCATCTCGCGGTTCTTGGAGCGACGGGTTCTGCCGAGTACGGTAATCACAATCGTCGGTCTATCGATTCACGACCTCATCAATATCGTTGCCATCACCGTTTTCGGAGTCATCCATAGGTTTGATGACGGTTTTTCGTTCTCGGAAGGTGCGTTCTTACGGCCCCTCTGGGATGAGGTAGCCAGCTAATCTAGAGTCTCGCAGCATTCTGGCTGTGGTATGTCCTTTACGGCCCGCTGAGATGACGGAGCCAGCTGATCACCGCCGCGCCGATACAGTGTATGTAGTACCGCCGCCAGTATGGTCACCAATGCCACCCTCATCTACGACCTCATAAAGACGAAGGAGTTCCGATACAGCGGTTCCGGTCTGACCCCGAAACAACGGAGTCTTGTCATCATCGTCATGGTCCTCCTGGTGTACATGGCGATGGGGGCGCTGTGCTTCAACTTCCTCCTTCCCGACATCCCTTTCCAGAACGCCTTGTACTACACTGTCGTGTCGATCGAAACCATAGGATTTGGCGACATTACTCCTTCTACCCTGGGTGCCAAGATCTTCCTCTTCTTCTATGCGCCGATCGGTATTCTCAATCTTGCCGTCACCGTCGGGACCGCACGAGACACCATTGTCGAGTCATGGAATGCCGCGTACAGGCGGCGACGTCATGAAGTTCTGAAGCGGCATCAAGGGCGCAAGCAGGAACGTGCAGAAGAGGCTGTTCATCGAGCAGCGATCGAGCGACAGCTGGAAGCGATCGGCGTGCCGTTGTATGTCTCTAGCAGAGGTATTGGGAGACGAGTTGGACCGAAAGGGAAGAAGCTCAATGTCAAGGCTTTGTCGATAGACCAGCTCAACGCGGCCGAGAGTCAAGCACTGGATGAGATCGCTTCGAGGTTAAGTCCAGCGCCGGAAATGTCGACCGAACCTTTTGGCGAAGGCGCAGATGATCGAGAGTATCAGAAAGCGCTGGCCGATGCTCGTAAACTTCGAGATGAGCTGGCCGCGCAGAGCTTGGTGAGCGAGGAAGGATATCGGGAGTTCCAGGAGAGGATGGCCAAGGAAGAAAAGATGGAGAATTGGGTTAAGGTATGCCTTCAAGCTTGATTGCCAGCTGACGTCAGTTCGGCTTCGCTTTTTCGCTTTTTCTTGTTTTCTGGATTGTTGGGGCGACTGTCTTCTCGCGGACTGAGGTGAGTTGATGAGTCTGAATGGGGGCTAATGGCAGGAATGGTCTTGGTACAATGGCTTTTATTTCTGTTTTGTGGCTTTCACCACTATCGGCAGGTCCACTCGAATATCCCGGCGCAAGCAAGCTGATGTGCGCTAGGATACGGCGACGATTCGCCTCAGACTCCTGCGGGACGAGCATTTTGTGAGCATGTCCGCCAAGCTCTTCTCATCTAATGACGAGCGCAGTCATCATCTGGGCCATCTTCGGAGTCGCAACTGTTACCCTTCTTATCGCTGTACTCACCGAGGTCTACGCGAATCGCTATAAATCAGCTCTCGTTCGGAAAGGCACAAAACGCGCCATTCACGCGATAAAGGAACATCGGGATCACATGATGCAGGAACGTTTCGGCAATCAGGAGCAGGAGCATGGTCCTGAGCGTATTGAGCGGTTGCCTTACGAGGTAGGTCTCGCATTTATATCAAAACGCAAGCTGATGGAATCAGATCCTCGACATGATCAAGACTTTCCACCAGCACGTGGCGGCTTCGCAGCATGGCGCAACTGAAGCGAATGAGTCGGAAAGCATGCGAGCGCTCGTCGACAAGCTGATGGAGGCGGAAAGACTGTCTGAGCATCAGAAGGCGGAGGTGGCGGTGAGTTCCGAAAGTAGGCGGATGATCTTTTGGAACGGCTACGAGCGTGCGTAATCTCCCCCTCATCTCTCAATATCAATCCTGATAGTGTCTGGTCAGGAGCGGTGCACGAGCTCCTTGCGGTAGCGGAGACTGCGGTCCGGCATCACGAAAATGGTATCTCCCCTCTTACGATGACCGAGCTCTCGACGCCCTCATACTCGCAGACACGGACAGCAACGTTATCCAGTATCGATGAGGAAAGACCATCGCAGCCCAGGCTTGGTGAGAAGTGGGACTTGGAGAAGGCGGGTCGAAGGAGTGTGGATTTACTCAGACGGATAAACCGGTGATGCACACCTGCAGAGAAACGCGCACGTGCAGAACAGTCCTGAGGGGCGGGTACTGCTGCTGAGGGAGCTTCGAATTGCGTACGTTTAAGGACTACAGGATTTAGCGAGGATGAGCTCAGAGTACAAAATAGAAGATGGTCGGGCGAAGGGAGGAGCGGAGGGCTAGATGGTCGGCTTGTAAAACTGCCGAGGCTTCGTTGGGGTCGTATCAGCTTAGGATCAATCGATAGGGGCAGACGAGAAACGAATAAACCTGGCGGACCACCTCCACCTCTCAAATTCCGCTAAAAACGCCAAAAGATCCTTAGCCCCTGAAACGGAATCTCCGGCAGAATCAGCACTTTGATCGGGCTTCCGAGGCGAGCCTGTGTTTCGCCTTCATTGGTGAATTGACTGTTCACCGTACTATTGGTGTCATATCGTTCGATTCGTCAAAAGCACAGGTCAAGACCTGCCGCTCGACTTTTGTCATCGCGGTCATCGCAGAAGAGGGAGATCCTCGCTGGACCGCAAAGACGAGGGACTGGTCATTCAATGAAGCTCGGTGAGTGATGACCTTGCTCCTTCTGCCTCTTTCTCATGCCCTTGGCCGTTGATTTCTCCCTCTCGATGTCTCATAGCCTTCTCATGAGCATTCTCGTCCATCATGTTTGCGTGTGACAGTCTGATGGAGTGCATCCGGACTTCCCGGCTTCTGTATATCCCCGTCATACGCCCCCCGTCTTTCCCAATCCAGTCAACTTATCAACGGCTCTCACCCTCAAGCCCATCGCTCCAGAGCCTCCTTTCTGAAGACTCCGCTGATTCTTGTGCTTAGGTTGTCCACACTTCGCCTGCAAATCCAACCCATCTGAAGATCAGGTCCCAAGGTGAGCGGCGAGCCTCTCTTCCGCTGTGATCACCCTCCACCGTCCCGCCGTTCCCCTCTTTCCGCATCTGCGGCTCACACGCTCTCCTTCATTCCCTTCTACACTCCACCAATGCCGCTTGCTCTGGGGCATCACTCCTCCAGATGCATGCATCACGGTCGTGCTCGGGCTGCCTAGGCCCGGTAATCTCGCCCTCACGCGACATAGCCCCTATGTCCCTCTCATTGCCTGTCGTTATCATCACACTTCCCATACATCGATTGGAGTACCACAGCACCCCTATCCTCGTGCCGTGCGCGATTTCCGCCCCCCTTATCAAACACCTCCTCCACCACTTGACGCCGCCGGAAGCCCTCCTGTTCATCAACCCTTGATCGACCCGTCTTTACCCTGGACGTCGCAACCTCAGGGAAAGGCGGGTTCCGGCGGACCTGAGCAGCTGTGTTTCAAGCGATTAGTTTTTGTTCCTGGGGTCCCCGCAGGATAACCTCCACTTTCCAACCGACGAAGGGGTTGGTTTACGTAACGACGAGAAAGGGGATGGGACAGAGTATTGTCAAAGGAGAGTTTATCGAGGTTTCGATTTGCGGGTCCGAGCCGGTTGTCCGTAGTCCTTCGTTCGTCTTATTTTGATAATAGTCTCCGACACCGCCGATGCCTCACCATTTCTTGGGGACATCCCGCTAACACCTGTCGAATCCAGGCGACCTCCCTTATCCCACATCACTCACTCTAATACTCCCTCCAAATATCCAGCATGTCATCCGCCATACTTTCTCCTCACACCTCAGCCATCCCCATGCCAGGTTCAGTGCCTGCACGGCCGCGCCGTACCCCCGCGGCGCGTCGTCGACAAAGCAGAGATCACACTTCGGCATCACCTGTTCCTACCACGATCTCCACGACCACCACCATGTCAACCCGCTCTCGCCAGCGGATCTCGCGCTCCCCATCTGGAGCTGACCATTCACTGGATAAGACTTCTACCTCAAGCGGTAGCAGCCAAAAGGGGAAGGAGAAGGAGCTGCCTCCACCGCCGATTACGGATCCCGAGCCCGAGGAGAAAGTAGAGCAAGAGATTCTCGAGGAAGAAGGCGAACTCGAATTGGACATATCCGATACCATCACGGTGAACGGTCACGAGGTGTCTTCCATCGGCTCTGAGAAGCTAGATGTAGAGGATGCCGCCAAACCGGACCCGGTGATCCGACTGGTGATGGGACAGAAGCGAAAGCCAGAGGTCGTGCAGGAGGATGAGAAAGTGGATGTGGAAAAGATGGAGATGGACGACGAAGCCAAAGGTGACGAGTCGAAGAGGGCTCCGCGAAAGAAGAGGAAGTGGTTGAAAAAGGGAGAAGGTAAGTGATGGTTCTTCTTGGTAAGGATCATAGCTCATAGGTGTCACAGTGGACCCGGATGATCCGATTGCTGTTGGCAGGCAAAAAGAACGGCACAAGGTCATCGACGAGTGTGTGGTCCCACAGAGTATGGAGACCTTGCTGATGGAGTCGCGCAGGGCCCTCGCGCACCTCGACATGCAGCTCGCGCTCATGAAGAACGGGAAGCATCCGCAGCTTGTATGGATGCTGGATGAGCTGGAGACGAGGCGGAACAAGCAGCTGTCCCGACTTGAGGCGCGGTACGAGTAAGCTACACAGTTTCGAAGTGGTGTAAATGCCGAACCATCACACAGAGCGGATATGTCTGACCTGATGCATTTGCGAGATCATGAAAAGCAGCAAGCGATGTTGAACTGGAAGGTTAGTCTTCAAAGAATCTGGAATAGACCTCTCCTGATATATCATCAGATGCATCGCGACGAGCTGGCGGACGGCATGACCGCCGAAAACCGGCATAAGCTCTCACAATTGCAGCAAGAGCGCACAGCTCTCAAGCGCGATCGTATGACTCTGCCGAATCTACGTGATGGACGCGGTGGCGGCGGTTGGGCGTTCTACGATAAACACCTCCTTTCGACAGGCGAACAGAGACGGGCACCGATAAATGTCGCTGGTCAAGAACGACAGCGTCGTTCTGTATCCCTCGCAGTGCGTGGTGCAACTTTAGAGGACGCTGAGAAAGACCTCGTCCTTCTCGGTTTACGGAAAGCGAAGAAGCAGACCCGATCGCCTTCGCCCCCACCGCCGCACCGTCCAACAGCCCACCTCCCTCCTCAACCAGTTGAACACCACCGTACACCGCTTCCTCCCCCATGGCCGACTTCCGTCTCGAACTCGAAGCGATACGACATGTACAGACCGCCATCTCGACATGAGGTTCCCGCTTCGAACCGGAACGACAAGTATGCAGAAGATCGACTGGACCATCGAAAAGTCTATGCCCCTCCTCCTGAGGCCTACCATCCCACGCCAGCGAGTTACGAGTACTATCCCCATGCCCTGGTTCAAGATCAGCACCGTGAGCGGGACAGGATGGAGAGAGAAAAGCAGAGAGAGAGGGAGAGGAGAAAAGCTGCGATCCCAGTCCCGCCACCATCGAGGCAGAAATACGATTATTGGGCAGCGCCGCCTTCACTCCCGGCGAAAGGAAGGAACGATCTGGTAATTCCGCCGTATAATCCGATGGGGACGGGGAGGGACATGGCACCGCCTCCACCACCGAGGGTGAAGCCTTAGGCTATGGCACGTAAACGGGGAGTGAAGTGCAGGAGGTGGGTTCAAGCGGGAGGACCCATTGGGTCCATCGCTGACCATTGCTTCAGACCCTGCAGAAGCCCAATCCTAGCCCTCTGCGCAGGCGCGTGCCTGAACTCTCCATACCAGGGATCCTACATCGACATCCCCAAAAACATCAAGAACATCAATGCCGCCGCGCGCTCTGTCGATCTTGCCCATCATGACCCCAAGGTCCTTCTTTACACCTGCATCATCCATCGAAATGGCGTTCGCGTATCTCATCATCCATAAGCCATATTCAGCTTCATCCGAGACTTGCGACTCTTTTGAGATTCTACCTTTACTCATCAGCATCTACTTCTTCGCCTTTTTGATTCTTTCTTTGATGGTATAACGACATTGAATGCATGAGATGTGATAGATGTTTTGACAAAGCCAACTTTATCCGTCACGGCTAAAGAAGAGGAAATGAGGCAGCGCCAACTGGGATAGTCCCGCTAAACGCCGATTGAGCTTTCGAGCTATACTTCAGATGATTTCTCGTCTGCCTATCTTCCGAGTCACTTTGCGCTACCTCGCTTTATTCCGGCTTTCCGACGTCTGCGGCTTCTTTGATCGGCTCGAACCTCCCTCAGGAAGGCAGACGCCCATCATGGTGAGTTTTGGGATCTCAAGATGCAGAAAGAAGCCCTCGGACCTGTGGGAGTCGCGGGGATGATGCGGGATTCAGTGAAGAGGGTTGAGGATGTCGCTGACGAGCTTATCCCCCCTCTATGCTTGGCTATCGTCAATGCAGCCGCGTGAGTCTTCAGCCCGCTGGCAGGGATTCTTGCTGAAATTGGTATCTATCAGCTCCTAAGGCCAAGCACTCGAAGATGGTCACGCTCGTCAACTATCGATTGAAAGTCACCCTGTGAGTCGCCGCTTGGACCGCACAGCAGTGTAGTCTGTTGGAAGAATATCGGGTGGATGCTCATGGCTATACAGGAACGATGGCCGATCCTTAGTTGGTCAGATGTTGGCGTATGACAAGCATATGAATTTCGTCCTTGCCGAATGTGAGGAGTTCCGGACGGTCATGGTGGGTCTCAGTCCGCTTCCAGCTAGCTTCTCCCAGCTGTAGCAAAGTAATCGACGAGGCTCACGCGCGATGTAGGGGAAGAAGACAAAAGGGTCCGGCGAGAACGAAGCGGCTCCGACGGTGCAACAAAAACGGACTCTCGGCCTGGTGATCCTGCGGGGAGAGACGATTGTGAGCGTGAGCGTGGAGGGACCACCGCCGGTAGGAGGGGATGAAAAGTCGTCGATGCTTGCTGGACCGGGACGGGGAGTGCCGGCGGGTCGTGGGATGGGACTTGGGGCTGGTGCGTGGGCGTTCATCACGGAAGCAGTCTCCCTGCTAAGGGTCAGGCGAAGCCTGGCTCAAGCTGATACGCGTGGTTCTCAGGTGCGCCGGCAATGGCTGCTCGCCCGATGGCATATGGACGTCCTCCCCCTGGGTTCCCACCTGGAATGCCTGGATTGCCTCCTGGAATGCCCCCTGGCTACCCAGGTGGTATGCCCCCAGGCATGCCTCCTGCCGGGTACGATCTCAACTTTTTCTGGCGGAATCATCTGCTGATCAAGCTTCATCAGTATGCCCCCCGGTTTTCGCCCTCCAGGATTCCCCGGAGCGCCGCCAGGCATGCAGTTCCCGCCGCCGGGTCAGATGCCCCCTGGGTAGGTCATGCTGTGTACAGTCCATGTTCCATATTGATCAGGCCCCAGATTCCCCGGTCGTCCACCTCAATGAGGAGGAGAGGAGGAGCGAATGTAGATTGTGGAATGGTACCGGTTTCCCTTGGACTCGCTACGAACGTGTCTTTGCATGTCACTACCGATCAATGTGCGCATTTGACACAAGATCGGGCCTGCCTAAAGCATGCATGCGAAAATACTGAACCAAGCCGGAACCGCACGTCCCTGATTTCTGGTTCCGAGAAGCAGATTGATGCATATGTTTCCTCTGAAAACCTTGCGGTTTGTAACTCTCGCGAGCGAGGAGACTACCGTAACGAATCACCCTATGTAAGAGGAGGGGAGGGAGGAAGACGACGAGTGAGCAGCGCTCTCGGCAGGTTTACGTGTTCGGTGCTCTAGGAACCCGGGTGAGGATGTCTTCTTGTCAGGTGTTTGGTGCTCGAGGAACCCAGGTGAGGATGTCTTTCTGTTGTTGTGGATAGGCCCACCATATCCGTGCTACCGTCTTGATGCAGGTGCCCGAGAATTTTACATGTGTAATGGTATATTCGTTGTCGTAGTAGAAACGACCAGGTAGTAGGTGTGGGTAGTCGGATGCGATCTGATCAGAAGCTTGAATCAACGCGGCATAGGCGAAAGTGGCTCGTGTGAAGAGGTAGGCATCGAAGTATGGAGCGGAATGAGGATTCTGTGATGATCCGCCTGGGTCTCTAAGAATGAGAGGTTTGTTCGCTTGGTCCCACAACCAGCTCAAGGTGTTTTTGACACGGTCGTGGTTGTAACCTTCGTTATGGGATGATATGGCGTCTTTGTCGCAGTGAGTCTTTGGGATGCCTGTCACGCTGGGAGAGCGTAGGCTGCTCTCAGAGTAGTATTGCGGATGCTATCAGGTACCCGCACGGGATGGAGCAGAACGGATGGCGCGTTGTACAGAGTTGCATAAGACTGTGCCTAGATCAGTCGCGTTCATGCATCGCTTTTCCACCCACTTGTCACAGTCCTTGCCCGCTTGAAGGGGTTAAGTTTGTGCTTGAGATGCATTTCGTCTTTAGGTGTGTACGGGGCATTTGAGATCCGGCCCTTTGGAAAACCTCCTCGCATGTGCGCTTGATCTCTTCTGATGTAGCGGTGAGGACGTGCAGAGATTGTTCGTCGTTCGTTATTGGCTCACTCAGGCCCGGATGAGCTTTGAAGTATGCTGTCAATTGCTTCCCGAAGTTATCGAAGGCTTCGTGTTTCTTAGATGGTTTCACTAGGCGAGGCCTTCTTGGTTGATTCTTCCATGTGAGGTGGTGACCACCGGGATCGCGAAGTGGGAAGGGATGGGTCTATGATCGAGTGTGGGGTCTATAATTCTATCGACTGTGGTTATGCTGCCTCCTGGAACTTCTGGACCTATTGCTGTCCTGTCAATGATGGACAGGGCCACCCCAGCGTTCCATGTGTTACCCTTCCTTGTGAAATCTTCGAGAAGGTCAATCTCACCCCTTGATTGCCAGAGGTCAGAGCCGTGGTGTTTTGTCAGAAATGGGCGGTAGGGGTTTGCTGCATCCCTGAGAATCCTGTCTCGCAAGTAGTGACCGTCAGAAAGTTCTTCGGTGGATAGTGCCGTGTTCACATCCCCCGTGATTATCCAGCGTGCGCGGTTGTCGAGGACCTCTCATATCTCATCCCAGAAACGAGCTTGTTCGGGGGATACTGTTTTTGATAGTGGCGCGTAAGTGGCAACTATGAGTAGATCGGTCCGGGTTCTGGTGCCTGCGACCTCGGGTAGATGGATTGTGAATGGGAGGATGCTGCGTTTGTGGGTATTGGTGATCATGGCCCCGCTCGTTGAACTTGGAATGTTGTGCGTCACGCCGATGAGGATGCCTGTCTGTGTTGTCACTGGAGAAGCAGGTGTGTGCAAGAATTGGTATAAGGCTCCGAGCTCGACTCGGATTTTTGTTGGAGTTCCGTATACGCTGGGTTGTAGGTCTAGGTGTTACCGATGAAAACTGCGATGGTTATGCAGGTTGTGGGTTGGATGTGGAGTGCGACGGGCGAGAGGACAACCTCGAATTTGGATCCCGATTTCGCCGTTGTACTGAGTGTACCGGCCTCGATCAAGATATCCAAGTCGCCGGGGCTCTATCGAATTGGACGTTGCCGGTGGCCGCAGTAGTGCTGCCCGGTGCATTGGACTGCCAGGTGTTGGAGGAGGCGTTGATGATGAGTCCCGCTGCCGCTGCGTTGAGGATTTTTGAGGCGAAAGCTGTTGTCGCAAAGACGTGGATCGGCAAAGGGTGCCGTGATGTTGTACGCGGCCGATGATGCCCTGTCATTCTCCTTACAGGGCGCCCATTCGCATTCGGTACCCTTGCCGCGAAGAGCTATGAGCCATGCGCGAAGATGGTGCCAGGCGAGCTTGTTGGTATCGTATGCGATGGGAGGGAGGAAGATTTTGAGGGTGCGCGGGTCCCTTTTGGAGCCGGGTCTGGCTTCAAGCACCCAGCACCCTGATGTTGTTGTGGAATGGAGTGGAAACCGTGCCGCATCGGACCTGTAGATCGGATTCGCGTACCTCACTGATGGTGGAGTTCATCGCTTCTACGGGCGGTACCGCTAGCTGCGGTCACCTTGTAAGCCAAGATGGTAGAAGCGTGAAGAATGGACATGGTGATGTAGTCGGCGAGAGTCAGGGGGAGATGGACGGAGTGCTTTTCTATAAGAGGAGTTTTATGTCACCGCGCATACGCGTTTTGGATTTGGCGCGTGCTCCAGGTGTTGTGTGTGTTTGTTTCATACAGTAAGTAATGAGGCCAAGGAGTGGAAGCGGAATCGGTGGGGCGGGAGCAAAAACTAACCCCAGCGGTGGGTCGAACACCGGACCTTTCGGTGATAAAGCACCATGCCGGAATGCGATAGCCACTGCGCCACAAGGGCTATCACCGGCGGGCTGACATTTACGAAACTCTGACCGGCGTGGATATACTCTATCGAATGTTTTGCAAACGTTGACTGATGATCTACGTGCCGTTGAAGTCGAGTCGCGAATCCTTCTGATCCTCGAGTCCTTCCTCGCTCCTTCCTCGCATTGTCCTCCCTCTTTATGCCATCTTCCTCTTCTTTTATTTTCCACCATGTCTTCCTCTCACTACCTATCGTATCGTACCCTACCTCCTCAGTATCTTGAATCCTTATCTCTTGACAATCTTGGAAGCGATCCTTACTCATCATGGGCGGCAACGCCTTCCCCACCCCAGCTCACCGCCTCACCAGCCCACAAATCACAGCCCTCTTCGCCTATGCCAAATCTCACCTCCTCGCTCACCTCTTTCCCGGGGATATCGAGATACTCAAGTATACAGAGGAGAAGGTCAGTCATGAGGATATAGACGTGCTTGTTCCGTGTGAGTGGGCGGTGGGGATGAAAGGTCAGGAGACGGGCCTCGTCGAGTACAACGCGGATACTCTCCTTATCGAAGCTTCACCTTCGGAGGTCAAGAAGCAGGCAGAGGCGGTGAAGAAGGACGGTTTCCAGGAGACGAAAGAGGACCTCAGTCACGAAGCGAAGAAGGGCGGTTCGGGCGAGGTCAAGACGGACGGCGTGGATGAGGCGAAGGGGTTCACAGCATTCTGCATGAGCGTGGCGACCGCTCTGAAGGGCCTCTGAAGGGCACCAAGTGGATCCGCGGGGGCTACGAGATCTCCACAGCCGTCCCATGCCACCTCGTCCCCGGAGCCGAGCTGGACGAACCCCCGAACAACGAGGTAAGTCCCCTCACCCTACCGTTACCCCTGCTGTTTCGTGTAACTCAGCTGAAGTGGAGTCAGGTATACTACCAAATCGACGTGCTCATGATCCCACCCGAACGACTGCACTTCCCCCTTGTCTCCACCTCTTTCGGATCCACCATCCTCCTCCTCTCCACCGCCCTGCGCGTCATCTCCCAGTCCCTGACACTGGACATGACACACCTCGTCCTCCGCCAGTCCCCCTTCGTCGGGCTGCCAGCAGTTGACGTGTTCCTCACTTCCGATGCAACTTGCTTTTGTACCTGGACCGGGCTGGACTACCCGCTGGACGAGGGGAATGGGAAGCGAGGAAGAAGCATGGAAGTGGATGACCGAGGTCGAACCGGATTCTATCATGGGTAGAGCTTGGGGAAGACTCGCGAGGCCGAGAGACAGGACGAAGCAAGATGAGAAGCGTGGCAAGCCTGGCGATTTGGATCGGTTCATCAAGTGGCTCAGGTCCCCACGGAGCAAGTGGTACGACCCGAACACAATTATTCTGCGCCCCAAGGAGGTCCCTCAGGACTCGCAAATCGGAGCCGCAGTGAAACCGACGCTACTCGATCCGGTGAGACCGAAGTTGCTGGAGTCGAGGGCGGTCGCGGCACTGAAGCATTGGGGTAAGATGGAGGAGTATGAGAGGGGGATGGAGGAGAGGAGGGCCGTGGCGAGGGAGATGGCGGGGAGGCAGAGGAAGAGGGTCGAGGCGAGGGAGAAGGTCATGGCTACTCCCGGGCGACGCAGAAGTCAATACTTCCAATGAGGTCAAAGCGAACACGAGTCAGGTTGCCACCAAATTCGCGAGTCCCAACGGGACTGGTGTCGACGGTCCAGCCGAGGGAAAGACAGAGACTCTTAAGGAGGTCGCGGTAGCGTCTGCGGACGAGACAGTCGCGAGTCTGGACGAGTTGAGAAAAGCAATCAATCCAGACCAGGTCCAGGTCGTAACTACAGATGAAGTCAAGCTCGCTACGATTGAGGATACCAAGGGGACCGGTTCGGACGAAGTGAAGATTGGGCTTCCGGACGAGGTTGGAATTGCGACGTCGGATGTGGCGAAGGTCGTGGGCCCGATCGAGGTCACAGCAATGACTCGGGACAACGCAAAGCCCACGAGTACGGCCGACGGCGATAATCAGACGAACAAGGAGGAGTGATCTGAGGGGGGGGGCTGAGCTTGTCTTGTAGAGGGGGAGTAGGATCTTGTTTGGGCGGTCTTGTGAATATCCAGCACTCTTATGCGTTACGACATCCCTACGATCTTGACGACGATCTACCTTAGAGACGACGATGCGATCTTCCGAGTTATGAGATACATGATAGGTTACATAATTATTTTGAGACAGATAATGACACCTCTCACTCCCTCATTGTCAGGTTTCCCACAAAGACAAAATGTGACACTATCGACATCGCCCCCATCCCTCACACTCCTCAGCCATCTCGCGATCGTCGTCGCCTATCACGCGTCGACCCGGTCCGCACCACCTCATCCCGCCCCAAACCCTCCCCATGAGAACCTAACCCCCCCTGTCGAACCCCTCCCCTTCGTCTCCCCCTCATCCTCCACCACCCCAAACCCAAAGGGTATACTAGGCGGCTGTGACGAGACGCTGTCATTCCTCGGACGCGTCACTCTCGCCTTTACCAATCCGCTCGATCCATCTTTGCTAGGGGTTTCCTGGGTCTTGCTCGAGTTCGAGTTCGAGTGTTGAGTATACGGTGCTTGGGTTGGGAAAGAGGGGATGGGCGGTATGAACGGGTCATCCACCGGACTTCCAGGGTGCTCAGGCGTGGTCGCGCGTGAGATCTGGCGATGTGGCGGTGAGACGGGACTCTGTGTCGAGGTTGGGTTGGAGTTTTGCGTGAATGGCAATGGAGCTTGGGTTTGAGGGGGAAAGGGGAAGGTTGGGATGAACGGGTCTGATACGGGACTCTGGGGGCGTGGGGATCTTTGAGCTCGTTGAGGGTTCGCGGACCGCATGGAGTTGTATTCGGATTTGGAGCTGGTCGCTTGGGATTGGGATCGCGCTTGTGGGTGGGAAGGCGACTCGAATCGTCGATCACTCGGAGCGAGGAGGATCTCGGGGATAGGGAAGGACGGAGGGAGGGTATAGCTCGAAGTCCCGGTGGTAGTCGTGATCGTCGTATCGCCTTCTTTCCTCATCGACAGAATATCTACTCGGACGAATTCATAACCATCACCATCAGTTCAGTCCAGTCTGGTACTTTGGTCTAGAGGGACAAACCTGCGAGTCGAGGCTCGTCGACGACAACCCACCTCCCATCAGACTTCCGCCGCCGCTTGCGACAGTGTAACTCCTCGATTCGCTCGTGGGAGAGGTGCGAGTGGATGAAGTGATGCTCGAAGGCTGGGAGGGTGGGGAAGGAAGCGGCGCAGAAGTCCCAGCTGTGAGAGGGATGGGTCAGACTTCGAGCTTGGAGGGGTTATGGCAGGGAGGGCAGGAGGGGAAGACATACCGGCACGGATAGGGTGACAAGGAGGGAGTCGATTGGGACATGATTGAAATTCAAAGCGATACAGGCCAGTTTTAGACAGATTCGTGGACAGTAGTAAGAAAGGCAAAGGAAGAGGGAATCCAAAATTGGACAGGAAGAGAGAGGGTATTGCTACATGTAAGACCATTCTCAAGGATTGTCTAGTCTCATAATCCGGCGAGGAGGTAGAGCGGCCGCACCGCTTTTAGAGTCAAGAAGATTATCGATCGCAAGAGCCATCTACAACAATCACTACCAGGCGCTCATACTCTCACCCTCTTGATCAAGATTTCTTTCCCCTCTCCATCTAGGAGCTCGCTCCCAAAGTGTACTTTCCCCACACCTTATTCCATGCCACCTTCCCTCCCTTCTCAATCACATCCCCATGACAAGGTATAATTCGATCCCACTTGGCGGAATTGATCGGCTCCAACTCTTTCTTTAACAACCTAACCAACCGCCATACCACATGAGCACTCCATCGATCCGACAGGTCGAGTTTACGTATACGTACGTTTTGTCTCTAGCCATTCCACTGGCCGCCGGTCCATGTACTCCTCCTCCGGGACTCATACTTCTACCCCCACCGACCAATTTGCTCAACATCGGTAATCCCCCTGCGCGAGAGTACTGCTCGTTCGCGGGGAGGTTGAAGAGCATGTCCGCGTTGATCAGGGTTCCGCTCGGATGGTGGATCACCACGAGTTCGTGGTTGGTGTGCGCTATGACTTGGTGAATCGAGATCTTCGCTGTCTCAGAGGGTACGGTGAAGCGTGGAAAGCGGACCACTCACCTCTGGTTCGAAGCCATACTTCTGGTTCTCCCCACCAGAACCAAACAATCCCGCCCACTGGATCCCCGGCTTCTTATCCTTATGCCGAGCCGTCCCGATCGGTCTGACCGCACTTATCAGCTCGACTGCCATCCCTCTCCCTCAGGTGGACCACGTACTTCGCATTCGGGTAGGCCTTTACGAAATCCTCGATATAAAGCGAATGCTCCCCATCAGGAGTGACCAACCACTGTACCTCCCCCATCTTGGCGATCGTCTCGGCCGTCGCGGGAGTATGAGGGGAAGAGACGTAGACGAATACTTCGGAGCTGGGGAGGCGGATGGCGGTGGATCGGCCGCCTATGGGGAAGAGGCCGCCTCGGGTCTGCACGCAAGCATCAGCGGGCCTTCGATCATGCAGGACAGCGCCCAAAACCTCAAACCAGGGCTGGATAGGTTGATAGAAAGGGGTCACAGGGGGACGAAGAGGGAAGAAAGTGGACAGTCGGGAGGGAGAGGGAGGGGAACGCACGAAGGGGACTGAGAAGGTGATGATCTCGGGTGTGACCTGTCGAATCACCATCGTCTTATCCCGCGGATCCTCCGAGTTCTCGGCAGCTGACACGGCCGAGACGGCGGAGGGTTGGGTCGCCATGGTACGTGCTTGACTCGTGGATTTTGGTTATATATATTGAGTCGATCCGGGTAGTGGCAGACGTGAGAGGGGGACTAGGCTCCTTGGGTTTACGAGAGGGCGATCACGAAAGGGTTCGAACACGTCATCGTTTTACGTACGATCCAATATTGTCATCCTTGTTTTGGCAGTCCCACACTTCCACCACCTCGTCCGATCCTTCCGCCTCAGCGATAAGCTTAATACGCTGGACGGTTTCACAAAAAGCATGACATCGAGCCCAAGAATGATTACCTCCAACTAGATCGCTTCGATGACCTCCTCCATCGTCTCGTGCGCACTGCCTTCGTCCACCTCCATCTCTCCCTTCGCGCCCTCATCCACACCGCCCTCGGCACGCTTCACCCATCGGTACACCTCGACATTGCATAATAGACCTTTCTCGCCGTCTGTTCGTATCGCCAAGCCTTCGGGTACAAAGTTGATTTCCGCTGGAGAGAGCTCGGATGCAAGGACCTTTCCTGCAAGATGCCCGTCCGTCTTCAGCTCTTCTGGAGGGAGCTGTACTTCTGAGAGATCGAGTCTTGGCGCATCTGCTTGTGAGGCTGGATCAAGCGTTAGTCGATAACTGTACAATCCAATGTCAGCTCCGCTCAGTTCATAAGGCTAGATCCTATGTAACGTGCCGGTCCGAGCCAGACTCCAATTCCAGGTCATGCGTCCAGATATTCGGTCCTTCACCTTCTTCCGCTTCGGTAAGGTACCCCTCCAAAGCTTCAGGGCTATATTTGCATCTATCCATCCCATCAGCCAGTACTACATAGCAGCAAGCTAAGAGACCCACCCAGCTCGGCCGGAAAGGAAGACGATCGTCCCATCTGTACCGTTTAGACTCCTCGTGTCCTCCTTGAAAACAGCTGCACGCTGCCGTGCCATCTCCGACAGTCGTAGCTTCCGCTTGCTTCGAGAGTTGAGATCTGTCCTCCCAACCTTTGATATCATCAGCGCTAGTCACCTGAAGCGGGGGAGACATACCGTAGCACAGGAGACACCCTCCACGACGATCGACAGTCCATCGTGCCCATTTCCCCATCCCCTTGTTCGCACGCCATTCCGCTCGGTCGCCGTATATCTCACCAATCGGGGTACGACCCTGACCGTCACGTACACCACGTCTCCGTCGCCCGACTCCTTTGGGGCATCCGGTATCCACCGGATCCATCCAGCATGAACCAGGACCATCCCCATATCGGAATCATCAGTGTAGACATCCGTTCCCCAGACACGTCGATCCTCACTGCTTCGTCCGAGCTCAACGTGATTCGGTGGACTGGGCGCAGCTTCATCCCATATCTTCTCCCCGCGAATGACCCAGCCGTTACCGAGGAATGCGCCGTTGATTCGGACTTTGACAATCTTGCCTTCGCATCCTTCTTTCGTCGATCTCGTCTTCGCCAGTGTCCAATCGGATCCCTCGTATACCTCGTCGGAGAGGACCGAACCGAGATCGGGCACGGTCTTGAGCCAAGCTTCCACCGGAGAACTCGTCACTTCCGGCCATCGCTTCACTTCCTTTGTCAGAACCGAGAAGTCACGCGGTGAGGCTGCTTGGACTGGCGACTTGAGCTTCTCCTCCTCGCGTTTCCGCTTTGACTTGCTGACGCTACCCCTACGATGAGCCGATTCCTCGACGGCCGCATCCATTCGCGGTCTTTTCTCGCGGGGGGTGTAGCTGTACTCTCTCTCCCTATCCCTCTGGGATTGCGATTCCAGCTTGGCTGAGTAGTTGTATGGTCTCGGCTCACGTTGGGGCGCAACTTGCTGAATGACACTCGGCTCGGCCCCGCTAGGGTATTGAGGTGTCGGTTCCGGCTGATTGAGCACTTCGATTCGCGGATATCCCCGACGATAAGGGTCGGTATAGGTACTGGCTTGACGTGGAGGTTGGAATGGCTTGGCTTCAATCGCAGCCTTCTCCTTCTCCTCCGCTCGCCGGCGTTCCGATTCCCTCTCCTCGAGACGCCGCCGCTCGATCTCCCGCTGCCTCTCCCTTTCTCGCTCCCTTTCCCTCTCCCTTTCCCGTTGCCGCTCCTTCTCAGCCCATGACGACCCGAACGTACCGTATCCGAAACCCCCGCCGAAGCCCATGTAAGAAGCGGAATAGCCAGGATTATTCGCATAGGATGACGGGAAATTGTACACCGGATTCTGCCCAGCTGCTGGATTGGCACTCTTCGGGGAAGCTGCGGGGTCTGCAGTAGAGGGCGCCCGGGCAACTGGCGATCGCTGAACATCGCGTTCTCGGGGAGCCTGACTGAGTGGAGGTGGACCTGTGAAAAGGTTGCGCGATCCTGGTTGTGGAGGAGCTTTGCTGGGACTGGTCTGAGTAACACCGCTGAGATTGAGTAGAGCGCTGTCACCGCGCGAGCTTGAGTTGCTGAGTGTCCGATGGTGGGCTGATGCTGGAGCTTCCGCTTGTCCCGCCTGGCCCGCCTGACTCACAGATCCGGACCGCTCACGCCCATTCTCGAAAGGCGAGGGAAGAGAGCGCGATCCGAGGGACGAGAAATTGGGTAAAGGCAGATTTGGACGTGGCGTAGAAATCGTACTGGCTGTTACGGGTTGAGGAGATACCGAGGGCTTGCTGGCAGCTCCTTGAGGCGGGGCGGAGGTAGGAGCTGGTGCGGACCGGGCAGTGGTCGGGGAAGACGGTAGAGGCGGACGATACGAGCTCGAGATGGCAGTGGTGGTGCTCGGTCGGCTGGGCGAGATATCAAGTGCTGGGTGGGGTACCTTGACGTCCTTCTCCCTTTCGCGCTCACGCTCGCGCTCTCGTTCTCGTTCTCGTTCTCGTTCTCGTTCTCGTTCTCGTTCTCGTTCTCGTTCTCGTTCTCGTTCACGTTCTCGTTCCCTTCGCTCCCTCTCTAGCCGCTCGCGCTCTCTTAGATCGTGCTCACGAAAGCTACCAAACAGTCCGTATCCGCCACCAAAATCCCGTCCAATCCCTCCGCTTAATCCCAGACCCGCAGGTTCACGACGAGGGGGAGCTGTTGCCGAGCCTGGGGTGGACACGGGACTCAGTTTCGCCGTCGTCGGCGCACTTGGGTTGGATCGATCGTCCCGAGCAGGAGTAGACGCTGACGTAACGGATGGGCTCGTGGTCTGGCCACTGAGATGAAGGTGATGATGGTGATGGTGGTGATGATGCGGCAGGGCGTGGGAGTGCGGATAGACAGCCGAGGATGACGACGTGCTCGGACTCTCCGCAGGACGATTGAGAAGTGTCGCTGCGTTGCTGTAGCTGAATGGCTTCGACATGTCTGTCTCTGTCAGGATAGGACAGAAGATAGTGGCCGAACATACCTCGCTGCCATTCCCTTTCCCTCTCCCTCTCGCGTTCTCGCTCCTTCTCACGGTCTACTGATCCATAGCTCGGCCTTAAGCCATTCCCAGGTCCCGCTGGAGAGGGAATCACGGACTGACCCGTCCGCTGTTCCGGGCTGGCCGCAGGCTTGGGGGCAGCGCTTGGAAGTGGTGGTATCCTGCTGTATGGCTGCATCGGGAAGAGCTGGGGAACGACGGTGGAGCCTGTGAATACTGCTGAAGAAGATCTTGGGTAGGATACCGACTTGAGTCTGGTTCGTCCAAGATATGGAGATAGACTGAACGAGTGTAAGAATGGACGTGCAATCCCCTTCGATCGTTCTGTACACGCCGACTCCGCTATTCAAAGGAACCAGATTCAGGGTCAAGCGAATAATTACGAAACTTGCCGTGGCATCTTTGCTCAGGCACCTTGTTTGTGTAACCCTTTGACTTTCGGTCCAAAGGCGTGTTTGGTTTTGAACGTTGATTTCTTTCATGGAATCTTGATGAACCCTCCTCCAATCATCGCATACACAGATAGAGCACACATCCTTCTACACACGAACAGGCCGCCTTTCCAAGCTCAATGGGATCAACAATAGCTTCCTCCAGTTACCGACTTTCCACTCTCGAGACGAGATCGACATTTCTGCTCAGCTCGTCGAGATCATCCAACACAGACACTTTCCGAGCATTGCGGTCCATTTCTTGCCAGCTCTGTACAGACACCCTTCTGGGTGAGACTAAGCGGTCATGGTTCGCGAGGTCCGTCAGCCTAGTCTGATCACGCCGCAACGACCTCGGGTATCATCCTCAGCTACTACGACCGCTTCGCGATACCCACGACCTGCTCCTGCGGTCTCCTCTACGATCAAGGTCACAAAAGTTCCTATCGTCGGGACGGGGAAGAGTCGAGTCGTCCTCGGGGAGAGGCAGGACAATGTCCCGGCGGTGCCGCCAAGAGCTGGAAGTGTCCGGAAGGATACCGTCAAGGAGGGACGAATCTCGCTGGGTTCGCCATCTCGACCGACACCTCGGGCCACCGCAAGCTCGCCAGTACTGGAAATCGTTCATCAAATCATCGATTTCCGTCCCCGTGCTTCACCCCTTCCTCCTAGTCCCGCTATTGGCTGCCTGCATCTGAATGATGACGAGACAATGCTCCTCGACATGCGGCCTGCGGAGATGTCGTCAGTTATGACCGAGACGGACGACAGTGGAGATGAGGAGCCTGCCCCGATGAAGCCTTCAGGAAGGCTGATGACCCCGGCAGACAGTCAGGAGGTATCAGTGAGTGTTCCCCTTCTTAGAGCCGTTTGGTGGTTGACAACATTCCAGGCTGGGTCACTTCACCGCTTCGTCCAGCCCCCACCGTCTTCACAGCGACACCCAATTTCTCGCCTGCCCACGCCGCCATCTTCGCAAGCGCAGTCCGATCAGGAGCATACCGTCTCACAGGCGTCCTCATCCCGCATTCGTCCTCGCCCCTCTCTGACCCCTCCTCGGTGGACTTCCACCGCTCCTTCTATCCTCCTTTCTGCCTCTCAAGATCCGTCTCCGAATCCACGTTCGAAGAAGACTCCCCGTATCGAGTCGGCAGCCTCTGTACCGCCGCCTGGAAGACTACGGTCACCTTTCGGCCTACAGCACAGGAGAGACGTCAGCATCTCCCCTCAAATACAAGGGAAGGGCAAGTCGCGGTCTCCACCAGCCACACTGTCGGTGTCGGCCAAATTGAACCGCTCAGTATCACAGGGCGTTTCTAGCTCCTCAACCTCTCGAACACCGCTGCCCCCTCAAACCCGCTCGATCCCCTCCACAGCACCACCTGCTACTCGTCGTCCCCGAATATCCGGCATAAGTCGCTCCGCCACACCTAAGACTGTTCAATCCAAGCCACTTTCGCGACATCAGACTCCCCTCGCATCGGCGAGATTTCGGCGGTCTCTGACGCCGTCCGCGCGAAAAGTGCTGAGTGGGGTACGAGTTGGGTTCTTGGAAAAGGAGATTGAGGCGAGTCCGGGGGACGACCCTTTGCTGCTGAAGGGTCCTGAGGTCGACGAAGTGGAGAGACAATGGCCAAAGGTGGAATCATGGAAGGCAGGGCTAGGCTTAGAGCTCGGTCCTCTACCGATGACGGCGGCAATGTCTTCACCTCGGCGCTCGCGAAGTGCACCGCCTGTCACAGCTGTTCCAGTACCGGTAGACGATAAAGACCTTAGGCTCGATCATTCTGGAATTCAAGACGATCAATATGACCCTGGTCAAACTTGGGCTTCGGACGACGACACTGACGTAGAAGACACTGGCGATCCTCGGGATGATACGTTCCTCCATGTTCTTGGTCGGCGAATAGTCCATACTCAACCACTTTCGCCTGCAAGGCATATTTCGGAAACTATTGCCCCGCCTGTCCGCCTTGACGAACCAATCGGCAGCCGCCCTAGGGTCGATGGGGGTTCATCGAGCCAGACTCCAAGATCTCATGACCCTGATCGAATCTCCCTGATGCTGGAAGAAGCTCGAACGAGACTTGGATCGACCATGAAGGAGCTGGCGGCCGAGTCAGACGATGAACCAGAAAGATCGCCAGAACAGTCAGCAGTCGAAGCTGACGGGGCGGATCCAGCAGCTTATCCGGGAGATCATATCGCCGATGAGCGTAGCGCATCTCTCGCTCCACACGCCGCGAGTGATGCCTTCGACGAGGAGCACGAAGGAGACGCGACGCGGGAAGCCGAGGATGGGGAGTGGGATATCGCAGTCGCCAAGTCCTCCAACAAATGCAGCGCTTCGCCGGGCTTCAAGCAGATTCCGAAAGACGCGTCGCATTCACCTTCACCCGAGACCACACATCGATCAGCACAACATGAGGAGAAGGTGGATCGGTCCGCAGAGGAGGGCAAGGAGTCAACCGGGACTCCCGACGCGGAGAAATCCCAGGCCGACCATACGGGCGATATTTCCATCGAAGCTGAGAGTGATGATTGGTCTCTCTCCGAGCCAAGTGGTGAGCGATCAATCGTGGAAGCGCATCAAGGGCAACCCGGATCCCTACAAGACTCCGAATATATGTCAGACGAGAAGAGCGACCAATCAGACGGAGATCAATCGTCCTCGGAAGATGAGGACCATGAGGAACCCTTGCCAGCAGAATCGGGCGAGAAGATCGTCATCAGGGTCATCAATCGCGGAGTGGTCAAGATCGAGGATGAACAGGTTGCAGTGTGCCTGGGGCTTCCCAACGAGCTACCCGTGCATGCAAGTCTCAGAGAGCTACCCAGTACCTCACTGTACCCTTCACTGTCCACCCTGCCTACTTTGCCCACGGAGCCCGTCCTGTCACAGCCGCTACCGTCTCCATCGTCGCCCATCGCGCTTACATCCGAGCACGCCCAGCCCAGGGTTCAGCGTTATGGCAACGCCTCTGCCATCGAGGCGATGCTTGGCCCCAGGAATAGCTCGAGCTCTAGCTCAGTCCGACCTCCATCAAGACTCTCGCAGGAGGTCACGACTGCTTCGACGGAAGACGGTCCCTCCCGGTCAAGGATGTCACTGCGCGACGAGCTGGCTTTCGCGATCGCCACTGAGCGGGACAACGAAGGTGATGAATCAATGCGGTCTGTGGTGGAGGTTTCCAGTCTGGACCCGAGAGCTGCCGCTCGGGCAGCCGCAATCCTCAAGCTCGTAAGTCCCCACTTCCATTCTCCCTCCAGTGGAGCTGATCTTGCTAGAATCATGCGTACATCGAGCACGGTGTCCTCCCTCCCACCCCTAACCCAACATCCAAGCCACTTCCACCTGATAAACCTCGCCGGCTTCAATCTCGGCAGTTCGACTCGCCACATTTCGACACTCTCTCGTCAGAGCGCAAGTTGAACAAGGACGAGCTACTGCACGAAGCTGAGCTTGAAATCGTTGCGACTCGCCGAAGCCGTTCTCGATCCCAATGCAGAACTGAGAGTGGGTGGGAAAGCGAGGAGTCAGAGAAGATGGTTTTACCGGGAGGGTGGAAGAGCACCCCTGGGAAACGGAAGCGGCGGGAACATCGCTCGCCTCAAGCCTCGGATGAACCTTCAGCTCGGCGGGCGGAGGTCAATAACGGTAGACCGTGGGGAGTGAAGGAGTGGAAGCGGCTCGAGAAACTCTACAAAGTGGAACGGGCGGCTTGGATGGAGAAGCGGATGATCCAACCTCTACCTGCTGCGGGCAGTCCTTTCTTGAAAGCGCGCGCGGTGGAAGAATGGGACGCGGAGAATGTGGTCAACCGCTTCTTGAAGGACGAGAGAGTTGTGGGTGATTCTAACGGGGAGTGGGATCGGTATGTTGAGACCTGCAAACGCGAATAGTGGGGACTGACAAGATGAGCAGAGAGGTTGTCGAGCTTCGTATCAACGCGCTCGAAGGTCGGGTGCGGAAGTTCGGGCAAACACCCACGGAGGAGGTCCAGCGAAGCCCCAAGCGAATCCGAGCGAACCCTGCGAGCGATTCTACCACCACAGCACCGCCGAGCACGATTCGAAGGATGCTGCGCTATGTGTTCCCGGCTTTCAAGACCACCGCCGCGAACGACGCCAGAACACCGAACGAGCCCAGAATTGGACGGGACGATAGAGTCGCTCGACCTGATAACAAGCTTCTTACCAAGCTGCGCGAAGCTCAGAAAGCTGAGCCTGAGAAGACGGCAATGAAGCAGGTCCTAAGCAAGCGTGTCCCGTCAGTCACGACCTTGACCCTTGAGGTTGCCCACCCATCGGCCTCGACTTGGACCCCTGCTCTCCCCATCCTGCCATCGATTCCCGCACAAACTCCCGCCCATCCTGCAGGTCGGCTAGTCACGGCCGAGATCAGGCCAGGACCATCGCTGTTGGCCCGAACCCGCCCCGCTACCTTACTGGACCCGTCGAATATTCCCCCACCTTCCTCGAACTCCCCATCTCTAACCACATCCACTCCGACCCCTGTTACGCTCCCGCCCCCCACACCTATCACTCGCTCTCTCTACCCACCCCTCAATCCCCCACTTGCGCTTCGCTCAAACGCCATCGCCCGCCTCTTCCCCGATGATTCACCCGTTTCCACCACATCTACCGCAAAATCAACCCCGCCAGCACCAATCGCTATCCCGTCTCGCAAAGTCGGAAAGGGCAGCCCGAGCGTCCAAGATCTCGTAAGGAGCTTTGAGGACTCTGGTGTGCTGAAAGGGAGTTTGGAGAAGGAGAAAGGGGGTTTGAGGAGGTCTCAATCCTCGGCTGGACTGAGGGATCGCCTCTGATGCGACGGCAATTGCTTTCTGATCTGTTAGATCTGGAGGGGAGCTGTTGGAGATCGTTTCTACCATATTGTGAATAGCATAGGATATAATGTTAGATCTTGTGGTCTCGACCAGTCTCATCGTCACTCCATCGCCTTCCGGCCAGACACTGCGCTGTCCTGAAATGCCGCTCCTCTGTGGAATATTGAAGCAAGCGTCAACGTGGTAAGAGTGTTTGTGTCCTGAACATTGACTGGGCGATACAGCTTAACGAAGGAACGGAGGGACCGCGTTCGTCATACTAACTGTTTGGGCGGCTAAGGCAATGGGAGACGAGAGGAAGAAACAAGCTCACTCGAAAATCAGTCACGATATTGGTGATGACGTAAGGAGTGTTGAATCTGTCTCATCTCGTCCTTCCTTGGCTGTACACATTGTATCGAACTCAAACTTCCCTTGCAGCTTCCTCGCCAGTATGCTGTGACCTGCAGAAATTCATTATGACGATCCAAGGAGGACCCACTATTCTCGTGACTCGCGGATTCCCCGGTATCATCCCCTCGACGAGTCATGGCAATGTCGCCTGGAGTGACGACGGACAATGCCTCGCCATCACCAAGAAGGGCGTCCTCATCATTGTATGTCTCTGCAGATTCCAGTGCTTGCTGCTGAAGCTGAAACTCGGTCAGACACCATACTTGACCTCATCCATCGCCCCTCCCGCCCACTTAATCGACCCGAACCTCAACCTCGAGCACCCAATCCAAACGCTCAACAAGGCCAAGCGGAGAGCAAAAGCTCTCGAGGAGGGCAAAAATCTCTCCGACGACGATGCTGCCGGCGGAGAAGGGTCCTCTGGATCTAGGAAGCCGTTGAGAAGGCCCAACGGAGGAGAGGTGCGGTTCTACACGACCGCTATCGAGGCGGATATCATGGGCGGAAGGGAGAGTATGTATGGGTGGTCTGAGCTTGGAGGTGAACCTTTGCTCTCATCGACCGAGAACCGAGACTGATGAGCGTAGATGAGAGTAGTTCTGCGCTGGTCGGGAGGGAGGCGTCTACGAGAGCTGCGATTTGGTCTCCATCGGGCTTGAACGACCTCGGCGGGTGCGTGAGTCTCATACAGCATCTGAGGTTCTGACCTCCCATTTTCTGATGGGCTGATCGATGTTAGATGCCTCCTGGTGGTCATGACGAGCTTCGGGCAAGTCTCGGTCTATGCGCCGCGCAATGACCCGCAGTCAAAACAATGGGATGAGGTGAGTTTAGGGCATTCACACATGACCTGTCGTATTCCTGTTTAATTTGCTGATGAGCTTCTTGAGTCTAGATCGCCGACTTGACTGCAATGACTAGACGTGTTGTAGAGCCCGCCCCATCAGAATCAGGCTTGAGCGTACCTCAAATGCTAGAGGTGCGATCCATGAGTAGGTTATTGCTTGAGGCAGTAGAGTAGAAACTGTCCTGATTGCGTGGACAGGCATGCAGTGGTCACCGGCACTGCCTGTATCGTCTATGCTCGGATCCGATGGTAGTTTGCTGGCAGTGAGCAGTCGCTCTGGGAAGCTTGCGCTCTGGTCGTGAGCCCTCTGGCTTGCACTCTGTGTGTGAGACTGACATGTCGAAGCTATGGCAGAGAGAAGCGCTTCAAGCGAGTCGCACATCTCGATGTAAAGAAGGGCTGGATCTGTCACATGGCTTGGTCGGCGTGGACTGAAGAGGAAGGCGATTTCTGTGAGCTGCAGTGGCGTCCAATACAGTATCTCACTCCAGCTGTACAGGTGAAGCGGACATCGCCATTACCACGACGGACGGTTTTGTGTCACTCCTGCATGTCCGGCGCGATCTTACGCCCCTCGACGGCTCACAGTGGAGTCTGACTCTGAAACCATTGCGCCTGATAGACCGAGGGGACAAGCGGGCCATCGGTGCTGTAAAATGGGTTGATGTTGGTTCCAGAGCAGTTTCATCCAAAAAGGCTGATGTGCAGCAGAGGTCTTTTCTGGTCTGGACTAAGCCTGGGTCGGTGCACTTCTGGTCAGAATCACGCGGGAATGGCATAACATGGGAGGGCTTGAGGACTGTCAAGCTCGACAGGGTTGGCAACTGGGCAAGCGCAAATGCCTTTAGCCCTTGTGTCGGTCGGTCATTTTCAATGTGTCTTTAACAGCCACCTGATGGACTTGCGCAGGCATTCAACGAATGAACCCCAGTCAGCTTCTCATCACCCTTTCCTCGTTGACTCAACACCTTATCACCGACCTTCTCACTTCACCAAAGCTTAGTGACCCCACCGGTTCTCTTCGCCATTCATTAGCATCCCGTAATGCTTTCCTCGACATCACGTTCGACGCAGCGTACGTGCGAGACCGATACAGGATGGCGCCGAAGGAGGACCGGGAATTGACGGCGGTCACGAGCGGATGGTCTGCTGTCGGTGACCTAGGAGATATCGCCACTTGGGTAGTCGAGTGATTGTACCCTTCCTACTCGTGTGGAGCTCGCTGATCTATGCCCAGGCCGCTCAATTTCCACAATCTCGACAGCGTTTCGGAAGGACATCGCCTCATGACTTTCGTCCTGGCAGACATGGGTGGCATGATGCCGATTGGGGGCAACTCAGTGCTGGATAATCTGCAGCAGCTTCTGAAAACGCCACCTACCCGTGAATAACGAATGAGTATCGTCGCTGACGTTACAGTCCTACACTCCACCTCGATCAAGGTGTTGATGCCGCACATCCTTCGCATTGTCGCATCGCATCAGCCCGGATCGCACATAAAAGACCTTCTGAAGCTCTGCTCGACGGAGACTGTAATCACCTCTGATCCACCGTCAGAGGTCAATGGGAACAGCGAGTTGAGCGGGAGAAGAAGAAAGGTCGGGCTTCTTGCAGCCTTGTGGGGTGATCATGACCTCGATACGAAGCGTTTGCGTTTTGTCTTAGCGCAGTGGTCCGCGGTGAGAGCTGATCTCGACTGATCCTTTAACTGCTGATCGATTCTGTAGGCGGCTTTCCGTGATGCGCAAGGCGACTTTACGACCACTATGGACACGCTCACCTCCAGCATCAAGAGCACCTTTACCGTCATCTTCGTAAGATGGGCCGCATCATGCCCCTTTTCCGCCCAAATTAGTACGCGTGTTTCATGAAAGGTGTCAAGCTAATCTTAGCGATAGCAAGTGGGACTAGGGATTGGCAGCTCCTCCAGCTGCTGATACGGGCGTCATGTGAGAACGGCACCGAAGCGCCCGATCTTACAAAGGAGATCATCAGTCTCTCCGCTACTTATGGCCTGGATGAGACATCGGCAGATACAGCGGAACGATGTCCGGCTTGCGATCGAGACCTGGGATACGACGCTTCAGGCACGACGAAGTGTGTCGGTGGCCACGAATGGTGTAAGTCCGTATTCCCCCTTCCCAGCGACCATTGACGGACGACCCCAGCACGATGCTCGATCACCCAGCTTTTGATCACAGATCCGTCGTACCGTGTGTGTTACACCTGCCCCGCCGTGTCTCTACTTCCCACCCGACATCGCATCCAGCCTATTCAGGTCACGGTCGAAGGCGAAGATCGGGATTGGGAGCGGTTCGCACCCGAGATAAGTCGGGACCAAGGGGATTGGATGGTTCAGAATCTGCTGGAAGCGGCGGTGGGGTGCATCAAGTGTGGTGGGAGGTGGATGAGGGCAATGTGAGCTATGCTGAAGATAGTAAGACTTCGGCCATGGCCGACCGACATACACACGTGTCAAACCAACGAGTCCTCGGCCTCATACTACAGAGTGTCAGGGGGGAAATCTCGACAGCGGCACTGTCTTGGTCGACATTCGGCTGGTGCAAGGAAATATCATGGCACGCTTATTCTAAGGGCCTGAGCATGGTTTCAGCCTGATGTTACCCTGGCCCACGAAGCAATTGTACCTTGACAATAGTAACGTGGCAATCGTCGATCACAGGGGAATGTAGGCATGTACCTCGTCACCTCGTCACCTCCTTTGTATCATTAGCGCCCCAAAGATCTGCATCCCATCGCATCATTCGGTCATTCCGTCAAACGCGTTTACCCTTCCGAGCAGTGTGGAAGGTACCGGCCGTCCGCAGATGTGGACTGTATTGCGCTGGGACCACCGTGACGATAAATCCCCTTGATCTGGCCGACCTTCATCAATCAACAAGATATCATTTGGGCGGAGTCGGGGTCCGCAATACCTGATCTTTGGGACTGGAAGGCTATTTCAAGGAGGTATAGAAGCGTGCAGCCCAGTGCTGGTGCAAAGGAGTACATCTTGGTGCGTCCCTTCATCTACCCCTGATTGATCTGACGCTCTTGCATACATTCAGACTTCAACCGCACTATCCAAATCCAATCAGTCGCCGTCTCTCATTAACGTCAGCCTGATGGCACGATGTCCAGCATGGTAGCCCCTCCTATGACGCAGCACTTGAACGGCGCGTCCTCCTCCCAATCGCAAGCGACGCCCAGGCCCTCCCGCTCCCCGCAGGCTACGAACCCATCACCGGGAAGCAGTCCGCGTGCTCCGAGTCCCCGCGGCGGGTCATCTGGAACTATCGACGTCGAAGCTGTCCTGAGAGCTAGCGGGGGCAATGTCAAGAGGGCGTTGGAGGTGATGGTCTTGGAGCGGAATAACTTGGTACGTACAACTTTCAATCGATGTGAGCTAATATGGCAGCAAGCACAGAATAGCCAGCTCTGGAAGCTCATCGAGAAGCAGAGGGCTCAATCTGCCCACCTCAACGCGGACAACGAGCGGCTGCGGTCCGACCGAGAAAGGGCAAATACCAAGCTGGCGGCGGCGGGGTTGGAGCCGGTCAATGGGAAGCGGATACCCAACTCGTCAAGTGCTGTAGGACTTGGACTACGACCCGAGGTCCCGCAGATCCGGCGGCATAACTCGGATCGTGAGGAAAAGTCCCCTAAACCGACACTGCAGGTGCCGCTCATCAACAATTCAGCACCAGCTTCGCATACGGATGAAACGCCGCCAGCTACCTTTCTGCCGTCACCGATCCCCGAGCCAAAGCTCCGCCGAGGGAGTCGGATGGCTTTCCCTCCCGAGGTCACATCATTCATGACCCTTGCAGAGTCGCCTCGGGATGCTACACACGGCACCACTCCCAATGTCCCTGCTAGCTGGAGCAACAACACGCTCAGTCCAGCATCTCAGTATTCTCCGAGTCCAAGCCAGAATGGGAGGGAGGAGGTCAGCGGAAGAACCGCGCCGGCTTCATCGAGGGCATTGGCGGTGACGACAGAGGAGGAGGAGGAGGAGGAAGAGGATACTGGACGGCATCATCGGTCCAGGAATGGGAGTCTCGCTTTCCCCCCGCTGCGCAAGTCATCCTTATCACCGGAGGAGCAGAAGACAGCCATAGTCCCGCCTGCTCCGCCTCTAGAAGAGATACCTCGCCCGTCATACGAGACGAGTTCCCCTCGGGCATCTCAGGACATGGATACTCCTCGCGCTACCCGTGACCCCCAACCATCGCAAGAGAAATTCGATCTCCCCTTCCGCTCCCTCCCCTCCCTCGCACCAGCACTCCTCCCTCACACCCGTCTCGCCATTCCCACATCCACTGTACACACTAATTCCCTCGGCCGCCATGTCCTCTCCTTCATAATCAGCATCTCAGTCCGCCCTCCTACTGCTCAATCGTCCTCTTGGAACGTTGCAAAGCTGTTCTCCGCATTCATCGACCTCGACACCAAGATCAAGTCTCGCTCCGGCAAGGGGCGGAAGGAATGGAAGTCTATGGTGGCGCCACTTCCGGATGGACGAGCATGGAAAGATTTCGCGCCCAGCAAGATTGACCAGCGGAGAAAGGCGATCGAGGCATATCTCCAATCCCTCTTGGTCGCACCGATCAGTGACAAGACGGATTTATGCGAGTTTCTCACCACCGATCCGGTTCAGAATAAGATGGAGAGCGCTCGGAAGGAAGGGTATCTCACGAAGAAGGGGAAGAATTTCGGAGGTTGGAAGAGGAGGTTCTTTGTGCTTGAGGGGCCGATGGTGAAGTATTTCGAAACGGTGAGCTGAGATTTGATACTGGAGCTGACGGAAGCAGCGCGGCGGAGCGGTACTCGGTTCGATCGTCATCACCAATGCTCAAATAGGACGCCAGAATCGTCCATCCGAATCTACAGACGAGCGCGACTTCCGACACGCCTTCCTCATCATCGAAGCGACAAAGAAGGGAACAACGAATCGTCATGTCTTATGCGCGGACAGTGATACGGAGAGGGATAGCTGGATCGAAGCTTTGGTCAAGCATGTCGACCCAGAGCCGGCGTCACAGCCCGCCGGTGTATCAAGACATCGGAGCAACTCGCGTATGTCAAGCAAGGATGTGTTTGTCACTGCCTCGCAGCCACTGGCGGGGGCGGGGATCATCACAGCCGATAGCAAGTTCACCGGGGCGCCTTCACCGAGTCTGTTCAACTCGATGGAGTCGAAGCGAACAATACCGTCATCATCGTCTGGGCCCAGTCTTCCGCATGAGGTGCCGCAAGAAAAAATCGAAAATCAAGCTTCAGGACCCTCTAGAGGCAATGCTTCCATTTCCATCTCGTCAATCTCCAGACCCGTCACGATGGTCACTAGCCCTTCTACCGAGATCCTTTCCAGCTCCCCACCGAGTGCGCCAATTCCTCGCGCGGGCAAACGCCAAAGCGCGATGCCAATCCGTCAGTCGTTCAGTCCTGCCTACTTGTCCAAAGTCGCTAGCGAGGGGATGTCTCTACCACCCGGATACAACCCTGAAAGGGATCGCGATCGCAAAGCGAAGAGTGGGCGGTTCTGGCATAATTTCGGGAAGACACCTGAGAAGGCTTCCCGACCCGTCTTTGGCGTATCCGTCATCGATTCCGTCGCTATTGCGTCTCTCGCCAATCTACCCGCGATCGCGTTCAGATGTATCGAATACCTGGAAGCGAAAAAGGCGGAGCAAGAGGAGGGGATATACCGACTCAGCGGAAGCTCAGCTGTGATCAAGGGTCTGAGAGACCGGTTTGACGCCGAGGGAGACGTCAATCTCCTCGCGGTGGACGAGCATTGGGATCCCCACGCGATCGCTGGGCTGCTCAAAGCATACCTTCGCGAGCTACCTACCAGTCTTCTGACTCACGATCTCCACTTACGCTTCCTCGCGGTCATGGGTGAGTCGCTCGATCCAATCACGGCTCATGCTGATCAATGTAGACTTGATCGACATCTCTGCTCGAGTCGCTGAGCTTTCCCGCCTCGTTTCCGATCTCCCCCCGCCCAATTATGCCTTGCTCCGAGCCCTCACCGCGCACCTCATCCTCATCGTCCGCAATGCGCCGACTAACAAGATGACCCTCCGCAATATCGGGATCGTCTTCTCCCCGACACTCGGTATACCAGCAGGCATCTTCTCGGAACTCGTCACTCATTTCGGGGCGATCTTTGATGATGCGGGAGAGGAGGAAGCGGAGGTCAGCGAAGAGCAGACGGGGTGGAGCGTCCCGAGCGACGACGTGGACGAGACGATGACGAGGAAGCGGAATAGTATGCTCTATCAGGCTGGCGGGGCGGATCTCATGCTGGGTCTTGGTGGACGGTCATTGGATCCAGGTGGGTTTGACTTCACTCGAGCGAATCTTATGGTTAAGCAGTCGACGATTCGGCTTCGGAAGCCTCGATCGACGACGTGGAATCCGAAGCCCCGTCAGTGGCTAGCTCCGAGAACCTGTCGATCTCTGCGAGCCCTGTGACGCCACGAGCGGAGGGGTACGTGACCGAGACGCCTGCGAGGAGAGCGAAATCCGCCGCGAGAGTCGCAGAGCGGGGATCAGCAGTGGAGACGCCCAGTCATGGGGGCAGGCCCAAGAACACAGAACCGATCTGGCGGAGTGCCGACGAGTCCTAGGCGGCCGACTCGCTCGGACAGCTTGGAGGCAGGTAACGTGCAATGAGGAGTAAGCGGATATGGATCTCGGAGAATGGGATGTATCTCATGTCCACGTCGCTGACTATGGATCGAGGAGTTCAAAAGGAGCTATCTGGACTGACAGTGTAGGACTGATCTTCGCATCAGACAGTGTGGAACGGGGCGAGATGTTGACTTACAGGCCAAGACGGCACGTCATCATCACTGAGAAGGTGGTCCGACTAGCTGTGGTCTCGCAGAAGGAGTCCGCGAGCTCTACAAACTTCCGCTTGGTGCTTCGCATCCAGCAGACGGACAGCTGCTGCTTCGGCTGTTCTGCCCAGACATTAACGGCTTCGAACCAGCGCTACGACCTATCAGCTCTGTTCCATGATCAGCGAGCAACCGATCTTCTCCTGATCTACCGGATCGAGCGGATTCAGCAGGTGGTCCAAGCTCATCTTGCTAAATCTGTCCTTCTCCAGTCGTCGAGTCGAGCAGCGCTTGGTGTTTACGGTTTCCTTTCGTGCTCCCATTTTGCGACGACCTCGATGGGATTGACCTCCACGCCTGAGCATCCCGGACTGACCTCGATCACGCGCTGTGCGTTGGGACGCTCCGGAGATTGGTCCGCGGATTTCTGGTGGATGGACCGCTTGACGGGTGAAGTTGGTCGGGCTGGCGGACTTGGCGGTGGGGTGCCCGAAGATGAGGAGGGAGGAAAGTCGAAGCGGACTTTCTTCTTCGGTCGAGGATCGTCATGATCGGTTGCGACGCGGAGGATGGGATTGACTCGTGGGGACGGCGGATCCAACGACAGTCTCGAGCAATCTGCTGCCACGGCCTCCGCCGGATGGCTGGGAACGAGGCGAGGAGAAAGGGCCACACTCAAGACCTCAAATGATCGATGGTTGGAGGAACTACCGGGAGGACTGGTTGTGAGACTAAGGCTATGTGACGTGATCTACGAGAGTCGGGGGGATGGACGGCTGATGATCCGCCTGAAGTTTGCTTACGGCTTGGGGGGACGATGGCGCTGGCGAGAGGGACGAGGGCCAAGATTACGGTGGTTCCACTTGAAGGCTGGGAGCGAGATCAGGAGACGGTATCAATGGCAAGAGGCTCGAGGGGACGGATTGCGGGGCTTCCACGTGAAGTGGGGATACAAGGCAAGAAGCTGACGGCACCTCGGGATGAGGCGAGCGGTCGATTTGCTGAGGATCCACTCGTGGGCTGATTACGAGGCGTGGTGACGGTGGCGCATTGAAGATGGTCGAGCTGTCGATTGGCGAGGCTTCCACCCGAGCGCTACGCGCGCTTCCAGGAGAAAACGTCATGCTCGAGCTTGACGACTTGTACGATCAAGCATCGGAGACGATCGGCTCTGGTGAAGGAGGGATATCGCTCGGTGATACGGTCAATACTGCTAAGGGGAGGCTACCGGGTCGACGGCCGACGTAAAGCGGAGCACTGACCACTATCGTATGCTCGTCGTTCTTGTTCACCACCTCGGCAGGCTCGACATCCTTACCGGCTTCTTTCGCGCGTCCGATAGTACTCGACCGAGGGTTTCTTCCACCGTGAAGGTTTAAGAAGTCGTCTACCGGAGGACTGACTTCTGCGTCCGTCTTGATGCCCTTAGACTCAAGCTTGCTGGGCGTGGAAGACCGCTTAATTCTGGACTCGCTGCGGTCCACGGCTGGAGGTGGAGTAGCGAGTTGGGAGCGAGCAGGAACGACCACCTTGGCAGGCTCGATGTCTTTGGCCGTGGGTTTCGGCCGCTTGATCGTCCCGGGCTGAGGGTCCGGGTTCGGCCTTGCGATCTCGAACGTGTTTGGGGTGCAGGCGTTTTGGAAGGACAGAAGATCGTCTACCTCCAAGGGACGTTTCGGCTTCGACTTGGCACCTAGGCTCGAGCTTGCCGCAGAAATTGGTTGAAGACCGCTTGAGTCTCGGTCTGCTGCTCTTCTCAGGTGGAGGCGTGGGGTGGAGTGGTGTGAGAGATTCGGTCATCGTTTGTGCAGGTCCGACTTCACTGGCGATATCTCTCGGGTAGTCGATTGAAGTCTGCTGAGGCTTTGGTGCGGTGACCTTCCGCCTAATGCGAAGGATTTTGACGTCGTGGTCATCTGAGCGGATCGACCCTCCGGTACTAGAGCCTTCAACTCCGACCTTGCCGCAGGTAGAAGACCGCTTCATTCTCGAGAAGCTGCGCTTCACAGGCGGAGCTTTGGCGGGGAGTGGCGAGTGTAGTTGACTTCGGAGGAATTAGGACCGGTAGTCTCCTGGCGATGTCATGGTGGTCGACGGGGATAAAAAGGCTTATCCGCGACAAAAAGCAAGATGAGTCAAGACTAATAATGAAGTCAAGCCTTAATATGCTGCGACAAGGTGAATGAGAAGACGAAGACGTAAAGTCGGACCACACGCAGGAGACAAGGCAAGGTCAAGCCATCGACGCACGGGCCGTCGAAGCGGATGGCATGAGGGGGTAGAGGAGTGCGGAGGAGGTGAAGAAGGCTGTGCCGGATGGAGTGAATGTATACCGGCTGATGGGAGAATCGAACAATCAACAATGCAGGTACATCCATACCCCTGGACCGTCTTCCGCCCAACCTCTTCGATTGACCTTCACCTACTGAGATCAAGCTGACATCCACCAGGCTGGGCCTTCCAACCCCCTCTCCGCCCCATCACCAACCCCAGCGCGCTCGACCTCCACCGCACAGTCCGCACCAACAACGCCCTTGGCGATAGTCTCGCTTCTGTACAGACCATCGCATGATATTGTGGCGCGGACTGACGAGAATTATAGACTGACGTAATGGAGCGCTGGAAGACGCTCAAAGATACCGGCCAATTCGTAGACTGGGAGAATCGGAAACTGAAATGGTGAAGAGCTCGCGGCCATCCGATGCCAGTCCCGGTCGTTGTGAGATACTGCTTTATGCGGACAGCATTTGCATTGAACATAAAAGATAGACCTATGCCATTACCTTGCCCATCACCTCCTTCGTAAAGTCACTCGTCGAAGCGGAACCTGTACCCGGATCAGCTCTATCCCTGATACTCGAGCAGTTTCGCTTACCGTGCATGTCGGCCGTGCGGACCTTGCCCTCCTTGATCACGTCGTACACAGCAGTGGCGATGATGTTCGCCTGGCTCTCGAGACCGAGATGGCGCAGCATCATTGTCGAGCAAAGGAGCATCGCTGAGGGGTTGGCTTTGTTCGCGCCCATGATATCCTGTCCGTTGTGTCAGATTGGCAATGGGGAGCAGCGACTAAGGCAAACCTTCCCGACATGACGGCATCCTGAGTCGAGTCAAGTCAGCAGTGACCAGGCTAGATCTGACAAGACTCGCCTGGCTCGAAGAGGGCATATTCCTACGGCATTGTCAGAGCTATTCGCCAATGAGGAAGCCACGTACTCTTCCGAAATTACAGCCGGGAACTACACCGGGTCCACCAACAAGAGCTAACGACGATCAGCCTGTGGGACTGAATTGATGCGGTGGGACCTGACTCACCTGCTCCAATATTGCTGACGATGCTCCCATACAGGTTTGGCTGGCTGGCATGAGCACCTAGCACAGTTCAAGGATGGGCAATACTGACCATCACCATCACATCAAACTGTTGAGGTCGGGATACAAGCTGCATCGAGGTGTTATCCACGATCATCGAGTCGAACTTGATGCCTGTATGACCGTACTCCTGCTCGGCTATTCGCTTGCATGTATTCAGGAACAAGCCGTCGCCGAGCTTCATGATGTTCGCTTTATGGACGCAGGTGACTTTCTGCAATCGCAGCATCAGCACAGTCAAATCGCGTCACCAGCTTCGTGTAGACGGGATGATCGGACCGAAGCGCTCACTTTGCGGTTGTTTTTGATTGCGAAATCAAACGCAAATCTAGCAATGCGCTCCGACTTCGTCCTCGTCGACACTTTCAAGCTCTCGACCACACCGGGGAATGACTGATGCTCGAGTCCCGAATACTCCCCCTCGGTGTTCTCTCGGATTATGGCAAAGTCGACGTTCTCATGTCGAGTGGGGAAACCAGGAAGGGTTTTGCAGACCACGACGGACGCGTAGATGTCGAGTGTTTGACGCATGGCGACGTTCCACGAATTGTGTCCGGTCTGGTCGATGGGGGTGTACAGGATACCTGATTTCTTCCGTCTCAGCCAGAACCTTGAGGACGGTGGAAGAGGATGAGCACCTTTCAATCCAACCTTGTTCCGCTTGAGACTCTCCATCGCCCGTTGGAAAAGGTCGTCCCCGCCCGTCGTCTCTCCCGACACATCGTACTGCTCCCATTGAACCGGAACTTTTAGTCCCTCGAAGATCTCCTTGACCGAGTCGGCGACTTCCTTGCCGATACCGTCGCCTGGAATTAGAGTGACTGTATATTTGCCTGAACGAGATAAGCTACCATGGGGGAGTGACGCAATCGACTCACCGCCGAACTTTGATGGTAGCTGGACACGGTCCTCAGCATAGGAAACATACTGCGGAAATCAAGGCAGATCTCACCCTTCGCTCGTCAACAACGGTCGCCATGGTCCGGACAAATGGAGCTCGCTGCGGACGCCAGACATGATCGCGCCAACAGATGAGCAGAATTGGAGAATCAGAACAAGTGAAACACAGAAACGTCAGCACATGTTACAAAGTAGATGCTCGACCAGGGGGTCAAGCTCGCGAGAGCATCCGGGAACAGCGGGAGAAACGGAGAAATGGAGACCCACCGGTGCCGATGAGCGCGAAGCGACGGTCCGCAGCATAGCTCTCGCCGAAGAACGCATGCCAACGGACGTCATGATGCCCAGTGACGCGGAATCGAAGGACTTGTGAGAAGGGAACAAGTGGTGAGTTGAGGAAGATGCACGGAGACGAGTTATTTTCGTGAAAATACGTCAGGGCTTTGATGGCTCGGCTTTATCGGTCGCTGATCAGGTACGATTTGACAATATCCTTCATACAAATCTGCATGACAGCTAGGGCGGCTTTTGAGAAGTCCAAGAACATCTCAAGACTGCCTCAACTTCTAAGAATGGCCATACCAGCTTCGCCGCCGCCGCTCGCAGCCGGATCGATGCTCCCTTCGTCGATGGAAGCTGGACCGTCAAAGTCGACCGCTGCTGGGAAATGGTACAACCCCCTGGGACCGCCTCCTGGATCGAGCTTCGGTGCGAGGCTACTCAAGGAGGATGAGGAGGTGTACACTCATAATGCTTGGTGAGTGTCCCTTGTCAAGACCTGACGTTCTGTTTCGTGGGCGAGACTGTTTTGACATGTTGGACCTTCTGATCTCGGGCGCAGGGATCACGTCGAGCTACCTGACGACTACCACGATCGAGCCGCACAGATCATAGCACTTCAGCATGAAGCTCCCGTCCATCCTGAGCTTCGAGGTGCGACTGATTCATTTGACTCTCAACATTCTGATGAATGGGATCAGACGAGTATAACGCCAGGCCAGCATCTTATTGGGACGAGTTCTATTCGCGCAATCAGGCTGCGTGAGTGCCGCTGGCTTGTGACGGAAATGAGGCTGACTGCAAGATGATGATAGATTTTTCAAGGATCGAGCATGGCTGAGACTGGAGTTCCCGGAGCTCATTGCCTGTAGCGAGGCAGATGTGAGTGTACTACATTCAGGCTTTTCTCTTTCATCTATTGACCAGTCACAGGCAGGACCGAAGACTGTCCTCGAAGTCGGCTGCGTATATCTGCTTCATATTCCTCCGAGAAGAGTTCGAACTGATGATCTCGCAGGGCGCCGGCAATAGTATCTTCACCCTCATGCATCATAACGAGAATCCCGAGCTTGTCGTTTATGCGACGGACTACTCGGCCAAGGCGATCGAGGTCGTGAAGGTATGCCCCGATTACCCAACGCTTTTGGCCATGTTCCGTGTCACTCGCCGACACTCGCCCTGCTCGGATACTGAGTCTAGCTGACCTTGGTGGACTATTCAGGCAAATCCCATGTATCCTTGTCCTGCGCACGGGAAGGGCAAGCTTCATGCTTCGGTCTGGGACATCACCTCCACAGGACAAGCTCCTTCAAGGCTTTCAGTCTCCCCTCCTGCGACCCCGATACCCCAATCACCTTCCCTCGTCACATCATCAATATCATCGATTCAAACACCACCTCTCTGTGCTCCGACACCACTCACTCCAGCAGTATCATCACCACCTTCGGCCCTTCATCTCCAACATCCTACCGCCATACCACTCGTCCAACCCCCAGCGTCCAGCTTCTCCCTCCCGGCAGGTATCGCTCCAACCTCCGTCGATGTCATCACAGTCATCTACGTTCTCTCCGCTTTACATCCCATCGAATGGGAACAAGCCATCCACAACCTCTACGCCGTGCGCAAATTCCCCTTGTTGGCCGTGAGCCCCACTGATAGTCCTACAGGCTCTCAAACCCGGTGGACTGCTTCTGATCCGTGACTACGGGCGTCATGATCTCGCCCAGCTTCGGATCAAGCGCGATCGCCTCCTGGATCCGGATACGCCGAACCTGTACATCCGGGGCGATGGCACTAGGGTGTATTTTTTCGAGAAGGAGGACATGGAAGGGATTTTGTTAAGGCCGCCAAGAGGTGATCAGGGAGGGGAGATGTTCGGGATCGATCAGCTGTCGGAGGATAGGCGGATGGTGAGTGCAGCTCCTAGGGCCTCCATGTCGAATTCCGGAATCATCCCAAGATATCCGGAATATCGGTCGAGGACTTGAGCTGATAAAGTGGGCCAGATTGTCAATCGAAAGGAGAGGAAGAAGATGTATCGCATTTGGCTGCAGGTCAAGGCGCGCAAGCTGGCGGCGGAGGAACGCGACGGGGACGAAGGGGTATCATAATGCATGGCATCGTTCGATCATCGCATGTTGCGTGTATCAGAAGCTTCCTGCGAATTTCGGCTGTTCTTATGATCAGCGTTACTTCAACAGCGTTAGTTCAAAATCTGCTCAAGATACCCCCACCTTCGTAGCATCTCAGGCAGGCGGTTCCTCCAAATCGAGCGCATCAATTTTTGCCCAATTTCTATCCACACCATCAGCTCAGAGTCAAGACGACAAAAGTCTGGATCACCTTCTCAACCTTCGACCTCATCATCCTCCGCTTCTTCGCACCTTTCTCCACATCTTCATCGAGTTTCTGCCTAGTCGGAGGAGGAGGAGGTGGGGGAAGGGGTCTGACTGCAGCTCTCGCGGCCTTCGACCCGGCTTTCTCCTTCTTCGACGGTCGCTTGGTGAGTTTCGCTGATCTTCCCATGATGAGTCCAGTCGCCTCACGGAATTGGGGATACGATGAGGAGGACTAACCAGGATGCGTTCTCGGATGAGCTGAACGGGATCAAATCTCCGGTCCTAGGTGGATTGGAGCTCGAGTCATACACGTCATTATTATCGAGTCAGAGAAAATTGCGATCGGATGCTTTTCAACGGTGCAGCTCAACAAGAAACCGCAGCCGGCGTCTCTAGATTCCTCTATGCTGACTTAAGACTAATCATCTCCGGAACGCTCAAATCTATACTCCGAGATGAAGTCGGCCCATCCTTCTGCGTCCCGCTCATCAGAGGGCGGCCATTCCACTGCGACCTCCGTACGCCAGAGTATCCATCTTAAATAATCCAGTAGATCCCTGCCAGAGCTTGAAACATTCTTGGAGGATCCGGAACTGGTAGAACCCGTCAGGACGGGCGAGATCTCGGGGCGAGGGCGGCGAACTCATTATGGACGAGGGCGGCGAGCTATGGAAGAGGGCGGGGTGTTTGGTGAGCGCGGCGGAAGTACCGCTGCCGTGCGAGGATGATGTCGAGCTCGCGGTCGAGGGGTCAGGGCTGGCCGGATTTTCTTGGGACGGATCATCGATTGGCGAGATGGAGATAGGAGCGTTGGTATCAGAGGTGTTCCGTGATGGGAGCACGGAGGTGATGTCCCGTAGTACTTCGGTTGGCTCGATCGCGTTCGAGATCAGTCCTTCTCCATCAGCCATGTTGAGCGCGGCCGACAGGTTTTCTCTTGTACTGAAGCCAGTGAGAGAGGCAAGATTTCTCGATCGCTGATACGCTTCACGCCACTTGTCCAGGATTTCCCTTCATCATAGCTGTCACATACTGGAACGTTCTTCCTTTCGCATCGTGAACTCTTGGTATCCAAGAGGGAGATATTATGTCTTATGCGTCACCGGCCCGAGAATGGGGTCATGGTGAGACTACGCATCTTTTATAGGGGCGTAAATTGACTACAATGCAGAGATTACGATGCTGCGGATGATACGACTCAATACGCCTCTCATCCTTCAACGATACATCTCATCATTCTAACCTCAGACCGCGGTCTCCACTCAGACCTCAAATCTACCTGGCAGACTGTTAAATCCTTTACTTATCAGCTCTTCCCTCCTTCATGAGCCCTGACAACCTGGCTCACCTCATACCTTCCTTCCGTTGATGCCTGTGTTGCCTCAAGACTACTGAGAATCAGAATCGACGTCCTCGTCCGCTTGGCTCGGCGCGACGCTTGGCTCGATCGGTGACGGCGACCTGAGCCGAAGTTTGTGGGGACTGCCAGGAGGTGTCGGCTGCGCAGAACCTAGGCTCGAGGGCTGCGTCGTGCACAAGGAGGCGGAGCTGCCACTACCTCGACGGCTCGATCCTTCGTTAACGTCGGTAGTGGTATATTCTTCCGAGACTCCAGAAGCGGGATCTGTTGGAGACTTTGGAGGAACATAGCCCCAATACTCCTCTTCCTGTGCACAGCCCATTCTAACGATTATCAACTGGTCTGTCTTTGTATTGCGTGAATGAAACGGTCGAATGTCGCTCATTCACATCGACAGGCTCATGACCTCCCTTGATCATGGCTCTGACAGTGACGAGACTCGTGGTCCTTTGCCATCGCCACCCCTTGGCCTCCTGAGTAAGGGTTTTGTCTTCCGTCAATACCGAGTTTCGACCTTGTGTGTCGGGACGGAGCAACTGATCTTGCACCAGAGTGTAAAATTGACGGTGATGGGAATGATGTTTGAAAGAAGGCCTTAAGCTCAACACATAAGATGCATCTTACGAAAGTCAAGTCAGAGTCCATGACCTCCTAGCCCTCCTCTTCGAAACCGGCTCAAACTTATATGGCAATCCCATGCTCCAGACGATCGTCATCCGTCTCGTCAAGACGGGTCAGGCCACTTTCACCATGACCATCTCACTCGTTTGTGCCTACGTCGGCTGGAGATTGAGAACCAGATCCGGATGGCACCGGCGCTTTTCTTGGCGCCTCGCTCGGTCTCGCTTAGGAGGCTCCTGTCTGAGCGCTCCTGGGAGGGGGAGAAGGAGGAGGAGTCGGCGTGCTCCACAGCGACTCGTGGCTCAAGCTTGACGTGCCAGCCGTGCCAAAGAAAGTTCGGCGTTGGAAAAATCGGACGACCCGTTGTTTGTAGGGAGGTAGCCTGATGGAGCAGAACTAGGAGCGGGACCTTCGTCATTGGACTCGCTGTCCGCATCTTGACGATAGCAGACAGGCCTGCCTGGGCTTTGTCTGACTGCAAAGGTTTGATGGAAATCGATTGGTATACTACAACGCAAGACTAAGTCTCTGCCATCCCTTCATTTTGGCGGTTTCGATGGCTGAGACATATAATTCTTTCGTATGCTGACCCCATTGGCCTCCTGAGCCAGGATTTGAAATCCGCTGACAAGGGCTCTCGGCAAAGTGCGTCGGGATAGAGATACTCATGTCCTATGGGGTTGTATATGCACAGCGACGACTGAATGTACGCCGAATGGGAATGAACAATGACTAGGTCTGCGGCTGGGCGCAAATGATACATCTCGTGTTTCGACCTCTCAGTCCGTGCGGATCCGGGCCCGCGTCGGACGGCATCAAATAATTCGTGGGAATTCTTTGATGTCATGAACCTCTTATAATCAGGGCTGTCATCATCAAACGATATGCTTCGGCTCAGCAGAGAGACTGATTTGTACGAGCTGTGATGAATCTAAGACTAAGAATCACTATTATTGATGGTCTCACCTTCGTCGATGCTTTCGCCTCCATCGGCCCCCTCGCCTTCGTGGCCCGTCTCGCCTGCCTCACTCCCTTCAACTCTCGGCTCGATCGGAGGCTCTTCCCTCGGCTGAGCTTCGCCCGAATTGGAATCATCTCTTGTGTCCATTGCGTCCGCAGAGAGATGTCGCTTCCGGTCGGTGAGACAAAGATCGTGCTTGCATTGGAGGCGCCGGTACCCGTGGAACCGTCGCCGTCCGGCTCATCGCTTGCAAACATGCGTCTCTCAACGCGATTGCTGGGATCCGGGCGGACGTTCGGGCACTCGTGATGATGAATGATACTGGAGGGAAGGGGTAAATCGTTGGTCAAGGACATGGGATCTGATGAAGTACTGCCTGGAGCAGGACCTGTCCTGTCGCCATCATTCGCCATCCATAAACCTCATCTAGACGATGGTATACACGTTTGAGTGTTGAGCAAGTGATGGAAATGGTATCGGTCGCTCTCTCAGATCGATCCTCAAGCCTTCCATTGATCATGGCGTATCAAGACGATGAGACATGGGATCCTTTCACTGTTGACCCCTTGACCTTCTAGCTAGGTAAAATCCATGTTTTGTTCTCCCCGTTGACCCCAAATCTAGCAGTCTATCAGAAATAGTCCATCGTCTGCTGTTGTAGGATCGTGTGGAGATGGAGCGATATAGGTGTATAGCGCAGACGTTGACCCTGTTATGGACATTCAACAGTTGTACCTCATATCGCAAAGTAAAGCTCGTCAATAGAGATCTGCACCTTGATTCGGAGTCTGGTCATACAGTGCATCATGCAGCCAAAGACACATCTCGTTGATTCTAAAGCTCTCATTCTGATTTTGAGCTCTCACTCCGCACCCCTTAACTCCAAATGGCATCAGATCTACGTGGCAAATCGGTACCCCTTCGTTCGTCAGTGCTCCTCTCCTTGACAACCAAGACAACGGCTTACCGAAGACACTACCACCGTGGGCTTGGTGGTCTTTTTGCCGATCTAAGATCAAACTTTTCCATGAAGTGCGCCCCCAACTCGGAGACACCACTCTCGTTTGTAGAGCCCGTCTCGTCTTCGTAGTCTTCGTAGCCCGTATCGTCATCGTATCTGTGGTATCCCGTCTCGTCTTCCGAGTGGTCGTAGCCCGTCTCGCCCCCATGGCCCGTCTCGGAGGTCAGCCCGTTGGTTGAGGGCGACGTTGGCGGAGCTTTCTCATGACTTCCAGGAGGGCTCGAGACCGCGTGGGTCGGATCATTCGGTGCGTGCGCGCCATTCGGATAGTTTTTGGCGCTTTCACTTGCCGAAGGTGTCGTGAGGGCGGAAGCCATTTCGCTTCCAGGAATGGGGAGTGCGGGGAGCCCGGAGGTATCGAGGGCAACGAGAAGGGCTTTTCGGCAGCATTCGGATCGGTCGATGGTGTCGCCCGTAGGAGAGTCGGCGGGACTTTCATTGCCTTGAGGTGTCGCGTGCCCATGTGCGATGCTCCCTTTTGACATGGTGTTCCAGGAGTCAAACAGCGTGGCGACGGATCTAGGAGACCTGTCAGACGACTGATTGTCCGAGCGATCGGTCAGGGACACGTCCTGCAAAAACAAGGACGGGCTGGAACGAGGACCGTCGTCTGCGTGCTCGTGGTGCCGACCGTCGTCGGACGGAGAAGGCGGATCACCGGTCGCCAAGGAAAGGCCTGGGGGAGGTATGTCGGAACCAGGACGGCCGGCGCTGAACTCGATGTCCTCCAAAGTCATCTTGGTGATAGTCAATAGCCGTTCTGTTTATGGACGAGGGAGGTGATGATAAGTCGAATCCTTATCGCCCGATATGCCCCGTTCGTTCCCTTCATCAGGGCGTAAACGGACGCAGGGACTTGTCGTCCTTTCACAAAAATCCCCCTTGGCCTCCTAGCTAGGAGTACATCTCCAACGAGTCCACCGTTTTGACGTTATTAAACCGTGTCAAGCTGAAGCTACCCACACACGTGGCATTGATGTTGAAAAAAAGCAATGTCCTAAGATCTGATTAATGAGCGGATGTAGGAGACGATGGAGTTAGTATCATAGTACGATACAGTAGGCTCGTCTTCAGCCGAAGGAATCTCTCGTAACTCTGAGCTCTCCCCCCGCAACCTTCTCTCCAGATGGCATGGGATCTACTTGGCAAACAGGCTCTTCTGTCAGCAAGCGTGACAACGGCTTACTGGAGACAGCACTATAGTCGCCCCCCGACATCGATACAAAACTTGTCGTAGATCATCTCTTCTCGTTCGCGCTGGACGGCTTCGGAGCCCGTCTCGCTATTGTCTTCAGAGTCTTGTATCTCGTCGCGCCTTCGTAAGTCTTCTCGCCGTGTTCACTCGGCTCGCCGTTGTCGCCCCTCTCGGGGATCGGTCAGTGAGTGAGTGGTGACGGGAGAACCTTCAAGACTGCCGGTAGGGGGTTCGTTGCTGCGTGACTGGTCGCATCGGTCAGTACGCTCGTGCTGATTGGTACATTTCCCGTACTTGACGGAGCGATACTTGAATCGGGACCGTCATTGTCCGAGGAAAAGCTGTCATGACAGGGAATCTCGATGAGGTCGATAATCCTGTCTGTGCATCGTGCGAGTAAGATGTTGAGTGATATCCGGATAGCCCGGCATACCCCGCTCGTTCCCTTCATCATAGCATAGGACGGACAGACTAATTAATCCTTTCGCATGGTGATCCTTTGGACTTTACCCGGTGTTGCCGTGTTCCTCAGGAGATGGTCAGATGATGCTATGCAGCTGCGTGGCCGGAATTATGAGGCCAATGTGGACAAATTCACAATGAAGGGTATATAAGAAATGGTGAGGATAGCCGTATGTCGATAGGGGCTTCTCCTTTATCAGAACGCCGCTCGCGTCATCACGTGGTCAGACTCGGCTACTACGCAAGCACGGGCCACCCCAAGACCAAAGAAACGCATGCTCCGATCTCCACATGTCCACTGAAAACGCAAGATGACAGCTCCCATGGCGGTGAATGGGCCGCGCCTCAGTCTCACCGCCGATCCACCTCGTCGTGCTTTTGGCGCTCCGGCCAAACCCCTCCCGAGTCTATCTTCGCCTGGTGCATTCAATGGCTCGACGACCCCGACCGGAATGTCCTTCCTCATACCCCCGGCAGAACCACAACGCACCCTTTCCGCCTCATCGTCGTCTTCCGAGGCTTTAGGGACCGCAGCGAACAGGGCGCAGGCATGGCTGCATACTTGGGCGCCGAAGGGGGAGGGTCGAGGGAGGGAGTTCCTATCGAATACCCTCAGCGGAGTGGCCGGTGTGGCCAATACGGTCGGGCATGGAATCAATGGGGCGGTCAACAACATCGGAGTCCAGCTTTCGAACGAGAATTTCGGCAAGGATGGGAGGGAGATCGCCGGGATGGGATCAAGGCAAGGCAGCTATACTGCTCCCACCAGCTCCAGCCCGACGGACGAATTCTCACCACTCGCTCGAGCTGAAAGTTGGTCACCTCCCTTACCAATGTATTCGAGCTCGACACCTCAGCTTCCCCTCCCTGACGAGACGCCTCTCCCAACTGCACCGCTAGCCGCAAGCAAGAGGATGTCGCAACCAAGCAACCTCTCTCGCCTTGGCAGCAGTACCTCGTCAAACGCAATGTACCCTCCCAGTCCGTCCATCTTAGCGGTACAACGACCATCCATGTCCCATCCCAGCAGCAGTACTTCCCTCCCATCCAACATCCCGCGCTCAAGCTCAATCTCCGTCAACCTAGCTCTCCCACAACCACATGGACCGTCCCACCTAAATCCCAATGCCAGGTCAAACTCGCACCTCTCCGCTCAGACACCTTCGCACAGTCGTTCACCGAGCTATGGAGCCATGTCCCCTACCCTCTCCCGGGCTAGCTCGACCACCGCGGGTCTCTCGACATCCCGAAGCGCGGGTATGCCTTACAAGGTCGGGTTCCAGCCTGCAGGAGTACGGAACGACCGGACTGGCGAGTTCTCGGAGGAGAGACGGAGATACGGTGAAGACCGGGACAAGGAGGAAGGTCGGCTCGGTCGACGATGGGCCAAGGTCTGTCTTCCATTCCTGACTCATTATCCCTTGCTAAATGTGACCTAGCTCGTGGATCTGCATTTCAACCCAACCATTCCTATACCGCAACAGAGTGGTACCAATACCCTGACCAGATCCTCTTCTTCGTCGATGTCTCTCGCGTCGACCTCGGATAAGCGGAGATCACTCCTCTCTATCGACGGGGCACTGGACGCGTTCAAGCCGAAGGAGATGTGGAAGGGGTTGAGCGGGGTGGCGGCGCCTGCCAATGGTCCGGGTGGAGATGAGGCAAGGAAGCGAGGTGAGTTTCGGTTCACCTCTTCATGTGCATGGCCGCACTGGATCTAGATTCCTGGCATCGTCAAAGGAGCAAGAAGCTGACTTGTCTTGATGCGCACAGCCGCCGAACAAGCCATCGTCAAATGGGAGGACGATGCGGAAGCCAAGAAGTGCCGGATCTGCCAGTATGTTTCCCCGTTGTATCGCACAGCCGTCCCTCGGCTCAAACATCACAGAGCCTCCTTCTCCCTTTCCACCCGGAAACACCACTGTCGCCTGTGCGGTCGTATCGTCTGTTCCCTCCCGCCTACACCCCCTGCCCTCCTAGCCGTCCAAATCCAGCTCTTCTCATCCGCAGAGCCGTCCGCCTCCCTCCCACCTGGAACACGTCGAGAGAAATGCTCCTTCCTCCTAGTAGCGGATTGGCAGACTGGTCGGGGGGAGGAAGTGGACGAGGGCTTTGTAGGGTGGATGACCATGGAGGATGGAGAAGGGAATTCTCCCAACGGGGACGGTGGGGATCGGAAGACCGCGAAGAGGGAGAAACGGAAATCTAAGTCAAGCATTGCGAACTCGATGGAGAGGAGAGAGGAAGACAGGAATCTGCCACTGCCGCAACAGCCGAAGGAGGTGCAGGTGAAGGGTGTGAGGGTGTGTAGGGAGTGCAGGGATGTCGTCTCGTGAGTATTTTCTAGGGAGACTATGCGCAGAACAAGAGAGTTTGATAAGTTGGGATCGGCTCGCTGATGAGTGTCGTTCAGACGAAAGCAGAAGATACAAGATCGCCAACGGGTTACCGGCTTCGCCAGGCTATATCAAATGCTCCGCGGCCTCCAAGCGGAGATCGAGGAAGTCCTTCCCGAGTTTGAGGAACAGCTAGACTATCTCACGTAAGCCCTCACCTCTTAAAAGCTATTCGAACTCAACCTCGCGTCACCAGATCTTCCGATGAAGCCCGTGACCCGTCACACGAAGCGATCGCAATACACAAACACCTCCTCACCCTGTTTGCGCAATACGAGCACCTCTCCAAACGGATCTCGAATCTCCCATGCGAGGAGGGCGGGTCGCAAGCGCAGGTTCAAAGTGCAGTAGCCAGGTCCGCTGCCATGTTCCTCGGTAAGGAGATGGGCAAGGTCCAGGTGAGTCCCCATTCCCACTTGATCCGAGCAAGACTGAGAGGTGGGGGCTAGACGCTCCCGAAGATCCAGAAAAGAGCGGCGGATGCGAGACGCAAGTCGATGGCTATTGTGGAGACTACGGTGGCGGAACAGCTCAGGTCGGAGGGGGTGCAGGATGAGCAGGCGGAGGATGTGGCCGTGGCGTTGCAGCCATTGTTGGAGCAGGAAGCTCAGCTCGAGTGAGTCACTCGTCCAGCAATCTCGCCTGCCACTGGTCCACCGTTTCGACCTTAAATCTGGTCGACAAGGTGTCTCTGGCAGGGCATTAGACTGCGCGATCCTCTCATTTCCGGAGCTGACGGTCAACAGGGTGATGATAGCGGACGCCAACGCGCAGCGGAAGTACGAGGATGGAAAAGCTCTTGCGGAAGCACTCGGGGAGATCAGGTTGGAGATCGGAAGAGTCACTCAACGGGCCATCTCGTGACAGCACGAATGTTGTTATCAATGCAGTGAGTGATCGAAGGCGATGGCGCAACGTGCTGCATAGATCCGCTAGCGGAAGAGGGATCCCTAGACTCAATGACACAAAAACCCAAGAACGGATCCCAGTGGTCCCAGAAAAGATACCTGAAAACTATAACGGTCCAAGCTCAAGTTACAGGACATTCCGCCTCGATTGCCACAGCTTCTTCCACTCTTCCCCACTCGCTCCGAACATCTTCACCTCTTCCGCTGCCGTTTCGGTCAGATCGACGTACATCGCGTCATCCGGTGTGGCCGAATCACAAGCTGAAGGAGGAATATTTTCCTCGTCTTCGCGATTTTCAAGGATTGCTGGAAGAAATTGCGCTTGATATGGTTCGTGGTACGAAGACTGGAACGGATCTTCGCGGAACGAATCTTCCCGGTCTAGGAGCGAAGGTTGCGGAGGTTGCGAAAACAAGTCTGCGCGCTCATGATCAGAAGAAGGGTGAGAATATGGGTCCCAGACGATGTGAGGGTAAGTGTCTGAGTGCCTTGGGGTCCTCGGTAGGACCTGAAGGTTCTGAACTTGCCAATCGGCTGTCACAGGTATATTTCCGGGATGGTGATGGCTGTGACCGCCGATATCGTAAACATTGTCTCGGGAAGCATGCTGCGGCTGGTCGTCCCCGGACGTCCCGATTAAGTACAGGTCGGCTTGTATGGCCGCGCCGAATGACGGATTCAGAGGGGTCCGAGAGGACGTCGAGCGATTCGAGCTGTGGAACGGGACGGTCCAGACTGGCGGATCATTCGGAGTCATCATGAAGCTGGACTCGGCTCGTAGTCTTGCGTCTGACGGTACCGATCCATCGACTGCCGGATCATCATGACGCGGGTTACCCACTTTGTCTGACGGGCGTTGAGGTGTCAGGTACAGCTGCTTGAGATTGTTTCCGCGAGAGGCGTATATAACATCGTCGGCTTCGTATTGTGGAGCGAGGTCTCGAGGGATTATCTGGCCGTAAGCCATTTCGTGCTGGCTTGCGCCAGATTGTATCGGGAACGTGTTGTACCCTCCTGAGTGAGCGAAGGTAGGATTCGCTTGATGCCCTCCTTGGGTCCCTAGATGTCGCATATCCCGCTCAGGACCCGCCTCGTCTTTCGTCGAATAGATTCTGCGCCCAATACGGATTTTGACATTCGGGTCTGAGATCCGAACCTGACGTTGATCTGCTTGTGAAGATGGCAGCAGCGATGATTGATGCTGATGCGTGGAGGTTTCGGTCTTAGGTATGCTTGGCCAGCTTGGAGATCCAGTGATACCCGTAGACGGAAGTCGTCGGTTCACCGTTCTGAAGTGTGTGGGAAGGAAATCGCGATGATCGCTTTGCCTGGTGTCGGGCGAGGAATTGTAAGAGTTCTGCTTGAAGGCATCGCTGTGATTGGATAGGGTGTACATGTTCTTGACTTTCTTAGGGTGTCGTCGAAGCTGTTGCTCGAGCTCCTCCTCATCATGGGAGGGAACGGGTGCTCGGATGCCAAGGATTGCCAGATCGTCATGCACTATGTCAAGATGATCAGAACCATCTGTATCGTCATAGCCATGCAGATAGGCCTTACTTCGACGCTTTGCAGCTTGTCGGGACAGTACTTGTAACGGAGCCGACGCTTTGCCCTTGCTCAAGAAGCCAGGCCTACTACTGGGTTTGAGCTGATACCGTATCATCAGCCATAAATTTACACAGACCGCGACGCTGACTGTAAGCCTGCCGCGTCCGGCGTGGACATTCTGAGACTGATACGATCGAAGTATCTCAAGCGCGGGACCCGCTCGGTGCGTTTTGGCCCTCCGTCGCTTGCGATCGACTGAAGGCGTTTCGTGATCGTCATCTTGAGTCTCAAGCGAAGGTCCTGCCCATGTCTTGTTGCGAGCGACTTCTCCGGGCGGAAGTGGAGAAGGTGAGGGAGAAGGCTGTTTAGGTTTCAAGATGGCCGCTTTGTCTCGACGCCGGAGCTTGCGATGAAGTCTTCCTACAGGATGTGAGCTCTGTCAATAAGGATGAGTTCTCGGCACATACGTATAGCGGTCTCCGTCTCTTCCACGTCTGATTCCTTCAGCCTTTCCCGCTGCGTGCCAAGGTTTTGAGGGCTAGCTCCTCGACTTTCCGGCTCTCGAGCAGGTTGAGGGTTCGTATTGGGCCCTAAAGACTCGACGCCGAAGTCCTTCGGGTCATCAGGCCGGATGCGACTTTCTCGTACCCCCTGCAGGTTTGGCGCTGGGCGGGAATGATGCTGATAGTCGAGGTATTCGTGGGAGGATTGCCGTTTCTTGTGGATCTCCATGCCGCTCGGAGGATAACACCCTGCAATCAACTCCCAGCTTTTCGACCCTTCCGCCTCCTCCTTCGCCTTCCCTTCCCTTCCCGATCGTCGCTCAAGCCTCGCTCTCAACTCCTTCCCCGTTGGCATCCACTCAGTCCCCTTCTCCTGAGAGCTCGACGTCAGCTGGCCCTTCCCCTCCGTCCCGGCTCCGATGACATCCCTCTCGAAAGATTTCTGCCCAAATTGAGCGTGTTGCTGAACGTAGGGTGACATGGAATGGAGGAAGCGATGTATATGCTCATCCGGAGCCGCCTTCTGACTAGAAATGGAACGGATAAGGGGGTTCAAGGCCATTTTGCCAAAAAGTGATGCGCGGACCAAGATTATGGAGGAAAAAAGAGAAATCAGTCGTGCTGATTTTCACGGTCATCTTTCGGCCGAGCCAATCAACCTTCACCTCCACCCTTTTCCTACGCCTTTCCTACGCCTTTCCTACGCCTTCGCTACGCTTGATAGCTCGACCCGGACGTCGAGAGCGGCATGAGCGATGGCAACGTGCATGAAATCACACCAGGCGAGACGTACCAAGTTGACAGCCATGAGTTTGATTCCGAGGACGGGTATCGAGACCTTGAGGGATGAGGAGTACGACGGGCTCGTGGACGAGGGTGAGCTATCTTATCCGCTTTCATCGCTGCGCTGACCATCTCAGCTGAGAGTGGCTACACCGAGGACGAGATGCGAAAGATGACGCAGGACCTGAAGGAGCGAGGCCTCATCATCTTCCTACGCGACTACCTCAAGCTCGACAAAGACGGGGAAACACCATCACTACGCAAGCTCCTGCTTGGTTCCGGCATTATCCCGGTATGTCACAGCTTCCTTCATACGCCGTCGTAATGATCCCACCAGCCCAGTGGTCTGCGTCACCCATCCACACCCAACATCTACCTTCTCCCCTTCGCCAAAGTTGTCCTCTCCCGCATCCTCCGTCGCCGCGAGAAGCTTCCACACCTCAATACCGTCGAGCAAGCCATCGAGCTCCTCCAGACTGCCAAGAAGATCATCGTCCTCTCCGGTGCAGGCATCTCCACGACCTGTGGGATCCCGGACTTTCGCTCGGCGACTGGACTGTATGCTCAATTACAGGCTGAGGGGAAGTACGAGTTGGACGACCCGCAGCAGATGTTTGACATTCATTACTTCAGGGAACATCCCGAGGTATTCTAGTGAGTGTTACGATAAGCTCGTATAGATCGCCAGTCTTTTCGCTGATCTAGATCCAGCTCGTTTGCCAAGCAGATCTACCCGAGCAACTTCACCCCGAGCCCGTGTCATCGATGGATCAAGCTGCTCGAAGATCGCGGTGTTGTGAGATTTCCGACAGCCTTTAGAGTCTCGCCGACGCGGGCTAGTTGCTGCGGAACTATACGCAGAACATCGATACATTGGAAAGTCTGGCTGGGGTCACTAAATTGCTGCAATGTCACGGTACGTTTTTCTCAACCAAATGCTCTCCGCTTATGCATCTCCCGCCACAGGATCGTTTGCTACGGCTTCATGCTTGGTGAGCCGAAAGCGTATCGACGTACCATCGCCTGATGGGTTGTAGCGCTGCAAGACATGCGTCCCCGGCCAGACCATCGAATCATCCATCATGTCCTCCCAAATCCCCTACTGCGGCTCATGTCGCCAACAGCGCGACGCCGAGCCCGCGATCACTGAAGAGCACAAAGCCGCTCGTCGCAAAACAAAATGCAAAACCCAAGCGGCCTGGGAGAGCGAAAGTGACGAAGAGGACGAGTGGGGCGCCGGTGAACCGGGTATCATGAAGCCTGATATCACCTTCTTCGGGCAGGCGCTCGACTCTGAATTCGACGAGTGCCTGTACCGAGATCGAGAGGAGGTAGATCTGCTGGTCATCATCGGTACGAGCTTGAAGGTGGCGCCCGTCAGCGAGGTCCTCAGTAGGTTTTGCTTACCTCCCCCTTACCTCACTTATACCGATGAAATGTCATCTGTTTTGCAGCACATATACCACATTCTGTACCACAGATCTTCATCAATCTCACTCCAGTATCCCATGTCCACCCTGATGTGCGTGAAACCATCCTTGGCGGGAATGACCAATGACGGGGGCCTCAGATCTGCCTCCTGGGCGACGCCGACACGATCGTAACATACCTGTCACACGAGCTCGGATGGGAGATACCGCCACCTGCTGCCGTTGTGCATTCCCCAATATCAGATCGCAAGCCGGCAATCGATACGGCTGAGGCGAAGCATGATGCCGGCAGGACCGTGAAGGGCCAGCCTGAGGAGGTAACTTGGATTAGTGGGGAAGGCGATCTGTGAGTCTTTGGCCCCCATCGGCGCAGCCGCTGAAAAACCCTCAGGCAACATATCCACCTTTTGTCGAGCAAGGCTGAGCATGGAGTTCAAGGACCGGGATTCTGAGGGGAAGAACGGGCAGGTCAACGACCTAAGTCCGTATGAGGCTGGGTACGACCCTCGCGCCCCACAAGAAGTCGAGATTGGATGGGACATGACAGAGAGACGGCATGCATGATTTCGGACGGCAAATGTTACAGATGATGACCAGCTTCAATCCCTCTCAGCGCCAAAACAGCGTTTTGTATTCGTGTTCGTGTTCGAGCGCTCGAGCCGTGATTCCAGCGAGAAGCTCGAAGATTTTGACGAGAAGGACTTCAGGTACAATATAAACATTCTGAGCGATGTTGTAAGGGATCCTTGAAAACGGTGGCAGCATTGGCAGACTTGTAAGCCATTTGGTAGATCTGGTGACTAAGTTGGAGGACTGAGTCAAAGCTACCAAGGCTGATCACACTCACGCGCGCCTCCTCGATTCAGTCTCACTCGAGCCAATATGGTGGAGTCGCAGCCTCCGCCCGCTCGATCCGCCGAGTCTCCTCTTTCAGCCTCCATTCTGGTCTTTACGTTCCGCTCGCGACCATCTCTTCAGCTCGGACGAGTCCACCTCATCGGTGACTCCTCGCGGAGATATCCTCCTCGATTTCGAATGGCGATTGCCGGCGGATCGCTTGGAGAGTGATCATGAATCGCCTTATTTACTCTCAACTGGATTGCTTCGAGGGCTTGTTGACAGCAATCTTTCTGACATGCGGCGGCAGCAGGTCGAGAGATGTAATACACATCGTAAGAATCACGCTTTATCGAGCACGAGCCTGTTATGAAGGCCACGAGTTTCGATGTACCCGTACCTTCGAAGCGCATGGGAGCTAGATGAGAGATTCGCACGCTTTGCCACTCGCCATCTTCGAAACAAGCTATGCCTGCAGTAATCACCAGCCTCATGCATGCGACACCGACCGTGAAAACACTGATGTGGGATGCAGTAGCTGAGTTTTGACCAGGCCATGTCGTCGTCCATTCGGAGGACAAAGGCGACAGTGGTGACTCCCCTCAAAAGCTTCCTTCGATGACGAGAAATAGGTGTTGAATACAACCTTACGAGGCTGGAAGCCATCAAGGAAAGAGAGGCAGCTTGTACAGGTTTCACCCGGTCCATGTCGAGGAATAAATCGTGCGACTGAAGCGTCAGGACATTCAGACGAGGATTGCCGCAAGCTGGTCGTCTGCGCTCAGATGAAGGCAGAAATGTTCGACAGCGATGAGCGCCTTACTCTAGAGAAGCCTGATCTCGAAGTTGGACACCGCCGGCAGCCTGCGAATGGCTCGAGCTCGGGGGTATGATGTCGATCCCCAGAATGACGTTCGCCGCTGGATAGTGGTTGCTTATGACTAGATCTCGGTAGGGTAAGGTACCGGCGACCTCGAAGACGTAGTGGCTTACGCGAAGGCACTTGCTTAGCATGGGCTTGTCGGCATGACGAGGAATCTAATTGAGCAGGTCGGGATTGTTGATGGGAGTAGGTATTGGATGGGCTCTTCAGGTTCGTGCCGGCATGATGAGATCATAATAGCTGGTATACCGAGATACAGACTGACGATCACGCCGGGACGAGGGAGGAGAGGGGAAGGTCGCAGAACAGCGTGGTATCGGGTATAGCAAGGTGGAGACCAGGTGAATGTAATAATCGATGACCTGAACAGTCGCTCAGCCATATCGTGAAGAAAGATCACCTTTCAAGCTTTGCCATCATCAAGACATAGACCGCCCACCTTCAGTCGCGAGAATCATTTGCGCCCTGGCTTCTCACCCTGCGGGAGACAACGCCGGGACTAGCTGCACCTTTGTCAGCCGATGTCCTCGATGCCCTCGATGCCCCACACCTTGCGGAGTCGTCAGTATACTCACCTGAAGGCTATCACACAAACTGTCAGGAAATCTGCTCAGAAACGAAAAGGAAGGAAAGAAGAGAGAAGGAGAGATAGAGGAAGTCCATTGACCATGTTTCAGATAGGGCGAGGTCGAAGAGAAGGGGTTTGGTGAGCGGTTATGCGGTGTCTTCTCTGTGGCTTGTTTCCCCTCTTTTGCGTCGTTCATGCTCTTAGTCTTCTCATCCTTCTCGCATCCATAGCACCGTTCTTTGCTTCACCCACCCCCATCCCCCTTTCTTCCACCTTTGGTTGGTAGGTTTGTAGTCTTCGGTGCTCCTACAGTCGATCTAAAGTATATCTCGATGGCCTGAGGACGCGGACGGGATGCGCAGTCTGTATGCATCACGTGCCCGGCGCTCGGACCAGGCGGTGCAGTATTACGGTAGCGAGCTAATCACTTGTGATTTTGCCCTGACAAACGATTAAACAGTCATGAAATTCCTTCTTTCAGTCAGAGCCAAGCAACCAGCAGTCCACTGTCAGTGTGAAGACTAGCGCAATGCATAAAACTACAAATCATGACAACGACAATCGTTATACTTTCTCTATCAATATCCCGCAACAGCAACAACCGATCCGAATACAGTGCGGAAACAACCCGCGACACCTGTTGTTGATTTCCTGGTCGGCCGTCCTAAGCGGTGACAGCCACCGACACCGACTCCGAAGAGTCCATTCCTGCACGCTCGCTCGCCGTCTCACTCATCGCGTGGATCGACTTGGTGATCGTCGGAGGCAGCCATGACCGCTTCGGGATCCCACCCTGGAAGGCGAGGCGGGTGTTGCCAACGAGGAAGGCATCGACCTCCTCTGCCGCCTGGCGACCCTCCTTGATCCCCCAGACCACAAGGGATTGGCCTCGTCGACAATCTCCTGCCGCGAAGACGCCGGAAACGCTCGTCGAGTATTTGCCGTTGGGGGTTTGGACGTTGGTACGGGGATCGCATTTCACGCCCAGCGCGCTGATGCACTCCTTCTGAGGTCCGAGGAAACCCAAGGCGAGGAGGACGAGCTGACAGGGGAAGAACTAAATGGACCAATGCTGTCAGTGATGGAAGCAAGGCGGAGCTCGAAGATGGACTGACCTCTTCCGAACCCTTGACCTCCTCCATACTCCACTTACCGGAGTTGTTCGTCCACTCAACACGGATCGTGGCGAGACCCTTGAGTTTGCCTTCGTCGTCGACCACAAACTGCTTTGTGGAGATGCAATACTCCCGCGGGTCTTTGCCTCCGTACTCGGAGCTGACTTCGGCATGACCATAGTCGGTCTTTTTGACCCTTGCGAACTGTGGCCAAGGGTTCTCTGGCGCCCGTTGACTCGGTGGAGCAGGCAATAGCTCGAAGTTGACGACTGAATTCGCACCGTGTCGCACGGCCGTGCCGATACAGTCGTTCCCGGTGTCCCCGCCGCCGATGACGACGACATCCTTGCCCTTGGCAGAGATGAACTTCTCGTCTGAGAGATCGGAGTCGAGAAGGGACTTGGTGTTGGGCTGGAGGTAGTCCATGGCGAAGTGAATGCCATCAGCCTCTCGGTTCGGCAGCTTCAGGTCGCGTGGCCACGTTGCACCTGTGGCGACGATGACGGCGTCGTGGTCCGCCTTGATCTGCGCGGCGTCGACGGTGGTACCAACGTGAGCATTGGTGATGAAATGGACGCCTTCCGCAGCCATCAAATCAACTCGACGCTGAACGACTTTCTTGTCGAGCTTCATGTTGGGGATACTGCGGGGTATCAGCTAGGGTTCTTAATCCTACCGCCTCGTCGACTCACCCATACATGAGGAGCCCACCAATGCGGTCATTCCGGTCGTATACCGTCACGTAATGACCAGCCTTATTGAGCTGATCCGCTGCAGCAAGACCAGATGGCCCAGATCCAATGATGGCAACTCGCTTGCCAGTGCGGTGTGATGGTGGTCTCGCCTCCATCCAACCCATCTCGAAGCCCTTGTCGATGATCGCACATTCGATCGACTTGATCCCCACGGGCGCCTCGTTGATCCCAAGCACACAAGCACTCTCACATGGCGCAGGGCAGACTCGTCCGGTGAACTCCGGGAAGTTGTTGGTCTTGAGCAAGCGATTGAGCGCATCAAGCCATCGGTCCTCGAAGACCATCGTGTTCCACTTGGGGATGACGTTGGCGATCGGGCAACCCGTGTCTGACTGGCAGAAGGGGATACCGCAGTCCATACACCGAGCCGACTGGTACTTCAGCTCGGGCTCGGATAGGCGGGCGGAGATCTCCTTCCAGTCCTTGACCCTCTTGCGAGGTGGTCGGTAAGCCTCATTCAGTCGCTTGTACTTCATGAAACCCCGGGTCTTGTCAAGCTTGTCGAGTTTCTCCTTCGTGGTATTCTCATCCACCATGGCATCCTCGACATCCACGATAAGAGGCTCAACAGGTTTGTTCTTTGGCGAGCCCGTAGGGGTGAGAAGAAGTGGGGTGGGGATGGTGAGGGAGTTGGTGTCACGGGTGAGGACTTTATCATAGCCAGATGCAACAAGATCGACTTGAGATGCGGTTTGGGATGGGATGAGATCGATGACCGATTGCCTCTTCTTCTCCTCGGCAGCACGCTCAGCCTCCTGATCTAGCACACGCTTGTAGTCGAGCGGCATGACCCGGACGAACATCGGCAGCATGTGGTGGAAGTTCCGCAATACTCGGTCGGCCATCTCGGAGCCTGTATAGTGTCGGTGGTCCTCGATGAGGCTGCGGAGCTCGGCGATCTCCTGCGGATCGCGAACAGGACCCAGCTCGACAGTGCTGTTGTTGACCTTTGGCGCGAAATTGTGCGCCATGTCAAGGACATAGGCAATACCGCCAGACATACCGGCAGCGAAGTTCCGCCCGGTGAGACCGAGCACAAGAACACGACCACCTGTCATGTACTCGCATCCGTGGTCACCGGTACCTTCGACTACGAGGTTCGCGCCGGAGTTCCGCACGGCGAATCGCTCAGCCGCGATGCCGCGAATGAACCCGTGACCAGAAGTCGCGCCAAAGAAGCAGACGTTTCCGATGATGATATTCTCCTCGGCCTTGAATGGCGCCTTCTTCGGCGGGTACATGATAAGTCGTCCACCGGAAAGACCCTTGCCGACATAGTCATTCGCGTCGCCCTCCAGCTCGATGGTGATACCAGGAGCAAGGAATGCACCCAATGACTGACCAGCGGAACCCTTCATGTTGATGTGAATAGTGTCACGCGGTAGACCGGCCTCTCCATACTGCTTGCTGACGCGGTATGATAGAGTCGTGCCGAGAGCTCGATCGGTGTTGAGCACATCGCAATCGATCTCCACCGGCAAGCCCTTCTGAATCGCTGGTTCCGCCTCATCGATGAACTTGTTGTCCAGACGGATGTACATCTTGTGGTCCTGTGCTCGGACGCGGTAGGTGGCGGCATCGGGACGCATAAGGTGAGCGGGCTTAAGGATCGCTGAGAGATCGAGGTGTTGCGTCTTGGGAGTTCGGAGGGTCTCATCGACAACGAGCGTTTCGGAATGTCCAATCATCTCGTTGATGGTGCGGAAGCCGAGCTTCGCCATGATGGTTCGGAGCTCTTCGATGACGTAGTAGAAGAAGTTGATGACCTGCTCGGGCTGACCGGCGAACTTCGCACGAAGAGCGGGATCCTGAGTGGCGATACCGACGGGGCAGGTGTTCTTGTGGCAAGCCTTCATCATGATGCAGCCCATGGCGATGAGCGGGGTGGTAGCGAAACCCCACTCTTCGGCACCAAGGAGCGTAGCGATAGCGATGTCCCGTCCCGTCCTGATCTGACCGTCGGTCTGAACCGTAACACGCCCTCGAAGGTTGTTGAGCACGAGCGTCTGGTGAGTCTCGGCGAGACCAAGCTCCCATGGCAGACCAGCGTACTTGATCGAGGTCCACTTTGCAGCACCAGTACCACCATCGTGACCCGAAATGGTGATGTGGTCCGCCTTCGCCTTCGCCACACCTGAGGCAACGATACCGACGCCAACCTCCGAGACGAGCTTTACTGAAATACGAGAGCGGGGATTGGATGCCTTGAGATCGTAGATGAGCTGCTTGAGATCCTCGATGGAATAAATATCGTGGTGCGGTGGAGGGGAGACGAGGGTGACCCCAGGGGTAGAGTGACGAGTTCGACCGATCGAAGCGGAAACCTTGTGACCGGGCAGCTCACCGCCCTCACCAGGCTTTGCACCTTGAGCCATCTTGATCTGAAGCTCATCAGAATCGGCAAGGTAGTTGGACGTGACACCGAATCGGCCACTCGCGACCTGCTTGATGGCGGACCGTCGCGAATCCCAGACCGGCTTGAGCTCCATCGCGTGTGTGAAGGGTCCATTCTCCTCCACTCCAGGTCCAGGGATCGGGATGGATCGCTCAGCATCCTCACCACCCTCGCCGGTATTCGATTTACCGCCAAGACGGTTCATCGCGATTGCGAGTGCGGTGTGCGCCTCCATGGAAATCGAGCCATACGACATGGCGCCGGTCACGCATCGTCGCACAATCTCGTTCCACGGCTCAACCTGCTCGATGGGGACGGGAGTGCACTGCTCGAAATCAAATTCGAGTAGACCACGAAGTGTGCCTCGCTTGATCGATTCACGCGAGTTTCTCGAATAGCTGTCATATGCCGTCTGATTCTTCTGGCGGACAGCGTCTTGTAGCTGGGCGATGGAGACCGGGTCGTTGACGCGCATCTCTGATCCTTGGCGGTAGTGGTATTCACCGCTTTCGGGCTGCAGAACATCAACAGTGCAAGCCGGACCCGTGAAAACCGACATACCATGCCGGGCACCTGCATGGTGTCACGAGTCGGCCAGGCCCGCTCATAAAATTCGAAGGCATCCATGGCGAGAAGCTCGAATGTAGCGCCCTGCACTCTCGACGCTGTTCCGGTGAAACACTCGCGGACGACCTCCTCGTGAAGGCCGAGGACCTCGAACAATTGAGCCCCCTTGTATGACGCCAGCGTCGATACGCCCATCTTGGAGAGGACCTTGAGGATACCCTCGTCGGTCGCTTTCATGTAGTTGGCGATGAGCTTATCGGCACTCTGCCCGTCCTTCGACCTGCGAGGGTCAGTATATGGTAATGACGAGTACCTGAGGACTCACAATCCCTCTTTCGAGACCTTGTGGATCATCTCCATGATGAGCCAAGGGCAGATCGCATCCGCGCCGTACCCGACAAGCACACACATATGGTGAACCTCCCGCGCCTCACCGGTCTCGACCATGACAGCGACATCCGCCCGCTTCTTCTGCTGGACGAGGAAGTGATGAACTCCGCCACAAGCAAGCAGAGCAGAAAGGGGGACTCGATCATGGTTAGTGTTGCGGTCGGAGAGAATGATGACCTTGAAGCCCCCGCCGACGGCACTCAGCGACTCCTGCCTGACACGGTTCAACGCATTCTTAAACCCGGGTAGACCCTCGGCTTTGGGGAAGGTGATGTCGATGGTGACGGTTGGCCAATCTGACTGGGCGATCTTGAGGTGCTTGATCGCATTCATCTCCTCGATGGTCAGAATCGGCGACTTCAGCTGAAGTCGGTGACACTGGTCCGCCCTCATCTCAAGCAGATTGCCCTCCTTTCCAACCATGGTCTCGAGCGACATGACGATGGATTCGCGGATCGGGTCGATGGGCGGGTTTGTGACCTGCGCGAAGAGCTGGCGGAAGTAGTCGAAGATGGATCGAGGGGCGGTAGAAACGCAAGCAAGAGCGGCGTCGTTACCCATGGACCCGAGCGCCTCGTGGCCCTCCTGCACCATGGGCAACATGAGCATGTTGAGTTGTTCGATTGTGTAGCCGAATGCGAGAAGCTTGGGGTCGGTACTGAGAGGATCATCGTCCAAAACAACATCAATCGATTCCCGTCGCGAGACCCGTCGAACGATATCGGGAAGGCGAATAATCTGCGACTCGATCCAAGCGCCGAACGGCTGCTTTCGCGCAGTAGTGAGCTTGAGCTCTTTGTCATCGACAATGCGTCCCTCCTTAGTGTCGACGAGCAACATCCGTCCAGGCTTCAGCCGTCCCTTTTGGATGATCCTCTCGGGCTCGATCGAGATCGTACCGACCTCCGATGCGCATACCATGAGATCGTCAGAGGTGACGATGAATCGGCAAGGTCGTAGACCATTGCGGTCCAAGTTGGCACCACAGTATCGACCGTCCGAGAAGGTGAACAAAGCCGGACCGTCCCATGGCTCCATCAGGCATCCCGCCCAGGCGTAGAACGCTTTCTTCTCCGGCTCCATCAGGTCGTTGTTCTGCCATGCCTCGGGCACCAGCATCATGACCGCTTCCGGAAGAGTGAGAACGCCATTCACCACGAGCAGCTCGAGCACGTTGTCAAATGCCGCTGAGTCGGACCCGCCGTTCTCGATGATAGGATAGAGTAGGTCGAGCTCATCCTTGAAATGATCGGACTTGAGGTGACCCTCCCTCGCGCTCATCCAGTTCTTGTTGCCTCGCACCGTATTGATCTCACCATTGTGAGCGGCCCATCGCATCGGCTGAGCACGGTCCCATGATGGGAAGGTGTTCGTGGAGAAACGAGAGTGGACGAGGGCGAAGTGAGAGGCATAGAGGACGTGATTGAGGTCGTGGTAGTAATTCCAGACTTGAGATGGGGTGAGCTGGCCTTTGTAAACGATGTTGGTGGGGGTGAGGGAGCAGATGTAGAAGCCGGTCTCAAGGCCGCTATTTTCATATCAGCTATGCTCTATCAAGTATGCGCTCGAAGGCACTCACATCCTATGGGTAGCCTGCTTGCAGAGAACGTAGAGCTGCCTGAGGAAGAATCGCACATCGAAAGACGCATCCTGACTCTCCTGTCCCGGGCCGTAGTGCCGCTCCAGAACCACGAATGGCTGCATAGTCTTTGGCTCCTTGCTCTTCGATGCGGGGCCGAGAATCGTGTGGTCCGTCGGAACCTCTCTCCAGCCAAGCACTCTCAGCCCGAGTCCCTTCGCCACCTCCTCGAATGCGGCACATTGCGACGCGTGGTCCTTGGGCGAGAGGAAAACGTTGCCGACCGCGTACTGCCCCTGGGCGGGGATGGAGGCGGAGAACGAGTGGACACACTCGCGGACGAAGAAGTCGTGAGGGATACCGGTCATCACACCAGCACCATCCCCATCGCGGGCATCGGCGCCAGCTGTGAAGCGTCAGTAAAAACGGATCGAGATCAGGTGGAGGACTTACTGGCCCCGCGGTGGGTCATGTTACAGAGGATGTTCCTCGCATCGCTCACAATCTTGTGGGAAGCATGTCCTTTGATATGGCAGATGAACCCGACTCCACACATCCTACGGTGTGGAAGTCAAGCGAGGGGTCTCTTGGAAGGGAGATCGAAGCCCGCTCGATGCGAAAGTATCCGGTGAGCGTAGTACAGACGAGGTGGGCGGCGGCGAACCAATACACAGCAAAAGATAAGGATAAAAGGATGCAGGCGTCCAGACGACCCGGTCTCGGCCCTTTTCGATAATCTTGCTTCGATGAGTATGCGTGTACGATAGAAGGAAACAATTCACGATAGAGAGATGGGCGAAAGTTCGATGAAAGTCTTTCGGGTCAAGAAAACTCCAACCTCTCCGAATGGACCCGACTACGGGATCGGCCGCCGCTAAAAGATTTTGGTAACTTGGGTTTCCTGAATAGGCGGGACCCTGAAAAGGCCCCTAAATCTAGGGCGGATTCGGAGAAAAGAGGGAATCTGATTGGTCGACCACTCGCGGCAAAAGTTCGGCAAGAAGAATACGTCAGATCAAAAACGTGTTAGGAATGGAGGGGACCGCAGCGGCAAACCCGTTTATGTGCTTGCCGGGTGTAGACATTGCGTGGGAAATCATCTATCGTTGGGGCCTGGCTACGGATTGCATCACATGAAATGTGAAGAGCGGCATAAGGCATCGGAATCCAATTGCTCTAAACAAAGTGCTCACCTCGGAAGCACGCATCCGACGTCGCCAAGAGGATCAAGTGAGGACGACGTCCGTAAGGATACGTTGAAGATCCACACAGTGAGTGGCCGAAGATTGATGTAGCCAGTCAAGCAGTGACAGGAGAAAGTCGGGCATACTGATTGACATCTCTTCGGTCCAAGACTGGCACGAGCTATGTCGCCGCGCTACTCTCTGGCGCCTGCTTCTTCTTCAGCCTCCCCTCCAGACTGTACCGCCCGATCAGTCCGCCTGATGCATCCTCGGAATTGCAACACTCACGCAAGGAACGCGGCCATGCTCGGGTCCATCTCATCCTCCATCTTCTTCATCTCCCTGCCCACGAGTCCGTTCCCGTTCCCATCCCCATCTCCCTGTCGTAGCTCTTCCGGCCAGTCCGCTTTGCTCACGCTTGCTGATGAGAGAGCTTCCCTCGCAGAACTGAGAGCCGAGGAGTAAAGCTCGAGATCGTCTGCGTACATCGTGTATACGCAGTGTACGCATCCGGACATGCAGCATTCTACGATCAGTATAGGTCAGCTCGCATGAGGCAGGGATGTCTTCATAAGATCAAAAGTGAGGGCTTTATCTGAATAGAGGCCATCATGAAAGAAGCTCAGAGAGGGGGAGAAGCCAAAAATAGATGAATGCGAAGAGGAGCGGCCGGAACGACTTACCCTCTTCGCCCGGAGGTATGGGCTTCGCCGGGATCTCCACCCCTTGAACAATCGTCGGTCCCCTTCTCTGAATCTTCTCCTTCCCTTTGTCCGTACCTCCCACATGGCCTGTTGAGTCCTTCATCGCCGGTACAGGTGTCGCCAGATGACCCGGTCCATCCAAGGGCACATCTGGCGGCGGGACTTCTTGGAATGACGTCCCTGCTGGCTCGGTGGAGGCAGTCTCGAACGCTTCGGCTGGTTTTTGTGATGCTATTTCACCGTTCGCGGTCGGTAACGCAGGATGCGCAGGAGACGGTGGGCGGAAGCGGGCGAGGACATCGTGGGATCTGGGAATTGGAGGGGAGATATGGAGCTGACGGAATGAGCGAGCCCTGCTGGCAGCGGTAGTGGAAGAGATCGCATGATGGCGGATGATCATGACATGGCCCGGGATGATGGTTGGTATGCTATCGTCTTGATACCGTTCTAGGTCAGATGGCAAGTTGAGGAGAGCAAGACGTAGGGAACAAACGTAATGGTCTCGTGCTTCGACCGGGGTCTCCACAAAGCAGAGCGAAAAGTCCGACATCCCGCTCTCAATGGCAGCCTCTATCTTCTCCATCCCGCGTACTCTAGTACCGCCAAGGGCATACCTCCGTCCCACAATCTCATTGACCTCATCCATCAGACCTCGCCATGTCAAACGTAGCCCGCCCCCTTCCCGTCGCTCTCATCGGCCTCGGCGGTGTCGGCCGTTCAATTCTCGCCCAACTCCTCTCCTCCCCTCTCTCCTCCCGCTTCACCCTCATCCTAATCGCCAACTCCCGCCAATCCCTCTCCCTCCCCCTTCCAGCTTCCCCACTAACACCCACCAATTGCCTTCCCATCCTCGAGAAATACGGTAAACCCCTCGACGTACCCTCCATCATCTCCGTACTTTCGAACCACCCAGACGCACCCGGTATCTTCATCGATTCAACCGCCTCGGAACTCATACCCGGCGTGTACGCACAGATACTACGTATGGGTGTACATCTGGTCACTCCGAATAAGAAGGCGTTCTCAGGGGCAGAGGCAATGTATTTGGGTATTCAGGAAGCGAGTTATCCGAACTCCTCGGCGCTCGTCTATGGGGAGAGTACGGTTGGAGCGGGTTTGCCGATATTGTCGACGGTGAGGGATCTGGTGGGGACGGGAGATGAGATTGAGAAGATTGAGGGGATCTTCTCGGGGACGTTGAGTTATATCTTCAATCAGTTCAGTACGATCAGCGGAGGGGACGTCAAGTTCTCGGATATCGTTAAAGACGCCAAAGAAAGAGGCTATACCGTGCGTCTCCTGATCTACCCACTTGCTAGACTCGTATTGATGGTGTGCAGGAGCCAGACCCGCGAGACGACCTCTCCGGGACCGACGTCGCCCGGAAACTCACCATCCTATCCCGCCTCGTCCCTTCATCCCCCCGATTGACCGAGGGCTTCGCATCCGTCCCCACCCAATCCCTCGTCCCCGACATTCTAGCAGACGTGTCAACCAAGGAGGAATTCATGGATCGATTGAGTGAGGGGGATGCGTACTTCGACGGCTTGCGAGAGGAGGCGAAGAAGGAGGGGATGGTCGTTAGATATGTTGGGGTGCTGGATGTCAAGGCGCGAACGGTCGAGGCGAAGCTTGAAAAGTCAGTACAGTCCGGTCGTGAAGAGATGCACGAGCTGATGGTGGTCGAAGATACCCGTTTGATCACCCCTTCGCCGTGTCGCTGAAGGGATCCGAGAACATGGTGTCGTTTTACACAACGCGGTAGGTGATCAACGAATCTGTTCACGGATACAAAGACTGACTTGGTGGATCGGGTAGGTATGGAGAGCGCCCGCTGATCGTGCAGGGACCGGGTGCAGGGGGAGATCTCACTGCTATGGGCGTGACGGTGAGTGCATCAGTTCACAGCTCCTTGGTCTAGGTGGGCCTGATGGAGTATCCCTAGTCCGATATGATCAAGGTTCATGAGCGCCTCACCACACGCCGAGCATGACTCCACACCCGGGTCGGAGCCATCTTGATAGACTAGAATAGCACGATTGCTTGCGTATATTACCATGCATATTATATATCCCTAGCTTAAAGTCCTTTGTTGAAGTAGACCGGCCCGTCGTACTCTTGAAATCTATCTTCGAGCTTCTTCGGGTCCGTCGTTGCTCGTTGCGGGAAGACAGCGATGGCAGGCGGGAGGGCGAGTCCCAAAGCAAGACCGACTGGTTTTCCATTTCAGCTTGTCAAGTATGCCAGTTGAGTGCATGTACTGAGAACCAGGTTCGTCAGGTTGAAGCCTAAATTTCCTCGTGGTCCGCCAAAGAGCCCGCGTTTCTCCAGTACGGTCATGAGCAGAGGCGGGATAGCCAGACTCGGCCTGTCAATGTCCGTCAGTGAGGAGCTCTTCTAGTCAGACAGGTCAGCTGATGAAGTGGATCATCGACTGACATATTTGTAAACACCCTACTGGCCGCACTCTGCATCACCGCCATCTGCCCAGCTTTCAAGCTCTTGCCTAAGATGTGCTTCTCCTCGTGCCCGTCGGCGGGGTCCATCGTGAGCTGGTAGACCTCGATACCGTCTCGCATCTCCTTCCATCGGATGCACGAGATACTGTACGGAAGCCATCAGCTTGAGGCCACCTGCTGGTCACATCGTGATACTGCCTGCAGCACGATGCGACGAAGTGGATCGAAAGCTCACTTGACGATACCTGCGCTTGCAACACTGGCGAATGGCACAAGCTTCCCGAGGATGTCTTTTGTAATCGGAGAAACGTGCAAGCGGGGGACAAGTCGTGTGAGAGAGACAGCGAGGAGGACAGAGGTGACCGTGGCAGCGAGGTAGGCTGTAATGCATTCAGTCCGACGAGCTCGACAAGGTGGATATCTAGACTCACCAGTTCCTACTTCTTGCGGAGTCATCTGGATTGATTTGTTGGCATTGCTGAAATTGACCTGAAAAGCAAGATGAGCTATCAGTACCTATCCAAGTCCGCCTCCTCAACGACAGGCAATCGCAATGTGCTTCCCCGCAGGGGACGGGCCGGAAGATCGTGACAGCTTACCGCAACATTCAGGGTTTGATTTGCCCATTGCCAGAAAATGACGGTCGGCAGGGCGGCGTTAGGCATGAGCATGCCGGCCTGATGAATGTCTTTGAGTATATTGACCGACTACGCAGGATAGCTCACGCATATTCTATCATGAGCACGTACCATCAGCTTACTGGACCGATGCGACTCTTTTGAGGCTTACATCAAATTAGTAGGAACGAAGGCGGACAGCCGGAATGGCAGCGGGACACGCTTCCCAGTATCGGGATGTATCGACGAGTTGACCACTACGGTCAGCGTCAACGTCTGGTTTCAAAGGTTCGCCCCCGGCTTAGTTTGAAGCCTAGCAGGCGTTCCGTGAAGAACCAGAGTGAAGTCACTCACACTGCTTCGCGTCGTCATACCTCTCCTTCTCCTCTCGTGTGACGAAGCACCCTTCCCTTCCGGACTCCTTGATCAGCCCCTCGTACTTCTTCACGTCGTCCTGCGCGTGATCGAGTTGAGCGGATGAAGCGAGGAGGGTAAGAGGGGAGGTGGTGGAGTAAAAATATCTTAATCGCCCGCCTGAGATATTCGTAAGGTGGATCCCGAGAGACTTAGAATGGACTAGCCATAGGTATGCAAGTCGAAGCGAGGCTTTGCTGCGAAGAAGTCAGCTCGGACCGGTTGGGCAGACGGACGACTCCCGCATTGCAGAGACGACGAGCTGCTCACCGATATCGAATCGCTCCTCTCCCGCCGCCATGGCTTCTGGAGGCTACCGATGAGCCTTTCGAGATTCTCGGAAGCCTCGCAGCGGAAATCAAAACGATAAACATTCCGTTGGCAGGTGACATCCGACTTTTGTTGCTCTTGTCGGATCAATCCCGGCAGAATCCCTTTCGAGTTTGGCGCACCCGCAAAACACGTTGATCCTTTCACTTTGTCATGCTAATTCGTCTGTGAGTTCTGATAATCGAAGAGAGGGCGTCGATATCGATATTCTCATTCATCACTGCCTACAGCCTTACCTCCCATGGGTCTCACTCAATCGCATGTCGACCAAGCCATCGCCAGACCCGGTCCACCACCTTCACCGCCCCGACCCTCGTCATCCCCTCTCAACCCACCTCGGCCAAGCTTCCTCTCCTACTTCATCCCCACCCCCACTCTCGATCTCACACATGATCACCTACCTCCCTCTTTATCCGACATCACTGAGGTGGCCGATATCCTCGCTCGCCTTCTACCTCCCGAGCTAGTTCCCCGGATCCTCGATGAGGCGGAGTACTGGACGGCATGTCGTCGCATGACCAAGAAGCATGTTACAGTCACGGCCAGGGCACCCAGTCCACGGGAGATGCTGCTGCAGTGGCGAAATGGGCAGGAAGAGGAGTTGAGGGAAGCGAGAGAGGTTGCGGGGAGTGGGCTCAAGGATGGGCTGGGCGAAGTCTGGTATCTGGTTTCACCGCCTATCGGATGTACGCAACGGCCTGAATCGCCGCTCGTACAGCAACCCCAGCCGGAATCCCGAAACCTATCGACTGAAGCGGGGGAAGGTGATGTGGGTGGTGTCGAGCAGGAGGGGCCAACTAAGGTGTGGTTGAGGAGAGTAGTGCTCGAGACGCTGTCAAAGGATCAGGGATGGTCAACGAATGATTCCGCACACACACACTACGGTGAGTCGAGCGTCTCGTTGAAGGTATGAGGCAAAGAGGAAATATCGGTCTGAGCCTCTCTTGCATTCTACGTCTTCAGCTCTCACTCTGAACCCATTGACTGTCTGGATGCTGATCAAGGATGTGGGTCCTCTAGGTACATACGAGCAGTCGTACTCGTGGTTCGAGCTTTCATTACTTCGCGATGGCAAGGAAGTCCCGAACTCCCGACACGTCTTGCAGTATAACGTCCATGGTAGGACAAGGCTGCTGGAGATATCCGCTTTTGCTGATCTGCCTGATCCTCCTCTCGCGTGATTCGCAGCTGGCCAGTACTTCAAGGCGCATAGCAATGCAGTGGAACCGGACCACCCGCTTCTGCAAGCTGCGAGGCCTGGTGACCGTATCGTGTTGTGGACGCGAGCACAGTACCAGGTGAGTAGGAGCCGTCCGATTGATGTAGACGGCACAGAGCTGATGATGATGCTCGATTAGGGCTGGACGAACAATGTTCAGTGAGTTAAGGCTGTTCCGGACAAAGCCACCGACCATTGACCTCGACCTGTAGGGAAGCTGCGATTACTGTATTCACTGCGCCATGGCCTCCAGAGAGATGAAATCGCGGAGGTGATCTCATCACCACTGCCATTGCTATCATTTACGAATTTTACGACTTCGCGTTTGTTGTACTCCTTGTTTCACTTTTATACTTTCCATGCATGTCTCATCGGCCAACCGACCATAAATGGGATGGTGTCCGGCTGTTTCCTGCTTCATCTCCTGGCGATCAGCATTAGGGATATTCGATATGGGTTATCGAGCGGAGATATACTTCCGCTGGGCGGTTCTGTAACGAGGCTTGGGTGCCTGGCCGAAATTCCAATCAGGGGGACACCACGTCATCACTTCTGTAGCGAGCCCAATGTCACTTCGCGACCATGTTGCAAGTTAGCTATGGATACCACAGATTTAGGTACAGATCTGTCAGGTCCCCCCCACTTTTTGACCAGCTTATTCATCATGATATGAATTTGCACTCCCGTTGAACCAGCACCAGAAATCGATGAATGAATATTCCTATTTACCGCACGCCTATCCAGCGGTGAATCATTCAACCACTGAGATGACGGCCTCTTCCAAATCTGGCTTCGGGTTGTTTTTCGGCTCACCATCCATGAGGACCGCATACAAGGACCAGCAAACTGTCGATCCCGGTCTCGGCGCTACGATGTTCTCTACTACATCTCTGATGAACATCGATCAAACGCATCTCCACAAGACCCCTTCGCAGTGAGACTCCACTATAAGGCTGGCGTGTGAGTAGAGCATTTCCCCCCCCCGACACGAATCCTCTAACCCCTTGTATAGTCGTTGCGCGACGGGATCCATTGGCACGAGGACCATACGGAATTGCTTCGGGTCGCTATCTCCTTTTCAGCTCGACGGCCAGATGCGAGAAATCTCTACGGAGGATGGGAATAGCACTATACCACCGTTCAGCGTTCATCAGTATTAAACGTCGGATCGCAATGGTGAGAAAGGCGAGGTCATCGTGTGGGAGCGCACAGATCGTGAGAGCAATCTCTTAGTTTCTCATTTGGGGGGGCTGAAGCAGTATAGCTCAGGACGGCGAGAAGGAGATCTTCTTCCGATCACTCCTAGGGGTTCTGGCAGACTCAGCCCGTCGCTGCCAGAGATCCTCAACATATTCATGATCTTCTCCCAATACGATAACTATCCGGTCATGTGGCCTTTCGCGTTCGGGAGAACAGCAGTCACACATGCCGTCTTCTCGCTACGGCATCGTTGTCCGCGAGGGCGATTGGACTACGATCGACGTATGCGGAATACATCCCGGACTATCTGAACCAGACGGTCAGACGGAGGGAGACGAAACTACGGGTAAAGACCGAGTGATCATGCTGGCTCGCATCGAAGGTTTCGGAGAACACCAAGGGAAGGGTCGGTAAATATGCATCACCCAAGAGCATCCTTATCAAGATTGTGTCAGAGGTCGCGGTCGCGTACGAGGCTCATGATGAGTTTAGCGGTGCCGAATACGTCCCAATCCTTACGCCTATTCGGCGCTCAGCGTCATTTCCATTGACAGTGCGTCGACCCCACCTACATTGTCTCTCAGTCGCTACAAACCTGTCGGTATCATGCCGATTCCATCCGCTCAATATACCTTTACAATGTCCCATATCACCTCGACCAGTCTGCAGAGAAGGCATGGCGCTTTACGCGATCGTAATACCTCATGAGAGGGTGCCCGCGGATCTGCTCGCTCCTCAAGATCTGCTTGTAGATCATGCCGGAGTATTCCACTTGTCTTGGTCTCTTTATCCATAATGAAATTTGGGCAGGTCTGCCTCGCTCTCTGTTGCAACAGTCGGCCGACAGAAGCGGCGATGGCCGACAAAACGAGGCACGAAGCCTGCCGCTATTATCTGAATATGTTTTACGCTCGACTCGCTGGGACATACGGAACCATCTTTTAGACCGAACTTAATCCCCACTATCGCATGTCTCTGTGCAGATGGGAGGGTCGTTCGAGATGTCCCTACCTTCCACTTATCTCACAGCGACCGAAACAATCGCTCTGGTCTCTTCCGGCAAACTCACAGTCACTCAAGTCGCCCTCGATCATCTCGCTCGATATGACGAGCGAGATGGGCAAGTACATGCCTGGGCGTATCTCGACCGAGACCGAATCATGAAAGAAGCCGCGAGGCTTGATGCGCTAGCAGTCGGCGACAGAGGTCCATTACTTGGGGTGATTCTGGGAGTTAAGGATGTGATCAGTACTTATCTCCCTACTACAGTCGGCCATGGCTGACGCAGGCTATCAGTGACCAAAGGTCCACTTTGTTCGAAACATATTGGCGGGTGCTGACGAAGAAGCAGATATGCCTACGAAGTACAACTCACCCATCTACAAGGACAACCAAACTGGTATGGACGCGAGTTGCGTCGCTATCCTTCGCGCTGCAGGAGCTCTCGTCTACGGCAAGACGGTACGCTCCGCTTCACTCGAATTTTCTCGTCTTAGCTGATGTGACCACGCAGCATACCACCGAGTTCGCGTCCACCTCTGTCGGACCTCCAGCAGGTAACGCGTATGACCAGCGTCGGACACCTGGCGGGTCGTCATCCGGTTCGGGAGCTGCTGTCGGGGATTGGCAATGTCATGTGGCTTTAGGCACTCAAACCGGAGGTGAGACACTCCAATCTCGGGCAGTTGTACCAGTCTGACCACGTGTCAGGAAGTATGATCCGACCAGCATCGTATAACGGCATATTCGCCCTGAAGCCTACGTGAGCGGAGCCATCTCCCAAACACCGGGATAGGTATTGATGAGTTCAGATGGGGCGCCCTCTCTCGGGACGGAGTCAAGATCTACTCCATCACCCTCGATACCGTCGGCTTTTACGCTCGATCCATCACCGACCTCCGACTGCTAGCCAAAGTCTTTCAACTCGCCGATGATGTCCGTCCTCCATCCGTCCCGAAACCGCTCAGTCAATGCAAGTTCGCGTACATCAAGACCGAACAGTGGGATCGCAAGACGACGCTGGCGGCATCACCCGAGATAGGATCAGGGATATCACCGGAACTCGAAGCTGCATGGGAACAGTCGAAGACCCTCTTGAGAGCTGCAGGTGCAGAAGTGGTCGATATCGAGATGCCGCATGAATTCGACGATATCCCGGGGGGGAGACATCGATACATCCAGAACGGGGAAGCTCGAGTCAACTTCCTGCTAGAATACATGATCGACAAGGACTCATTACACCCTCTGCTGGCCGGACACGTCGAGAACAAGACGAATATCACGCGGAGGATGCAGCTGGACGCCTACGACCAGCTCGCCGCACTTCGGCCAGTCGTCGACCGCCTCGCAAGCCAATACGACGCGATCGTCACGCCTAGCGTACCGTCCGAAGCACCTATGGGTCTCGGTCATACAGGAGACGCGAGGTTCTGCTCGATGTGGACGGCGTTACATGTTCCGTGTGTCAATATACCGGGGTTCGCCAGCGAGAATGGGATGCCGATAGGTTTGACGCTTGTTGCACCACGGTAGGTCAGAGTACGGGTTCGTCCAGATGCTGATATATGGTTGGATAGGTACGAGGACGAGAGATTGTTGTCGGTGTGCTCGGAAGTGGCCAAGGTCTGGGTGAATGCGGACGAGGGAAAGTTTCGGAAGATCCCTGCGCCGGACGGAGCGTTGCATTGCAAGCCATAGTAAACAGTAATGTATATGACAAGAAAGAACGAAAATGCCACTGACCCGATCACATAAATGGCCTTGTACTGGCTCACTCAAAAACATTGGGGTCGTCATAACCCGAAGCATGCTTTCTCCTCTCAACGAGTCATTGTGCTTCATGTAAAGAAGCCGCCACATGCCATGTCCGGAAGCAAATTGGGGATGATTGAGATTTCGAGCTGTGATGTCTCCTTCTCTCTCACAACCTCATTTACCATATTCGACAAGCATGGTCCTCTCGATTCAATCGTCCGTTCTCAGGACAGCGCTGCTGTATCCCGCTTCATCTGCCGGAAGTCCTGTCTTTGCCGTTCGGAGTTTCCAGGTGTCCAGCAGGGGTGAGCCCTCGGTCCCTCACGTCCTTGAACCCAACTGATCAGTCCCATCCAGTCTCCCGAAAAGCCCGATCAGCGTCTGCAGCTCCTCAAGATGACGATGACGATGATCTCTTCGCCGATACCGGTTCCTCGCCCACTTCTGCCGACACTTCCGACCACTCGGCCCGTCGACAAGAGGTCCTTCAAAAGATATCCACCATCTCCTCCCTGCCCAACCGCGAGAAGAAGCGGGAAGCTTCAAGCTTCAGAGTAGGATCATTGAGGAAGATGGTACAGCTTTGCGATAAGCCTGAGGAGCTGGATGAGCTGAGAAGGGCACTAAGGGGCTGGAGGGTCATGGGGATGAGGGTTACGCCCAAGACGGCGGAGGAGATCGCCGGTGAGGCACCTCGTTTCAAACTTCCGGACTTCGACTGACGGAGATGGGGTGATAGGGAGGTGTTGTACCTTGAAACGTCCAGAACTCGCGGTGGAATTGTTAGAGGATCGATTGCAATGTGCGTTTCTCCATTTCTCTACTGAAGCTCTCAAAACGGATAATGACCGATTGTCTTCAAATAGATGGCCTTCCGCCCCTCTCCACCATGATGATGATTCGACTGCGCAGCTCCCTCCTTTCTTCCGCATCTACGTCTACGTCCCAAATCCCGAAACTTCCCAATAATCAACACATATCCCCATCTCTCGCCCTTGTCCACCTCGCCGTTCTCCACCGCCTTTCCCCAGACTCGTCTACCGTGGACGTCGACGCCGAATCCCAAATGATGGCCGGTCGACTGAAAGTCGTAGGAAGCAGTGAGACTACGGTAACAGCTGCAGCAAATAGGCAGAAATGGTCCGGTCGTTTGAAACGGGCAGGAGGTGTTTGGGCGGAAGCTGGGAAGATGGTCATGGAGTCGGAGGTGGTGAAGGAGCTGGAGAGGAGGGCGGCTACTTCGTCGTCGCCTACAATCGCTAGTGACTGAGCATGCATAGCGTCGCTCTTCTCAAACCGCCGTTCCTTCTCGATTCCGACACCCACAGGACTCAGCAGAGGAAAGGACGTGCCTGCTTGTCCTCTAGGACATTCAGGTTTTCAGAGGCCCGTCCTTGACCGGTAATCCGATGCTTCAGGCGTCGGAGCATCGTACAGAGCAATGCTCGTCTCCTCGCAACTGCACGTCTCCTCGCAACTGCACGTCTCGTCATGATTGTTCAATTCAGTTTGCAAGAACGTGGCGATGATCCTCGATCCTGCTATCCGTCGCCTTGCCTTCATGTCACTCGTCGTTCCTCCCCCAACCACGGAGCAAGCGACATCATGACAATCAGCATGTAAGGGAGTTTGCATCACTTGTTTCTATAATGCGGCTGTCGATCCGAACCTGTCGAGCTTGGTTGGACAAGATCCGAGCCAGGTCTTGTAAGACCGGAGGTTACCGCCGGTCGGCTCGATTGCCGGCGCCTTAGTCCGGTGTCGGCCAGACTACCTCCGACAAAATCCGTTGAGAATCATCCAAAACGATGGTCAAGTCAACGACCGACAGATAACGATCACCATGTCCGCAATGGACACCGAGGTGACCCCTCTCATACCGCCTGGACCGAAGCGGATCACCCCCCTTCCCAAGTTCCAGCTCTCATTGATCTGCCTGATCCGATTGACCGAACCGATATGCTTCCTCTGTGTGCTGCCGTTCATCAATCAGATGCTGCTCGATGTGGGAGCTGCCAAGAATCCCGAAGCAGTGGGATACTCAGCGGGCATCGTGAGTTTCCCCGCAGCTTTGAGCTTATGCTAATAGGATCGGATAGGTGGAGAGCGTGTTTTCGATAGCGCAGCTGGTGACGGTGTTCTACTGGGGAACTTTGAGCGATCGGATAGGACGGAAACCGGTGCTCATCATGGTGGGTTGGGAGTGAGATCTTAACGCTGTGCTGAGGCTGAGTGGACTAGGGAAGCCTGGGTTCCGCTTTCTCCGGTATCCTCTTCGGTTTCAGCAGGACCTTCGTCATGCTGGTCATCACACGTGCTCTGAACGGTGCGATGAACGGCAACGTCGCGATCCTCAAATCCATCATGTGCGCTTTCCAGCTGTTCACGATATGCGATGTCGCTGACGCTCCCATAGGGGCGAGATCAGTGACGAAACGAACCAATCCCGAGCCTTCTCATTCTTCCCACTCATGCTCAACCTCGGCAGTCTCCTTGCCGCGTCCATAGGCGGGACGTTCGCCAAACCCGAACAACGTTTCCCTCGCCTCACGGCCGCCATCCCGGTCTTGAAGACATACCCTTACCTCCTGCCTAACGTCCTAGCCTCCATCTTCCCCGTCATCGCCGCCACTTTCGCCTTCTTATACCTCAAAGAGACCCTGCCACCACCCACACCGAAGCTTCTCACCAATGATAATGATAGCGACACGATCCGTCCTGGAGACGAGGAAGAAGAGGTGTTCAAATACTCCGACCTGTTCTCGACGAAGATCAACGCCATCATGTTCTCCTTTGGCGCCATGTCGCTCATGGGCGCAGCGATGGGCGGTCTCCTCCCGCTCTACTGCTTCACTCCGGTTCAGAATGGCGGTCTCGGCTTCGATTCTGCCCAAATCGGAGAAGCTCTTTCGGCGAGGTCGATCTCGACAATCGTGATTCAGCTTGGGGCGTTCCCATATCTTCAAAGACGTTTCGGTACCCTCCGGCTCTACCGGGTCCTCCTCGTTCTCTGGATACCCGCATTCTTGGGCTTACCGCTTTTGAATGTTCTCGGGAGGAAGGGATTGAATGCGGGAGTTTGGACGGGATTGGTACTGGTCTTTGCTTGCGGATCTATCGCCAACATGGCGTTCGGTAGGTCCAGAATCAGCATGTAGAGCTGATCTCGCCGCAGTGTGCAACCTCATTTTGGTCAATGAAGCGGCGCCCAATCGACGTGCTCTTGGAGCCATCAATGGTGAGTCAAACCATCCTCAATGGGAATCCCCCTAATTTGATATCCAGGTCTGAGCCAAGCCGTGTCATCTGGCGTGCGATTACTGGGGGCAAGCGGTGCTCCCATTCTCTTTGCCATTTCGATAGGTCACCACGTCTTGGGTGGAAACCTCATCTGGCTCGCTTGTGGGATCACTGCCGTAGTCGGGGTGATCTCGGGGGTGTTCATACCAAACTAGAACTATAGACTAGATCCACGCCATACTGGGCCGGAGATCTCCGCTGTTCGGTTCCGAAAGTCCTCAAGCCGGTTAACCGAGATCCCACTTCTACACTTTCTTCCACCATGACGGTCCTATCGATAGTACATGTTCCGAAGGAATCACTCGAGGATGAACCCTTCGAGCGCCTTCCAACCCGACCTCACCTCACGAGACAAGAACGTCCCTTCTGAAAATACCAACGTAGACGGCCAGAAGCAAGCAGAGTGCTTCGCCAAGCTGCGACGATGGAATAGAGAGGACGATCAGGCGAAGCGGGACGAGATGGCTAAGGATCTGCTTGATATAGGTCCAAGGGGACAAGTATGGATGATGGATGGCTTCCGTTGTGAATATGTCAGTAACGCTGTACCCCGAGGCCGTCTTATCCCGACGACGTCCTGAAGTGGATTTAGGGATCCAATATCACAGTCCATGGGGTCCTCTTTATCAATTTCAACTGCGTCATCCTCGATATCGCTCCAGGTCAGTCTCACCCACCTTAACCCGTATGCGTAGACAAGCTTATCTCGTCCGCTCGCGCTCGCCAGTCGAATTTGGCCCCGGTGTAGCCCTCGGTCCCGGTGTACACATCTACACCGTCGACCACCCCGTCGAGCCATACGAACGTATGATTTCTTACGTCGGGCCCGCACCCTACCTTATCGCGCGAAGGGTCAAGATCGGATCCAACGTGGTTATCGGTGGACAATCCATGATCTTACCCGGGGTGACGATTGGGGATCACGTCTATGTCGGGGCTGGGAGTGTGGTGACGAAGGATGTGGAGAGTTTCACGTTGGTGGCGGGGAATCCGGCGAGGGTGATTAGGAGGTTTGATGAAGAGGAGGCGAAAGGGAGGGAAGGATGGGAGGGGTTAGTAGGGAAGCTGGGGAGGATACCGCCGTCGGAGGTGGCTTGATAAGTTCAACTTTTGGGTTGATCGGTCCGAGAACATAGCATGCATCCTATCTTGCACGGTTCCCACCAAAAGCATTGGGAGCGCCAGATCTTCTGCAGAGCTGTCGTCTGACCCTCACCACGCATGGAAGGCAATGCCAATTTGATAGTCCCGCCAAAGTCACGCGATTGGCATCAGTGTGAAAAATCCCGCAGTAGCGTTGTCGTGACCATGCGTGCACCTTTATCGTACCCTTTGGTGTCTGTCGGCAATGCACGCTTCTCCACGATGTCCCCAGCCAGTACCGGTTCCTGAGACAGCGCAACGCGACTGTTGAAGGCGTAATAATCAGCTCGCCTATCCAGCTAGCTAGCAGGCCTAGTTGTCAGCTTCCCCATCACCTCCGAAAATCACACATACATTCATACATCATACTTGTATATGACTACAGGTGCTCGAATCTCAACAGCGGCGGAACTGCCATACGAGTTTCCATCCCTTTCCGACTGGGCTGTGGTCCTTTCCGCGTTTCGGCTACCCCATTTTTAGAACACTCAGAATGTAATATAGGACTTCCCCAACCCCTTGGGGAATTCCCCATCACCCTCTGTCTACCCACCATGCTCGCCATTCTCGCCTTACTGCCTCTCGCCCTTGCCTCGCCAATCGCGCCCCGCTGGGCAAGCGATACGACCTCTGCTACCTTCTGTAACTATCATCCCGGCCGGAACAAATGACCAGCCCAATGACCATCGAGGCTGTCGCATAGCCCCAATCTAAGCAGGATGTTTATGCCGGTAATCCCTTCGCTCAACCTCGTCAGCTCGTTCCCCGTAGCGTTTCACTCGGCTGATTTTGCGAAACGGCGGTTGGTGATCTGCGCTTTGTTCCACCTCAGACCCCGACGTACAATTCCTAGTCGATATCCGCCAAGAAACTACCACCGGCATGCCTGCAATCGAATACGAGCCATTTCGCCAGTCCAACCTACGGTGCATCGGAAGACTGTCTGTACCTCAACGTATGGACGACTGAGGGTACCAACGGACAAAACGCCTGATTACCGGTCATGGTCTGGATGTGAGTGACCTGTGTATGGGTGACTCTCGCGCTAATGACATGAAGTTACGGAGTTTCATTTGTTGGCGGTACTGGCAGCTTCTACAATGCCTCAGCGTTCATTGGCGATTCCATCGAGACGGTATGTTAAATCTGTTCTGTGATGGACTGCTGAGCTGATCTTACTCAGGACAAGCCTGTGATTGTGGTGACTCTGAGCTATCGATCCGGGATCTTCGGCTTCGGGTGGGTGACTCGACTGGAGATGGCGACAGCTGATAAGAGTATGCAGGTACGGCGAGGAGATCGCTGCGAATGGCGCGGCGAACCTGGGTTCGAAGGATGTCAATGCGGCTCTCGAGTGGGTCCAAGACAACATAATGGGCATTCGGAGGGGACTCGACCCAGGTGCGTTGCGATGTCTCACAGAGAAGATGATCGACTTACTGACGACCGGTGGCCAGGTGACCTGATTCGGCCAATCTGCTGGTGCCGAACTTATCTCTCTGCTCTACCTCAACGAGGGACAGAATCGGTCCTGACTTCCGCAGATCATGGAGTCCGGAGCTAAATCCAATGCACCGATAGGACCCACAAGTTCAACGTGGCAAGGGCCGTACGATTCCATAGTCGACCTTACAATTGCCGTCAACCGAATACGACAGCGGCCGGACCAGAGCACACTCGACTGCCTCAAAGCGCTCCCCGCCGAGCTACTGCTGGAAGCGCTATTGATAACGGATAATTTTACCGTCTACAGCGCTGGGTGAGTTCACTGTCCTCTGGTCTGAGCGATGGCTTACGATCGACAGACTCGTCTTCGGTGGGGTCGGGCTCAATTTGAGCGATGGACGATTGACAAGTTCAGCCCCTTCGATCGATGGTGACCTTATCCCCGACTCGCCTCATACTCTCCTCCAGGAGGGCAAATTTGCCAAAATCCTTCATATATGGCAGCAACCTGGACGAGTCGGTCATCCAATTCCCCCTTTGCAGCACTGACGCTGGTACAGGGGAACGGTCTTCACGCCTCCACCGTCAACAGCACCGCCTTCCTCGAACAGATCGCCAACCTCATCGGGCCGCTCCCAGTGAACTCGTCAGTCCTCGGTGAGGTATTGGAGCTCTACCGATCCATCACTCGGCTCGTACGTCTTCCATCCCACAAGAGGGTTCTGCTGAGCCCTACAGACCATTCGACACCGGCAATGAGACGTTTGGCGTGGCACCAGAGTGAGCAACAATCTACTCAATGAGGTAAAAGCTGACCGGCGTAGGTTTAAACAACTCGCGGCGATCCTTGACGACGCGGCTTTCCAGTCTGGTCGACGGTGGATCCTGGAGCAAGCAAACAATCCCGGCTTGGACGAATTCCGGGAGCTATCTCTTCACGGCGTATACACCAGGCGCAGCCCCTTATCTCGGTGGTGCGTCTGATCTCACCATGCTGCGAGCTGTATTGACGGTCTAATAGCCTACCACCAGTCTGAAACACCATTTGTCTTCGGAAGCATCTCCACGGCGATAGACTAAGCTTAATTTGGCCTTATGTTGTTTGATGTATGACATTACTATAACAAACTCGCTAATTTGCTATTATTATCAGTATACTAGTTTATTTGAGATGAAGATTGATTAGAGTTAGTCATGTGTTTTCGTCATTATCTTCTTTATTATTCATATCATTAGTTGATTTTAGAAAGTTTTAAGCTCTCTCGAAGGCCATGGGAAACAATTGGTGAGACGGCTCCGCTTGCGAGGGGGATCAAGACTGATGTAACCAGGTTTACCTTCGCGTACTGCTCCGACCCATCGGGAGGGGGAAACAATTTGACGTCCTGGCCTCAGTATGGTCCTGATAAGACGTTGCTCCAGCTCAACGGGACGAATACCACTACGATCCCGAACACCTACCGACGGCTTTCACCCTCCGTCGATGAGCCGAGCTCGATAGACGTTGGGTATTCGCGTAGGATCCGTATAACATCACTTAACATGTATCATTGCCTTCACTTTTCATCCTTGAACGTGGTGCCATCTGAGTCCATCGGCATCGGAGTACTCGTATCTGAGCCGGAGCATCGATGCCTCTTTGTTGTCGCGACCTCTTCGCCGACGGCGCAACTGCGGTTACTTCAGCTATTGTGTTCAATGAGAATCAGGCCTTGCATCGCTCGCAGTGGAGTCAACGTAGTCGGCACTCAAGACCTGTTTCTGCTTTCAATGCACTTCGTCGGGTCGAAAGGAGGGCCTCTCCAAGTTGTTCCCACGAGCCACGAGCACACACCGCGGAAATGATCGGTTTACGTGTGCAGTCTGACAAAGGTTAAGGCGGGATCCGCGGCCGTTCCTGCTCACACTAAAAATCTACTCATGGTAACGGGACTACCGGCCTGAACCCTATTTCATTAGTCCATAAGTCCCGCTGACGTCCGGCTTCTCTGGATTGAGTTATTTTAAGCCTAGCTAGCCGAAGCCGAAGCGCTTCGACAACCTTGAACATCACCATCCTTATCTTTATAACAAGGAAACAAACTGACGATCAAACCGAGCTCGGGGTTCTCCATATCCATTCCAATCGCCGGCCCTGAATGGATTCCGCAACCTTTTGTCATTCGCCGTCACCGATCGCTACGAGCCGCATTCACCCTAACCTCTTTCCTCTCCCCAGTCGCCGACGAGTAGTATCTCAGCATCGCTTGAAGGATCAGATTCATCCGGAGAATTCTGCCGAGGTTTTAAGTCACGTCACATAGCCAGCCCTTACGGCCTTCTTACGGAGTGGATCATCGACCGAGGTTCCGGAAGCCGTCTCGTCCCTTCGGTCATCATCGAAACTTTCGATTACAACTCCCATTGAATCAGGGGTTGGTCCGCGTGAGTTTCATCTCATGACACTCTTTATAGTCCTGATAGACTCTCCGCAGACATTGCCATCGCCCCATTCCGCATCATGAGCACCAGCACAACCGCTCCACCCGCTCACGCCCAACCCCCTCTCGCCGCGCCCCTTTCACTTCCTACACCCACCCTCGATCAATCTACATCAGCTGCTCCTCCTGCCATTTCCAATGCCTCCGCACCCGAAGCGTCGACTTCCAGTAGTACTTCACATCCCCTGACACCGGCTGCGGAAGAACCCGCAAGGGACGGGCAGGGAACAGTCACTCCTCCAGTCCCGATGGTAAGTCTCCCTTCGCCTTCTCATAGACTGGAGCTGAGTGGACTTTAGGTGCATTTGCGAGTCCTGATGATCTCCGGGGAGAGTCATGTGTTCACTTTCGAGCCCGAGACCACGGTCGGACGGATGAAGGAGTTGGTGTGGAGCATGTGGCCATCAGGTGAGTCTCGATGACTGCGATATAGCCGATCCGGGCTGTTTTCTTCGCATCAGGACTGATGATAGTTTCCGAAGACTGGTCAAGCCCCGCTCAACCACCTTCGCCATCCTCCCTCCGAGTCCTCCATGCTGGCCGAATACTGAGCGATGATTCCACTCTCACCTGTTCGTCTCCCTTCCGAACTGGCTTTGAGAAAGCTGATCAACGGGAAAGCCAACAACCTCCCCGCCGCCCTCCCGCCAACTATCCCCACCGTCATCCATCTCTCCGTACGATCCTTCTCCATCCGCGCCGAAGATTGTGAGTTCTCGCCTCCAATCGACCTTGCACGATTATCAGGCTGACCCGCCGATTCTAGCAGATCCGAAGAAACCCTCGCTGTTGCATCCGGTCGGCTCGCGATCTGGACGGAATGGCGCGGGAGGGAGAGATGGCGAGGTTGCGGGATGCAAATGCATCATCATGTGAGGGGGTACGATGTGTAGGGGTGTCTCAGGGGTGGAAGGAGGGCCGGGTGTATAGATGAGACCGCTGTAGACAGTCTGTAGCGATTTCTTCATAGGGACACTTCATCGTCCGCGTTGGCTTGGGTCTGCGATGTTACCATTTAGCCTATTTTGATAACGGAGCCCAGCTTTTGGCGAAGTTGAAACAGGTCGGAATGCCCAAGACTGTTCTCTGACGGGGAGCCTATTCGATCCCGATGTCCCGCATAGGCTACCCGCCTGAAGCGACACAGGTCATTGATCATACGGATTCATGTCACCCCAGCATCGCCAACCTCCCTCTCCCATTCGTCTGGCGTCCTCAACCTCAGACTCAACGCGTGTAATCCCTGCGTCTCAAACTCGTCTTTGAGTAAAGCATTCACCATCCGATGTCTCGCTATCGGCATCTTCCCAACAAATAACGGTGAGACTATAGCGACGGCGAAATCTTGCCCCAAGTCAGGTCCAGATTCCGAAGGGAAGAAGCAGTAAGGGGAAGGAGGAGAAGAAGACGAGGAAGCGGAGGGGACTCACGGCTCTCACCGGATCCTCCGCCTTGAGCGCGCATGGCTGAGTGATGGGCGTGGTTGATCGAGTCGTTTGAAATCCGGATCAGCGTGGGTTGGAAGGCTTCGATCAGCTATGTTCGAATTCACATCAGCGCTGGGCTCCGCCGAATGGGGTCCGCCGAATGGGGTCCGCCGAATGAGCAGAAACGGAGGAGGGGAAAGGACGAGAGATACCTTTGTTTGCATGGCGGTCTCGACGGGGCCTGGTATCCGGGTGGAGGAGCGGGGTCGGGAGGAGCTCGCGGCTGGAGGGGTGGACATGGTGCGTGGAGCTTGACTCCGAGCTCGAAAAGACAGTCCTAGCGGTAACCGATAGATCAGGAGGAGGGCTAGGGAGGTAGCCCGCATCAGGCTTGGAGAATGAGCTTTGTATGGCTCGAGGATACGAGGTAGGTCATACGAAAGAGTCCAGCAAGATGATGAAGATATCGGTGGTTCCGTGACACGTCATCCCTTGTGTACGGGTGGCGAGGTATTTGGGCCGCTCCTTCCCATCCGAGCGCAATATTTTGGGAATTGGACTCATCGCCAACATGCCGCCCCTACTCTCGGAGGAGGAAGCGGGGCTCGACCCGTACGCCTTGCTAGGCTTGGAGACCGCCGCTTCCGAGAAGGAGGTGAGGAAGGCGTACAAGATGAAGTCGCTCAAATATCATCCTGACAAGGTACGCTCCCTTTCTATCCGTCTCGTATGAACCGAAGCTGATCCCACCTATCGTAGAACTCGACACCGGAAGCAGGTCAGCCTTTCTTAGCGATATTGATACTCCGAATCCGAGCTGATGCCTTGACCCACAGCCATCATGTTCCGCCAAATCTCGCTCTCCCTCGAGATCCTCCTCGACGTCCCGAAGCGTAACTACCTACACACCCGACTGGAATCCGATCGGCGGAAGAAGGTTCAATACGCAGCTGCGAACCAGAAGCGGAAAGATATGATCGACGTGAGTTTCCATTCCCCATGTCTGTCTTCATATTCCAGTGGGGTCTTGCTCAAGTCTGGGGTTGGGTCACAGGCATTGAACGCGAGGGAGGAGGACGCGAAGCAGGCGAGGGTGGCGCAGGGGAAGCGGAGACAGCAGACGGCGGAGGAGGAAGCGATCAAAGATGCGGGGAAGAGGATGTTGGAGGAGGCGCAGCGACGGGCGATGGCGATGGCGACGGCGACTCATGCGAAGGGGACTTCTCACGACAACACGAATGGTCACAGCAATGGCTCTCATCCGCAGGCGACGAATGGTCAAACCTCGGCAACCCGGATCGGCTCCGGCTCGGACGAACGACCTCATATCAACCCCCTCGACCTGCGACTCATCCTCCAATTCCCCCCAACGTCCACCGCCTCCTCATCCTCATCGACCGTCCAATCGACCCTCCAGAATCGCTACGGTCCCATCGCGCACGTAGTCGTCACTGATCCTCCCCAACCTGAACCAGGGAAGAAGAAGAAGAAGAAAGGTCGGAAGGCGCTCGTGGAGTTTGGACCCGGGAATTGGGGAGGGTGCTGGGCGTGTTGGAGGGATCATGATGATGAGGGACGGGCAGGGGGGAGAGTGGAGGAGGGGGTCAGGGCGAAGTGGGCTGGGGGACGGGTACCAGATTGGGTTGACTGGGCTGCTCGGCAATCTCATGGGCACGATGGGCAACCAAATGGGCATGACCCTCAATCGGCATCGAATGGCAATGGCAATGGCAATGGTCATGAACCCTCGGCCCCGACGTTTGGCTCGGCGCCAGATTTTGGGGGAACAATCATGGCCGACCTCCTCGCACAGCACGCCCGACAAAAGGAGAGCAAGATCGAGGCGCGGAAGAAGGAGAACGAGTACGAGAGCATGACGCTCTTACGGATGAGGCAGATGGAGAGGGATCGGCTGGCCGAGCAGATCCGGCGGGAAGAAGAGGAAGAAGGGATGGCGTAAAGGGGATGGGGTAGAGCAATTCATCACGTTTTGCATGTTTTTGGGATGTCTGTTTTCTACCGATGTGTCCGATTGGGATTGCTCGCGTTCCGCAGCTCCCTACATCAAGCTCTCTCAGCATTGCACTTAGCCAATAGAGGTAGACATTCGCGAAGGCAGCTTCCACGCAGCTCTTGATCTCCCGATAGCTGACGACAAGGCAGCTCTGATCGTCCCGTGATACCAGCATGATCCGCTCGTCGAGCCCCACGTCAAGCTGCTTGTGTCAGTACGTTCTGCACTGCTGTGAACAGCTATACTCACCTTGTTGAGGCATGTCAGGACGTGGGAGAGGTCAAGGACAGGAGCGCCGTCCACTCCGATCGAGTGGAAAACGTAGTCGCGGAACAGCTTTAGGATATATCTGCGCTCGTCAGGAGTCGCTCAGGTGGAGGTCATGACACCGTACCGATCGCCCGTATCTGACCACCGCGGATCAAGCTCGAATCTACTTGATATCAGCCCTTGCTTCGCGTCATGAAGCGATGTCAAGTGGACTCACTCTGCCCGCTCGTTGATGAACCCAAGCTTGCTGAGCAACCTCACAATCCGACCATTCTCGACCTCTGCGCCCAGCTCGCTCTCCAACACGTCAACGTAACTTCGCATAATTCATCAGCCGACCGAATCCGCCTTCGCACGAGATTTGACCCACTTCTGCATCGCGTCCAGCTCGTTCAACATCCGCGGACCCAATATCCTGACCACATCGTCGATAGCCTTGGTCGGTCCAGGCTTGCTGATCAAGAACAAAATGACATTCTTCAGATCTGGCGAATAGTTGCGTGCGATGTGGTCGAGCGGGGCGGCGGGATGTTGACCTGGCGCGAAGAACTCGCATGCCATGGAGATCACGAGCTTGCCGAAGGAGACGAGATCTTCTTGCTGTCTCGAGAGGTCAGCCTTGAATCCAGCTCGGATGTGACTGACCTGATATACGGCAATGGGGGTGGTGGCATCGTAAGCTAGTACGTCCAGGATTCCGCACCCATTCAAACGAATCCTGTCCGCGTCGTCACTCAAAAGGGCAAAATCGAGCTCTATTATTTACCGGTTCTCCCCTGTGATGAGCACCTTACTCGGATCAAGGTTCCTCGCAGCTAGTCCGGAGCTGTGTATCGCAGTGAGAGCATTCGCGATCTGCGTGACGTAGCTCCACAGCAGCCTCTCTTGGATGGGCATGCCGTGTCGTCTCCGGCCCATCGGCATGAGCGATGGGTCATTCGACAAGTGCTCTTCCCAGACAGTCGTCGAATCGGGGTGGAAGTCATACACCAGTATTAATGCTATTCGGCAACATGTCAATCCTTATTGGAAGGTTGATAGAGAAACGTACAGTTATCATTGAACGCCTTGGTGGTGAATGCCTCGCGAAGACCGACAATGTTCGGATGCCGCATTCTCCGCCAGGTATCGATTGCGCCGAACGCCGCTTCGTTGACTAGCCGATATCCTGCCCAATCCTCGCTCAATTGAATTATAGCCAAAAAAAGCGGAGACTCACCCTCTATTCGTCGTAGAGTGTATACATTGCCATCCACCGAGCTGACAGCTCGATAGACTGGTGCCGGATGTCCGTATACCCTGCTCGGTATCGATTGTGGGACGCCCAGGGCAACAAGAGAATGATACACCCCTAGCTCGCCGGGGAGACCGGTAGGACCAGACTGCGAAGCGTACGTCGCTTCGTGTCGGGATTGAATGGAGCGGCGGAGCTCGTCAGGGATGAAGAAGGAATGCAAAGGATGGGAGGTTAGAGGTGGATTGGCGACGTGTGGCAACGGGGAGGTGTAGAGGTGATGGTCGAGCTAGGAACGCTGGGTCAGATGCAGCTAGCCGAGCGAGACGAGGACGTACTGGTTGCCGCATTGGCTGGTGGGGAAGGTACATGCTCCCGTCCATCCCCTGAGCCTGGTGGACACTGAGCATGGAATCCTCGTAGCTCGTCTGCCGCATTAGCCGCTACTCATTGCTTTGTGAACTCACATTCGGCTGGATTGAGCTCGTCGATGCCTCCGCCTCGGGCACCAATCCCCTAGCGCTCGACACAGAGGGCCAAATAGGTCGCACAGCAGGAGCCGTGCCCCTGACACGCCATTAGCCTCAGTCGTGACTGTAACATAAGCGCCAACCTTGGCGAAGCACCATCCGACATCGGGGTCTTCGGCACAAAGACTGGCGCAGCGAGATGCTCTGCGCCCAGCTCGGATGTCCTGCTATCCTTCGAGACGGGAGTCGCATTGGTTAATGCGGGACTAGAGAGTAAGATGTCAGCGAAGGAATGGTGAGAGGTCGAGGAGATGGACCTGGAGGAAGACGGCGATCCAGGACGTTCGAATTCTGACCCGGGCTGCGACAAACTCGTCAAGCTCCATGGAGATGGCTGAACATGAAGCTCACAGGAGGGTGGTAATAGACACACTGCTCAGATCAGCTCTCCTTCTCACAACAGTGGCGATGATGCTCACTCCTTGATCCTGGAACCGACATGAACTGCCCAGCCATCAGCGCCCACGCTCTCAAGTCCTCGCAGCGACCTTACCCATATATAAGGACATTCCTACAAAGCCTCTGCGTCGCGTCGCCCCCTGCTACACTGCCCTTAGTCGTGATTATCTCTACTATGCCCGGGGACGAACCTCGCCTTTTCCCGGGCGCAGGCAGCTCTTTGGCGGGAACAAAGACAGGCGGACGGACGATCTGCACCGCCGCCGAACGATCCTGAGCCGCCATACCTACTGAAACAGACATTGTTTGAGAGACAGGCGATGTAAAGGAGAAGATGGGGATGATGGTGGAAGTGTCAATAATATTGGGACCTTAAGCTTTGGCCCGCGTTTGGCTCGGTCTGATCCGGTGATTTCTGTGCTCCTGCCGAATCCCTGCCACCTGCCAAGAATGTGCATGGAATGGATCGGATGTGACGGGCGCCATGATGATGCCAGTATGAACGATGCTGGGTATCAAGACTTGAAATCTCAGTCCTGCCCATTGGACTCCTCGAACTCCTCAGGCCTGTCCATTCACCTTAACTTCTTTCGCTTGCTCCTCCCAATGTGCCTGGCCAAAAGTGGCTGCGACGACGAGTGGAAAGACAAGCGTCGCGTCGGCGTACACCTTTCGAAGCGCTCAGCCAGCTCAAGGAGAATGGCCAGCTTAGGATTCACCTTCACACTCTCAGCTCCCGCGCGAATCTTCCCCCAAGATACGGCTTCGTCCGGTCGTGCTCCGGAGTCGGAACCATCGTACTAGCAAAAGAATATCAGCCACTCGGTCTAATGTCTGTCTCGAGACTCACCTCTTGTCCGGTATTGATGTAGACCGCGTAATCCGCTCCATTCCGCTGCAACCCATCAGTCGTGAAGCTTTGCCTAGACTATGGACTCACAAAGAGCATCGCATTCGCGATCTGATGCTTGCAAACCCCTCCGCCAAGCACGATCATCCCGGCCTTCTTCGCATGCACGCTCATATCGTTCAGCCGGCGTATATCCGCCACGATATCGATATTGAGCTGAGCTGAGGATTTGTAGGTGTGGAAGTAGATCATGTCGCCCAAAGAACCGTCTGTCAAGGCGGGACAGAACACTGGGATGTCGTTCTACTGCTTGTCAGCTCCATCATTCAGCATAATCGGAGAACGGGATCGACCTTGTAGCACCAGTAGTAGACACTGTCTTCATTGTTGATCTCCTTTCCTAAGCGACTTATGACGGTGCTAGGCGACCATCTGACTTTTTCCGGTCCCTCTTGCTCCTCTACCATATCGTCGAGTATTGGGACTACCCAGTCCTCGAAAGCGCAATAGTTCGAATTCGGTACCAATAGGTTTCCTATTCGATTCAACCTGTGGGTGAACTCGATCAGCTTATGGCCCATGCGTCTGGAGCCGCACAGCAGCCGCCGACGTATGCGGAGAGAAAGCCGAGCCCACCCCTTTCTCCGGAGGTCTGCACCGTCCAGGTGGAACTCCCCCAAAACCGTGGAGCCCAGACATTTAATGAAGTCTTCCTCGATACCACCGGCGGTCGTCGCGAGACAATCGATGAGCTTGTACTGTGCCAGAAATTGGATGATCTCTCGGAGTCCGGATGAGATCAGGTTCGAGGTGTACCCAAGGAAGAGGATCAGGGGTTCGTTCGGGTCTTGCCGTCGTTTGCGCTACTTCCTGTGGTCGGCATAAGGTAAAGATATCGAAACAGAGCTTACCATCTCATCGACTATCTGTATGGCCTTAGCCAGTCCTGTAGCCTGAAAGCCAATGGTCTCATAGCTTCGAAGCAGGTCTTGCAGGTCGATCGGTCGGCTTAGGTCCGGTCCTCGTACGTGGGTAGCATTTGCCGGTAGGGCCTCAGATGGTGTCAAGACGCTCGCATGAGCATTCGAGGTGGATGATGAGGGCCCGAATGACATCGTCAGATGTTGTGGTCACAACAAAAATTATTTCGAAGCCGCAAGGTTTCTAGAATTTGTTGGACCTTGGGTGTTTGACAAAAGTATTATTCATAGGTTCCCGGGATTCTAGCTGTATCGCGCGAGAACTAGCTGTGATTATGCAAACGGATGTGACTCACTCCAAAAGCTTCAAACAGAGCTTCAAATAGCAATGCATGGTAGGTAATGTATGCGTGGACCAACAGGCACCTGTTCAAACCATCGATCTCCTCCCTTCGCCATCAGTCAACACCACTGATGGGTATTCGTCATTGATGGGGATTAGAACATCATCCAACCTCCGGACGCCATCAAGAGCTCCATTTCCTGTGTCTGATGTTATCTCCACGCTCATGCAGCTTAAATAGCCACTGATCTAGGGCTGACTCTTCGCCTTTGGTCTATACTGAGCTCACTTTGAGCTTTCGCTACCCCTCGCCATGCTCCCATCCCATCTATCAAATATTGACTTCCCGATTGGCTTATTGAAGAAGCTGACTACACCGAGCCGCTCCGGTCGGCCTCCTTACGAGTATTCACCACTACATGTCCAGCAAACTGCTCGGATAGCGGCTCAGCAACACCGAATCTCGTTTCCTCCGCCTGAAACACAGGATTCGCTCGAAGGGGACCTCGAAAACCTCCCGTCCCAACAAGGATCCTTTCCCGAGGCTGCTACTCAATTCGCGGACCACTGGAATCTCCAGACGTTAGTCCAAGCCCGTTTCGACCCCGTTCGATTACCGAAAGTGACGCCAGCGTTCCCCTTGCGCGGGTCTTTGTCGAAGCTCGACAAACTCGAGCGATCTTGTTGAATTTGACCGTCCAGACTGTTCATTGGGTTTCTAGATTGGCGGGGAGTCATCAATCAGCCTATGTGGAGTGTCTTCACAAGGATACCACCTCGACACGCTTTGTGCGAGACCGCATGGGGCACCTTCGTCAAGAAACAGCGTATGAGACATTGGATATGAGGATAGAGGACATCCCGAGATTCTTTGATTCGCAGGTGAGCAGATCGCAACCATTGTTGGCAGAATTACGTTGAATCCGACAACTGCCGCACGACTATGTAAAAGAGCATTCACCTCACACACGGGTCTCCTCAGTTGTGCAAATTCGATGGTTGGATCCACCTGGCGTATTGCCAGGTGATATTCGCAGCAGGCATATGCTGGTCTAGGTGCTGGATTCGTTTCCCGCTCCGAAAACGATCGGCTGGTCTGGCGTACAAAAATTCGCCCCACATTCGCTCGGTCCTACATGAAGCTAAAGCTCCGCATCGTCTGCCCAAAGTGCGCGATGTCCGAACGGCAGTCGAATCTGTGCTTCGAACGACGAAGCTCGATTACCACTGAGCAAAAGGTACAATATTCAGCCCAGTGGAACTGGCAGAATCCCATTATAACCTGGTGGGGTCAAACATGACAGAGATCCTCTCAGTGCTATAGGTGTCATCTGCCGGCGGCATCCTGTCGACGTCATTGCGTGAGCTTGACCTTTTGGGTCGATCCTTGGCTGATCGAAGCAGTTACCAAAATTCCAATCCTGCACTTCCTGGCGTGAACGCGACGAGCCCACGTATGCAGTGTGTTGTTGCTACCGCTTGCAACCTCGAAACGGCAATCCTATTTCATTATCGCGAGGCCTTAATATGGATTCTTCTTACCGGAACAAGAACGATCTGCGCTGCCAAGTTAAAATCTTGAGCACGAGCAACGAATTTCACTCAATGGTTCTAGGTACGTATTGATGTATGTTAAATAGCTAGTACTGATACTTCAATATTGATGTAGTGGCGATCATGATCTCTCAGCATGCGGATGCCGAGGCATACCAGTCCTTACTCAATGCTGTTCAAGAGGCTGTCGTTCGCAGGGCCGAACACCTTGTGGCAAATCCAGAGCATCTCGCTACCATGGTCTGTTCCTCTAGAAGTAACAAGTGAACATACCTGATGTGGTTCAGATTGGATCGACTACTGATCATCGTTTTTACTGTCTTCTTCCCTTTCTACGAGAGTTCACCCGAATGAAACTTCCCGCCCAGATCCCAATCTCGTCAACCAAATCCTCGATGGGAACTGAGGCTTGGCAATCGAACGCTATCATTCCATGCCCTTCGCATCGACTCCCTCCAACCCTGACGCACCTTGCAAACCCTGTTGTAGCCGAAACAAACCGATGAATTCGGACCCACATCTGTGGTTGCCGAAGAGATATTGGGCGCCAGTATTGCAGTTGCGATTACTTCACGGGCACCGGAAAACGCTGCGCTGGTCTCCGGGCGTTCTCTGTGGTCGAACTAGTTGGGCGGCTCACCGAATATGAGCGGGATTGTGAGGCCAATCAAGTGGAAGGTAACAAAGTCGACCTGACGGATGAGCCTGTATTGGCCCACGAAGATGCCAATGACGTGAGAGAGTGGGCGGGCGATATCTTCACGATCCCCGGAAGTCCTTGCTTGAAGTTGACCTAGACAACAATTCCTCTCGTGCCAAACAAGCTTATGACGTTTCGCCTGTCTCGCCAATATGAAGGAGATATCGTGCCACCGTCAAGATGGAAGGTTGCGGACACACCAGTCCCGACGGAGAGATACGTGAGACTCCTGCGGCGCCAGTCTCTGCTGTTTGGGGTCGCCCATCCGCTATTTGCCCGCTCCAGGCATGGAGGAAACCCCCGAAAAAGCACTTTAGCGATCCCTGAGGAGGAGATTGGCGATCTTGAACGGCATGTGGGATCACTCAATACCTGTACAGATTGCTTCGCATTGAGCTTGTTCCACATTTTGGATAGGCAGCCGGAATGGCAGGATCCTTTCGCATCATTCTCAAGACATCGTCCTCAAACATCTCCAGTCACACAGCTACTACCGCGCTTCACTCGCTCAATAGGCGAAGGTACACCCATCGCTTTTCCTGATTTGCGTCGAATACTACATGGTACGTGTCAGCTCTTGAAGAATATCCCGGCAATAGCTAAGCCCGATTGTAGATGCTAAGCTCATCGACAGTCATGAGTCTAAGCAACAGGACCCACTAGACCTTTTCTTCCGTCTTCTCAACTATCTTGATGGCTTGCTTAGCGCAAGGAAACTTCACACCTTTTTGACGCGGGGCTATCGCATGCGGTCACCTGTCAGCAAGGACACCAAAGTTCCTTCGAAAGCGATACCGGCACTACACCTGTCTGCATCGCATCTCCTCATCGAGCCTTTAAAAAATCATATCTCCGAACATACTCCTTCTATTCAAAGACCCGTTCGGCGAAAGGAACAGGGGAGCAGTCAAGAGCACTACTTGTGGCTTGCGGAACATATCAGGGTCTCGTGACACCGTCATGGACAACGCCACATCACAATATGAGTCATGGACAACGCCACATCACATATGACACCGTCATGGACAACGCCACATCACACAAATCGCCACTCGACGAAATCAACGAGATTCGTCGAAATGCCGCCGACTCGCTCTGGGTACTTAAGGTAACTCGTAGACGTATCTTGCCCTTAACCGCTATTATATAGTCTCGCCATGACTTATATGCAGCTTTAGCTCTGTCAGACCACCTGCCACCTGTCCCCCGTGACATCTCGTCATTGCCGCTGCAACATTGCTGGATTCTGTTAGAGAGACAAGAGGAATCAATCAATATCGCCTGCAGTCCAGGAGCATCTATTCGTCAGTCTACGAGGCTTTTCGGCGCATTTGGAAGCCTGCACAAAAAGAAAATGTCACAAAAAGAAAATGTCAACTTCAAGGAATACCGAACGGTTGGGAACTTACATCCGCGAAGAGCGTATGACAGACGGCTGAAGATGCAGAGGTCATCCGGGATAGTCTTATGGAGCCCATCCAAAGCTTTCGGAGTGAATTACATCCGTTTGCATAATCACAGCTAGTTCTCGCGCGATACAGTGAATCCCTGGGGCACGTAGGAACCTATGCGGCTTCGAAATAAGTTTTAGAGTAAGTAAATTAAAGCATGATTATTATTGCCGGCGGATTTGTGCTTCTAGATTTGTGAGGCGTCGCACTCTCTCGATCCGGCGGCTACCAATCAACAACCCTCTCAAACTGATCTTCACGTCTCCGCTCGATCAAAGGGTCTCGACGCGATCATGGACCCATCCACATCAGCAGCGTCAGCTTCTCTCATCCCCCTTGGTCCCTCAACCCTCCAGCGTCGAAGCTCCCTCCTGAAGCGAAATGCGGCAGACGCCGGCTTCGAAAATGGTCCGTCTTATCCTGTCCGTATCTACATACCCTGACCCTTAGCTCCAGGCTCGGGCCCACGCAAGTCCATGCCGACACCTACGAGTTCCACCTTGACTCTCCAGCGCCGAGTGTTGACTCTGGAGGCGCGAGAACGGGAGCAAGAGCAGAAGATCGAGGAGCAATGGGAGGAGATTGAGCGGTTAAGGGGACAGCGGAAAGTCTTGTTGGATGGGGAGACTTATGAACGTGAGACTGGGGAGGAGAGGGAGAAGGAGTGGTCGGCTGAACGTGTAAGCCCTCCAGCCCTCCACGTCTGTGTGGCAAAGCTGATTGGGGTAGGTCGCGATGTCTGGGCGATTAAAGGAGATTCGGCAACAGAATGGCCAGCTCTCGAATTCACTTGCTCAGCTCGAGTCGGAACATGCTCAACTATCCAATCAGCATTCCGGCCTGTCGTTGAATACAAGTCGAGAGATCGACCTGCTCACTTCGAGGTTGAGGGAGGTCGAGGCGGAGCGTGACGGCTTGAGAGGATGGGAGAGACGGGCAAGAGGTCTATCGATTGATCTAGAGGAAGCGAGAAGGAAGGCCGAAGAGAATAGGAGAGGACAGGAGGATGAGGTTGCTGAGCACAAGATGGATGATACCATACGGAAGGAGCTGAAACGTACGTCCTGTTGTGGTCTGATTTTGCGGAGAGTTGATTCGAGGTCAGGCCAAGCTCAGTACCTCGTTTCTCTTGAGCGGAATCACGCAGCACTGAAAACCGAGATGATCGACCTTCGACAAAAGCGGAAAGAGACGGACGCGAATGAGCGGGCCACCAAGGATGTGGAGAGGGCTCTGCGGGACGAGATCCGGTCATTGCAAGAGCAGCTCGATCGCGCTCGGCGAGATATGGAGTGCGTCTATTCCTGCTCAAACTTCTTCACTGACACCGGCCAGCTCCCTGACCCAAACCTTCCCTTCATCAACATCTTCACCCGAAAACGCATCGATCTTACAACAACGCCTCACCATGCTGTCAAACTTACATAACCAGGCCACGATCGATCTCGCCGCGAAGGACAAGGAGCTTTGTTCGACTCATGAGCGGTTGTCGACATTGGCACAGAGCACGACCAGTCTGACTGTGACCCTGACAAAGCGGGCTGAGGAGGCTGAGCGGGAGCTGCGATGGGCCAAGGAAGGCCGGCAGAGTGCGGAGAGGAGAGAGGAGCTGGCCAAGAAGGAAGCGGATGCCTTGAGGTCGACAGCCGTCCGTCTTGCCCCATTGCGTCGGAAGGAGCTGACAGGGTATAGAGCCCCAACATGCCCGGGGGAGTCGGTCCGTCTACTGGAGACCACGCAGCGAGGATCTCGCAGCTGGAAGGACTGGTGGACACATACAAGGCGGAGCTGGAATCGATATCGAGAGATTCGAAGGATGTCGAGGCGGCTTTAACGCAGGGTGCCGGGCTGGTCAAGCAGTCTACCCTGGAAGAGGCGGAGCGGCGGACCGCCCAGCTTGAAAGAGGTAAGCATTGCCAAGTCCCCAAACATCCCGTTTGGCAGGCGTCGGCGAGGTCTTGCTGATTTCAGTCTCAGACGTTGAGTCCCTCGAATCTACCATCTCACAATTGACATCCGCCAACACCACCCTCGATGCGGAAGTCAACGATCTCATGCGCCGCGTGGCGTCAGGAGAGTACAATCCTGCGCTGGAACGATGCATCGAACTCAAGGCGAACCCCGCTGCGAAGGTCCAAGCTGTACGGACGAAGGAGCTAGATGATCTGCGGAGGGAGAATGAGGCGCTGCTGGATCGGCTCAAGGCGGATACCGGTGGAGCGGAGGCCGGAGTACCGAATGCGAGCTTTGAGAGGCTGAGGGTGGAGAAGGAGGAGTTGGAGAGGGCGCATGCGAAGCGGCTACTCCGACTCAAGGAAGTGGGTCTCCTCCCTCTCACGCTGGAAATTACCCTGATGATATGAACCCGCTCAGATCTTTGGGAACAAGTCCAAAGAATTCCTCGAAGCAGTCTACTCCCTCCTCGGCTGGCGGATCAAGTTCGACGAGTCCGGCGCCGATATCCGACTCACCAGCATGTATGCGCCGAAGGGCAAGATGGGTCTCACTTTGAAATTCGCGAGTCAGGAGGGTCATTTCGGGACGATGCAGATGACGGGCGCTATGGCGAAGGGGCTGGAGGAGAGTCGGCATTTCTGGATTGTTGAGAGGCAGAGCGTTCCCGGGTTCTTGGCTCAGGTCACCACGGAGATGTTTGAGAAGACTACAGTGAGCGGCCATTTGAGGGGAAGCTGGGAGGAAGCTGATGAAGGACAGATTGGGCGAGCGGCGGGATACGTCGGTCTAGAGTAGAGGACGATGATGAGTAACGACCATGCATGATAACGATCACATCTCGCCACATTCTGTTATCCGCACTACCAGCTTTGGCCTGGATTAATGACTTATCAGACCAAGACTGGACTGGCGGTGGCAGAACTGACCGGTTGTTCGCGCCTGTCGGGACGTTCTCGACCTTCCGCACCGTCAATAACCCGTCCGTCACCCGCCCGAAGACACAATGCTTCCCATCGAGGAATTCGGCAGGAGCGCAAGTGATGAAGAACTGTGTTTGTACGGAAGTTCGTCGTCAGTCGCGGACCGGACTGTCGCAAGCATCTAGGACGGGTTGGGAGCTAGCCTGGATCCGACGGAAGCTCACCTGACATCCATTAGTGCTCGGTCCGGAGTTCGCCTATACCGAGATTGATTGTGTCAGCGAGAAGGTTGCGCTCTCGGTGGCTCATAGAGCTCTCGGCGCGCACGCGGACTCACCATGCTCAACAGTCCAGGTCCGGTATGTCGAATCTGGAAATTCTCATCCTCGAATGCCGCACCGTAGATTGAGAAGGAACCGGTCCCGTCGTTCTTGAGGAAGTCACCGCCTTGGATCATGAATTGGGGGATGCTGAGATACGTCAAGCTGGATATGGTACGGCTTGAAGGGGTGACGTACACTCTAAGGGAAGGAGCAGAGGGTACCATGAGGGATTAGCGACCATCAGCTGATCTCGTGGTGTGACTGCTGCTCACCTGTGGAAGGTCGCCTTCTTGTAGCCCTGCGGTACTTGATTTATCCTTTCTCCTCATCAAATTCTGGACCTATTCGAGAGAGATCCGGACATACCGGTGCTCGCCTGTACATAATTGTCGAAAGTTCTCCGCCGTTCTGTTCTCTATGAGCTCATCTGGTCGACCAGACGCGGCGAGCAGCCGGCCAGCGTGAAGGTCAAAGCCGGGTGAGCTCACTTTGGCGTAATATCCGTAAAGAGCTCTGCATCAGACCTGTCAGCTCGGTCCAGTGCCCATACTCTCGTCCTCCCAGAAGAGGAGGTCATATCAGGCGAGCTCACCCATCTTTATCCGTCCAGCTGGTGTTTCGCCAATGGACACGTCGAAGAAGACTACGGGTCTTGTGAAGCCGGACGGCGCGTCTAGGGAGGTCATTGTGCTATGTCTGACCTGATGAAGAGGAATTATTGAGAGTACGGTGGAAGAAGTCGGAATTCAGGAACAGCAACAAAATCCCTTATCAATTGAACCGGACAAATAACACGTGGATGATCTGGATCACGGAAAAGCTGCTTCGTCTTCCCCATGCGGGATGACAAGCAATCTCAAGTAGCGGAGGGCGAGATTGTCATGGCGAAGAAAGCGAAAGAAAGGTCAGCAAATACCTCCTATCCATGTATTTTGTGTCAGACCAGCTCGCTGATATGTGTTCGACCCGGCCAGACGGATCCTCATCAAAGTCATCTCCACCGCTCTCACCGGATTCTTTTACACGACATCCCGATTACGCACCGGCGACAAGCTCGCCATGATGAAATATGATCCTCGAGGTGCGTCCCCTTCAACCTCATCACCTATGTCCGTGCCATGCTGATGATGTCGGGATGGTAGTGAAGAAGCACGTCCTATTCGTAGAAGGCGGAAAACTCAGATGATATCAAGCTACGAAGGCGGAGAAGGGTACCCATGCATTGATACCATGCTACTGCGACTGCTATGAAGAGTATGCCAACTCTCATGATGGTGGTGGGACTCCACGGACGAGGAGGACGAGTGAGCCTTCGGCGATATGAGAAGCGGGCTGGGAGAGGTCGAGGGGTACGACTGATCGGGGCTGGTCAAGGAGGGCGGAGAGACAGAGCAGTCTCAAACCCTGACCCCCTACATCAGCAGAGGGATTGATAGCAGTTTCTCTCAAGGAAGATATACCTGTTGAGGATCGTTTGGATCTTTCGGACGAGCGATCTTGAACCGCGTGATGCTCAAGTCCAGTACCTTCCCACACGGCGTATCCTACGTCTGTCAGGCTAGACCTAGACAAACTGACATGGACAAAGCAGACGCACAGCCGTGATCCAGACCCTCTCGACCTTCAACTTCCCCTCCTTCTGCCAGGACAGTAATCCCTCTCCTCGCCCATCCACTCCAAGCTCAAAGAACCGTTTCTCCCGTCCCTCACCCCCCATTTGCATTGGATCCAGCGGGTTGGCCAGAGATCGTAGCTTGCGGAGACGGATCTCGTACACCTTCTCGGCTTTGCTCTTCACCTTTGTCTCCACCTTCTCTGGTACTATTGCCGTCTCCGTTTCGACTGAGGACTTCTTGCTCGGCCCGCTCGGTTTTGGAGGTGATATCCGCTCGTCATCCCGTCCTGACGGTGGTTTCGCCACCACCCTCCCAGCATGCTCCGGCATCGTCCGCGCCATAACTTCCTGAGCTCTCGCTTTGCGCAGAACCGCCGCGTCGTGTCGGGCGTTGAAGTCCAGTGGGGCAGAGCAATCATGACTCGTCTGAGCTCGGTGTCTTCTCCCATCAGCTGCTCTTCCTGCCGCCTTAAGAAAGCACGAAGGACCAACGCAGTGCAGAACGCGCCTCCACAGCCAGGACACCGGACCTGCTTCGCTATTCCTGCATCATCCACTTCAGGCTCGGACTCGATACCAGCAATAGCCTCGATTCTAGGCCGATCACAGTCTTTTCGCTCGCATTTCGCTTTCGTTCCGAAGCAACCTGTTCCAGCTTGTTGGGACGGGAGTGATGAGGAAGAATTGCAGCTGTGTGAGTGGAGATGGGCGCGACAGAAGGTTTGGGAGCATGTTGGGCAGGATACGGGCAGGAAGTCGACGGTTGCGCAGAAGGCACAGCGGGAACCGATATCAAGCAAGGACATGTCTCAGAGGGTCGACATGAGCGAAAAGTCCGGTCAATCGAAAAATGATGGTTGAAATGGAAACCGTTCAAAGGAGGTATCATGGCCGGAGGTGGACCTACCGGCTACGGGGATGGCCGGGAGGCTTCTACACCTGAGGCTGATTATAGGGCTGTTTTCACAAATGCAGCTCTATCACGACACTGAAGCCGAATAACATGCAAGGGCTCATAGACGCTCTCTTCCAAAACCACTAATCTCCTAAACTACACAATGTCCCAGATCTCCTCCTGCACCCAACCCAATCAGCTTCGCCTCGGCGTCAAGAAGGAAGACCCACCATCGCACAGCAGAACTTCCCGCACGCCACACTAGCCGAGAGCGAGTAATCGCTGATCGAGATCTTCTGATCCACCCACTGATCGGCGAAATTGTCCGCGCTGAACGGAATCTCTTCAGCTCAAGCGTCCCTGTCCTACAGTGCACCCTGCGCAGCAGAAGATTAGAAGGAACCATAGCTTACCCGCGTGCCATTGCGCCCACAAATACTGCGATGGAGTGTGTCTCGGGTAGACTAGGGAGGAAGTGGGATAATCGGATGGTCGGGGCGTCGGCGGAGAGTGCTGCGACGAGTCAGCGGGGATGAACAAGCGGATAGGAAGCGGGCTTACTGAGCTTGATGGTGTTGGTCGGGAAATGGTCCGTGACGGGATTCTGCCCGAAGTCTCGTCAGTGACTGAGTCCCCTGGAAGATCATTCGTGACCGTGGTTGGGTCATGGTGCTCGATGAGGAGATCTACCTTGATGACCCGTAAAAGCTTCTCGGACCCCTGCACGCCCCGTATACTAAGTTTATGCAGTAATTGCACTATCCCATTCCCCATCAGTCTCTCCCCTCAAATGGGGCGGAAGGTGACGCACCCATGAGACCGGAGAAACGCTTGAATGTCCTCGGTATCCTCACGCTCGGGTTCACCTCGATGAGCACGCTGCGGGAAGTCAGGATATACACCTGGAGCAGGCCGGCTTTGTTGAGCGGTGAGTCGAGAAGTGTCAATAGGCACTGTTCCCATCAGTACTGGAGCGCGAATGATGGCGGGTAAATTACCTGATGAGTAATGTCGGGTCGAGCATCGGCGATATCCCTCCCCGTCTTCGCTAGGATTCCCTGGTGGTCGTCGCAGTTGAGCAGGGCGTATTTCGCTTCTCTTCCAGCGGCATTCTTTCCCCCTGACCCAGAGGAGACTCTGTACGCTTCCAAGCATGCCTAACCACTCCGTCATTGATCTCTCCACACGTGTGAGAAGGAGCCTACCTGAGCCAGCACAACGATCAACCGCCGAGTATTCTCCTTCGCCTCACTAGTCTTCGGCACCGTCGCAGGCTGAGGGACGAAATTCGCAGCCGCCCCCGATCGTCTCGAGTTCGGCAAAGGCCGAGTGACTCGAGATGCCGAGATCAAAGATTCGGGATCGTAGGTGGTGGAAGGGATGGATGATGTGGATGTGGGGAGGGGTTTGGAAGGGCTGAAGACGGGTGCGGAGGCGGACATTACGGATTCTTTGGGAGGTTGGGGGGAGATGGCTTTGGAGGCGCGGCGTTTGGGTGGTGTGGATGATCGGGTGGACATGTTGGGCAGTGAGGCGAATGCTGTTGATGTGGTTGCGCACTGCTAGACAGATACGTTCAAGGTACTCCGAACAGCAACGGGGCCCGGAAAAGTACAACCGAAATTTCGAAGGTAGCATCCGGAGTCGGAAGCAATTTGACAAAGCCGCCGCTTGAATTTCACTCAAGGCTAGACCTGGACCTGTACGACGAACGAGAACTCTTATATCACGCCCCGACTGCGATTCATCTCGTAGCAATATCAACGCCGCAGACCTCACGCCGCATGCAGGATATCCAAGAACTCCTTGCCCGCAGCCTCGGGAATACTCTTCTTCACCGATCCCTTCGTCTTCTTGCGCTCCTGACGAAGCAGCTCTTGGCGACGGATGGTCTTGGCATAAGGGTTGAGGCGGAAGAGGACCGCCTTGTTGCGAAGCGGGTTCTTCTTCTGGGTGAATGGCCCTATGCGGAGTCAGCTATGATCATCGATCAGGTGAAGCTCAAATTCACTCTTCTGGACGGCCTGGCCAGCGGGACGTAGGACGGACTGGATCTCGTCGGAGTTGATAAGACGAGTCACATCGGAGGTACTGATCTTCGCGGCGGGAAGGCTGAAACGAATCAGCCTGAAGACTCAGCTTGCGGGAATGTCTTCTCACTTGAAACCGGACTTGGATTGGTAAACCCCATCCAAAGCAGCGACGGCAGCCTCGGTCCAAATGACAAAGCGGCCAACGTGTCCGCCAGGAGCGAGCTGAAGGAGGTTGAGAGCATCGACGGGGCATGTCTCGACTCCTGGGACATTCTTGAATGCACGAACGATCCCCTCGTCCTTAGCGTACACGACGAGAGGGCCTCGACGCTGACGGTATCGCCTGTTCCTCATCTTGCCCTTGCCGGCACGAATCTTGCGGCTGTTGGACACCTTCATGATGTCGGGATAGGCGGCGAAGGTCTTGAGTAGCTCGACGGCCGCCTTGGTCTTGGTAGTAGACTCGATAGCGGACGAAATGACGAGAGGGACCTCCTGGATCTGCTCGATACGGTGACCGCGAGCGAGAACGAGGGATGGCAGAGCGGAAGCGGCGATGGCGGAGGCGACGGCGTAACGCTTCTGGTTCTGGTTCACCTTGACGTGCCACCTCCTCCAGGTCTTAGTCGGCGCGAACATGCGACCACCTCGGCACATGTTTCCGAAGGCGGCTTGACCGGATCGCTGAGTACCACCACCACCGACACGGGGGATACGGGCAACGGCACGACCGGTACCCCAGGACTCCGCGGACGTCTGGTGACCAGCATTCTCGGCGACGGCGTAAGGCTGACGGCGATTCTTGGCCATGGACTCTGCAGAGGGGATCAGCAACGATAACGACAGATCGTCATCTGGACAAGACAATGGTGCTATTCAGCCCAGCTGAATTTCCTGAAGCTGCCGTGACGGCACCATCAAGGGAGCGGTAATTCAGCTCGTCGTGGGATCAAGCTGGCTTCGCTTTCGAAGGTACGAATGACTGGGAAAGCCGACTCACTGTGGACCTGCTGGACAACATCCAGCCTGATTGGAGCCGTGAAAACAGCAGGGAGGGGGAGCGAGCCCGAAGACTCGCCCTGGGCGGACCAGACGGTGATAGTCGGGCGGGCAGCCATATCCTGGGATGGAAAGAGTGGTTGTAGTTGATGAGCAAGGTTCATACGGATGCTCTCTTGACTCACGTTGTCTGGCCTTAGCTGTTGGAACTGATAGGAAGGGATCTGATGGCTCAAACTTCGAGAGCCAGACATATGCGGCGTTTCCCTAAAATGAAAATTCCCGACGGCACTCTCAGGTGGCAAATTACCTACGCATTCCTGTCGCGTGGTATCCGAAACAGGGACTTCAGCTTCAGATGCTCCTTTGTGAATCGCTTCAACGATCGCAGCTTATCTCCTTTCATGACCTCCTCTATACTGATCGGCTTCTCCCATTGTCCCCATACCCCTGTGCCCTCTAGCACATCGGTGCTCAAGCTTTACCACGCACGTGCGACCCAATGCAGAGGTCCAAGACCTCCTCAACTTCCTCGACATCAGCTTCAACAGCACTCCGACGAACTTTACGCTCAGAACGAGAGCGAGATCTTTCGGACGAAGACGATTTAGCTGATCCTCGTCCTTGGGAGACTCGAGCCCCGCTCAAGCTATACGGCTCATCTCGGGACGCACACCCTACACACCCTGCGTTGAATGACCCTGCCGAGGGAGCGGATCTGCCTTTATACGACGATATGGAGGCTCGGAAACGGTATGGAGGCAAGGAAGCGAATCAAATGGCCGATGTCGAGGAGAAGACGGAGCTGCTGGATGATCAGGGTAAGTGGGCAAAGGGACATGGAGCAGGACCAGGGGTCGGAGGGAGACGAGGGTTACCTCCGCGACAACGAGTCGGAGGATGGGTGAGTTCTTGCCTGTGAAGAGAGCTGAATTGTAGCGAGGGATAATGGTGGAGAATGAGGAGTGGATATGGACGGGAGTGTATACCTTGCTTTCCATAATCACCCGGTTCTGGCGGATTGGAGCGGCCAACTACGTTGTATGGGATGAGGTGTGTTCGCTCATCTGCCGTGTCCCTGTACGCCTTACTGATCAGCTCGTCAGGCGCACTTTGGCAAATTCGGCTCCCATTATATCAACCGCGACTTCTACTTTGATGTCCATCCACCCCTCGGCAAGATGCTGGTAGGCCTCGCCGGCCTGCTGTCCGGCTACAACGGGGGATTCGACTTCAAATCCGGCGTTGAGTACCCTCCCGATGTGCCTTATACCCCAATGCGGGTCATGCTGGCGAGCTTTGGGGTAGCATTAGTGCCTATCGCATGGTGGACGGCTGGGGAGCTGGGATGGTCGAGGTTCACGCGGCATTGGGTTACGCTATGCGTGCTGTGTGGTGAGCTTGGGTGTCACCTACGAACCAGATTAACTAGGTTGCTCAGACATCGGCTGGCTGTGCATCTCTCGATTCATTCTACTCGATTCGATGCTCCTGTTCTTCACCTTCACGACAACCCTGGGTCTCGTCAAATTCCGCAATCAACGGCATGAGTGAGCCGCCGAGACAACGGACTGCGCTGATGATTTAGCGCATTCGGCGAGGACTGGTGGATCTGGCTCGTCTTCACAGGATGGTCGATCGGTTGCGTTTGCAGCGTCAAGTGGGTCGGCCAGTTTATCACCGCTCTCGTCGGGCTATACACGATTGAGGATCTTTGGGAGAAGTTCGGTGACCTCTCCATGCCTATTGTGAGTGTCCATCTGTGATATTGGGCTGATCCGTAGCGAACGTACATCAAACACTGGGCAGCCCGGATATCTTGCCTCATCGTCTTTCCCTTCTTGGTGTACGCTGCCTGCTTCAAGATCCACTTCCTGATTCTCAACCGCTCCGGACCCGGCGACGCGCAGATGAGCAGTCTCTTTCAGTCTCATCTCATTGGGAACGACTTCGCGGAATCCCCCCTCGAAGTCGCGTTCGGCTCAAAGCTCACCATGAAGAATTACGGCTATGGCGGTGGACTGCTCCATTCGCACGTGCAGACGTTCCCGGTCGGATCGCTGCAACAGCAAGTGACATGCTACCACTACAAGGACGACAACAATCACTGGATCATCACGCCTTCATGGGACGCTGATCCCGTCGACTCGGATGGTCCGCTCCGTTACCTTCGAAGCGGCGACACCATTCGACTTCTCCATCATTCGACCGGCCGAAACCTCCATTCCCATCCCATTGCTGCGCCCGTGACAAAGGAGAGCTGGGAGGTGGCCGCGTATGGCAATGCGACCGTCGGCGATGAGAACGATCTATGGGTCGTCGAGGTGGTCGATGACACCCACCGGTCCAAGCGTGACGCCGCGGACGGCCGGATTCATTCCCTTACAACGCGCATGCGTTTCCGGCATCGCGATCTCAACTGCTACCTCCGGGCGGCCAACGCTGTGTTGCCGCAATGGGGCTTCAAGCAGGTCGAGGTGTCATGCGACAAGGAGAACAATCCAGGTGATATCCATACATACTGGAACGTCGAGTCGCACTGGAACGAGCGATGTAAGCCAATCCTGCCCGTTCCAGCCAAATGCTAACGAGTTGAAGTACCCGCGGGCAATGCAAAGCTCTACAGCTCTCCCTTCTGGCGCGACTTCGTCCACCTCAACGTCGCAATGTGGACATCAAACAACGCCCTCGTCCCCGATCCGGACAAGGAGGACATCCTCGCCTCGAAGCCGGCTGATTGGCCTTTCCTCCGGCTAGGCTTACGAATGTGCGGATGGGGCGACGGACAGATCAAGGTCTACCTCCTCGGCACGCCGATCATCTGGTGGTTCTCGAGTATTGCGCTCGGAATCGGTCTCCTTACTGTGGCGTACTATCTAGCTCGGATGCAGAGGCAATATAAGGATTGGTCGCCTGGAGAGTGGGATCAGTTCTTGTATGTCGGGAAGGTGGCTTTTGGGGGATGGGCGCTGCATTTCTTGCCTTTCTTGGTCATGGGACGAGTGACATACCTCCATCACTACGTAAGCCTCCCCTTATCACAGTCTCATAGAGCTGACTCAGATCAGCTCCCGACACTCTGGTTCGCGGTCTTGATGGCGGGCCACGTACTCGACCACTTCTTTTTCTCCTCGACGAAACGCAGTCACCTCAGCAAAATCGTATGGTTCAGCTTCTGGGCTGGATTGGTACTTGTCAGCTTCTTCTGGTTCAAGGACTTGGCATTGGGAGTCACCGGGCCGATCAACGAACATTGGGGATGGAGGTGGCGGCCGAGCTGGAACGTGAGTGAAGCTTGTTGCATTCACCAATCACTGCTTATGATGCGGTTAGATGTACAACTAGAGGTAACTTCAGAAGGAGGAAAATGAAATGTGGACGGGAATGACGAGACGGCATTGCACGTTCATTTACCACAAACCCATCTACGAGCATACGAGATGTCATGACGCCCCCTCACGATTTTCTCCACGTCCACATCTCGAACCGATATTTCCCACCCTTCCCCTCAATCTCGCCCTCTGGTACATCCCACCCTACCCACCCGCACAGCTCCTTGTGACTCGCTTGTGTCCATGCCTTGTCCCGCGTGAAATCGGTGAGGAAGGTGTCGCATTCGTATGGCGTGAGGACACGGGTGAGGAGGACGCGGTCAACCATCGGTGGGTCGGAGGTGAGGGCGGGGTTATACAGCTGAGCTCCGCCGATGAGGAATACCCGGTTTATGTTTGTTGGTAGATTGGCAAGAGCGGAGGCGAGGGAGGAGTGGGCGGAAGTCTTTGGCTTCCCAGACCTGTTTTCGTCAGTCGTGGTAGGGGTATCATGGGAGGTGGACAGACAGATCGATGCCTTGACGAGAGATGACGATGTTATACCGAGATTTTAGAGGTCGGAATTTGGGGGGGATGCCTTCCCAGGTCTTACGACCCATGATGGTGACGTTGTGCTGGTTTGGAGGAAGGGATTCGCCGGTCGTCACTGAAGCAGCACGGATCAGCGAGAGCCGCTATGTTCGAGCTAGCTTGTGAAGGGAATGGGGAGCGAAGCAGGGTGGGAGGCCGCGTGGAGATGGAGCAACGGAACGCACCTTGGGCGAAGAACTTCAGCTCGCCTGGTAATCGCCAGGGTAAGGTACCGTTCAGGCCTATACCGTTGTTAACGGTCGCTGCTACGATGGCTGTGACGCTCTTCTGAGGAGGGGCCATGGCGGTTGGAAGTCACGGGATGTGAAAGTACCGCGGAGCAAGATGCGAGCTCGGAGACCGGTGTTGGCCGAGCCGGAGTAGAAACCATCAGCCGGTACTGATGTTGAATGTGAATGTACCGGTAGGAGATGGAAGGACGGTATCCTGGCGGAAGATGACTGAAGTCTCGTTATTACGCTTGCTGCCGGATCATCTTAAAACCGCGATTGCGAGTATAAGTGTCATATGTAGAGGCTTCGCGGATTGCATGCATTATGAGACGGAGTCAAGCAATACTGAATGCCCTCGATATGTAAGGGGGAGTGTCGGATAAGGTACCGCTCAACCTTGGTCTGAGCTGCGAATCCGACCGCCAGACAATCGCCTTCGCTTCCTCAGGTCATCTGGGCTGCACCGACCATCAACTCCCTTGTCTCGCCATCATGCCAGTGAGGTCGTCTTTGTAGAGCTGTCATGTAGTCTCGCTGACAGTCTGCAGGCCTATCACTCCGTCTTCAATGAAGACCCCTCGGTCCGGCAAGTCGGCAATATGGCGCTCTTACCTATCAATACCAAGATCAGAGGACCCGGACCGATCGCGTGTGAGCTTCCACCCTTCTCTCTGTTCATAATTCAGAGCTGACTTGAACTTAGCCGACCGATCCCAGCCTGACATCATCGAGGAGAGTATCGACCTGTTCGTCCTCCTTCCCGAGCTCATACTACCTTGCTCATATACCCCAGCTTCCGCGCCAACTGTCTCTTCCGGAACTTTGAGATCAAAGGTATGCATCATCCCCTCTCAAGTTCAAGTCCTAGCCTGGAACCCGCTGATTGAGTCGTTCACCGCAGGCCCCGCCGACCGCCTGTTGATCTACCTTATCCTCTTCATCTCCGAATGTCTCACCAAGCTCGCTTCGACCCCCGGTCGACCCTCTCCGGGATACCAAGAAGCGACCAAAGTCCTCTCCACCCTTTCCGTGGACACGTTCGCGCTCCCCGGAGACGCAGGGTTCCCGCTGAACAGCTTGTATCACGCTCCTGCGAGCCGAGTCGATGCGGGTCTGTACTATCTGCCAAGGTCTCGAAGAGAGGTTGATGTGAGACGGCCAGATGCGCTCCGGAGCTATCTCACTCAAACGCGCCAGGAACTTGCGAACAGACTGTGCGACCGGATGTACCCGCCAGAACAGCAGATCGGCGCGGACGGACAAAATACGGGACTAATGGGACCGAGACCGGCGAAGCCTTGCAAGTGGTGGATGAGTTTCCAGAAGAAGAGGTGAGTGCTTCTTGACCATTCTCTGTGATTTCGAGGCGTTACTGCGAGGCGTTACGCCTCGGGAGTACGGAGAGGACCAGACTCTGAGTCATATACAGGTTTATGGGTAGGAGTCTCGGCGGTGCATAGGACGAAAATGAGGTTCGGTGGTGAAAGGGCGCAAGACTGGACCGGGCAGAATGGACAGACTGGCGATAGCTTCGAAGGGTTTGAGACGCTAGAAAGCTCGCTGAGATGAAAGGATCGGTATCACTCGCATGTAGTACTTCAGTTTCGGAGATGCGACGTGTTCGAGCGACTGAAAGGAGGACTCTGTGCTGCTGCTCAAGAAGCAGATTTGGAAGGGCCGTGAAAGTCTCCATCTTTCATCCCCCCAACCTCACCACTGATCACCACACAACCACCCTAGGAATACGCTGCCATCTGAACATCATGAGCTTTCCGAGCCCTCCCGCGCCGATCACTCCCACCACGAAGAGACCCATCTCCCCTCTCCCGCCAGTGATCACCATCACGCCTGCCACCCTCCAGACTCTCCCGACCCCACCTATCTCACCGATTGAAATCTCTTCCAAAGAGTGTACCAGAACCGAAACCATCCCCATCCCCAAGCCCATCCCACCACCTCTCCCTGAGTCGGAGAAATCCAGTTCCCCCGAGTCCCTACTCGATCCCCTCAAGCGCCACCTCCACCTCATCCACCCCTCCACCCCCACCTCCATCATCTCATTCATCGCCACCCGTTTCCTCACCCACGAGAAGCCACTCGGACACGACGGTTCATGGACCCCTCTCTGGGCGCTGGACGGGTACGTGGATCTCAGTACGGCGGGACTTGGGCAGGAGGCGGGTAGGGGGTGTCGGCAGAAGGATGGAGGGAAGGGAAGGGAGATGGATAGGAGGGTGGAGGAGATGTATGAGGTTGCCAGGAGGAGTTGGGGTTTGATGGGCAAGGAGGTTGGAGAGTTGACGGGGGAGGGGGAGGATTGGGAGACGGTCGAGACGGTCGCGACGGCGGGGACTGAGTGAGTGGTGCGGACTAAATGTGGTTGGCGATCCCGCTTGGCAGTGATATGTTTTGCAGCTTGAGCTTCCTTCGCGTTCGATTTCAAGGAGTTCCGTGGTCCCCGAAATGTCAGCGCAGATCAAGCTCGCCAGAAGATCCATTGTGGGTTCATCTCAATTCAACGACGAACAGTCTCACTGGGGCGCTTTCGATATCGTGATTGTTTCGTCACGTTGTTCGTGACGAGTGGAGTATGCTGCCATACCATCTTCCCAGAAGCTTCACCGGTAAAAGCCTGTTGAGGAGTCTGCTGGATTCTCGAAGTGTGAAGGGGTATCGTGGGGGCTGGAGCCCAAGGACAGCCGAACGGCGTTGAAACCCTGAGGTCGGCGCGCATAGTAAGACAAAGCATGATAAGATGCGATGAGCGGCGAGGGATAGTGCCATGTCATACCATGCGAGGGTTTGTATTGTAAGGATCAGAAGAAATGGTCGGACTCCCACTTGTGAGCCTGACAATTTAGGTTGTTCCTGATACTGAAATTCCGACCATACGAATCGATTGCTGTTCTGTCCTGTCATTCTTTCGGTCTCATGAGAAGGGGTCGCTTGAAAGAGATCAGCGGTGATCTGGATCCTAGTGGGCCGATCAAGTGATCCATGCGAGGAGCGGAAATATAGACCCAATCTCAAAGCCGTACAGTCATCGCTGGTCCAAGAAATGTGGTTCGGCCGGATCGAGCTTCGGGACCAGGCGTCGTTTCTTTGTCGTCCGGATTCACTTCGGCTTGATGCTTCAAGCATACCTCATTCCGGCTGGATATCACTCATATATACACTGTCCCCATCTTCCAGCGTCTAAACTCGCGAGAAAAGGCGCGAAGGAACGAGAAACTTCCTCCCAAATTCATGAGGATACCCCTTCCTCGCCTGTCCGGCTACCCGACCCTATCTCCAAAAAGCGTCCCGTTCCTTGACACGCTGGCACCTGCGTAGCCGCTCCTCATATCTCCGTAACGCCGGTCGATGTTTCGGTGAAAGGTTGAGTCAATGGAAGCCCACAGCTATGATATATTTCACAGCGTCTAGAGACAAAAGGCTTTTCCCCTAGACCGACGATTTTGTTCACCATCTACTCGTCACTGAGGATCTTCGTTTCTGATCAAGATGGGTGCGTCAACTACCTTTTCCTTACATGCATACACATGCATACGATAGGTGGAGCATCGCTGATGTTGATTCTTGATGCATCTGATTGTAGCTCGTACCAAGGTGAGTCGAAAAACTCGTTTTCATGTTTGAGAAGGGAGAAGAACACCCCGAGAGTGGAAGACGGGGAAACACCACCCCCGCCATGCATACTCCGCCTCCTTATTTACCTTCCGGCCGTCTTCACTCCTTCCCCACTACAATCCTTCCCCACTACAATCCTTTTCGCCATGCATGTATACGCCCGTGCTGGCCGCCATCATGCATGGGTGTGATGCATGCTACGGGTCTCGCCACCCGCTTTCCTCCTCTGCCTTCCTCCATCCTCCATATCGCCTTCACAACGTCTTCCGTTCTTCGTTCTCTGCTTGCCCATCACATTCCACTGGCCGCCACCGTCACACTTTCTTTCTATACGACTGGTCCTGCTTGTAGCTCATCATACGGTCCCATCGCACAATGTACTAACCCCCTCGCCCTTATAGCAAACCGCCCGCAAGTCCACCGGTGGCAAGGCCCCGAGGAAGCAGCGTACGTCTCAATCGCCTCCGTCCCATGCATAGGCTGACTGGTCGTCTCTCACCTTTCTCCCATCCTCCACCTCACTTTGCTACCATCCACCAACCCTCCACTCTACCCTACCTCCCATGTCGCCCATCTACCGCTTCACTGCGTCACGATCCCGACCTCTCCCTCACAGTCGCCACGAAGGCCGCCCGCAAGTCCGCGCCACAGGTGACTGGTGGTGTCAAGAAGCCGCACAGGTACAGGCCCGGTACCGTCGCGCTTCGTGAGATCAGGAGGTACCAGAAGTGAGTTTGATTTGTTGGATCTCAGATGTCCCGGCTGGTCTATGACCGGAGCTGGTCACTTGATATATATACGCTGACTAGTCACCAGGTCCACCGAGCTCCTCATCCGCAAACTCCCGTTCCAGCGCCTCGTCCGTGAGATCGCTCAGGACTTCAAGACCGACCGTGAGTCATCCCTTCATACCCATGATCCACATCTCACCCCAATGTAGTCCGCTTCCAGTCGTCTGCCATCGGCGCGCTCCAGGAGGCTTCTGAGGCCTACCTCGTCTCGCTCTTCGAGGACAGTGAGTCGGCCATCCTTCACTCGTATTTCATGCTGATCTGGCCCAGCCAACCTCGCCGCGATCCACGCCAAGCGTGTTACGATCCAGCCGAAGGACCTCCAGCTCGCCCGTCGTCTCCGCGGCGAGAGGTCGTAGACTCCCCATCCGACACATGATTTGGGTCGAGAAGATGTAATGTTTCCTTTCTCCATCTTATGTCGTGACACCCTTCGCTTTTCGCTATGCTATCATTACTATGCCGCGACATTATATCATGTGATGTATCCGTGCCATCGATCAGTTCTGGAATCGTCTCGCGCTTCCTCCTAGCTGCCATCTTGAAGACATTTGCAAGTCACGTCAGGTGACCGGCTGAGCCATGTACAGCAAGTACGGGTAAAACATCTAGGCGGCGAGACATCAATTACTTGCGGACGAGTGCCGTTCGCACGTAAGAGCCATGACAACCCGTAAGAAGGCGGCGTTGCGGAGGCAGAGGTCATAGAAGTCATCCATTCCCATGCGTGTCGCGCAACCCATCCTCATCCACCGCCATCCGCTCCACTTGCCCTCCATCCCGTCCGACACCTCCCCTCTCCCCCCGTCTGCCGTTTCAACTCTCTCAAAGCCTCCGCCATCTCCCTCAGCGTCCTCGCTTCCATCCGTCTCCCGTACAGCCCCAACTCCACCCCTTCTCCTTCCCCTTCCCTTTGCCCTTCCTCATCACCGGACAGACCCCGAGATCCAGTGAGGAGAGTCGAAGCGAAGGGCGTCGGAATACCGTCTACCGGCGGCGGGCGGAGCGTTGACGTGGAAGCTTTCGTCTCGCGGAGGTAGTAGACTGTTTGGCGGAGGACGAACTGTATTTTCTGTTTGCATTTTCGTGAGCTTGGATCGGGCACTGAGGAAGAGTAAGGGATCTGGAGGGACTCACGTCAAGTAGAGTGAGGTAGCGGTCTACGCCGGCACGAGCTGCTATTCCGGCTGCTTCTTCGTCAGTGCCGGAAGAAGAGGGAGAGGGGGAGATGAGGTGGGCGAGGATGGGTTTGATGGAGAGGAGGAGCTCGGGGATGGCCTATCAAGTCTCGAGATCAACCTGAGCGCGAGAACGAACGAGTAGGAGAAGAAGGATCCGATGCAGACAAGAGAGACAACAGGGGTTACGCAGGTTTACAGAGGGGACCGACCTTGTCAACAGCTGTGAGGGCGGTGAAGAGTGAGTCAGCGTCGAGGGAGGTCAGGTCGAGCGGGTCGAGCGGGTCGGGCGAGTCTGGCTCAGAAGTGGCGATGGACATGATCACTCAAGCTATACCCTATACAATAGCTTTGGGAGGAAACACGCTCATCTCAGCGAGAATGGGAAGAGTTTATGAGCACTACTCCTCTTAAATTTTGCATCCGCCCATCTAATCTATTCTGATGACATACATCCCTCTCTATCTGACCACTCATTCCTCTTATCAAAAGTCTTTCATCATTCCAGCGGCTAGACATCTCGCGTCTGCCGATACGCTGATCTTTGCTTAACCTTCTCCTCCTCGCGCCTCGTCATCCTCAGCAACGTCTGCCTCGCCGCTCCCGACCTATCCTGCCACTTCGCCGCCTTCGCACTCTCCAGCAGCCCCCCTGCAGTCCCACTGACAACTCGTCGATCTGCCACAAGGACCGCAGTAAGCGGCTCAAGGCTCATGCATGCCTTCAACGGTGCATGCCAAGGACCATCTGTTATGTCTCGGTGGTGCAGGTGCAGCACCTTCCTTGAGGTCTGAGGGGCGGCGCTGGTCCTGCCCCAACTGCTTCCAGTCGACGTCCGATTTGATTTGTTCATTCTGTATCTTGAGCCTTGGTGATGGTTATAAGCAAAAAAGAAGTGTTGAGGAGCGTGGGGCCTTGAGCAGGTGTCCTTTGGTGGAAGACCGGATGATCAAAGGTGTGGAGCAACAAAGGGCGAAGTTCGCGCCTTCTCGCCTTTGGTCTTCCTTTGCATCGATGCGATCGCTGCAGTTACGGACAAGCAGGGCGAGATGAGGGCTGCAAGGAGCGACGCCCGAGAGTGAGTGGGTGATCGCAGCAGACGGTTTCTCAAGCAGGTGAGCCGACAGCGAGTAAAAGTGACCATAGTAAGTCATAGCATGTCATTGTATCAGAATGTCCAATGTCTAAGCGGTAAGTCCGCCCTATGCAAACAACAAGAATCGGAAGCATAGCCCAAGGACGCAGAAGTCACTTATCCCGATTGGGACCGCCATTGTTTCATTGGCGGCCTTTTGTCGCATGCCCGATGCCCATACCCATCCGGACAAGAGTCTCGATGGAGGCTCTACCGTTCTGCACGAGATCCTCGTCGAAATGCATCGCCCCTTTCTCAAACAGACAGACAATGGTCGAACCGCCTGTGCCGACCATCAGCCTTTGATAGCTGTTGGGAAGTTTTCGGCTCACCAAAAGCGAAATAGCCCATTTCTTCCGCTCGATCGATCATCTGTCCCTCCTCAACCGTTGTCAGGATACTCCCGACCACTATCACTCGCTCAGTACGATCACGAAGCCATCAGGGATAGGCTTACTCATCGCGCCGACCCATACCGTCATCACCAGTCCAAACTCCTCACTGTCCACCGGAACGACCTTTCTCACGTTCTCGCCGTACACGTCGAGAGATGTTCGAATCGCTTGCGGGTTGACGGTATAGTATTCTCCGTCGATCAGGGTCATCTTGCCCACCCTACCCTTAACGGGTGAATGGAAGCGGTGATAATCCTGCGGCGCTAGTCTAGTCATATCGTTAGCGTCATAGCCCTTCCATGCATGGATACTCACCGGAAGATCCCCAAACCGCCCCCCTCGAACCGATGTGCCACATCCTTGTAATTCGGTCCCAGCAATCTGCCGACCGTGAACTCTCTGCCTTTGATCCAGATATTCGTCGCCTCGTTTACCGTCTCAAATGCCATCATCCGGCAATCCGCACAGCTGACCAGTCTGCCTGGATCATCCGGGTCTGCCATAGGACGAGCGCCAGGCTTAAGCTTCCGGTAGAAGAACTCGTTGAATGTTCTGAAGGAGTCGATGGGATCGAGGATCTCGTTGACGTCGAGACCATGGAAAGCGATGAAGGACGGGATATCGATAGCGCTGGCAGGTGAGTCGTATTTCAAGCCTTGCTTGACCGAGAGCGATTTGAGTAATCTTCGAGCTGGAGAAGCATCAGACCGGGATACATGAAACAGAATGAGACCAACCTCTTCCGCCTTCCATTCTGCTCTTTGCACCCTTATACAGGACTCGGATCCCCACTCGGACGTACACCTGCCTACATTAGCTGGTCCCCCTCGTTTTGTGAAAAAGACTCACAGCCATTTTCTCCTCTTGTAGCTGGCCAGTGGTGCGGTCCTGTACAAGTATATTCGCGGAGTTGGCTCCCAGAGAGTAAGCGCCGATCGCAACCTTATTCACCATCCTCGTGAAGAACTTGCGCTGAGCCTGCGAGGCGCTGACGTAGTTGGCCGTGACGATGCGGTCGACCCTGTTCCAATCGGCGGATGCACAGATGGCAAGATGCGTGACGATATCCTGTTCGGATCGCTTGCCGAGCCGAGGCCGATGACATAGCGGGCAAGTGCGAATATTGATGATTCTCTCGCGATCATCGCCTCCGCATGAGGATTCCGGTTCGGGCTCATATATCTCGGGCTCAGAAGGGGATGGAGGCGTTACAAGCTCAGCGCTCTCCAGTGGCGTTGCGGAACCGTCGATAGATGCGGAGCGCTCGAGTTTGACAGAAGGGATGGCGGGGCTAGCCTGATCATGCGGTAGCTGGTTGCCCGGTCGACCTTGGTCGTCGTCTTCCTTCTGTTGTTCTCGTGGAGCACTCTTAATAATATGCTCCGCCAGTTCCTGCGCGTTGACGGCGGAAGAGACAGCAATATGCGGACCAGTCATCTCCAGGCCATGATTCGAGGGGTGAGCAGCGATTCCAGGCGTATTGTGGCCAACCGATATCGATAGATCGTTATCTGACACCTTCGCCTTCTCGGACCGATCCTTCGCGACTTCCCGTTCGAGACACAGGATCACTTCCTCGACCGTTAATTCATCTTTCTCCGCGTCTTTTCCGCAGCTCGAGAAATATCCTTCTAGAGTCTCTTTGGTGAGAGTGGACCCAAGGGAATCCAGCATAGTCGTGAGTTCCGTATATGACACCTTCCCAGTGTCGTCCGCGTTGTACTGCGTGATGTATTGCCGCCAGAATCGCTGGCGGAGGGCGTCGTAGGGTTCATATCTCGCTCGTACAGTCAGGCTAGGTGAATGCCTTGATTCCCATGGCATCGCCTTGTCGGTATTTAGGGAGAGCTGCGGCGGGAGTAAATAGACAGAAAGAATGAGAACGTGTCGTCTTACCGTAAAGTCCTTCATCTCGTGTCTGCCGTCCTCCTCACTCCCATACAGCCCAGTCTTCGCGTTCGGCCCGGGAGCATCCGCTACCAGCTGGCTGAGGGGTATTGTGCAGGTCCCAACCATATCGTTCCCCGAAACCTATGCAAGTCAAAATCATCGGCATAAATATTATCCATGCAATGATCGTGCCCACCTTGTCCCAATCCAGCACCGCAAATTGCAGGGTAAATGTACTCTCATGCCGCCTCACGTGGAAAATCAATCGCTCGTCCCAGGTGGGGTTGAGCGAGTGCCGGATCACCCTCGTCCGAAACACCTTCTTTCCGAAGGACACGACGACGAACGGATCCATGTCGAACGACACTCTCAGAGCTGTCCCCATAAGCGAGGCAGGGAAAGTGAGATGCGAGCTCACAATTCTTGATTTTAGGCAGATCCGCAGCACTTTTGATCTCCACCATGACAATCCCCAAGACATCCCTCCCCTGATTGGCATCGAAATTAAAGTCCTTCGTAGACTTCTTCGACGGTGTAGCACTCTTATTCCGCTTGAATCTCGGTCGTCTCTTTGTATCACCAGGCGTCCCGGGTACGGACAAAGCTGGTGATTCTCCATACTCCTGGTGAGTGGGACGATCGAAATAACCAGGCATGGAAGACTGGCGGGACGGTGTTTGGGCGGGCTTACGGGAGGGAGTGAGCAGTCCAGATGACTTGAGTATTCGGTCGTCCATCTCTGGAGGCAAATTGTGTTGCGGCAGGCCCGCACTTTTGTCATATATGGTCTCTGCAAGGGTTTCCACGATCGCCATCTCATGTGATTCGCCAGGATCGGATGTCCCGAGCGCATCTTCGTAATCGTCATCGGACGAGCTGGAGAGTCCGTCGTCGGCAAGAACCTCCTCGTCCTCATCGTCGTCATCGTCTTGTTCATGTCCAGGTACAGGGGACATCCTCTGTCCTCCAGCCATTGGAGATAATATGGCGGCAGTCGCTGAATGTAGAAGGGCGAAGGCAGACTTGTCCTCGACGGCGGAGGCCGAAGGCGCCAAAGGGGTAGTCGCTTCGAACCGCCTGGACCTCATCTTGATCGTCCCTATGCCCTCATGCTGTGCCTCGTTAGCCATTCATAAATGCTTTGAATGGAGTATCCGCGTACCGCTGGGACGCCAAGCACACCTACGCGACCCCGTCCCACACTGCTCCGCTCCGCCAGAGCCCCATAAACCATTCGAACCTGTCTCAGCGCATCCTCCGCGCTCGTGGCGTTCTTCGGCTCGATAAATCCGATTTGTAACGAGACGGTTCCCGATACTTTATGCCTCCGTCGGGTGGATAAAAGGCGGTGAGTCAGATGCTGAGCGCCTTCAGTATAGCCTTGAATCGCGAGATTGCTACTACAGCTTACGGGAAGATCCTCGTGCCACAGCTTAACGTCTTCCCCCTCGAACCAATCCACGAGCGGGATAGTGACCTCGCCCATGTACTCTTTTCGCATCAGATCCTGTGATAAATCAGCGCTCCTCTTCAGAAGAAACGGACCGATGAGGTTGCTGTGGACCAGCTCATCGGACATACCTTGTCCCATACCACTCCTTCCAAACCTCTTCCTCCTATAACGCCAGCAAGGCTCAAATGTATCGGATACTCGAACGTGCTCGATTCGGCAGGAAACACGGGATGAAGGGTTCGTTTGACTACCGAGGTTGATGTGCGATGGGAGGGAGGTAAGAGGAGGGTGATGAAGCTGTGTAGCTATCAATCAGCTACATTCGATACGAGAAGCATTGGAGCTTCATGATGCTGGGAGAGGCAAGGTTGGAGAGACTGTTTAAGCGACTTACGGATCACTCGACCCTCTTCGATCCTTCGCCACCAGCCCATCAGCCCGAACAATCCTGACCCTCAGCCAGGCCGCCGGCTCCTCCCCATCCAACGGCTTCCTTGGCCCCTTTGCAGCACTAGCGATCTGGGCGGGGGTGAGTCCCGGTTGACTCTTGAGTCGGTGATGCCGCCGCCATTTTTTCCTATCGCTTCCGCTTGAATAGCTGTTGATAGAAGTAGCATCGGAAGGCACAAGGGTAGAGGAGGAAGCTACCGTAGATTGCCCAGGTGTCGTCGATGAGCGGGAAGTGAGCGGTCTCAAGGTAGACTGAGCTAGTTTTAGGGGCTTGGACGCAAGCCTACGCAGCTTCGGATGTTGACCTTGTGGATGGAATAGGTCGTTTTGTGATGGTGGCTCGGTGTTGGGCGACATCGTGGCCAGGTGATGAGGGAGCTCGAGCCAGTCAAGGAGTCAGGCGGAAAATGCCTATATGGCGAACGCTGGACACATGACAGTCGGACGGAGCGAAAGGATCCCGGAGTGAGGGTGGAAAGGGAAAGAGGGTCAAAGGGATGAAAGAGATAGTAAAGCGATCATCGTGAGAGCATGGGATGATAGGCTGTAGGAATCTTCTGAATAGCAGTGCGACAGCATCGCTGCATTTCAGGCACGCAGAGACCACGCTTCTCTGAATGTGTGACGTGTGTATATTTGAGGAAGGAATATCAGACTTGGACAGGACCCGCTTAGCTTTAGCCGGACGGCTTTGTCGAAATTCCGATAACCTTCGTTGGCACCATCTGATAGCTTGTGAAACCTGAACTGAGCCTCTGCAAGGCGCCTAACCATCTGTCGTCCCACAAAGAAGATCTCAGACGAGATCCGCCATAATGAGCGCTCATCCACCTCTGACGCCTTTCGGCTCTGCTCTTGCTGGCGCTCTTGGTGCCGTCTTCGCGAATGCGTGAGTGCCTTTGGTCGAGCTTTCATTCACGTTGGGGGCCTTTTTCGTCTTCCTGTTTGCCCTGTGTGGAAGAGGACTGAGTTTGGCTTCCCAGAACTGTTTATCCCCTCGACACAGTCAAGACTCGCCTTCAGGCCCTGCCGGCCTCCTCCCGCCCGCGATCCGAAACTAGCACCCGAAATCTCAACATAAAAGATGTTCGAGAGCATCCGCAGTCTCTTCCGAAGAAGCTTTTACGACGTTTGCGACGATGGCAAATGCTGTCGCTCCTGCTTCAAATTTTGAAGACCGAAGGTTTAACGGGTGCATTTAAAGGATTCAGCGCGAGCATGATCAACACCTTCTCCACCCGTACGTCCACCGCGCTGCGTTCTTCCCCAGATTCCAGTCGAAGCCCCACTGACGTCTGGGGTCCGATCAGAATTCGCGTACTTCTTCTTCCACACCCTGCTCCGTACCGCCACGATCCGCCGACTCTCCCTCCGCTCTCCCTCAAAGCCTATCGTCCCCCTCTCCACCACCTCCGAGCTCCTCCTGGGTGCACTCGCCGGTGCCTTAGCTCAGATCTTCACCATCCCCGTAGCTGTGATCGCAACTCGTCAGCAGCTCTATCTTCCGCCCACATCAACCCCGGACAAACCCGCTCCATCGCTTATCGACATGGCCAGGGAGATCATTGCCGAATCCGGTATCACTGGACTATGGACAGGCTTGAAACCAGGTCTAGTCTTGACGATCAATCCCGCGATCACGTATGGGGTTTTTGAGCGTCTCAAGGGGGTGACTTTGATGGAGACGGGGAAGGCAAAGCTGAGCGCGGGCGAAGCGTTTTTGTTGGGCGTGGGGAGTAAGACTTTGGCGACCGTTGTCACCTACCCGTACATCTTCGTGAGTATCCGGGCCTGTCGTCTTCATTCGCGCGACCGCTGATGCGAAGACTTAGGCAAAAGTGCGACTGCAAGCGAAGTCTACCGACAGTGAAGAGATCAAGTCGGTTGAGTCCGTCGACCCGACAAACGACGGATCGCCGTCGTTCGCCGAAATTGCGAGCCATCCTCCTGATCCATCCGCTCCGGTGCTACCGAACAGCGAGAATGAGAAGCCTGGTGCTCCGCGAGGATCCCCTGGCTCTCGGTCCACGCCAATCAAACACCAGCAACGGGGTGCTATACCCCTCCTCGCAGCTGTATACCGCGAGCGAGGCTTCTTCGGATGGTATCAAGGTCTCACCGCGCAAGTCCTCAAAGCCGTACTCTGCCAAGGTAGGTGCCACCTTTTACTTGCACCTGTAGCATCAGCTGCTCAAGTGGGCGACATGCTTGCTGATGTGTGAACACTAGGTATCCTCTTCGCATCAAAGGACCAATTCGAGGTCTATGCTCTGGTTATCATAGCCCTCCTCGCGAGAGTCCGGTCAAGGATCGCTCTGAAATAGACTGAGCTGGATAGATGGAGATGTTTCGTAGCTACATCCTAGATGCTTGGTATACTTTTGCTCTTGGTGTCGAACTGCCCTACTGTATGTCAAGCACCTCAGGACCCAAGACCTCTCTATCACAGCCAGACAAATCCTTCTTGTCGATTTCAAACCTCTCTGCATCGCAGTCAAGCTGATACCTGGATCTGCCGGGGGACCATGATCAGCGGGTGAATTGCCCGTCAGCGACCGATATCGTTGCCGGTCCGAATCACTCTTATGCTTGTATCCAAGACCCTTGAAAGATCGGAATCTGACCTCCAGGTACTCCACCTTCCAGAGGCCTCCCGACGAGTTCGCCCTTTCAGTCTCGAGCTAGTCATGGAGAAGACAAGAGATGCATTCCTCGGCGATCAGATGTACACGATAGACTGATTCCTTATTTGTATAGTCTTACAGGAATGCTTCCAGTCGGTCACCCGAATCACACATAGTTCCATCCGGTCTACACAGCAACACCTTCTACACATACTGGTTCGAGCCATCGGCGAACTCGCCAAACTTGCCGAGGTCAACGATACTCGGCATGACGTTGTAACCCGCTGGATTCGGATGCAGATAATCGCCTGAGCTGTACTGGTCCTGCATCTGAGATGGCTCGGTCTGATTGGCAATGGCACTCGCAAAATCAAAAACATAGTCGAACTTCCCACTTCTGCATGATCCAGTGTTTCACCTTAAGCCTCGTCTTCTCCCTCGTCCCGTACGGGTCCACGTAGTAGTTTGGAGTCTCTGCGTATGATGGCGCGCTGATGGGAGTGATTGTAGAAGCGAAGACTGGGATGCCGAAGGTGTGAAGCTTGGTGATGATTTGCTCATAGCCGGATATCAGAGTGTGATAGATCGCGTCTTGAGCTTCGATCGTTTCAGCCGCCAGGCCGATATCGTTGATCCCTTCGAGCAGGAGGACGTAGGTCACGCCGGGTTGAGCGATGACGTCCGTCTCAAGCCCCGCAACGGCGCCGATCCCGACGAAGTCGCTGGCGATGCTGTTGCTAGCGATTCCCTTGTCGACGAGCGCGATATCCTTTGGTTGAGCGTCGGCTTGCACCCGGTCAAAAGGAAATCGACCCAGCCGTCTTTATGATTCAAGCCGTTCCCATGTGATCGGTGATCGAGTCGCCGATCGCGATTGCCACACGGGTGTCGGCGGGAGGTCTGGTCGCCTCCGACTGTGAACCACGATGTCTGTTGACCATTGTCGTGCGCTGTGACGCTATGCCCCGCCTGGCCGTCTCGAAAGTACATGGTCACGGTGAGATCATCATGGGTGGCGATGGCAAAGTCGATGGGATCGGAGACCATGACTGCACTGGGCGGTATGGCAATGAATGTGTCTCCGTCAGAGAAAGTCGCTGTCTTGAGGGTATCGGTCTGGATCGTCGGTTGACCCGTGCTTATACCCGATGCGTTCGCCTCTGCGAGGGCCACAGTCATGGACGTGACATTGAGGACGGTGTCGGTGAACTGGTTATCGACTCGGTTCCGGATCGTGTCGGCTCCCAGGCTGACGTGCAAGGTCTGACGAATGGTCGTGTCGTTGAATCCACCATCGATGGCTGATTGTACGGGGGCGGAGGGAGCTTGCCGGGAAATTGACCATCTGGATGACGGTTCGAGGTGCCTATCAGCGGTGCCATAGTCCAGATGTCGACCCAATGATCCGACTTCGTCCACCATCGTTTGCTTAAGGCGCGGCAAGCGCAGAGGTAGCGAGCAGAAAGGCAAAGGCGAGGAGTTACATTTTTGTGCTACAGAGGCGACAGGGCCGATCGAAGTCGACCTGCAAAGCGTTATTATACCTCTTCCTCCTCCACCAGGCATCATGCGCGATCGGTGAAGACCGTACAAGATGACATGATGAACAAAACGAGTTCGGCTCCTAACCGTTGAAGATTCACATGGCGCGGGATCGGATTCCTCGGGATTGGTTCATCCTTGGGGACATTTGATGATTGATTCCAGAATCGGATGAGTAACATCAGCTGTGAACACTTGCGGGAGTGACTAGAGGTGGAAGAGATAGCTAATTCCGGTACATCGAGAAGCAATGTCGGTCGGGCCCCGCGCAGGAATCTCCGCCGGAGGAATGTGGCCTTTCATGTGACTACCTCAATGGAGGAGATACTTCTCCAGATCGTGCATGTATAGTGATACAGGCGGCTTTCGTGTAATCGTTTATAACCAGATAATCTAGACCAGCCCATCTGTCGGTCTAGTCCGCGTCGGACTCGATATGACCTCTGCCAAATGCTCGAGGTGTCCATCGGCATTCGCATCCCGCCCGTCGACGACGTCGCGGATAAGGTGCATCGTATTTTCGAGGCTGCGCCGACGATTCGAAGGCGAGGTCTTCGTCGTGCCCAGCGAAGCTTGGCGGGAGTGACCGCGGCGCCAAGACATACCGTTGATTGGGGCGCCGGTGGGTGTACCGGGAGTACCGCCGGGAGATTCTCCCATGATCTGCGATGGAGGTTCCTCGGGCGTGTGAGGAGTCGAGACCGATGGGGACGCGGGCTTCGCCTCGTCGGGCTGCGGAGGGTGAGCTGTCGGCACGTATAAGAAGGGATCAACTTACATCAATGATGTCTGGAGGGAGGCGCTCGTTCTCGATATCGCTCTTCCGCCTGCAATCACATCAGCGGTGTCTCCAAGAACATGAAGGGCAAGCGCACGCATCGTCGAAACCCTGGATAGCATCCTTGATACCCTCCGCTCCAGATGCCAACATCCCAGCGGGAAGTGTGCTCGATCCGGAGATGCTCTTGAGCTCCGATACTCTTTCTGATTCCTCTCTATCGGATAAATGGATCAGCACTAGGCCGTGTTTATGGATGTCGCTCCACTTACCGCAACAGAGCAAATACCCGCGACATCCGACCGACCGCCAAGATCTTGTTTTTGATGATCTGTCTTCGTTCGCTCGAGCCATCGTCCACTGCGATGGCTTGGGTCAGAAAAGCTCACGCTCAGTCGGAATGATGGCTTACTTGCTACCGCTTCTGGTGTACCTGGCGTGACGGCCATTGGTGTCTCCTCTTCCTCCTCTTCAAGCTCTTCTTTGGTGCAGCAATTTAGAATAGCGATGAGCATGTCGGTGACTAGTATACGGAATGTATCAGTAATGCGCTTCAAAGGTATACAGGGCGTACTTTTCTCCCCGACGAATGGCAGACTCCAGGTAAAAACGTCCATGAAATTAGGAAGCCAATATGGATGAGGCGTACAATTGAACTGTCGGATACTGATATGCGGTCAGACAGTATGCTGTATGCCGTACTCAGACACTCACTTCATAACATTAGATTCGTACTTCAGGACCGCGGCCTTGTTCGAGTAAACGTCGAGATAGTTGGGAGCGGAGAAGATGGTCATGACGGAAGGGAAACCGGTCGTCTTTGTCTTTCGATACATGCGATATCTGTCGAGAGCATCAGCTTCTACACTAGTACGTAAGGGCGAACCCGTACCCAGCGTCCTGAGCTTCGTGCGCTCGGATGATTGAGAGAAGGTTGTTTCGCTCTAAGAACTGGCACGCCGCGTTGTAACTGGTGGATGTGCGTATTCATCAGCTCTTACTGAGCTGAATGAGCGCGTATCTATCCTCACGTGAAAAAGTAGCTGCACCCCCGAACATGGTTGTGTATGAAGTTGTCCGTCGCGTTCTTCTCGGAACCGAAGTCCTCCAGTGGGTCCGCCCAGAGTATGTCGCACATCAACCCATGCGTTGGGGGCTCTCCGAAGCGGTTGATCTGGCACGTGTCAGCTCGACACAGACGGATCTGGGCGCAACGTACTGATCGAAGGTCGTCGAGTGTGTGCAGTTCGGGTGAGAGGCCGCCATGGATACACAAGAACTGCTTGTTCATGATTGCGGCAAGAGGGAGGTTGCAGAATGTCTCCATGCAGGCGTTGTAGATCGTCTCGGAGTACTTGTGCTTGCCTAAAGGAATGCGCGGACTGATCAGCTGCTTCTCCTGTACATCTCTCGCAGAGCATCTCCACTAACACTCGAGCTTGAAGGTGAAATAATCTGTCAAATGTCGACACTCGTGATTGCCTCGAAGCAGGAAAAGGGTGTCGGGATACCACATTTTCAGCGACCAGAGGTAGAGCACACACTGAAATCCCACATCAGCCTGCTGCTGAGCCTACCAAGCTTTCTTCGGACCGACCTCGATGGAGAAGTAGCCTCGGTCTACATAGTCCCCCAAGAACAGATAGCGTGTCTCAGCAGGGTTCCCTCCGACCTCGAAAAGCTTCATCAAGTCGTACTGCGCCAGCTATCAGCCTCCCGCCTAGAGCAGGGGATCATCGGAGCTCACATATTGCCCGTGGATGTCTCCACAAACTACCAGCACATTCAGCCCATAGCTAGGTCCTCGCAAAGCCGCTCGAGCTCACCAGTGATAGGTGCGTCAACCTCCAGCAAATTCGGCTCTGATCGCAGTACTGCTCCTCCCCTGTAACACCAGAGTCAGTCAAGCCAGCGGGCGACCAGCTCAGACCCACTTCTCCAGAATATACAGCGCTTGCTCCTCAGTCAATCTCCCTTCCCGGTAGAAGTGATTCTTGAGGAAGGCGATGTCGGGCTTGGTCCGGTCCTCTTTCGAGAAGAACTGCTCGGCTGTAGGGACGTACATGGCCGGCGCTTGGACCTGGTGGAGTGAGAGCATGTCAGCAACGAAGACGAGATCAGGACGGGTAAAGGACCGAGACATCAGGCTTCGAGCTATGACACGGACTGCATGCAGTGGCGGATGTGGCTTGGATGGTGTGTGGTGGGAACATTCGATGAAAGGTAGATGGTCGAACGGGCCAAGGGACGGCCGAGAGCGATGGTGTCATGCTCTCGACTGCCATGGCAGCTTCGCCACTCCTTGCCCCCGCCAACAAGAATGCCCCTTAGTTGAAGAGAGCCGCACCAGAAAGGCACGACTGAAACGGCGACTTTGACTCACATCTTTGACGACCCTCTCCGTAGTGCTGACCACCTCCCCGTTCTCGAGCTGATGTTGTGTAAAGTCGATCTCGGGGATGGGGATATGGGCTCGATTTGTGATGGCGGCGATAGCGTTGGCTGTTTGAGTGGTGGGGGACGCCATGCGGGATGGCGCGGCGCTTGATGGCGGAAATCGAACAGCGGATGATCTAGGGCGCTCCACAAAGCTATATATATTCGATTTGATATTTAAGAGCGCAAACAGTTGGGGTACTGGATTATCAAGGTGAGCACGCCGCAGTCTTGCTCGAGCCGGGGGTTGGTCTCGACGCGCCAAGCCGGTAGGACTTGCTTATTGCCGAAATCCCGTACTGGCGTGCTTGACGGACCCGAGGGATCCGTTTACTCCTGCTTGATATCTATCAGGCCAAGCCGGACCTATCCAGCACACCATTACCATCATGCCGACAGTCGAAGACTATTTCGATGATGACACTGATCTCCCTCTCCTCTCCTCATCGGGATCTCGCCCCGTCCTTCCTCATACAGGTATCCGCGGTGCCCTACTCGAGGAGATCAACCCAGACGAAGAGATGGACTATTCAAAACTCGCCGAGCAGGGTCGCGGTATCTTCGGAGAGGACTCTATCGCTCCCGAGCCATCCTCTTCTAGCGGTAAGGGGAAGTTGGCGGTCCGTGACGAGCCGGGCGAGCTTCGACCGAGTGGAGGACCGTCGCAGATGAACCCGAACACACCGATGGGAGGGTTCATGGGGGATATGATGAAGCTGCAGCAGGCGGAGGATGAGAGGTTGGAGAGGCTGAGGAAGCAGTTTGGGAATGCAACACTGGCTCAGGATCCGAGCGTATATAAAGCGTGAGTTGGCGCATCTTCCCGTAGCTCTCTCCGAGCCACCTGAAGACGAAGGGGCTGACTCGCAACGGGGCAGATGGAATACAGTCTATCCGCGTTACTTCGATGCCAAAGTCTCGATCAATGATGGTCGACGGGTACCGAGACAGGCAGCTGTGTGGTGGCCGCAGGCGACGCATATCTCTCAGGCATGCAGATCCTTGGGTTTGATGAACGTGCTCGAGGTGGGTTGCCGGACATTGGGGCAGCTTCGGAACCCGTTGTGGCGTGTGTGCTGATCGTCATACGTACGTATAGCCGGACAAGACACATCCTGCGGACTGGGAGAACCCAGGACGGGTGAAGGTTCAATTCGCAAAGGATGGGCGATTTGCCAACCCCATCATCAAAAACCGTGCGTAGCACGCGCTCTTTCGCTCGACCTCGCTCACCTTCCACAGGAAGGCAGCTCTACAAACATCTCGCCGATCAAATACTTCAAAATAACCCATCCATCGCATTCACCGGTTCCAAATCCAGCATCACCCCCAAACCCAAATCGTCCAAACCTAGAGCCAAGTCCAATGCTAAATACACCTCTTCCACACCCCGTCGTCCCCCATCTAGAGCTCCCGTCGCCCCGAAGCCCATCCCTGTCCTCGAATCCCGTCTGCCCTTGCATTCCCCGATCTATCCGGCAGGAGTGGCGGTCTCCGCCATCAAGCGGGATCTGGAGAATGAGAAGGAGGCGAAGAAGAAAGGGATAGCCCCGCCAGGGGAGGGAACGAAGGAGAAGGCGCCGAAGATGAAGAGAGTGGTGGTAAGAGGGAAGAGATGAGATGGCGGATGCACTGCACATCGAGTAAGCCGGGAAATTGTCACCGGATCACTACGCGAACCTAGGCATCCTACCGTGGGAAAGGGGACCTCCACACTGGAGTCCTGGCTTTCTGGGTTGTATTTTTGTAGCTCTACCATATTGCGATTCTGTGTGATTCCGCCTGATCAACGTCCGCCATGAGCGATCTTCCTGATCCTGCTCCAGCCCGTATGCCCTCCAACCCACCAAAATATAGCTTGAAGAAGGAGCGCCATAGCTCGACCATCCGAATAGGCGACTGGACAATCACCGCGACCAGGCGGCCTATCCTTAATGGCAAAGAGATTGAGGCGTCAGTGGACACTCGGATCATCATATCGCTGGGATTGATATGACACACTGAGAGAAGAGCTGATAGTCCGCTGGACATAGAGCTGAGAAGTCGCTCAACCTGCCCCTGCCAGAGATGACATTCGGCAATAACTCACTCTCCCTCTCATACGCTCCTTCCTCATCTACTTCCTCCTCTACTTCCACCACGCAGCCTGTTTCAAGCCGTATAGAGATGCGCTTCTCGACTCTGGACGCTCTGGCAGAGGTAGCTGTGGGAGAAGGCTGGGAAGAGAGGGTCGGAGGAGGTGTGAAGGTGTCCATGGCGGAGGCTTGGGGAAAGAGCCGGTACGTGGGTTTAACCTGGTCTACCATCTCATCCGTTCCACTTTGTGGGAATCGCGCTGATTTGTACAGAGCATCGCCGTCATTATTGAGTGATACGCCCCTCCCGAGTAAACCGGTCAAGCCGCACGACTGGACATATGCCACTACATATGCTGGATCCCTATCCGGACCATCCGTGCGTCCCATTCTGATCCTCCTGCCCTCGTCCTGACTATCCTCCTAGTCCTTCCAGTCTTCGCCAACCCACTCCATCCCTATGACCCTTCTCTCACGGCAGGACCCGATACTTGACCAGATCCTGTTCTACGAGGACGTCCCGCTCTTCGAAGACGAGCTGCACGACAACGGCGAATCGATCCTGAATGTTCGAATAGTAGGCCCTCTCGTCCAGCTCGATGGTTTAGGCTAATTGTGTCATAGCGAGTGATGCCACATTCCTTCTTCATCCTTTCGAGACTGTTCGTGCGGGTCGACAATGTGTTGTTCCGGATATACGATGTGCGGATATACCATGCGTTTGGATCGGAGGAGCTGGTGAGGGAGGTGTCAGGATTGGAGGCGGGGTATGAGGATGTCAAGCGGGTGCGTCCGAACAAGCCGTATGCGGTCCAGCTGATGGATTTGGGGGAGCAGAGGTTGGCAAAACAGTCGGACCTGTCGCCCTTGACATCGTCGAATTTTGTGCATGGGGTTATGACCTCGATGACTGGTGAAGATGGTCGACCGAAGCTCCCACATCGGACCACAGGAAAAGCTTGGCCAGGTTTGGAGAAAAGGGTAGACGTGCTCCGGATACCGGTTGGGCCCGGAGATGCGGATGGCGCTGCGGACGGCTTGGAGAAGCTGTTGATATGACGATCCATGCAGTATCGTGTTCCATCCAGCAATAATCTGAGAGCGGCAATTTCCGGATATCCGGTCTTGCAGCATCCTCCGACAATTACACCTCCCCATATTCTTTCTCTCTGACTGCCGATTGCTGATCCCCCCTCTTTCGCAATATTGTGGATATCGTTCGCCCAGCGCTCAGTTTCGAGCTTCCCATCCCCCCAGCGGCGGGTCAAGGTATCATACGTCCAGCCGCCATTTGGGCAGAGAACAAATGTCGGCCTCTTCACTTCCCTGATCTCGCCTGACTCGAAGCGGGACCGGAGCGCTTTAGTGGGAGCGGCGGACGGACCCCCGATGTCGATCGGACTCGTGCAATTGATCCCAACTCCACTCGGGATTGCTGCCAGTGACTCCATCGTTCCGAGCAAAGCACGCAAGACATGGTCGCCCTTCACGTGTGAACCATTCCGCCATCATTTGCGGATGCCGTCCCTCCGGATAAGAGCTGGTGATGCAGAACGGCTCCTTTTTTTTCCCTCTCGCCGTACCTCTCGCCCATCTCCAGGTTGAGCTGCTCCATCGACCGTGGGATCGCCCTAATCTCCCGAAGAAGGGGAATGGTCTCAGAACCCCACCCATCCGACCTTGCGCCACGTCCCTTCGTCTTTCGTATAGACTGTAATCGGTCGAGGTGGAACGCCATCAACATTTCCTCCGCTCCGGGATCGTCCGTGGAGTTGGTAGGATGCTTCATCCCTGGACCAAATGGAGGTGGGTAGAAACCGCTATTATACTCCTGTCCCGGGCTGAGTATAGCGCCGAACGGACCGAGAGCGAGGCAGACGCTTCGGGGGTGGAGACGATGTCCACTGCTCCGCGCATCACAACTTCCGCTTCTACACGGGAACGACCCATTCGCCTGAGCTCGTCCACTCTAACCTGGTAGCTGCTACCCTATCAGCGGTTAATACACAATGGTGGAATGGAGGCATACGTGGCGGTCTCGATGATGTCTGTACCTGCGTCGGTGTAGCCTCGATGCATCTCTTGGATGGCGAAAGGGTCGGAGGATAATAGCTGGGAACCCCAGAGGGGGTTTGAGACATCGAGGCCGAGGGATTCGAGTGTAGTGCCCTACTAGAAACGGTGAGACATTTATTCGAGAGCAGGTAATGAGGACGCACCATGCCGCCATCGAGGAGGAGGATCCGGCCGATCGGGGTCCGGTCCTCCTGGCGAGGTGAAGTCTGTCATGCTTGATGAGATTTGTTGTATCGAGCGTCAGAGATCCGAGATGAGCGCGGAAGAGTCAACGATAAGATGCATCATGATTTCCGATTGCTCCTCATCATTGGAGGTGCTGCCCGCCGTTGAGCGATTCGCGGGGAATCTTCAGCACGGGAGGAACGCGGTGAGCTGTCGCGATTTAAGGAATGGACAATTGCAAGACCGTGGATTTCCCAAGGCACAGCCTTTGTGCCTGAGATTCCCCGTTGTTGCCGAGAACGATTATCAGCGTCTTCTCCCTTCGGCCATCGGTCGCATCCTGCTTCTACAGGCTAGGCGTCACTTTGATCCCACATACACTTCACGACATTCGACCTAGGGAGTCGATGCTCCCAAGTGGTTCGGTATCACGCGATAGCCTACACCTATGGCGATGAATGGTATGAACGAGGAGGATGCTTGTCCTCCCCGACCGCAAGCCCTAGCGCCCGGGTCTTCGACTTCGTGAGCTATCATCCCGTTTCAACAGGCTTTAGCAGGAAGACATGCTCATTCGAATCGACAGATCCGGAGGATCCGACAAGCCGATGGCTCCGTCGATGACAAAGCCGCATTCTCATCAGAGTCAGTAACCAGGAGCAAGCCGAACGTGACTGATACCATGCAGTAGCCGATTCATCTCCGCAGATTCCTGGATCAGATGGACAGAGTGGAATATCACTCGGGAGGGGCATGTGAGCCTACACTCACCATGCACGCCTAGTCCCAGTGCTTCCCATGTCGAACCTAGTCGTATCGGTTGAATGCTGATGAGTCCCGTCGCAGGGCTTGCGGCTTCTGCAGACGGCGGAAACTTCGCTGCTCCGGCGAGCGCCCGATATGTAGCAACTGCAATAAGTATACCAAGCATTGCGAGTACGGTCCGGCTCCGAAGATAGCCAAGGTGCAGGCTTTGGAATCAAAGATAGGTGGGCATCCCTGTTGTGACTCGCGACAGCGAGATCCCGGAGTTGATGTCCGTTCACAGCCCAATTGTCAAGTCTGATCAGTCAGAACAATATTCCAGGATCTGAGCCACCACCGATACCGCCGACATTTAATTCACGTGCGGTGTCCGAAGCAGGGCCATCGTCGAGTACGAGCATGAGCGGAGCGCCTTCGTCGGGCACGAGTATGAGCGGGGCGCAATCGGTGCACTTCAACCAATATCGAGATGCTTCGTCAGGAGGCATGATCAATGGCTATGACTCGAATTCGTTCGCTTCTTCGTCTGTTCTCAATGCCGAGGACTACCTCGACTTCTCGGGACACGACTCCCAAGAGACCGATTTCGGACAGACTGGACAGTATGGCAATCTTGAAGGCTTTGCACCATCCGTGCAGGACTTTGCGAGCTGGGTCCCGCCAGATCTGTCGCCCTACACCATGTTTCCCAATAACCTCTTCTCGAACCCGCCAGAAACGATTTTCCCGTCAATGGAAGCATATGAGCCTCGCTTGCAAGCGGACTTGAAACCGGATCTCGCCTCACCATTCATCAATCTACCTTCCTACCTCTCAATGAATGTCAACGGAGATTGCGAGCCGGGGAATAGCACCATGCCTTTCCAGCCACAAACGAACTACCCCTCGCAGATTCCCTTCCCGTGTGACAATTGGCAATCTCCAACAATGGTCGCCTCGTCGAACGGATCAACGCTGGTGGACCACTCGCCAGCACCGCCTACGGGCCACGCTACCGAAGGCAGGGTGTCGGTGACTCAAGATTTTCCTGCTTCGGCGATCTTCAGCGACACAATTACCCATACCGCTCACATCGATCCAATTGATGGCTTAACGGAGAGGCTGGGCGAGTTCCTGTTTAATCCAACAGAAGGCGCGGCGAAAGCAGAGGATGGATGGGCGAAGAAGAGGAAAGGGATCAAAGGGAAAGTTCAGGCGGATGCAATGGCGGACGATGGCCAAAGCTGGTGGATCGTCCGGAATAACCTCGAGTCGGACGGCTTGACGGACTCAACGCGCAATCTACTGTACGTGCTGTGAAATCATCGTCTGGGTCAAAACTGAATATCGCAGCATCGACTGCTTCTTGGCGCATTCGAAGCTATTCTTCGAGATGAGCATCCCGCGTTTCCGGTATCGCCTCACCTTCAATGACCGACGGCGACCAAGTCTCGCTCTGCTGAATGCCATGGTGTGTTTGTTTGACCGGCAGACTTGCGCTGACTGTTACAGTATCTCTGGGCGACTCGGATGTCAAACAGTCCTCAGATGTCTTCAATGGAGCACACTTTCTTCGTCGCGGCATGTAGACAGCTCGACCTGTCTAGCGCGAACGGCGATCGATTGATAGACTGCTTGCGAACGGCCATGCTGCTGAGTGCATATTCTTATACATCGGGCAGATTCCACGAGGTGCGCATATACGAGTCTATCTTTGTGTGTCTGACAATGCCTAGGGATGGATCTTGGCAGGCATGGCTGTCAGGTGGGCATCAACTGCTCTTACCAAGTCCAAGTCTAACGGCCGACCTAGACTGGTCATGTCGACCGGTCTGCACCAGATCAAGTCCTGCATCTTCCGACCTGAATCGCCAAAGAACGTCTTTCTGCGGAACAGGGTGTACCTCTTACCGCCACCGGAAGACGCTGTTGAGCTCGCAGAGCGCATACATACCTTGTGAGCCGATGATCGCGATCGAGGGCTGTCGCTGATGCCGATAATACAGCTGGTGTGTCTTTTCGATCGACCGATGTGGGGCACTCGCCACTGGATTCCCTGCTGGACTGGCCGAACAAGACGTCACCACCCCGTTCCCGAGACCGCTGGCCGATATCTCTTCGGTGTGTCCGATGCTGAGATGCAACCCTGCGGCTGACTCTCCATGTAGGGCAGCGTGACCTCGAATGATGACATCACGGTCGGGGACCTATATCGACTAGGCTACAGGCATCCAGTTCAAGACACACCACAGTAAGTTCGCAGCACGGCCACTGCTTCCGTGGCTCACCCTCTCGCAGTGCGCTTTGGGTCAAGGCCGTAGGTGTTTCCCATCTCCTTCGATGTCTCGTCTGATCAATGTGCAGATAACGATACTCGAGCGCTCTCTCAAGCTAGCCTTCATCGAGCCGGAAGATTCGTCCGAGTTTGCGCGAGCATGGAGCCACTATCATATTACTTCGCCAGCGGATCCCCGGAAGCAGAAACCCCCGGCATGGCTGGATCAGCCAAAGTATCGGTGTCCGAAGGATTACTCGGAGACCAAGCTGGGTCTGGATCAGCTCATGGCCGGCATGGGTGTCGAGGGGATATTCCCTGTAGACCGGAAAAGGAATGCTGAACTCGACCGGGTGCCGATGCCGTTCATCTCGCCTCATACCGTCATGATGGTCAGTGATGGTCGATCTGAATGACCCGCATGACTGATTTAAATCTAGCATCATCAATTCGCGGTGATCACTATGCTGATACACGATGTAAACTCGCTTGACGCGGAGAACAAGGAGGCTCTTATTGGTGCAAGAAGGAGCGTCGCGATGATGCGGCTTCTCCCTCAAATGGTGCGATTACAGATGGTTCAAGGAGTACTCGCTGAGGAGGCGGTTCTAGCCTATCCCGGATGTCGACTCGTTCTGCGTTGTCGTGTGGAGCATGATCGCAAAGGGCCTCATCAAGGAGATGCATCGACTCCGACTCGTGGGAGATATCAAGGGTGAGCGACACTTCTCTTCACTAAGCTAAACGTACTGATCCGGAGCAGGGAGTATGACGGTAGAGCAAGAAGTGGACACCGTCATCTCCGAGATGCACCGCATTGGCGCGGTCATGCAGCTGGCGTAGGTTATACGTCCGGTCTCAGGAAGACGGAGCTGATTGAGGTCGTAGCCGAACACAAGCCAAGGCGATGAATGAGCTCAAGAGACTCTCGGTCTCGCCTCAAGACAATCTGGCTCCCGCTGAGCTCTACCACACCTCATCAGATTATAGATCCCTTTAGATCCTTACGAGGACGTTGTAATTGAGTATTATCAGCTGTGATCTTAGATGTATATGTGGTCTGGCATCATCCTGTACAGACATCTATAAAACCCTCTTTCCACCCGACTCCACCCACTATCGCAAGCACGAAACAATGGCCCAGCACGACACTTCCTCCGATGTACACCCACTTCCACCTTCCCCCCTTGATCACCCTCGCTTCCACGACGAACGTCGAGACCGTACTCAAGCACCCACAGAAACCTTGCTGGATCGCATACAACGCGTTGCACCGCACTGCATTCCCAAATGCACTCGGTCTTCTCTGCGCGGCGAACACGCCGGAAATGAGGAGCGTCGCGATCATGTTCGATATCAAGGTACCGAGCGGGAATCGGTCGATGAGTTGGGGTCGGGTATTGATGTTGGAGAGGAAGAATCGGAGGATGGTACCTGGTGGGGCGAGTAGTATTGGGAAGGTCGCGCGATGTCTCCATGAGTTCGGCCCCAGGAAATACAGGAGAAGGGCGATGAGGTAGGATAGGAAAGCGGTGAAGATGGTGAGGACGTCGAGGAGGGGTGTCGGACTGGTGATATGATTAGGAGTAGAGGCTTTAGGCCCGGAGGAAGAGTCGTTGGTGGTCGAGGAGGATCCTCTGGGTTCGGATATGGGACGAGCTTGGATGCGGGGTGATGGGGTGGGTAAGGCGGGGAGGAGGGAGGATATATGGGCTCCGAGATGGATGCAGGAGAGGGAGATGGCGAATGTTGAGAAGGAGTAGCCTAACCCGTCGACCGTCTGCAGCGGATGTGAGCGGGTTAGGGAGAGGGATGGCGGAGGATGGGGTACTCACGTCGTGGAGCCCTTTGCGGTTGTATTGGTCGGCATTGCTGAATGCTAGATAGCTCTCGAGCATCCAGGATGAGAATGTCGTAACGGATCCGGCGATACCTGCAGGGGCGGCGTCAGTCTATCGCCAGGAGCGGCTACATTGACGGACCGGTGGTGAGGAAGGTGTACAGCGGGGGATATCTGTCCTCATCAAGCTCGCTGTCAAAGGGGTATGTACATCGCTCACATGGCGATGATCTCGTTCTTCCGAGCCAGAGCCAAGCCCATGATTCCACACCCTACACTCTGAGCCCAAGCAAGCGAGTAGATCGTCATCCCATCATCTGACCCATCCAATCAGCCAAGGCCCCTTATGATCCCTCTCAACAGGGGGCACTCACAAGTGGCCAAAGCTTCCAGTCCAAGCCGGATGAGTGTTCCCACCATACTCGCAAGCACCAAGATTGCGTAGTGGGCTGACAGTCGGAGGCGTGTCACTTCATCTTCAGGAGGAGGAGCGTTGGCTTCGGGTGGTTCGGGACTCGGCGCACGGGGTGGACGGGGGAGCTCCGGGTCTTCGGAGCGGGATGAAGCGGTCCGAATGACATGGTTCATCTCGGAGAGCTCGTGTGATCGAGTACGACGGGCTGAGAGGGAGGTGAGACGTTGGAGACGGGACGAAGGGGAGCGGGGAGGTTGGGTGGATGGACCGGCAGGGCCGTTGGAGAGGGAGTGTTCGGGATTGTCGAGACTCATTGTCGAGAATGTCCGCCAGATGGGCAAGTGAGGTCTTGAAAGCCAGCTAGCTGAGGACCCATCCTCGTGTCAGAATGACACCCTGGTGATCGGCCGGTGGCTAATCGAGACGCCATGCGATGAACTCGGTGGAACGAAATGACGGAATGATTTGTGGATGACAGCCAGGCACAGGAACAGATTTGTCCACCAGACTTTCAGTCTTGCTTTCCATCTTCCCTCCATCAACACCAAATCTCAGCCAGATGGGGGTCCACGGTCTCACCTCCTTCATCAGGCAGAACCGCAGATCCCTCAGTACCACCATCACCCTCGATCCCGACGGAGAGCAAGGGAATGGGAAGGCACCTGTCGTCGTCGTCGACGCATGGGGGTCTGTCCATCTCGCTGAAAGGACGACTCTTGCTGATGGTGGATCCAGGATCATATACCAGCTTTACCTCGATAGCTTACCTTGGACTTCGGGAGGAGAGTATCTGCGCTTCTATAGGCTTGTGAGGAGATTGATCATCGCTTGGAGGAAGCTCGGGCTGGAACCGACTTTTGTCTTTGATGGCTAGTTCTCCTTCTGTCATCCGTAATATCATGCTGACGGGAAGCTTAGGGTCCGCACCGCCCGAGAAGCATGTGGCGATCCTTTCCCGCCGGCAACAGCAAGTCTCCACAGCTCGACTCTTCTACACTACTTCCCCTTCTTCCCGTTCCGGCCCATCGTCATCGCGAACGAGCTGTATACTCCCGCCCTTCGCTTCGCATACCTTCATCCATGCCCTGGAATCTCTTCACGTCAAGACGCAATTCGTACCCCTCGGCGAGGCGGATGGGGTATGCGTCACTCTGGCAGATCGGCTTGGCGGATATGTGATCGGACAGGACTCGGACTTCTTCATTCTCGCTGGCGGCGCTGGCCTGAGCTCGAAGTTGAGGGGGTACTGCCCAATCGAGATGATGTGGTGGATCGACGGAGAACTTGGACTACAACCGGAACCATCGAGTGCCAGCTCTGGATGGTCTACCGCCTTTTCGCGGCGTGGTCCGTCTCAGAGCCGGCAATCGACCTTTCTCCCACCAGCTCATTTCGTCAAACCCCAACTTGTCCTCACCGCCTTCGCGCCTCAAGGACTTCGGGCACGCCTTCGACTCCCAGCTTCTGTGCTTCCCCTTTTTGCCTCATTATGCGGGAACGACTACACCCCACGATCAGCCGCCGAGTACCTCTTCGAATCCGGCTTCACCCCTGTCCAGAAGATCGAGAAAGTCGCTCGGATCCTCCGCGAGCAGATCTTCTCGCCACGCTCGACTCCGACGAAATCAGGTAGTGCCGGTGATCATGCGGTCGAGCTGGTCAAGAAGGTGATCAGGAAGTTGAGTTCGAGGCCGTTCGTCAACGATCAGGCGTTGCAGGATCTGGTGGACGCGGTCATCGAGGCGACGTTTCAGTATATCCTTCCTCCAAGCGGGGAGTGCTGTTCGACCTATCCATTCTGCGGGGAGCTCGATGAGCTCGGCTGTCAATCGAACTCTTCACAAATGAAGCACGGTACAGCAAGAGAGGCGTACGCAGCGGCTCAGAGGCGGGGTCTGGTCAATGGCATAATCCACGCCTGGCTGTATCCCTATCGAGTGTACCTCTGGTCTGTCCTGGAGGACCCATCGGGACCGAGCCTTAAGGCGTCGCGGGGCTTGCAGGAGGTCAGGCGGAAGGCTTGGGAGATTGCTGAAGAGGGGTTAGGCGGACTGCGATGGCCTGCATCACCGGAGGAAGAGCCAGAGGCGGCCGGCAAAGTTGCAGACCCGTCAACTCGACTTGACGCCGACACCTCGGAAGGCACGCTGGTGCCAACCGGGGCGAGCTCTGAGGCGGATACAGTGGTCGATGGAGACTCTTCGGACCCGGAGGAATCGCGAAAACCTGGGACCTTGAAATTGTCTCGAAGCATCACCGAATACGTCCGTCAAGGCTCATCAGTGGGCATCGTGCCGCATCAGATCGAGCTGGCTGTGCGCGAACCGCAAGAGATCCCGACATGCCTGCAACCCCTCGAAGTCCGCTTACGGGCCTATCTCGTACCCTTGCAATCCGAGATTCCCTCGATCGTCTCGCTTCCACCTCATCTCCATCCGGCCATCGCGACGATCCGTTTCTGCATCCTCACAGCCCGCACCGGGAGATGGCGTCGATCGGAGGTCGAGGCGGTCCTGAAATCATGTATCGGATGTTTCGCCGCGTGGCAAAAGGATTTCTATACCTCAAAGACACGGAGGGACGGAGATGACGGGGCGTTCCCGATCTTAACGAATCGGAATTGCGGGCTTGTAGCTCAGCTGGGCGCGACGATGACCGATGCGCACCTCCTTGCGCAAGCACTTTTGTTACTCCCCGATACGCCGGACGAGCGGGGTGAAGGACCCGGATTGACCCACCTCATCCCCTTCGTCTTTATTTCTGGAGTAGTCTTGCATACCCTCCTTTCAGGAGATGAGCCGGTCTCGTCATCGGTCTGGAGGTGGACCGAGACCGAGCAGGAGACGTACGAGACGTGCTTTGCAGCGATGACGGACGGGATAGAGGATGTGATTGTTGGGTGGACGAGGACGCCGCCATGGTCCGCTCCGACTAATACTGCCTCCGAATCGACGGACGGCGACAGGGAGGGCGCAATCGAGGAGAAGGTGAGGAGGAACAAGAAGAAGAATCAGCGGGGAAGGCGAGGGGACAAGGGGTTTGATACCGGGCGGTTCGAGGCGCTCAACGGGTTGACGGCGTGACGATACCGACGGAATAGAAACGATCACCAAGCATTGGCCCCACTACCAGCGCAGAGCGGGCTCTGTGCGTTATACCTCCACGACTATACCGTGCGCGTGGCGACTGCGCCATTAGCATATCGATGTACACCATGCATCATGTCATCCATGTTATCATCGTCCATTGGTGTTACAATATCCTTGGCGACTTTCTCCCAAACATGCCCTCAGCTAAGCCCTAGCCCCGTCAGCTGTATCCTCGCCAAATGTACCCTTCACCAACCTGGATGATTCCGCACCTCCTCCGGTCTCCTCAGTCCGCCATCTCCACCTCTCCATCCCACTCCTTGGCCTGCCTCGTAATTGTTCACCGTGGGAGTCTGCCCCGGATCCCTACTCCTCGCTTCGGCGGGGTGATCGACATATCCACCTCCAGGCGTGCTAAAGGGGTACTGTCCAGGTGCTCCTGCGTACCCGTAACCCTCTTCTCCACGTCCATACTCATCTTCGTTCGGATACGCGTGCGACCCCTCGGCGTATGCGTCTTCGTACCGTGCACTCGCGTCGGAGAAATCCCGTTGATGGCCATAGCCTTTCCCATCGTATCCCCCACCTTCGTCCATGGATGGTCTCGGATCCCATGCGTCGGCAGTCGCTCCAGGTGGGGGCGCGTTGTAGACTGATCCGGGGTTATATCGGGTTGAGCGGAGGACGGACATGGTGAATGCCTCGGGATTCTCGGAGTAGACGGAGTGGTATAGCTTATGATCGGATACCTGGGAGACGGAGTACGTCCGGGTGACACTAGGAGCTGTCAGTGGTGGGTGCTGCTGAGGAAGTGTGACTTACTAGAGAAAGTAGCCTTGAGCTAGGAGGAGGAGGACCCATAATCCTCCCATGATACCGACGTCCACCCAAGCAAACGGATTACACAGCGCCTGCCCTTCTGCCGAGAGAGTGCCGTTCGCAGCGCTAGGGATAGAAGAGGCGGTCGTGGTGGCGTTGGTATTGGAGAAGTAGTTGTGCTGAGACCCAATTCTCAGCATATCATCCACATAAGCAGGGATGTAGCTCACCTCACATGCGGAAACGGCGGTGCTATGCCGCAAGGCGGAGACGATGATGAGTGCTGCGGCGGTACTGAAGGCGGCGGTGACGGCAATGGCGTTCAGGAGGGAGTAGAACTTGAAGGTCGATGTCTTCTCCTACACCGGTTCTCGGATCAGGTTCCATTCAATCGGAAGAGACGAGACGAACGCGTAAGACGCCAATGAAGCCTATGGGTTGGACGACGGCGACTGCGAAGCACACGATGGCGAAGATGATCGTCGCGAATCCCGGAAAGGCTGCACCGACGACTGGGACTGTCAGCATGCAGCAGGCTGGGCAGAGGTTGGATTCACCATCGGGTGTGGTGAGCGCTGTCACACCGAGGGCTATGCCAAGGACCTAAGCGCCGCCCGTAAGTCCTGCTTCTCGGATGCGCAGCGATAGATGCTGGAGACGGAAGGAGTCACTGACTGCTTGCTCCGTCAGGATCGCGTGTATACCGGTATTGACCATTGGTATAGCTGAGAGCAGAAATCAGCGACTGTCTGTGAGCAGCACGAGGCGGAAGTACGAGCCGCACTAGGCAGCTCATTGGATCCAACGTTTACTCACCACAACAGCAGTACCGAGGATCTATCAGACCGGATGAGAGGCCGCCTTTGGCCATAGTGCGAGAGGGAATGTGGGTGGCAGTGGCGGTGAGGCGTCCTACCGGCTGAATGTCGTCGTAGAAGAGTAGCGATATTGAGAAATCGCAGTGTCAAACTGGCAGGCAGTGAAGAGAAAGTGGTCTAAAGTGGGGAATTCAAAGAGCGGTGTAGGTGGTCAAGGTGTGCAGTCTGCCGAAGCGGAGGTGGTATTTAGGTGAAAGGAAATGAGCTGCTGCGTCCGCGTTGCACCGCTTGAAAAACAACAGCACGTGGCAGCCGTGGCGACTCCTTTGTGCTGCACGGGCTTGCATTTGGTGGAAATTCGACCTTTACAATACAGCCTTTGAACCCCAACTGACGATTCGAAACCTATATATCTCTTTGCTGCTAAACAATCTTCTTCCTTGATTTTCCTTCTTCTTCCCTCCGCCACTCCATCCGCTCAGATCGACTCGACCTGCTGAATGTTCTTCTCGTCGCCCTTGTAGCCGCCAACGACTTCCTTGACTTGCTGCAACTGCTTCCTTTCGCGACCGAACAGGTCGACGCCTGCCTTTCTGAAGTGCCTAGCCGCGACCCTGTTCTCGAACAACTTGTCGATCTCGCCGTACGTGAGACCTGCTGGCTCAGGGAGACGGAAGTAGATCCAGACGATGCAAAGGAGATCGAAGCCTGCCCAGAAGAAGGCCGTCTTGCCCTTCCAGTTCCAGGCGGTCGGGTTGAGCATATAAGGAGTGAGAGTGCCGATGATAATGCCAAGAACAGCGTAGAGGCCCCGGCCGAGGTTGATGGACTTGATGAGGAGCCGGCGGGAGGAGAGTTCAGCAACGAGAGAATAGGCGATGGTTCCGACGGTGAACTGATAAGCCACGGACCACATGAGAAGCATGATCGCCGCGGCCCAACTCGCGCCGACCGAGCTGTTCAGCGAAACCCCACCGATGACGATCAGGGCAAAGAACATCCCCAGGCATCCGTAAAGGTAGAGCGCGCGTCGTCCGATGTTCAGTCCCATAAGCGACCACGCAATGAGCGTGCCACCCGTGTTGATGGCATATTGACCCATGGAAAGGTCGAAGGCTTTGTCGACGGGAAGACCGGCTTGCCGGAAAAAGTAGGTCGAATAGCTCATAAAGGCGCTACCGCACAGCTGCTGCACAGCCCAGGCACCGCACACAATCTCGGTTCTTCGAAGGTCAATGCCCCTGAAGCAGTCGAAGTACGAGGTGCCTGCAGAGAGCTCTTTCTCGAGGTGGTTGGTGTGCTGCATCATGGCGATCGTGTTGTCGAGATCAAAGTCGTCGCCATCGCGTCGTGTGGTCAGTCGGGCGAGGGAACGACGAGCGTCCTCAATTCTCCCTCGACGGACAAACCACCACGGGGATTCGGGAGCGAAGAACGCGACGATCATGAGGGGAATGGGCCAGATCCACTGCGCGCGTAAGCCCGGGCTTTCGAGCGCTTACGAGGCGAGACTTACCTGAATGGCATACGGGATCCTCCAGCCCCACTGATCGGTTCGGTGCAAGAGACCGCGTAGAACCCCAAGGGAAATGAGTTGCCCGATACCCCAGCACGCGTTCACCCAGGTCGTGAGGTATCCACGGAGAGCGACCGGGGCGACCTCGGACGCGTACGACGTAGTGAGCGTCTGGAAGACTGGCAGTCGTGAGCTATGATCCGAGTGATGGATAGGATATACATACTTCCCCACGGAATACCACACAGAAATTGCCCCGCCAAGATCATGCCGAGACTGTGGGCGAAGAAGAAGAGGAAGATGAGGCAGGTCATGGCAATAAGCGCGCAGATCATGACCCGCCGGTATCCGAACCGCTCGGCGAGGAACCCGTTGGCGATCAGACCGATAATTGCACCTGATGTCCCACTCCACTTAGAACCCATAGAGGTATGGCAACAGTTGAGGCTGCTCACCGACGTTCGACCCATTACCAATCGACGCCTGCCAATGCGCAGGCACCTGACACACGCCGGAATTACAAGTGCCAAACTGAGCGACGAACGCGGGATATGCGTCTAGGGATTAGCTGGGCGCTCCTGGGTGCACTCACAGAATGTCCCGGTGAGGATGACATCGTAGCCTAAACATAAAGTCAGCTACTCATCCGCGTCAGGATTCCGAGCACGTACCCTCCATGATCACCGCGAACGAGATGGCGAGACTCCAGGCCGCAGCCTTGGGGTACCTCCTGAGGGCCTGAATGAGACCCATTCGGTGCTCGGATTCGGTGGCGGCCTCAGCCTCCATGAGCAGGACTTCGGCCTTCTTGACATTATCGATGTCGTCCGCACCGAGCTTAGGATTGGAGAGGATCGACTCGGGGTCGAGGTTGCTGATCTTGTGGTCCATGTGGTGGCCAAGTTCGAGTCAGGTCGAATGATGAGTGTGAAATGATAAGCGGCAAGTGCATCAACCCTCGATCCGCAATTATGAGCCACCGGGCGTCGGTCCGGGTTTTAGTCAGAGGAACAACGTAGCCGGGCTCCACTAATCATCTTTCCTCCTCTCGGATCAATGCCCTTGTGCCCGAGTCGGATCCGGAATCGGGGAAACCGGAATGTTCCCTTCCCCCACTTTTTTACCATTGTGGGAGACCGAACGAAAAGGCGTGTGACTCGGAAAACCCGGGTCGGATGCAAATTTCGCTTGAGCGAGTTCCGGACCTCGCGCCGGTCGCTAGCCGTTCGGTAATCGATCGGGCCGGATTTTCAGAAGGTCACCTGATTGTAGCTGCTCCCCGCGAGGGAAGGGGCGATATGGTCCTTCCATGGCGGATCCGTCCCCTCGTAAATTTTCACCAGTGATCCGATCTCGCCCGCCAGACAAGCCATTCCGACGAAAGACAACAAGGATGATCTACATCCCGGCAGCCGTCGTCGCCCTCGTCTCCGTGTTCTTCCTGCAGACCCACCTTCGTCCCTCCTCTCATGGTGCTCAAGCTTGGACCGCGGCAGACACTCCCGCTCAGGCGCAGGTGATCTCGCCAAAGTCGTTCGCAGTCTTGAAGAATGTCCCTCCCCCTTCCGTAGCCAATGGCAGCACCGTACGTCTCGCTTCATGACCGCGCTGACATTCAGCTATTCTTCCCGCCCGGGACAAACCAGACTTCCCTCCGAGCTCGGCCCTTCCACATCTACGACGACTCATTCTACGCCATCATCGGTTCAAACCCCAGCCTCACACTCATCGCCGACGGAGGCACTGACCCGCTCTTCCACGAGGCCGTCGTTTGGTGAGTCCCCCTGCCGTCTACCCCGCTGATTGTAGGTACCCGCCGACCGACGAGATCTTCTTCGTCCAAAATGCAGGGGCAATGGCCGCGGGCACCGGTTTGGCCAAATCTGCCATCATCGAGAAGATCCAGCTCAGTCAAGCCGCTTCGGCGGCTGCAGAGGGGAAGAGGAACGCTACTGGTGCCGTAAAGGTGATGACTGTCGACTCGACGCCACAAATCATCAACCCGAATGGTGGGTCCATGACTGTGCCCCGCTGACGTCAGGCGGGACAAATTACAACGGCCAGATCGTCTTTGCCAGCGAGGGTCAGGGTGACAACATTGCACCGGCTCTCACCCTCATGAACCCCGTCCCGCCATACAACACCACCAGTACGTCCCACGCTATTGCTTAGCTGACTACCAGTGCTATTGAACAACCTCTTTGGCCGCCAGTTCAACTCGCTCAACGACGTCGCCGTCAACCCGCGCAATAAAGAGCTTTACTTCACCGATGTCACCTACGGCTACCTCCAAGATTTCCGACCACTGCCCGGTCTTCCGAATCAGCTTTACAGGTTCAACACGGACACCGGGTTGGTATCACTCGTAGCGGACGGCTTCAACAAGTGCAATGGTATGTTATCAGGATGTATCCGCCTGACGAGCTAGGCGTGACTTTCTCGCCAAACGGGAACTTTATATACATCGGCGACACCGGGATCGCTGAGGTAAGTCTACTCAATCAAGAAGAGCGCTGAAGTGGCTAGGGTTTCTTCGGGAACAATTACAGCTACCCGGCAACCATGTGAGCGCCTCTCCGCTACCTTCCTTTCTCTCCACTTCTCCATGCGAGCCTGACATCATCTCTAGCTATCGATACGAGGTGAACGAAGACGGGACCTTGGACAACCGCGAGACTTTCGCCTTCACGACACCAGGCAATGCAGACGGTATGCGACCCTTTTTCCGCCCGTCAGATCTGACAGCAATCAGGCATTCACTGCGACTCCAATGGCAACGTTTACGCAGGCTGCGGCGACGGTATTCAGGTCTGGGATCCAAGCGGGAAATTGATCGGGAAGATCTACCTCGGCGAGACGAGCGCGAACTTCCAGGTGAGCCGAGGCATGTTGACTGGACGAGGCTAATGAGTCTGACAGTTTGCCGGGACCGGGCGGATGGTGATCTGCGCCGAGACCCAACTCTTCTATGTCGAGCTCGGGGCTCAAGGTGCAAACCTCGATTTCTGAAACAGATAATGCGTCTCAATCAGGCGAGGAGAGCAATCCTCATTAACAACCTCCGCTTCCCTCTCATCGCTTCACTCCCCCTCGTTCTCCGCCTCTTAATACTCATCCTCATCGACGACATCGTCATCGACCGTATCCTCGTCCTCCTCAACATCGCTATCGGAGATCGTTTCGTCCTTTATATTTGAGAATTCGTATGCATCGCCGATGGCTGATAAAACTTTAACATCGCTGCATGGGGAGCTCAGAGCCCGTTTCAGATCGATAAACTTGTCACTAGATAGGCTCTTGTGGTCGCAACATGCTGATGTTGTCAGCTGAATAAGATTGGACAAGACTGACAACAGTATGTGCCGGTCTCGAAGGTCCTGCCATGGAGCTATTTTCTTGGAACCAGGTCTCTCGAATCTTCTTGAAACCATCCCATTCCGCTTGACGCTTGGCGTCTCTCAAGTGCTTCTCGGCCAATTTAACCTTTTTCCGGTGCCCGTCATCCTGCGTCGAGGCAGAGGAGAGGGTCGCAAGTTGCTCTTCCTTTCTTAAAACTAGCTCAGATCAGTACTGGCCCACAGCTTGCCACGGACTCACATTTCGTATTGACTTTGAGGATCTCTGCCATTTGGCGCTGATAGATGTCGGTGCGTTGGAAGTCGGCTGGCCATCGATTATTAATGACCGGGCCGGGAGTCGGCGATTTGCATCTTTGTCCATTAACACTGCGTTGCAGTCGAACAAGCTGTCGTCGTGATCAGATCCACGCCCACATCCGAGAGGCTCACGTTCGACGACCCAGATAACACCTAGTAGCAGCTCTTCCCGGCACCTCCTGCCTGTTGTATATGCCGCGCGCACATGTGCCGAATGCAATAACATGTCACTTCGCCTTCCATGCCGCAAAGAGTTGACAATTTCTTCGCCAAGCTCGTCATCCACCATGTTGTCATTGGATTGACATTTTTAAAGCGAAAGACGTATTGGTCGAGGCTATGTGACATCAGTCACAAGGAACGCAGAGGAACTCACCATTCTTCAGGCAGTATCAACAGTGTCGACTTGCCCTGTTCGAGTCGAGTGGAATCGAAGATGCTTTTGAAGGCATCGATGCCGAGACCTCCGGAACATATAGCGAGAGGATGACCATGAAAAATTTGAGGTGAACCAGGAGGAGGTCGGTGGGAGAAGCATCATACCTGTCACGGTGCTACGTCGACCAGCAAATAGGCCCGACGCTCAGCTCCTGTAATCGGCGACGGTCGTCTGAGCTTCGGCAAAGTTGGACTACCGTGGT